>Ga0180063_1000243_pt1 | contig 14161 bp, 13 predicted proteins | sample EasRivT47_16_10D_FD_121776 | JGI IMG/M metagenome (GOLD analysis project Ga0180063, IMG submission 121776) | Soil microbial communities from meander-bound floodplain in the East River, Colorado, USA - East River metaG ERMLIBT47_16_10D | ecosystem: Environmental > Terrestrial > Soil > Floodplain ...
GAGGGAGTGGAGCCTCACCCCAGCCTGCTCGCGCGAGCGGGAGAGGGAGTGGACCCTCACCCCAGCCCTCTCCCCATAAGAATGGGGAGAGGGGGTGGAAGAGTTGCTCCGCAGCCCAATCCTTTCCATCAGAAGTCCCTGAGCCATTCAGCCGTCACTCGCCATTCGTCGTCCTGGGATGATAGCGAGGGGACCTCGCGTCTTTCAAAACCAATTCCGGCGGTAAGTCGGCCGCCCAGCAGTTCCCGGCGATGATACAGGTCGACGCTCTCCAATTCGGTCGCAAGCGCCGCAATCGTGTGATTGGGTTCTGGCGCGAGGGCGTCGCGATTGAGGTCGGCCGTGCGTGCGCGGAGCTCCCACGAGCTGCCGCCCGGCTCGACGTAGATCGCGCCGACCGTGGTTATCTTCCCATCCGAATCCATCGCGTGGCCGATGCTGCGGTCCCGAAAACGATACCCCTGCGTGTAGATCGAGCTTTCGTAGGCGCAGTCGAACTCGGGTTCATTGTATGAAAAGGAGCATGAGGTCTCGCCGTACTCGGCACGGACACGATATGATCCTTGCCCGATCGATCCCCAGACCTCGGCGCCGAACAGCCCAAGAAACTTGCTTGGGAGAAAACCCGCTTCATCCTCGCCAATCATCTGGCCATAGAGGGCGAGCGGAAAACTTCGCCACGGTGACGACAGCCGCACGTCGTAGCCGGCAAGCTGATTCCCGGGTTGCTGCGTCGGATCCTGATCGTTGTCATTACCGCTGAACAGATCCCAGAACGTGCTGGCATCGCACGGCCGGCCCTCGCCACACCACTGGGCGCTCCGCGATAAGCCGATCTCGAGATGCCGCCAGGGCTTGAACGTCACGCGTGCGGCGAAGAAACGCGTTTCGTCGAAGTCCTCGCGGTCATCCTCGAGCGCGCCGAACATGATGCTGGCCCGCCACGGTCCAAACAACTTGAGCACGGGCCAAGTGAAGGGGTCGGAGTAGTTGCGTTCGACCGTCAACGCCGGTATCGGTCGCGCGCTCGTCGACAGGATCAAGCTGCCATCCCAACCCGGCCCCCACCAGCGTTCCATGTATCCCGCGGAGAACATCAGGTTCCAGAGAGTCACGCCGACGTAGGACCCATCGGGGCGCCAGGTCTTGCCGTCATCCGCATTGGCCACGGCGGTTGCCTGTAGACGAAACGCAAAGCGGTCGCCGGTCCAGTCGATTCCGCCTTCGAGCTCGCCCTCCTCGCGCGGTGTCGCGCCGAATCCTCGCAGTGCGTCGGGCTCGCTCGAGCCCGCAATACGCGCATGTCGGGTGATCTCGCCCGTGCGCATCACGTGCCGGGCCGCACGGCGCACGCGGTCGAGTGCAGCCTGCGTGCCAGGACTGAGATCTGCCATCGAGCCAGTGCCCGTCACGTCACGCGCGATGTCCGGCCAAGGCAGTGGCCACTGAGTTATCGGTCCTTTGATGACCCCAACATCCGCGAGCAACTCAAGGTCGTGCCGCATGCTGACATCGCCCGGCGCCAGCCATGGGTCGGCAGAAGTCGTCGCCGGGAGCTGCAGGGTGATCACGAGAATGAGAAAGGCGCAGGCGCGGTTCAAGTTGATGGAATTCTTGTAAGTATTTGAAAAGCGGCGAGAAGTGTACGAGCCTAGCGAGGTGGGCGCAATGCACGCCCTTACCCCGACCCTCTCCTGCGAGCGGGAGAGGGAGTGGACCCTCACCCCGACCCTCTCCCGCAAGCGGGAGAGGGGGTGGAGCGTCGCGCCAACGCTTTCCACCTAGCGCCAGCGCGCGATGTAGTCGAGCAGGCCGCTCAGTTCGTGTTTGTGTGCCTGGGCTGAACCCGGATCGCGAACCGCGGGAATCAGTTTGTCCGCGAGTTTCTTGCCGAGCTCCACGCCCCACTGATCGAAGGGGTTGATGTCCCAGATCACGCTCTGCACGAAGACCTTGTGCTCGTAGAGCGCGATCAGCTTGCCGAGGGTCGCCGGGTCGAGGCACTTGAAGAGCAGGACGCTGCTCGGCCGATTGCCGGGATGCACCTTGTGCGGCACGAGTGCCTCGACTTGCGCTTTGTCGATCCCTGCCGCGGTGAGCTCCTTGCGCACCTGATCGGCGGTCTGGCCCGCCATCAAGGCCTGCGCCTGGGCCAGGCAATTCGCGAGCGCAAGATCCTGCTGGTCCTGCCAGCCGCTCGAGCTCTGCACGGGCGCAAGAAAGTCGAGCGCGACCGCAGCAGTGCCCTGATGCAAGAGCTGGAAGAATGAGTGCTGCGCGTTTGAGCCGGGTTCACCCCAGAGCACGGCGCCGGTGTCGTAGTCGATCTCATTGCCGTCCCGCGTCACGCGCTTGCCGTTGCTCTCCATCTCGAGCTGCTGCAAGTACGCAGGGAAGCGATGCAGCCGCTGGTCGTAAGGGAGAACGGCGTGACTCGGAATGCCGAGGAAATTCCGGTTCCAGACGCCGATGAGGCCCAGGAGAACCGGGAGATTGCGATCAATGGGTGTGCCCGCGAAGTGGTCATCCATCGCGCGGCCGCCGTCGAGGAACGCGTGGAACTGTTCGGACCCGATGGCGAGCGCGAGCGCCACGCCGATCGACGACCACACCGAATACCGGCCCCCGACCCAATCCCAAATCGTGAAGCGCAAGTCCGGCCCGACACCGAACTCGTCCATCGCGCGCTGGTTGACGGACACCGCTGCGAAATGTCGCGGCAGCGCCTTCTCACCCAGCGCCCCGGCGATCCACTCGCGCGCCCGCCGCGCGTTGGTCATCGTCTCGAGTGTTGTGAAGGTCTTTGAGCACACGATCACCAGTGTCGAGGCGGGATTGGATTCGGCGATCGCATCGGCGAGCTGGCAGCCGTCGATGTTGGAGACGAACCGCAATCGCAGGTTCGGCTTGCGATAGCGCGCGAGGGCTTCGACCGCCATCACGGGCCCGAGGTCCGAGCCGCCGATACCGATGTTGATGAGGGTGTCGAATCGCTGACCGGTGTGACCCGTGATGCGCCCCTCATGAACGCTGCGCACGAACGCGTCAAGCTTCTCGCGCTCGGCCTTCACGTCCCGCATCACATCGCGGCCATTGACGACGAGCGGCCGTTCGAGCCTTCGCCGCAAAGCAATGTGCAGCGCGGGCCGTTTTTCGGTGTTGTTGACCGCCTCGCCACTCAGCAACGCCTTGATGTGCGCCTCGAGGTCCGCTGCGCGCGCGAGCTGAATCAGGAGTGCCAGGGTTTCGGTTGTGAGTCGCTGACGGGAGAAGTCGAGAAGCAGGCCAACACCTTCAAGCGAGAGATGCTCGAAGCGCTTCGGATCGGCGGCAAAGAGGTCCCGTGTGTAGGTGCCAAGCACCTGGTCGCGATGCGTCGTCAGCAGACGCCAGGCAGCGAGATTTGTGCGTGACTTCGACATGTGAGTGGCGTTTCGACCTCGACTCAATGATATGGCGTGGACCGACAAGAAATGGGCGTCGCGGTCACACACCCAGCGGCGACATTGTTCCCGTGAAAGGTTATCGCATGGCCGAAAGAAGAGCCACGACCGCTCGTGACGCATGCCCGGCGTCTAGGATATACTTTGCACCGATGTATATCCACGGAGACACGATGATGCAGGTATCGAAATGGGGCAATAGCCTGGCGGTCCGCCTCCCGGCCTCCGTGGTGGAGGCGCTCGGGCTCAAGGAAGGTGACGACATCGAGATTCACGTCGCCGGCAAACGCAGTTTTCAAGTGACTCGGACGCCCGGCATTCGCGAGCTTCTGGTCCGCCTGCGCAAGTACCGCGGCCGCCTGCCGAAGGGATTCAAGTTCGATCGGCTTGAGGCCAATGAGCGGCGCTGATTCGTTCCTGGACACCAACGTTCTCCTTTACCTCCTGTCCGAGGATGCGGAGAAGGCGGATCGTGTCGAGGAGCTGCTGCTGCGCCCCAACGTTATAAGCGTGCAGGTACTCAACGAGTTCGCAGTAGTCGCGACGCGAAAGCTCGCCCTGTCATTCGAGGAGGTCAGAGAGGTCCTGGAAACGATTCGTGCCGCTTGCGGGGTGGAGCCGCTGACCGTCGAGACTCATGATCGAGGTCTGGAAGTCGCCGAACGCCTGAGGTTGTCGATTTACGATGCAATGATTGTCGCCTCGGCGTTGAAGGCTGGTTGTCGGACCCTCTACACCGAGGATCTACAGCATCATCGACTCATTTCGCGACAACTGAGAGTCGTGAATCCATTCGTGAACGCGTAGAGAGTGCCCTCACCCCGACCCTCTCCCGCAAGCGGGAGAGGGGGAAGAGATCACTGCTTGCCGTAGTAGTCGACGTACCACTCGACGAAGCGCTTGACGCCGACCTCGACCGGCGTTGACGGACGGTAGCCCACGTCGCGCACGAGATCGTCGATGTCGGCGAAGGTGTCGGGCACGTCGCCCGGCTGCATCGGCAGCATGTTCTTGACGGCCTTGCGGCTGAGCGCCTCTTCGACCACCTCGATGTAACGCATCAGCTCGACCGGACGGTTGTTGCCGATGTTGTACAGCCGATACGGTGCACGGCTGGTTCCCGGATCCGGCTTGTCACCGCTCCAGTTCGGATCGCCCTTGGCAATCCGATCGACCGCGTGCACCACGCCTTCGACGATATCGTCCACGTAGGTGAAATCGCGCCGGTGATTGCCGTAGTTGAAGACATCGATCGGCTTGCCGGCGAGGATGTTGCGCACGAAGGTAAAGAGCGCCATGTCCGGCCGGCCGAAGGGGCCATACACGGTGAAGAATCGCAGTCCCGTCGTCGGCAGGCCGTGGAGCGACGAGTACGTATGCGCCATCAGCTCGTTCGCCTTCTTGGTCGCGGCATACATCGACAGCGGATGATCGACGTTGTCGTGCACGGAGAACGGCATCTTCGTGTTAGCCCCATAAACTGAGCTCGATGATGCGTACACGAGGTGTTCGACATTGTTCTGACGGCACGCTTCGAGCACGTTCATGAAGCCCATGACGTTGCTTTCGACGTACGCGTGCGGATTCTTGAGCGAATAGCGCACGCCGGCCTGCGCCGCGAGGTGAATGACGCGCGTGAAACGCTCGCGGTTGAAGAGCGCTTCAATGGCGGCTCGATCCGCGACGTCGATCTTGACGAAGCGGAAGCGCGGGTTGCCGCCGATCTGTTTCAGGCGGTTGAGCTTGAGCGTGACGTCGTAGTAGTCGTTGAGATTGTCGAGCCCGACGACCTCATGGCCACGCTCGAGCAACTTACGCGCCGTGAAATAGCCGATGAATCCGGCCGCACCGGTTACCAGGACCTTCATCGCCAGACTCGCACGATCATGAACCCCTCACCCCAACCCTCTCCCGCAAGCGGGAGAGGGAGCGGAACATCCTCACCCTGACCCTCTCCCCGCCCTTGCGGGGAGAGGGCATTCGAATGACCCGCCATTACAAACGCCCATCCACTTCGTGGGCCTTGAAGACGTACTTAATGTCGTAGAGGACGTGCTCTCGCTTGGCGAGCGCGCGGACTTTCGCCAGGCCCATCTTGCGGAACTCGTTGTGCGCCACCGCCATCACGATCGCATCGTAGCTGCCCTTGCGGATTGTCTTGATCGGCCGGAGCCCGTATTCGTGATGCGCCTCGTTTCCGTCCACCCACGGATCGTACACATCGACCTTGGCGCCGAACTTCTCCAGTTCCCGGATGACATCGACCACCTTCGAATTGCGCACGTCGGGGCAGTTCTCCTTGAACGTCATGCCCATCATCAGGATACGTGCGCCCTTGACGTGAATGCGCCGGCCGGTCATGCGGCGGATGATTTCACTGGCGACGTAGATCGCCATGTTGTCGTTCAGGCGCCGGCCCGCGAGGATCATCTCCGGGTGATAGCCGATCTCCTGCGCCTTGTGCGTCAGGTAATACGGATCGACGCCGATGCAATGGCCGCCGACCAGGCCCGGGCGGAACGGCAGGAAATTCCACTTGGTGCCCGCCGCGATGAGCACTTCCTCGGTGTCGATTCCTAAACGGTTGAAGATCAGCGCCAGCTCGTTGATGAGCGCGATGTTGACGTCACGCTGCGTGTTCTCGATCACCTTGGCTGCCTCGGCGACGCGAATGCTGGATGCCTTGTGCGTGCCCGCCTTGATGATGGCGGCATAGAGCGAGTTCACGAAATCGGCGGCTTCGGGCGTCGAGCCCGACGTGATCTTGCGGATCGTCGGCAGCCGGTGTTCCTTGTCGCCGGGATTGATGCGCTCGGGACTGTAGCCCGCGAAGAAATCCTTGTTGAACTTGAGGCCCGAGTGCTTCTCGAGCACCGGCACGCAGATCTCTTCGGTGCAGCCGGGATATACCGTCGACTCGTAAATGACGACGTCGCCTTTCTTCAGCACCTTGCCTACGGTCTCGCTGGCTTTGACCAGGGGCGTGAGATCCGGGCGCTTGTAGTTGTCGATCGGCGTCGGCACCGTGACGATGTAAACGCGGCAAGCTTTGAGATCCTTGAGATCGGTCGTAAAGCTCAGGCGATGCGCGCTCTTGAGATCGGCGGCCGTGGTTTCAAGCGTGCTGTCCTTGCCGGCCTTGAGCTCTGCGATTCGCTTCGGCTTGACGTCAAATCCGACGGTATGGAAGTGGCGGCCGAACTCCACCGCCAGCGGCAGTCCGACATAACCCAGTCCGATGACAGCGATGCGGCACTTCCTCAACGACAGCATTCAGAGCTCCCAGTGGGTGGTTTTACGAGTTCTTCCCGGGCGCGCAATTGTGCCGGAGGGACCGCGCGGCCGGGCGAGAAATGGGCCGCAAGTCTAGCAAGACGGCCCCTCACCCCAGCCCTCTCCCGCGAGCGGGAGAGGGAGCAGATCACCCTCAACCCATCCCTCTCCCGCGAGCGGGAGAGGGGGAAGACTACTTCCATAGATTGCGGCCGCTCACCTTCTCGAGGGTGGCGAGGATGCGCTCGTGCTCCTCGATTTCCTCGGCCGTGGGGCGGATTACCATCAGCGGCGTGGTGGGACGGTTGATCCGGGCGGCTCCACCAGCGGCCGATGTACCCGTCCTTTCCGCGGCTCCCAGGGTCAATGCGCCCTGCCCGCCCGTCATCGCGAGATACACCTCCGACAGGATCTTCGCGTCCAGTAGCGCGCCGTGCAGCTCGCGCTCGGAGTTGTCGATCGAGTAGCGCTTGCAGAGCGCATCGAGGCTGTTGCGTTGTCCGGGATGCATCTGGCGCGCAAGCACGAGCGTGTCGAGCACGGTGCAGAAATTACTCATCGCGCGCGTGTTTCCGGGGAGGCGATTCAGCTCCATGTCGAGGAACCCGATATCGAACGGCGCATTGTGGATGATGAGCTCGGCGCCGGTGATGAAACCGATCAGCTCCTCGGCGACTTCGGAAAAGCGCGCTTGCTTGTCCAGCAACTCGCGCGACAGACCGCGCACGCGCAGCGCGGCTTCCTCAACGTCGCGATCCGGGCGGAGATAGCGCTGGAACGTGCGCCCCGTCGGGCGGCGATTGATGAGCTCGATGCAGCCGATTTCGATGACGCGGTGGTTCTGTTCGACTTCGAGGCCGGTGGTTTCGGTGTCGAGAACGATTTGGCGCATAGAGGCGGTTGGCGGTTGGCGTTTGGCGGTTGGCGGTTGGCGGTTTGCGGTTGGCGGTTGCATTCTTCGCGCTTATTTCTACCTGTCAACTGTAACTGCCAACTGTCAACCTCCTCCGCATCTCATCAATCGCTTCATTCGCCAGCCGATCGACGCGTTCGTTCTCAGCTACGCCCGAGTGTGCTCGTACCCAGTGCCACTCGATATCGTGCTTGGCCGTCAGCGCTTCGATTTCCTGCCACAGGTCGAGGTTCTTCACCGGTTTCCTGTCGGAGGTTTTCCAGCCACGGCGTTTCCAGTTCTCGAGCCATTCCGTGATGCCGCGCTTGAGATACTCGGAATCCGTGAAGAGCCTTACGTGACAGCGGCGTGTCAGCGCCTTAAGCCCCTGGATCGCTGCGGTGAGCTCCATGCGATTGTTGGTCGTCTCGGGTTCCGCGCCGGTGAGCTCCTTCTCGTGGTGGTCCTTGATCAGTACCGCGGCCCATCCGCCCGGACCCGGATTTCCACGACAGGCGCCATCGGTCCAGATGGTGACTTCACTCATGAGCGCACCCGCGTAGTCGGTTCGACCAGGCCACCGACCACCGGGCGCCGTTCACGCCACTTCGGCCGCACGGGCGTCAATGCATAGACGCGTTTGCGGGCCTTGAGCAGATACGCATTCGCCGGCAGGAGTCCGCTCGATTCCATCCAGCCGCTGGACGACAGGTTCGCCGCTTGCCGTGGCGGGAAAGGCAACCTGAACAGATAGCGTTTCGCCGCCGTCACTTCGAACCCGAGCAGCGCCAGCCAGTCCCGCGCCCGACGTTCCGAGATCAACTGAACGAGACCGGGCGGAAAGCCCTCCTCCGACGAACGGTGTCTCAACGCCCAGGTTCCGCCGGCGCTGAAGCCGAGGATCAGGAGGTGCCCTTCGCTCACCAGGATCCGCTGCACCTCGCGCAGCACCGCGTGCGGATCGGGCTCGAATTCGAGCGTGTGCGGGAGCAGCACCGCATCGACGGAATCCGCGGCAATGGCGAGCTGCGAGGTCTTGCAGCACAGGTCCGCGCGTCCATCGCGTGCCGCGGCCAGCACGGCCCGGCGCTGCGTGCGCGCGGCTTCGAAGAATCGGCCGTTCTCGCCCCAAATCCCGATCTGCAGCAGCTGGAAACCGAACACGTCCTCGAGCGCGTCCGCCACCAGGGGAAGCTCCTGCTCGAGCAATAACCGGCCGAGCCGGGTCCTAAGCCATGCCCGGAGCCGTAGATTGTTGTCAGTGGGCGTGCGCTGGTTCACACTAAGTCGACATATTGGGGGGCAAGAACCATAGCAATCCTTAGGCCTTACGGCTAAATTTCCGCCCAATTCTGCGTTGAAAAAACTAGCGTACGGAGTCTCTCGCGATGCTCGATGCAACGCCCGTCAAGGCGTTCAGCGACAACTATATCTGGCTCGTTCACAGCCCGCGCCGACCGCGCGACGTGGCCGTGGTCGATCCGGGTGACGCGGCGCCCGTCATCGAAGCTCTCGAGCGCGAGCATCTCAACCTCCAAACGATCCTGGTCACACATCATCACGCCGATCATGTCGGTGGCGTCGCTCAACTCCGCCAGCGCTACGGCGTGCCGGTCATCGGCCCTGGCGCCGAGACCATACCTGAACGCAGCCGCAGCGTCTCGGGCGGCGACCGGGTGACGTTGCCGGAGCTCGGCCTCGAGTTCGAGGTCTTCGACGTCCCCGGCCACACGCGGGGTCACATTGCGTTTTATGGGCATGGCGCGTTGTTCTGTGGCGACACGCTGTTCAGCGCCGGATGCGGACGCCTGTTCGAGGGCACGCCCGCGCAGATGCAGCACTCGCTCGCCACGCTCAGGAACCTCCCGGGCGACACGCGCGTCTACTGTGCGCACGAGTACACGCTCAACAATCTCAAGTTTGCGCTCACCGTCGAGCCGGAGAATGGCGCGGCGCGTGAGTACCTGGAGACGGCAAAGAGGCTTCGTTCGGGGAACAAGCCGACAGTGCCGTCAACGTTGTCACTGGAGATCGCCGTGAATCCGTTCCTGCGCTGGGACGCGCCGACCGTACAGAAGTCGGCCGAGCGCCGGGCCGGATGCTCCCTCGAAAACCCGGTCGAGGTATTCGCGACGATTCGCCGTTGGAAGGACGGGTTCAGCTGAGGGCTACCTCTTGTCAGAGCACACTTTTCGTCGCGTCTTTCTGGCGACGTTGATTGGAACCGCATTCACCCTTTCCGCCTGCTCCTCGCTGGTGCGCGAGGCGGCGCCCGCGGAAACTGCCGCGGCAGTTGGCGACGGTGCGGCGCCCGTAACCACCGGGATCGCGTCCGATGCGATCTTTGCGATCGAGGAAATCGCCGCCGACGCGTTGCCGGTCGCACTCGTGCCGCCGCCCGGGCCGGAGCGCTTCCCGGATCTCCTCGAGCGAATCCGCGCCGGTTATCAGCTCGAGGACGTCGATCAGAAGGCGATCGACCAGCAGCTCGCCTGGTACGTCAACCACCCGGAATACCTCGAGCGCACGTTCGGGCGCGGCGAGCGGTACCTCTACTACATCGTCACCCAGCTCGAAGAGCGCAACATGCCGCTCGAGCTCACCCTGCTGCCGATCGTCGAGAGTGCGTTCGAACCGTTTGGTTACTCGCGCGCCCGCGCCTCGGGACTTTGGCAGTTCATTCCGGGAACCGGCAAGCGCTTTGGCCTGAAGCAGAACTGGTGGTACGACGGACGGCGCGACATCGTCGAATCGACGCGTGCGGCGCTCGACTACCTGCAGTTCCTCCACGAAGAGTTCAACGGCGACTGGCTGCTGGCCGTCGCGGCCTACAACTCCGGCGAAGTCAACGTTCATCGGGCGATCAAGCGCAACCTGTCGCTCAACAAGCCCACCGATTTCTGGCACCTGAAGCTGCCGCGTGAAACGCGCGCGTACGTGCCCAAGCTGCTCGCGATGAGCCGCCTGGTGCGCGACCCGCAGGCGCTTGGTATCGAGTTCTGGTCGATCGCGAACGAGCCGTACTTCGCCAGCGTCGAGACCGGTGGCCAGATCGATCTCAAGATGGCAGCGGAGCTCGCCGGCATCACGATAGATGAGATTACCCACCTCAATCCCGCGTTCAATCGCTGGGCCACGGACCCCGACGGGCCGCATCAACTGCTGGTGCCTATCGAGTCGAGCGAGCTGTTCCGCGAATCACTGGGCCAGGTGCTCCCGGAAGAACGCGTGCGTCTGGATCGACACCAAGTCCAATCCGGCGATACGTTGTCGACGGTCGCGCGCCGTTACAGCGTCAGCGTCGCGGTGGTCAAGGAGATCAACGGGCTCAAGGGCACACAACTCCGCGCCGGTCAGGATCTGTTGATCCCGGCCAACGGTGCGGCTCTGCACCCGAAAGTCGCGTTGGCCGCCGCGCGCGTCGATGGGCGCGCACCGCCGGCAAATCGCAACAGCCGCACACATGTCGTGCGTCGCGGAGAGTCGTTGTGGACCATCGCGCGCGCGTATGGCGTCAGCGTCAATTCGCTGGCGAGCCTGAATGGCATGGAGCCGGGCGACTTGCTGCCGGCGGGCCGCAAGATCAAGGTTCGCGGCAGTTCGGGAGCGAGTGGCGCGGTGGTGGTCGCGGGCAATGGTGAGCAGATGACCTACACCGTGCGTCGCGGCGATACCTTGTCGCACATCGCCCGCCGCTTCAGCGTCACCGTGTCGCAGCTCCTCAACTGGAATGGGCTCTCCAAGCACGATCAGATCATGCCGGGGCAGCGCATCGTGATGTTCGTGATGCCCCGGAGCGGCGGCTAGCGCGCTTCAAAGACCCCCTCACCCCAACCCTCTCCCCCGAAAACGGGGGAGAGGGAGTACATCCGTTCCCTCTCCCGCTTGCCGCGCGGATGTCTCCGTTCCCTCTCCCGCTTGCCCAGCGGATGTCTCCGCCCCTTCTCCCGCTTGCTGTGCGGATGTCTCCGCCCCTTCTCCCGCTTGCCGTGCGGATGTCTCCGTTCCCTCTCCCGCTTGCGGGAGAGGGTTAGGGTGAGGGTGCTCTCGGCTACAATCTCGGTTCATTCGCCTCATCGGAGCCGTTCAATGGGATTCCTTGCCGGCAAACGCGCCCTGCTCGTCGGACTCGCCACCGAGCGCTCGATCGCATGGGGGATCGCGCAGGCCATGAAGCGCGAGGGGGCGGAGCTTGCGTTCACCTATCAGAACGAACGCTTGAAGGATCGCGTCGTCGATCTCGCCACACAGCTCGGTTCCGAAATCACGCTGCCGATGGACGTCGCCAACGAGGATGAAATCAGCACGGCATTCGCGCAACTCAAGCAGCATTGGCCGGCGCTCGACATCATCGTGCACTCGGTGGCGTTTGCGCCACGCGAGGCATTGGCGGGCGGGTTCGTCGAAAGCACCTCGCGCGAGTCCTTCAGGATCGCCCACGAAATCTCCAGCTACAGCCTGACCGCACTGGCTCGCGAGGGCCGCACCATGATGGCGGGCCGGCACGGAGCGCTGCTCACGCTCACGTACCTGGGCGCGGTCCGATCGATCCCGGCCTACAACGTGATGGGTCTCGCCAAGGCGAGCCTCGAGGCCAATGTGCGGTTTTTGGCCGCGGACCTGGGTCCGCAGGGCATCCGGGTGAATGGCATCTCGGCCGGGCCGATCAAGACGCTGGCCGCGGCCGGCATTGCGGGATTTCGCAAGATGCTCGCGCACGTCGCCGAGACTGCGCCGCTCAAGCGCAACGTCACGATCGACGACGTGGGGAACGCCGCGGCCTTCCTGTGCTCGGATCTCGCGGCCGGAATCACCGGTGAGATTCTGTACGTCGATGCGGGCTACAACACGGTGGGCATGAGCTTCGGCGCCGGGAAGGAATAGGCCGCCCCGCCCGATGAGCTCCGAGCCGCGCCAGCTTGCTAACCGAATCCTGATCGGTCTCGTCGTCGGCGCGATCGCCGGCGTGGTGACGCTTGCTCTCGGCGGCATCTGGCCGTCGCTGCTTGCGGGGGCACGCAAAGTATCGACGTGGGTGTTCGATCCGCTGGGCCAGATCTTCCTGCGGATGCTTTTCTTCGTCGTGATTCCGCTGGTGTTTTCGTCTCTCGCCACCGGCGTGTTGCAGCTCGGCCGCCTGAGCCGCCTCGGGCCGCTTGCGGGCCGCACTTTTGCGCTCTTCTTCCTAAACATGGCGATCGCGGTGGCGTTGGGACTGATCATGATGAACGTCGTCGATCCCGGCGGCCGGCTGGACGACGCGACCCAGGCGCGCCTCATGGAAGAATACGGCGGCGCGGCTCAGCGCCACGTCGAACGGCAGGCGCAATCTCCTGACGTGACGCCGGGCACGATCGTGGACATGTTCATGCCACGCAACCTGTTTGGTGCTTTCGTCGGCAACGACCGAAATCTTCTCGGCGAGGTGCTGCCGCTGATCCTGTTTGCGATCCTGTTGGGTGCAGCTGGAACGATGCTGGCGGACGAGAAGCGAGCAAAGTTGCACGCCGGGCTCGACATGATCACCGAGCTCATGACGGGCATCGTGCATTTCGCCTTGCGGATCGCGCCCTACGCGGTGCCCGCGATGATCTACAGCATCGTGGTGAAGATCGGCTTCGACATCCTGGTCGCTCTCGGCGTGTTCGTGATCGGTTGTGCCAGCATGATGTTGTTGCACTTGTTCGGCACGATGTCGATCTGGCTAAGGATGTGGACGAAGTTCAGGCCGGTCGAGTTCTTCCGCAAGATCGAGGCGGTCCTGGTCACGGCATTCTCGACCAGCTCCAGTGCCGCGACGTTACCGACCGCCCTGGCTTCCGCGCGCGAGGACCTCAAGCTCCAGCCGAGCGTCGCCGGATTCGTGCTGCCGCTCGGCACCACGATGAACATGAGCGGCACGGCGCTCTACGAGGGCTGCGTCGTGCTGTTCGTGGCGCAGGTGTTCGGAATCGAACTGGGGTTCGCGCAGCAGGTGACACTATTGCTGCTCGCGGTGCTGAGTGCCGTGGCTGTGGCGGCGATTCCCGGCGGTTCGTTGCCGTTGATCGCGGGCCTGCTGTTGACGTTTGGAATCCCACCGGAGGGCATTGGCATCGTGCTGGGTGTCGATCGACTGCTCGACATGACGCGCACGATGGTCAACGTCGGCTCCGACGTCGTCACCACCGCCGTCGTCGACGCCAAAATCAAGACATAGGTGCCGGACACGGCTTTTGTGGCTTATCGGCCGATAAGCCACAAAAGCCGTGTCCGGCACCTATTCACCTATTCAAATGCTTTCGGGTTCTTGTCGACGTCGGCGCGATTGCGGACCTGCGTCAGATAGCCGATCACCTCCCCCGTCGCGACGCGGCTTGTCACCTGGCGTAGTCGTGCCGCTTGCTGCTCCGGCGTCTCGGCCGTGGTGTCAACACGCGCGCCGCTGAGTGCCAGCACCGCGAAATCACCGCTGCCGAGCGCGACCGCGTGGTAGTGACGGGTTCCTTGATCGGATTTCGGCTTGGGTGCGGAAAACAAGGCGTTACGCAGCTCGACTGGCAACGTGCTGTCC
>Ga0180063_1000244_pt1 | contig 14123 bp, 23 predicted proteins | sample EasRivT47_16_10D_FD_121776 | JGI IMG/M metagenome (GOLD analysis project Ga0180063, IMG submission 121776) | Soil microbial communities from meander-bound floodplain in the East River, Colorado, USA - East River metaG ERMLIBT47_16_10D | ecosystem: Environmental > Terrestrial > Soil > Floodplain ...
ACCACCTGTCGTTTTCATAAGGCCACCCAAGCAACACCTGAGCACTGCTTGAGCAGGGCTCAAGCTCTACCTGAGCACTGCTTGCAGTCAACCAAAGCACACGCCAAAGCGTGTGCGCTAGCCTGTTGACTCAATAGAGCTCGCTCGCTCATGTCTCGCGCACTTGCACTCGCTCTAACATGAGGCTATCGCTCGTCGCGCTTCACTCGACTCGGCCTGTTGAGTGTGTGTGTGATTGGGCCGACCTCGGCGGGTGCCCTCGCTCTACACATAATGCTATCGCTTCGGGGAGTCGTCACCACGCTTCGAGCTGAGGGACGCTCTCCGCTCGCCTCCGGTCTTTGCCCAACGCTTCGCGCATGTCACACACACACTACAGAGCACGACGAAAGGACAAGCCATGACACAGGCAGAGCTGGTTCAGATGCTGATCTCCAAGTCCAATGCACAGACAGAGACTATCAAGTGCCTCAAGATCGAGCTTGAAGAGGCACAGGCAGTCAACAGAGAACAGCGGAGCACACAGCGCACGATCACCAACGCGCTGAGCGTAGCCAAGGGCGGATTTCAAGTACGAAAGCAGAACCAGAGCACAGTCGAAATGCTCCGTCTGGCTATTCAGGGTCTGGTGGATCTCTACGGGCTCAGCGACAACGAGCAGCTCGCATTCGCAAAGCGAGTCTACAACATGACAGAAACGGAGGTCAGTTTCTAATGTCCTACACCAACGACAAGTACATCGAGCAGGATCAGTATCAGGACGACAGACGAGTGCCAACACCATGTAGACTATGCAATGGCACTGGCAAGATCAGGTTCGACTACATCAACAAGGACAAGAAGATCATCAACGGCTTCACCTTCCTTCCCGGCGTGAACGTGACGTACAACGACTGCCCCGAGTGTCCTAAGGACGAAGGGGCAGTCAAGCTCGTAGCCTTCAAGCAGTACGAACCCGAGCAAGACCCAAATGCAATCCACGGCACATGCAAGTCCTGCAAGTCAGAGGATGTGCTGATCGACAGCAACGGCTACTGCTTCAACTGCTAGTCAACTGAATGGCCTAATGCCTGAGCCAGAGCAACGGCTCAGGCAGGGCCACAGGTCTACTGATTAGGAGCAACGTCAAGAACAATGCAGGAGCCACAGCATGACAAGAGCGGAGACACTGAAAATGATTAATCGTTGGTTCACAAGCTTTCGTTCAAATCCCCACGCTGCTTCGCTCGGGGGTGAACTCGCGATTGATACAGATGCTCGCTCGTTGAGGCGTCACCGCCCTGCGCTCAGCTAGCGCCCTTCGGGTGAGGGGATTTTCACTCTTAAGATCTACACAGGAGCCAGTCATGTACGAAGTCTACGGATACAGCAAGCGCACGAATAAGTACGAACTGATCGTCTCTGAGATCAGCAAGCAGGAACTGGAGCTGGTTCTGCTTCAGGAGCAGGTCAATTACTACGGCATCAAGGTCATGAAGCTGAGATACCGGTAACCAACCAGCATCCAACAGATCGAAAGGAGACTGAGATGATTCGCTTGAGCCCCAACGTGGTTTACGAAGCCTCGGTGAAGAGCATGGTCACCAACGAGTCGAAGACGATGAAGGCGAGCGGCGCACGGCTGGACGCATTCGTCCGTGATCCGAAGTTCCTCGTCACGATCACCAGCACCGTGGACACCAGCAAGTACACGCCCATCGACCGCAAGGCGGGCACCAAGTTCGCCGAGGCGAAGGCGCAGGTCACAGCCTCTTGAGGCTGAAGCGGTAGTCCTACGAGCAGATAGCCTACTGGACTCAGTGCCAGTGGGCTTTTCTGCTGAGAGGCTTGTCCTCGAAGCTGCGCTTCTGCGGGCTGATATGCATTTGTGCTTGACAGTGCATTTCGGACTTGATATGCTTCCGTCCATGACAAGGAGGAGACCATGACAACGCTCTGGAAAAGGTTTCTGTTCAGCATCTGGCATTCCGATGTTGGCACCGCACTGCTGATGGCGGCGCTGAGAGACCGAGAGAAGACGGGGAGCTGAACATGCCAACCCCTGAAAAGGAATTGAAGAGCACATTCACACGGGAAGTCTTTGGGGCCGGTCGTACACGCGGCCCATGCCCGAATTGCGCACATAAATATTGCTGTGTGTATAACGGGAAAGTCTTCAAGAAAGAAAAATCTGGTGAGAAAGGCTATGAATATTCGTGTCCTCTTTGTGGGTTCATGTCCGTGGATTGGTTCAAGAGATGACCATATCAGAAAGGAAACACCATGCACACCCTAGCAATACTTTTCGGAATTCTTTGGATCATGCTCTTGTGCGTAGTTGTGGCTGACAGCTACGAGTTGGGCCGGAGGACATCATGAGAACCCTCGTGATTCTCTGGATAATCGGTGCCCTGCTTCTGATCGCAGTCAGGGTATCCGATCCGGTCGCAGAGGCATGGCAGTGCCGGTGTGACACCTGCTGTAAGACCTTGGATCGCTTCTACGGAATTGACGAGGAGGCATACTGATGTTCGAAACCAAAGACATCGTTGATGAGATCCACTCATGTATTGCTCAGGTTGATTGCGAGTTCTCAACCATCTTCAGTAACTTTCTTCCGATCAACAAGAAACAGATGGTCATTCTGGTTGGGAACGGTCAGAAGTTCATGGTGACCGTTGAGGAGGCCGTGAAATCGTAACTGTCTGTTCCTATCGTCTAAAGAGGACGTCCGCCCTCAAGCGGGAAATGCAGGTGTCAAAACCGGCTGGGAACGCCAAATGTATTGGGGGTCAGAAAAGCAAACGGAGTCATGGGATAACCAAGCAGGAGAGAAGTAGCGCGCGCAGACCTCCATTAGTCTTGGCCGGTACCGACACCCGCCCCCTTCAGTGTCTCACCCAGAAAGGCCCCAAATCGGGGTAAGAAGGAGATTCAAAATGCCTCAGGTCTATCCGTACGAAGCCGCCGCAGTTCAGGATCGCCCGATCTTCGTGAAGATCGAGCCCCGCGACAACGGTGGTGTGCTCGTGGTCGCCGTCAATGCTGACGGGACGCGGGAGGCCCACAGCCAGATCCTCGCCATCCGCGAGGACGGGACTCTCCACCTCAAGGGGAACCTCAACCCCGCGCTCGGCTTTCCCATCGGTGACGATGGGGCCATCGAGCAGAGCTAAACCGGAAACCCCACAAGGGCTAGCCGAAGCTCTACCAAGCCCTGCTCTACAAGGGCAGGGCTTGTATAGATCTTTGGTGCCACATACGTTCCTATCGTCTAAAGAGGACGTCGCCCCTCAAGGCGGAGATGCAGGTGTCAAAACCGGCTGGGAACGCCAACTTTCAAAGGAGGAGAACTCAATGCGAAGCGTGAGCAAGCCCACCGGAGAGTGGGCGAACAGCAACAAGCCCATCGGGCTGAACGGCAAGATCATCAAGGAAAAGCTGGGAGCACTGGAGTTCCAAGACAAGAAAGACAAGGCGAATCTCAAGGAAGCCGACAGGCTGAAAAACAAGAGTTCTTAGGAGGAGATCGTCAATGCCATGCACACAGCAGATCTGTAACTGCATCAGCAGGGCCAAGAGATTGGAGATTCAAGCCGCTCTTCTCGACGCTTCTCAAGTCGTGATTAATGAGCAACAGGAACTGATTGACGAGAAAGTAGAAGAGATAGTGAGACTTCACGTTGCGAATCGGAGTCTTCTCGATGAGATAACTGGACTCAGATCCCACATCAAAGAGCTGCAGCCCTAACACGGCACAACCCAAGAGGAGGGCACCGGGATGAAGGACCGCAAGGCCGATTTGATCGTAGAGAATGGCGGCGGGAATCAGATGGAGATCTTCAAGCTCATCGTGGATCTTTTCCATTTTGAACCGCCAGATCCAGCAAAGGTCAATGTTCGGGTTGAAGCAGAGGTGGACGCGTACCACGCTCGGAATATCGAGCGGAGAAACCTCATGAACCAGCTTACGGAACTCGACTGCGACCGATTCTACATGGCAGATGGCTCAAAGGTAACCAAGTCTATAAAACCTCTTCTTCTCAAGCAATTCGGCAAAGAAACGGTAGCCAAGCATTTCGCTGAGTTCTGCAAGCGAGTCGGGAATATCTACGTTCATGTGAATGCAACCACAGAACTCCACGATGTCTACTTCGATGAGCGCTCAGAAACGTATGGCGACTACGGCTCGTGCTTTTTCCCCTGTGGGTGCAATCGCCAGCATGGCAAGTTCATTGATCTTTCGCCTTGCACGGGAGTCATCACGATTGACCCGGATACGCTGTACGCCCCCGGCAGAATGATCGTGTGGTTCAAGGACTCCACCACAGCGCACCTGATCAACAAGTATAGTGCGCAGAAGGGGCGGGAACTGCCTCACAGCATCTTTGCTCGTGCTTTGGAGATGCTGACCGATACAGAGGTCACGTGGCACCGTGACACCAATCGGGACGATCGTGACACCATATGCGTTTACCTGAATAACAACCCACTGGTCTGCACCGTGAAGGGGAAAAAGAATTTCTCTTCGATCATCAAGGATCATCGTTTTTACTGCACTGTATGCACAGAGCTGTACACAAACACAGATCCCAAACCGAGCACATTCTGCGACGATTGCATGGACAACGGAACTGTCCGTTGTACTGCTTGTGGAGGGCGTGAGAACGGGGACGATACCGCTTACGTCGATGATGAGCCCTACTGTCAGGAGTGCTACGGCGCGCGGTTCTTCTACTGCGAGTGGTGCGAAAACGACTGTGATCGAGAGAACTCCGTCATGTCTTATTACGGGGAAGGTCGTCGGAATTATCCTATCTGCAGAGATTGCGCAGAACGTGATTTTTTTAACTGCAAGCATTGCGACGCTTGGGTCGTAGAGGAAAACGCCATCACCCTTGTCGATGGTTCTCATTACTGCGTGGTTTGCTCGCGTGGGCGCACGAAACAGTGCTCAAAGTGTTCTGAATACTGGGACAAACAACTGGATGAGTTCGATGAAGACGAGCAATGCCCGGGGTGCCAATCCTCCAAGAAAAAAGGAGGATCGAAGTGAGAAAGAAGCATATGAAAACCCTTGTGTTTATCCTCAGATCCACACCTGAGCAACTCCTTACGTACTTTGCGACTCTGCATCCCAAGGCAACCAAAGGAGACAAGTTTACCTACGTTCCCGGGGATTACCGCATGCCCCTGCTTGTGGCTCATGCAGACACGGTTCATAAGGAACTCCCGGCGAAGATCTTCTTGGACGAAAAGAAACGACTCATGACTTCTCCCACGGGAATAGGCGGGGATGACAGAGCCGGTGTTCATGCACTTCTTTCTCTCTACGCAGCTCTGGTGCCGAAACCGGGGTTGCTCCTGTGCGACGAAGAGGAGTCTGGTGGATATGGTGCCACCAGTGCTTCCTACGATCTCTTCGACGAACTGCAGAAGTACCCCTTCTTCATCGAGATCGACCGGAGAGGGACAGGTGGATGTGTTTTTTACAACGATGAACACGAGGAGTTCATCAAGTACATTGAATCTTTTGGATTCAAAGAAGAGACCGGGATATATTCAGATATCCGAACACTAGGTGAAGAGACCAAGAAGTGCTCAGTCAATCTGTCAGCTGGTTACGAATACGCCCACACCAACAATGAAACTCTCGATCTGGATTCTCTCGAGTACACCATTCGGCACACGAAAGCCATCATGCTGGCGATGCTCACCAACCCACCCAAGATAAGTTTCAAGCTTCCCAAGCCCGCGAAGATCAAGAAATACGATTACTCCTCTTCGACCCGATGGAACTCTGAGTGGGACAGTGAGTTCACTGATAGAGACGCCCCCGAGACTCAGGTGGTGGACAAGTATTTCAAGACAAAAAAGTACGGAGCAGAGTGCGAAGAGTGTGGAAGCGAAGACGATGTGAAGTACACCGATCTTCGTTACGGCTACTTGTGCTCCGGTTGCCGTGCTTGGGTCGAGAACGATGCAAACCTGCCCGTCGTGGTGAGGTCACCGGGAAAGATCAAGTCATGCTGAAACACCTACAGAAATTGTCATGGTGGCTTGAGCGTGTGATCTTCGGTTCACCGGATTAACCCCTAGCTCCAAAGGAGGAGAACATGAGAGTGCACTTCGCATTGAACCACAAGGGAACCCCACCCTCGAAGCTGGCTGACGTCGAGATTCACTTCGAGGAAGGGCTGCTTGCGGGGCTGAAGCTCGTCGGCTGTTCCGTCTGGCGCGCCAAAACAGGAGAGGAGCATACGGTGCTGGTCCCTTCTCGTTCCTACGCTACCGGCAATGGCGTCCGCTACTATGAACTCCTGCGTCCTTCGGATGATTCTGAGGCGAGAAAATCTGTTAAAGCTTTTAAAGATTTCATCCGAGAAGAGTACAGGAAGATCACAGGGGTTCCCGAGAGCGGGGTGCAGAACTGATGCCCACTGTTCACGGTTGCCCAGAGTGCGGATTCACCGGATACCTCCTCGTGCGAAACAATAAACATGGGGTGCGCATCGAGCGGTGTGACGCCTGTGAGGCGTTCCCCGGAGATGAAGAAGCGGTGACCTATGTGTTCAACCTCGCAAATGCGGAGTTGGATGCAGGGGTAACCTTCTAATGTCTGCAGCAGAGATAGCTTTTAATCTGCTGAATAGGGAGGAGAGGCTGTCACTCTTGTTAGAACTGGGGTTCAACGAACCTCAGAAATATCTTGGATGGGAGGAGATCGACCTTTCTTATTCGTGTCTTTTCTATGAGGTCCAAGATGAGTTAGACCGCTGTTACCACAAGGGAAAGTGGGTTGCTCCTGAGACCGAGAGTAAACCGCTTTCCAAAGCAAAAAACAAGAAGCGTACCCCACGGCGTTAGGGCTTGACAGCATTCTGGATTTTAATTACTGTGGTCACGCGGGAGCAAAGTGCTCCTAGTCTGAAGGGGGTGACACTTGGTTAGTCTCACGCAAGCTGATGGAACCGTTATTACCGTAGCGGAGGGAGCTTGGGCTTCTCTCGAAAACCCCAGTGACCCCTCCAAGGACAGGTTTGTAGATCTCAAGAGTTTGACCTTGGAACAACAGCAAGCATTTGTTGCTTGGTTGGCGCAGGTGGGCGTTCTAGCGGGGAACGTACCAGTGATGTAAGCCACTTCCACTGGAGGGGAGCGCGCTTAATGAACAGTAAGATTCGGAAACTTAGGCGGGTCGTGTCTGTCGTGCGGGAACTCATTGACCCTGAGCTCCCCCTGCAACAGCTTGCCCTACTTCTGCTTATCGCTGATGCAGACGGAGAGGGTATCACCATGCCTGAAGCATGTGAAAAGCTGCGCATGGGGCAGACGTCGGTGTCCAAGAACGCAAAGATGTTGAGCCAGTATGCGGAGGAGACTGCAGGAATCGTGAAGATCAAGGGGTACGCCCTGATCGACTCCCGCCCCGACTTGTTGGAGCGGCGGAGACTTCGGATGACCATAACTGCCAAGGGCAAGCAAGTCCTTGACAAGATCATCGAGGGGATCGAAATGCATGGGAGTATATAAACGGGGTGCAGTCTGGTATTACTGCATCCTGAAAGGCGGACGACGTATCCGCAAAGCAACCAAAGCGGAGACCAAGAGAGCGGCTGAAGTGGAAGCCGCTCTTGCTTCAGGTGGACCTCCCCCCTCTGAAGGGGATGCTGGGATATCCCTGAAGGACGCGATCATGCGCGTCTACAACGAGGAATGGCAGCATCACAAGTCAGGTCTGAAGATGGTGAACCGAACTCTCAAAATCGTGGGCATCCTCGGGGACATCCCACTGAAACAGGTGGACGAGTCTGCTATTGCCAAGATGGTGGCTTATCTTGAACAGGAGAACCTCTCGCAGTCGTCTGTCAACCGCTATAGGGCGTACTTGAGGCGGGTGTTGAATCTCGCCTACAAGAAGTGGTCTTTGATCGACCGGGTACCGTATATCAGGAACACGAAGGAAGTACAAAAACGATTCAAGGTGTACTCTGCTCAAGAGGAAGATCTGATCATCAACTACAATGGTCGTGAGTTTGCCGATCTTGCTATACTTCTATTTGATACGGGGATGAGACTCGGAGAAGCTTTGGGTCTTCACTGGGTAGAGGTTGGCGCGGATACAATCACGATCTGGGCCGATGCCACCAAGGGTGGGAAGTCTCGGGGCATTCCCATGACCCAGCGTGTTCGGGAGATGCTGTCTCGTCGGAGAATGCCTTTGGCTTTTGATCGTGTCTTCGGGTTCAGAGATCAGCACGAAGTAGAGAGGATCTGGAGTAGGTTTAAGAGAGTTCAGGGGATCGTGGAAGAGGGTTGGGTCATCCACGCCATGCGTCATACCTTTGCATCCCGTTTGGTTCAACGAGGTGTTGACCTGTACACTGTGGGAACCCTTCTGGGGCACTCGACCATCAAAGTGACCGAGCGTTATGCACATCTCAATCCCTCAAGGCTGGCGCAAGCTATGCGTGTGCTGGAAGAGGGAGGAGACCGTGTGGCTGCAGAGCTGCATAGCTGAGCCACACCGGGGGAGTGTGCTTTTGTAAGTGCTTGATCTTGCGGGCAGCGGCGGCATAGCCAAGTGGTAAGGCAGAGGACTGCAAAATGCTAACTTCCCCGGTGTAATCATGGGGTTAGACACCACTGTGGCATAGTTGGGGCTGTTCACCACTCACTTAAAGCGATAGAAATAATTTTGCAGGTGGCATGGGCACCCAGTGGGCGTAAGACCCTGCGCGGAGACGTATGCTGTCACCTGCAAATTCTTTCACTGTACGGGGCATATCTTTGCCCTCAACTATTCCTTCCTGCATTACAATATGATATCATGATTGTAACGCAGGAAGTAATAGTTTCGGGCTACTCTATTAAGAAAGGAGTGTCATGACGAGCGATGTCGAGAGACAGCTCCAGCTGGAACACGAAAGTGTAGAGCTGGGTGCTAAGAAGTACCGAGACAATGTGGTCAAGAGAGCTCTCACGGACCTCCCACCGGGGCTCAGGCTACTGAAGATGGCTATCGAACCCTTTGTCACTACCTTTCAGGCATGGATGGATGAGAAGAGACCGGGAAACGGAGTTATCTACAAGAAGTTCTTTGCACAGTTCAGACCTGAGATCATCGCTTTCCTGACAGCAAAGAGGATTGTCAACTTTCTTGGAACTACTGGACATGGGATCTCCTATCAAACCATAGCTATTACCATCGCTGACATGCTTATAAACCACCTAGAGTATCTTGCTTTTAAGAGAGATGCTCCCGGCTATGTCTATACTATAGAAAAAGCAAATAAGTGGGCTTCAGAGTCACACAGGAGAGCGACTGTACTGAGAGCTAAAACCAAGCTCTTGGGTAAGATCCAGTATAAAACTGCGCATAAAGTCCAGATTGGAACTAGGTGTATAGAGACTTTTATAGAGTCTTCTGGACTGGTAGAGAAGATTCTAATTAGACATCCAGTCACGAAGAAAGACAACTATCAGTTGTGTGCTACTCAAGTATTGCAAGAGTGGCTAGCTAAGGCACACAGCGATTGTGAACTTCTGGAACCTGTGCACTTCCCGATGATCATCACTCCTACAGATTGGACAAGTCCAGTAGGCGGAGGATTTCTCACCAACAAGCAGACACTACAGTACGGCTTGATGAAGACACGGAACAATCACGAGTTGCTCAGGTTGGACAAGGGTGACATGAGCAGGGTCTATGCTGCGATCAACACTATCCAGCATACCCAATGGCGCATCAATCGCAGGGTGTATGAGGCTATGTCTCAAGTCTGGAATGTTGGCGGGAGGGCAGGTCTGCCAGATAAGGAACTGCCTGAGCTTCCCCGCAAGACTTGGGAGAAGACCGTGAAACCAACTAAGCAGGAGCTACTGGCGTGGAAGAAGGTTGCCACTTCTATTCACGAGAAACACGCCCGAGAGAGGAGCAAACGAATTGCTATCGAAATCAAACTCTACCTCGCAAAGAAAATGCTCTCCGAACCACGATTGTACTTTGTATGGACGCTTGATTGGCGGGGACGAATGTATCCAGTGCAACAGTTTGTTAATCCTCAGACAGACGACTCGGGGCGTGCCCTATTGGAATTCAGTGAGGGGAAACCTCTCGGTCCTGATGGAGCATTCTGGCTCGCCATCCACGGAGCCAACACCTTCGGATACGACAAAGCCTCCTTCGAAGAGCGCGTAGCTTGGGTAATTGAGAACGAACCCGCGATCCTCGGGTCAGCGGAAGATCCGATGAGTCTCATCTCGTGGTGGGAACAAGCAGATGACCCCTTTCAATTCCTCGCATTCTGCATGGAGTGGGAGGGGTACAGAAAGGAAGGTGACGGCTTTGTATCACATTTACCAGTATCTCTGGATGGCTCGTGTAACGGGCTCCAGAACTTTTCAGCGATGCTTCGGGATGAAGTTGGCGGAAAGGCTACAAATCTGGTGCCATCGCCGGTTCCTAGCGATATATACCAAGAAGTCGCGGATGTGCTCAATCAAAAGGTTACACGAGATCGAGGCTCTGAGCCGCTGGCTGAGCCGTGGCTAGGAAAGATCACCCGAAAAACCACAAAGCGTGGCGTCATGACTACACCCTACGGCGTGACGCGCTACGGACTTCGAAAACAGCTGCAGTTCGAGGTGGAGAAGATCGACAAGCATTTCCTCGAGGGACTCACGGAGCCCGGGTTGTACTACCGCTACCTGAGCAACCACCTGTACGACGCGATTGGGGAGGTTGTGGTGGCAGCAAGGACTGCGATGGGCTGGCTGCAAGAGGTTGCGCTGATTGCTGCGCAAGCGGACCGAGTGATTCGATGGACGACACCGATCGGTTTCACTCCGTGTCAGGACTATCGTAAGCAGAAGTTGATCCGAGTGGACACCCTGTACGGCGGGGTGAGAATCCAGTATGGGATCTGGCAGGACACCGTGAAGATCAACAAGCGCAAGATGTCCAGCGGGATTGCCCCCAACTTCGTACATTCGCTGGATGCATCCCATCTCATGCTGACCGTAAATCTATGCCAAGAAAATGGCATACAAAATTTTAGCTGCGTTCACGACAGCTACGGTACTTTGGCTGCGGATGCAGGGAAACTCGCCTATTACCTGCGAGAAGCATTTATCACCCAGTACAGCGGGGATGTGCTAGAAACATTCCGGGATGAGGTATCGTCTCAGCTGCCCTACAAGCTGAGGAAGCAGATCCCACCGCTGCCTACGAAGGGAGGACTCGACCTGCAGCAGATCAGGGAGTCACGTTATTTCTTTGCGTGATGGTATGCAGATGTGCATTACAACCCCAACCAGAAAGGAGAGGCAGTGAACAAGGCGTATGCGCTCTACCTCAGCTACAACCGCTGGCTGCACGAGACTCCGCTCGATGCATTGGAGTTCATGGATGTAGCGAAAGCGACAGGGATGGATCCCGCTGAGTTGGATGAGGCGTGGGACGAGGGCTGTTACCCACAAGACGGCGAGATCTTTGATCCCGCTGACAACAACTAAGCAACCCAAGGAGGTTATGCATGGCAGAGAAGAAAGCGAAGCTCACGAGACTGACGTCACCGAAGGGCATCGCAAAGTACCCGTGGTTGTCTCACCCGGACACCCAGTTCAACACCGATGGCGTCTTCAAGGTCAACCTGCTGATCCCAGCAGCCGAAGCAAGTGAGCTGTGTGCCCAGTTGGACGTAGCTGCTGACGAAGCGGTCCAGATTGCTCAGGCCGCTGCCAAGTCACCCGCAATCGCCAAGGCGATCAAGCGAGCGGAGCCCTATGGTCCGCAGCTGGACGACCAAGGTGAAGAGACGGGGAACATTGAGTTCAAGTTCAAGATGAACGCGAAGGTCACGTTCAAGGATGGAACGGTGAAACCCATGAAGCCGTTCTTTTTCGACGCGAAGGGCAAGCCGCTGGCTGTGTGCCCCAATGTCTATGGTGGTTCGGAGTTGAAGGTCAACTTCTCCCCGGCTCCCTACTATGCAGCCGTCAGCAAGACCGCTGGCGTCTCGTTGCGGATCAACGCTGTCCAGATCATCACCCTCGTGACCGGGGGCGGTGGGAATGCAAGCGGCTTCGGCTTTGCCGAGGAAGCAGACGGGTTCGACGGGGCAACGATGGCTCCCGAGGAGAAAGCAGCAGCAGCTGGCGCGGAAGGCTCGTCTGACTTCTAAAGATCGGGGTCTACAGTACGGATACCGTAGTGGGTTAGAGGAGCGGGTAGCCCAGCAGCTTCAGGCGCTGGGTGTACCCGTCCTCTTCGAGACGGAAGTCATCGAGTTTGAACAACCCGCTAAGGGCAGACGTTACCACCCCGATTTTCTCCTGCCGAATGGTGTCTACATCGAGACCAAAGGCCGACTGACCACAGAGGACAGACACAAGCATCTGTGGATCAAGACGCAACACCCGGAGATCGACCTTCGGTTTGTGTTCTCCAACCCCAACTCCAGAATCAGCAAGGGCAGCAGGACCACCTACGCTGACTGGTGCAACAAGAATGGCTTTCAGTTCAGTCGCGGTTCCATTCCCCATGAGTGGTTCAAATAGCAGTGGCTTGGGGCCCGGAACAGCAGAAAGTTTACGGCAGAGCGTGGTACCTACGTAATAGGGAAATCACCATCGCACGGGCAAGAGTCAGTAGATTCAAGATCAAGTATGGGATCACCCCGGAAGAATACGACACCATGCTCACGAATCAAAAGGGGTTGTGCGGTATCTGCAATCTACTGATGACCGAAACCCCGCACGTAGACCACGATCACAAGACGGGCAAAGTACGCTCGTTAGTCCACCGTCAATGTAATACAAGACTAGCTGTGCTTGAAGACCCCCTGTTCGTTTCCCAAGGGAACGCCTACATCGCACAGCACAAAATAGAAGGAAGCACAAATGATCAAGAGAAACAGAGCAAAGATGTCGAATCAAAATCGAATCGTCCTCGACCACCTCTGGAACATCGGACCTCTCACTCCCCTGTCCGCGCTCGTGAACTACGGAGTGGCGCGCTTAGCGGCCCGTGTGGAGGAGCTTAAACAGATAGGATACAACATCGTGACCACACTCAAGACGATCAATCACAAGCGGTATGCCAGCTACGAACTCAGATCTGTCTGAGTTGGTCTCTCAGGGACCGTGTGGCAGCTGTGGCAGCAGCGATGCTTCTAGCTTGTACAGCGATGGGCACAGCTACTGCTTCAGCTGCCGCAAGTACACACCTGCGAGCGGGGAAGAGCGGCCCTCGAGAAAGGAAGTGCGAGTGACGGGATTAGTAGAAGGAGGAGAGTACGCACCCCTCCCAAAACGAGGGATCAGGGAGGACACATGCCGAAAGTTCGGGTATCAAGTAGGTGTCTTCAGCGGGAAACCTGTCCAGATAGCACCGTACTACAGCGACGGAGATTTATTGGCCCAGAAGTTACGCTTTGCCGGAAAGGAATTCCGGTTTGTGGGCGAACCCTCGGCTGTTGGGTTGTTTGGGCAGAACCTGTGGAAATCGAGCGGGAAGAGGGTGGTGATAACCGAGGGTGAGATCGACGCAATGAGTGTCGCTCAAGCTTTCAACCTCAACTGGCCTGTCGTGTCGGTACCCAACGGTGCAGCGGGTGCGAAGAAATCTATCGCGAAAAATTTAGAGTGGCTTGAGGGATACGAACAGGTAGTTCTCGCGTTCGACAATGACGAACCCGGTAGGGCTGCAGCAAAGGAATGCGCAGCGTTGTTCACTCCGGGGAGATGCAAGGTCACCACGTGGCCCACAGGGATCAAGGATGCGAATGACATGATCCAAGCAGGACGCGAGGGTGAGATCGCAATACAGATCTTCGAAGCTAAAGTGTTCAGACCTGATGGCATCCTCGCAGGTACGGAGCTTAAGAAAAAGCTTGATGAGTTCCGTCAGGGTGGGGGCACCTACTTCAGCTATGACACACAACGTCCTAAGCTCAACGCCATGACCCGTGGTCTCCGCAAGGGAGAGCTGGTCATGCTCACGGCAGGAACAGGGATCGGCAAGAGCACCGAAGCATCCGAGCTGGGCTTCGATCTGATGGACAGACACGGGCTCACGGTGGGTTGGATCATGCTTGAGGAAAACCCACTACGCACTGGACTCCGCATGATGAGTATCAAGA
>Ga0180063_1000246_pt1 | contig 14079 bp, 13 predicted proteins | sample EasRivT47_16_10D_FD_121776 | JGI IMG/M metagenome (GOLD analysis project Ga0180063, IMG submission 121776) | Soil microbial communities from meander-bound floodplain in the East River, Colorado, USA - East River metaG ERMLIBT47_16_10D | ecosystem: Environmental > Terrestrial > Soil > Floodplain ...
CTTTTCGCTCGCGACCATGCTGATCGCGATCCCGACGGGCGTGAAGATCTTCAACTGGATCGGCACCGTGTGGGGCGGCTCGATTCAGATGAAGACGCCGATGTACTTCGCGCTGGGCTTCATTGCGATGTTCATCATCGGCGGACTCTCCGGCGTGATGCACGCCTCGCCGCCGGCCGACCTCCAGCAGACCGACTCGTATTTCATCGTCGCGCACTTCCACTACGTCCTCTTCGGGGGCAGCATCTTCGCGCTCACTGCGGGCGCCTACTACTGGTTCCCGAAGATGGCGGGGCGCATGCTCGACGAGACGCTCGGCAAGATCCACTTCTGGCTGATGTTCATCGGGTTCAACCTGACCTTTGCGCCGATGCACATCCTCGGCCTGCACGGCATGCCGCGCCGGGTGTACACGTACTCCGCGGAAAGCGGCTTCACGTTCTGGAATCAGATCGAGACCGCCGGCTCCATGATCCTCGGCTTCTCCTTCCTGATCTTCACCTGGAACCTGATCCGGTCGCTCCGCAGCGGTGCGGTGGCACCGGCGGATCCGTGGAACGGCGCGACGCTCGAGTGGGCGATTCCTTCGCCGCCGCAGGAGTGGAACTTCGCGGAAGAACCGCGGGTGGATTCGCGGGACGCCTTCTGGGAGATGAAGCGGGCGCGGGGCGGCGCGATGCCCGAGCCCCTTCACGTGAGCGGCCAGGGCATCCATCTCCCGAATCCGTCCTACTGGCCGATCGTTACGGCGCTCGGGATCCTGGTGTTCTTCGTCGGCCTGCTGCTGCACGTGCACGTGCCGACGGTCCTCGCCGGCGGGGCCCTGACGCTCTTCAGCATCCTCTCGTGGGCGTTCGAGCCCACGGGGCACTGACCACCTCCGACCGAGACGGACGACACCTTGGCGCACGACACCGCACACGCGATGCCCGTCGAGACCTCCACCGGTCTCGACACCCGGAAGGTGGCGATCTGGACCTTCATCGGGTCCGAGTGCCTCTTCTTCGCGACCCTGATCTCGAACTACCTGGTCTACAAGGGCAAGAGCCTGGTCGGCCCGCTGCCGCACTCGGAGTCGCAGTGCATGCTGCACGGGCAGATGACCACGTGCGAGCCGATCTTCGAGATTCCGCTGGTCACCTTCGGCACCGCCGTCCTGCTGTTCAGCTCGTTCTTCGTCGTGATGGCGCTCAACGGCGCCCAGCGGGGTAACCGGAAACAGCTGATCACCTGGCTCACCGCGACCGTATTGGGCGGCATGTTCTTCGTGGGCATGCAGGTCTACGAGTTCTCCCACTTCTACCACAAGGGACTGGGGTTCACGACGAACCTCTTCGGCTCGACCTTCTACACGCTGACGGGCTTCCACGGCACCCACGTGACCGTTGGCGTGATCTGGCTGGCGACCATGCTCGTCCTGGCGATCCGGGGGAAGGTGCCTCCGGCAAAGGCGCTGAACCTCGAGCTCGCCGCCTTGTACTGGCACTTCGTCGACGTGGTGTGGATTGTGATCTTCCCCGTCGTCTACCTGATGAGGTGAGTCGCATGGAGCCCCATCCTTCCGCCGCCCGCGAGCACGCGCACCCCACGCCCACGCTGTACCTCCGGGTGGCGCTGGTGCTGTTCACGCTGACCGCGCTCGAAGTGGGCGGCTATGAGATCGCCCGGCGTCCCGGTGCCCCGCTGCACGAAGTGGTGCAGCAGCTCATCGTGCCCATTCTCCTCATCCTCTCGGCGGCGAAGTTCGCGCTGGTTGCGATGTTCTACATGCATCTGAAGCAGGACAGCCGGATCTACAGCGGGCTCTTCGTCTTTCCGCTCATCATCGCCGGGGTCCTGATCGCGGCGTTGATCGCCCTGTTCGCGTACCTCCGGATGGTCTACGGCTGACGGGACAATGCTCCGAGGATGCAGAACCGGGGACTGTGGGGCCTTTCGGGCCTTTCAGTCCCCTCGCTTTTCCCGATTGCGCCCATGGGAGACCCGATGCGTCATGGCACAGCCCTGTCCCTCGCGACTGCCCATCTGCTGGTGGCGGCGCCGGCCTCCGCACAGGACGACCCCCTCCGGGCGCCCGATTACCGCCGCCTCGGCATCGCCGCGTATGGCGTGGATCCCTTCCGGACGCCGGAGGCGGAGCGGGGCCTCGCGCACGGCAACGATGAGCGCGTGAGCGTGGCGAACGTGCGGTACGGTGTGGAATTCTACTTCAGGCTGGTGGAGAAGCTGGCGCGCTAGCGTTCTCGCCCGCGAGCAGCACCGCCCCTCTCCCGCGCTGCCGTCGCACCACGGCCGTGATGATCATGAACAGCAGGGCCCCGATCCCCGCCGCGAGCATGTCCTGCTGGGCGTCCCAGATGTCGCCCTGCGTGCCGAGGTAGGCGTCCCCGGCCTCGGGCGCCACAGTCGCCGCCACGAGCCATTCCACGATCTCGTAGAGCGCGCTGAACGCGAGGGTGACGTCGAGCGGCAGGTAGTACGCCCAGATGCCCCGCGTGCTCGCCACCCGCAGGAACACCTCCCGCACCGGATACGCCAGGAGTAACCCGAACGAGAAGTGGACCAGCCGGTCATAGTGGTTGCGGGCGAACCCGAACGCCGACTGCATCCACTCGCCGAGCGGCACCTCGGCATACGTATAGTGTGCGCCCACCGCGTGGAGGGTCATGAACGCCGTGATCATCAGATAGGACAGATCGGACAGCGGAAACTTGCGGTAGGTGGCCACAAGACCAGCGACGGCGATCAGGGCGAGGATGTTCTCCAGCAGCCAGTCCTCAGGGAAGACCGGGTTGATGGCGGTCACCACCCAGACGACGGCATACCACGCCACGAGCGCTTGAAGCAGGCGGTTTCGTCCGAAGCCGGGCTTGATGTGCGTGGTCGCGGTGCTCAGCATGGTCCGGCCTCCGGGTCGGGGTCCGCGAAATCCACCAGGGCGGTCGCGATGGTCGTTTCGTACGATGCCGCCGATTCATGTCCGAACAATTCGCGGCCGGCCTCCGCCAGGCACGGCCCCTCCCCGCGCTCGAGCCCGGCCAGGTCGAAACGCTGGGGCGGCAGGCTCAGGTACTGGGGGAAATCGGCCTGGATAGGGCAGGCATTCGGCAGGTAATCGTCTTCCGTGGTGACCAGGCCCAGCCCCATCACACGACAGACGAACGGCCGGTACGCGTAGATGCTGCACGAGCCGTCCTGCAGGAACGGACACGGCTCGTCCGCGAGCGCGATCGTCAGGGAGTCGAACCGGGCCTCCCCGAGCTCACAGACGTCGTGTGGCGCCCGCCATGCGGGCTCGACTACGGCGATGCGGGCCGTGATACGCTTCGCCTGCGCGAGCACTTGGCGCTGCAGGTCGGGCGGCAGGGCGGCGAAGCCGTCAAGGAGGAGCACCACGTCGGCGGCCGATACATCGAACGGCCCGTGGCAGCAGGCGGTGCATCCGCGCGCGCAGGGGATCACGCCCGGGTTGCGCTCCTGTGCCTGCATGGTCCAATCGTCGAGTCGCTCGAGAAGGGCGCGGTAGTTCGCGGCGAGCTCACTCACGCGTCGTCACGACCGACGGCGAACAGCAGGCTGATCCAGCCGGCGAGGAACGCGATTCCGCCGAACGGCGTGATCGCCCCGAGCGGCCGGATGCCCGTCAGGGCGAGCGCATAGAGGCTGCCGGAGAAGAGCACCGTCCCCGCCGCGAAGCACCACCCGGCAACTCGGCCCGGGCGGCAGGACCCGACCCACGCCGCCACGAACAGGCCGATGGCGTGATACATCTGGTAGCGGGCGCCGGTGTCGAAGGCGGCGAGCAGATCGGGAGCGAGGCGGGTTCGCAACGCGTGCGCGCCGAAGGCGCCGGCTGCGACGGCCAGGAACGCCGAGATCGCGCCGAGTCGGAAGAAAAGGCGGTTCATCGGGAGGAGTCGAGCCAGCCGGCCAGGCCGGCGATTACCGCGATACCCGTGATCGCTCCGAGTCCGATGGCGCGCACGCTTGGTGGCGGTGGACCGAGCGTGGCGAGGAGGTATACGGTGCCTAGCCCGGCCGCGAAGACGAGGGTCCAGGCCCGCCGCACGGGATGGCGGCGCGTCCCGCTTCCCAGATAGAGCACGACTCCGGCGAGCAACAGGGCGAACTCGATGGTGAGCGTCGCGGAGAGGTTGTTCCAGAGTCCGAGCCCAATCTTCGGAGAATTATCGCCGGCGAGTGGCAGGTCCGGCACGTGCACGACGGCGTCGAGCACCCAGTGCGAGGCGACCGCGAGGGCCACGATCATCGCGGCACGCGCGTGGCGGCTCGTATCCCGGGTGGGCAGCGTGTACCACACGGCCGAGGCGGCGGCTGCCCAGAGGACCGCCGCTACGAGACTGTGTGTGATCGGGTAGGAGAGGAACCTGAGCGGAGTGGCGGCCGTCCAACCGGGCGAAATGGCGACGACTTCCCATCCCAGGAGGATCGTGGCGCCCCAGGCGAGATCTACGAGCTGCGCCGCAAGAAAGAGCGTGCCCAGTGAGACCTTCGGCTCTGCCCGCTTGAGCGCGTACGCCAACCCGTAATGGCCCAGGAACACCGGTGGTGCTCAGCCCTGCGGGGTGGAGAGGGCTTCCGGTGACACGGCCATCCCCATCGCGTGATACCCGTTGTCCACGTACACCACGGTGCCCGTGATGGCGGCGGCCAGGGGACTCGCGAGGAACGCCGCCGTCCCGCCGACCTCCGCCGCTTCGAGCTTCCGGGGCAGCGGGGCATTCCGCGCGCAGTACTCGATCATCATGTCGATGAAGCCGATGGCGGACGCGGCGCGTGAGGCCCACGGCCCCGCGCTGATGGCATTGACCCGGACGCCGAACCGGCGCCCGGCCTCGTAGGCCAGCGTCCGGGTGTCCGCCTCGAGAGCCGCCTTGGCGGAGGACATGCCGCCGCCGTAGCCCGGGACCACCCGCTCGCCCGCCATGTACGTGAGCGACAGGAATGACCCGCCGGCCCGCATCAGCGGTCCGAAGTTCCGGACAAAGGAAACGTTGCTGTAGGCGCTCACGCTCACGGCGGCGAGGTAGCCCGACCGCGAGGTGTCGATCAGCGGGTTCTTGACTTCGGGGCCGTTCGCGAGGGAATGGACCACGATGTCGAGCGGCTGCGGCCCGAAATCCTGCTGCAGCCGGTCCACCACGCCCTGGATGGTGAAGTCGCCCTGTTCCTTGTAGCGCTTGTTCTCGAGGATGTCCGCTGGCACGTCGCCCATCGTGTCGAATGCCGCGTCCAGCGGGTAGATGCGCTCGAAGCTGAGCTTGCGCCCGTCGGAGAGCGTCATCGACTCGTCGATCTTGCCGCGCTCGAGCAGCTTCTGAAAGATGCCGAGCGCCGGCGGCCACGAGCCGAGGCAGATGGTCGCGCCGGCTTCAGCCAGAGACTTGGCGATGGCGAAGCCGAACCCGCCATCGTCGGAGACGCCGGCCACGAACGCGCGCTTGCCACGGAGATCGATCGGGAGCATCGAAGGAATCCGCCGGGTTGGAGACCCGTCAAACATAGCGCGCCTACTCTTCGCGCAACATCTCCACCGGCGTCCGCCGGAAGGCCTCGAGCGACGTCCACAGGCCGATCACCACAGTCAGGCCGATCACCGCGGCACCCAGCCTCGCGAGTGCGCCCCCCGGAAGCGCGAACCGCGTCTCGAACAGCCAGTGCGCGAGCGCCCAGCCGGCTCCCGAGGCCAGGCACAGGCCGGCCGCTGTCGCCAGGAGGCCCAACGCGAGGTATTCGGCGAGTACGATCCGCACCACCTGGCGCCGGGTCGCGCCGAGCGTCTTGAGGAGAACCGTTTCGCGCATTCGCTGCAGTCGCGTCGTCGCGATCGCTCCCAGCAGCACAACCAACCCGGCGACCAGGGTGAAACCCGCCATGAATCGGATCGCGGCCGCGACCGTCCGGAGGATGTCATCGACCGCGCGCTGCACGGTGGAGAGGTCCAGGGTCGAGACGTTGGGGAACCGCTCGACCATCGCGCGCTGCAGGCCACCCCGCGCGGCGGCGCTGTCCACCCGGACCAGCGTCACGTACGTCTGGGGAGCCGCCTCGAGCGCCCCGGGACGGAAGATGACGAAGAAGTTCGGCTCGAAGCGCGCCCATTCCACCTCGCGCAGGCTGGTCACCCGGCTTCGTACCGGCACGCCCTGGACGTCCCAGGTGATTTCGTCGCCCACGTCCACGCCCAGCTCCGCCGCGACCTCCACTTCCACCGACACCGAGACCGGCTCCCCGGCAGGGTCCCGCTCGCCGGTCCGCCACCACGTTCCCGCCACGAGGCGTTCGGAGCCCACGAGCGTGTCCCGGTAGGTCGAGCGATACTCCCGCCGCACAGCCCAGCCCGACGGCTGGTTCGGGCGATCCGTCGTGTCCACGGCGGCCGGCCGTACGGGAACGCCGTCGAGGGCCTGGATCCGCATCGGGACAATGGGGATCGGTGCGGGAGGGGCGTGGCCGCCGGCCCGGAGCAGGGAGTCGACGCCGGGCGCCTGGTCGGCCTGTATGTCGAACAGCACCAGATTGGGCCGAGCCACCCCGTCGCCAACGCGGAGGTCGCGCAGCAGGTTGTGCTGCACGAGGACCAGTGTCGCGAGCAGGAACACGCCGAAGCCCAGCGCGAGCACGACGGCGACCGTTTGATTGGCCGGCCGGTAGAGGTTGGCCAGTCCCTGGCGCCAGACATAGGGCAGGCGATGGGGAAACCAGCGCCGGAGTCCCCGGACGAGCGCCAGGGCCGCCGCGGCAAGGCCCACAAGTGTGACCCCGATGCCGGCAGCGAAGGCCAATCCGCGCAGCGCATGTCCGGCCTCCAGCACGGCCATCGCGATCACGCTGAGCCCGAGCCCGCCCGCCGCGATCCAGAACCAACGGTCGCGGGTGAGCCGGACGCTTGCGTCATACGGGCGGCGGAGCGTGGCGAGCGGAGAAATTTGCCGCACGCCGAGCAGCGGCAGGATGGCGAAGGCCAATGCGGTCCAGAGTCCCAGCCCCACCCCCAGCGCCACCACCGGCCAGGGAGCCCGCGCCTCGACCTGCACCGGCAGGAAATCGCCGAGCACGGACGGCAGCGCCAGCTGCACGGCGAGGCCCAGCGCCGCGCCCACGACGCTGCCGACGAGCCCGATTCCCGCCGCCTGAATCAGGTAGACGCTGAACACCTGACGCGTGGTGGCCCCGATGCAGCGCAGGACAGCGATGGTCTCCATACGTTGTCGGATGAAGACGTGCACCGCACTCGCGACGCCCAGGCCGCCCAGCAACAACGCCACCAGCGCCACGAGCCCCAGGAACCGGCCGAGGCGCTCGAGTGCATTGCCGAGGCTCTGCTGCTCGTCCTGAACGGTGCGGATCCGCACCCGCTCGGGGCGGAGTGCGGGGCGATGCTGCTTCGCGATGGCGTCGGGGTCCTGCTCGGGGCCGAGCCGGAGGAAGATCTCATATTCGGCGCGCGCGCCGAACTGGAGCAGCCCCGTCTCCTCGAGCAGGGCTCCGGGGATCACCACCCGGGGCCCGAAGGCGGCCGCGATGCCGATGTCTCCGGGCACCCGATCCACGGTGCCGGCGATCGGGAGGCGCAGCCGGCCGAGCGCGAGGGTGTCACCCGGCGCCGCTCCCAGCGCGGTGAGCAGGGCCGGATCGACGAGGGCGACTCGCGCCCCCTGCAACGTGCTCCACGCGCCGGCCGGCGTGGTCGTGATCTGGCCGTAGAACGGCCAGCCGCCCTGGACGGCCGTCACCCGCACCAGCCGGACTCCTGCTCGTGCGGGCACGTAAGCCATGGCGGCGAAGCTGGTGACGGTCGCGCGATTGCCGCAGCCGGTGGAGCCGCCGCACGCCAGGGAGTCCGCGAGCGAATCCACCCGGGGCGTGAAACGGGCGCGCGAGGCGAACGAGAGGTCCGCGCCCAGCAGGGCCCGAGCCTCCCCGGCCACGCTCCTCCGCAGATTGGCGGTGAAGGCATTGATCGCCACCAGGGCCGCGGTGCCGACCGCGATCGCGCCGACCAGCAACGCGAGCCGGCGGCGAGCGGCGCGCGCCTCGCGCCACGCGAGGCCGATCACTGCGGACGTGGCGGTCACGCCGCGGTGTCGGCGACGAGGCGGCCGTCGGCCAGCCGGAGGATGCGGCGCGCGCGGCTCGCCAGTTCGGGATCGTGCGTCACGAGGATGAGCGTCGTGCCGGCTTCGCGATTCAGCTCGGTCATGAGCTCGATGATCCGCGCCCCGGTCTGCTGGTCGAGATTGCCGGTGGGCTCGTCCGCGAAGAGCACCTTGGGACGGGTGCTGAAGGCGCGCGCCAGCGCAACCCGCTGCTGCTCCCCGCCTGAAAGCTGTGCCGGGTAGTGATGAGTCCGGTCGGCGAGACCGACGCGTGCCAGGAGCTCTTCGGCCCGTTTCCCGCCCGGCTCCCCGCGCAGCTCCAGGGGGACCTGGACGTTCTCCCGGGCGGTCAGGGTCGGGATGAGGTGAAACGACTGGAAGACGAAACCGACCTTCGCGCCCCTGAGCCGGGCCCGCGCATCCTCCCCCAGCGTGGTCAGTTCGGCGCCATCGAGCCAGACCCGGCCGGCCTGTGGCCTGTCGAGTCCTGCGAGCAGGCCAAGGAGCGTGGTCTTCCCGCTCCCCGATGGACCGATCACGGCGACGAACTCCCCGGCGGTCACCTCGAAGCTGATATCTTGCAGCACCGTCAGGGCCTGGTTGCCCGACGGATAGGTTTGAGTCAGTCCTGCGCATCGCAGCATGATTGCTCCCAGACACGGCGTGGTTTCCCGAATGATACTGCGATCCTGCCTTTCCTTCCTGACTGCCGCCGGGCTTCTCGCGTGCTCGCGCCCGGACGCCGCGCGCCCCGCCGCGGAGGCTTCGGGCGCCCCCGAACCGCCGGCGGTATTGGTCCTCGGGACCAGCCTCGCCGCGGGGCAGGGCATCGATCCCGATCAGGCGTACCCAGCCGTACTCCAACGCATGATCGATTCGGCGGGTTACGAGTTCCGGGTGCTCAACCGCGGTGTGAGTGGCGAGACCTCGGCCGGCGCAGCGAAGCGGGCTGCCTGGCTGTTTCAGCAACCGGTCGCCGTGCTGGTATTGGAAACCGGCGGGAACGATGGGCTCCGCGGGCTCGATCCGGAAGAGCTCCGCACCAACATCCAGGCGGTGATCGACCTGGCGCGGGGCCGCGACCCGGCGCCGCAGATCCTGTTGCTGGGCATGGAGGCGCCGCCGAATCTGGGGGCCTCATACACCTCGCGATTTCGCGAGGCGTACCGGGAGGTCGCCCGCGCAAACGAAATCCCGATGGTTCCTTTTGTCCTGGAGGGCGTCGCGGGGGTGGATTCGCTGAATCAGGCGGACGGGATTCACCCGACCCCTGAAGGGCATCGCCGGATGGCCGAGATCATCTGGCCGGCTCTTGAGCCGTTGCTGCGGAGCGGGGTCAGTCGAGGCGGGTAGAATCCATCGGCGCGCCGGCCTCCAACCGGGCCACCTGGCCGATCGTCATCGGCACGGCGAGCGTGCCGAATCCCGGCCCCGGGGCTCGCGCGTAGCGCAGGTCGATGAAGTGAACGATGGTCACGCCTCCCCGGCGATCGACCAGGAACGTCGGATAACGTGCCCACGCGAGGAACGTCCGCGCGTCGCGCATCGCGGCCGCGGCATCGACCATCGGCCCTCCGGCCCCAAGGCGCGGCCATCGGCCCTGCTCCTCGAAGCTGCCACCCAGGCGGATGGCCCCGATCCGAAAACCTTCCGGCTCCGCAACGACAATTTCACGCTCGAGCGGGGTGACCGGCAGCGGTGAGGCCAGCACTTCGCGGGGCGAGCTGCCCTGTCCGCGTAGCTCGAAGCGCACCTGGCTTTCCGCCAGCCGGCCGACCGTCGCCATTACGGCGACGTATACCGTGGCCGCGACAAGCGCCGCCGTCGCGGGTCGGGTCCAGTCGGCGTGCCCCTTCCGCTCCCGCCTCGTGCTCCACACCAATCCTGCCGCCAGGAGCAGCCACACCCAGACGTCCACGATGAAGAGGGTGTCGCCATAGAACCAGCGGCCGGAGAACGGCATCAACCAGCGGACGCCGTAGGTGTTGAGCGAATCGAGCAGTGGGTGACTGAGGATCCCGACGGCCGCGAGCAGCAGGAGTGGCTGAAACCGGGCGCCGCGTCGGGTGACGATCCGGTCGAAGGCGAGCATCACGCCCGCCAGGATCCAGGGCCAGGCGAACAGGGCGAGAATCCCGTGGGTCCACCCCCGGCGGAAGCCGAGCGCGAATGTCTCGCCACGAAAATACGAGAGGATGTCCACATCCGGCAGATTGGCCGCGATGATGAGCGTGGCGGCGCCGAGCGCGGTCCGGCGCTTGAGTCCGGCCTGGGCCAGCGCGGCTCCCGCGAGGGTGTGGCACAGGTTATCCACGGGCGGCAAAGATCTCGCGGACGCGCCGGGTAAGGTCCTCGGGAGTGTACGGCTTCTGGAGGAACGCACCGCCGCGTTCCAGCGTGCCGTGCTGCCCGTGTTCGGTCTCCGGGTAGCCGCTGGTGAACATCACGCGGAGCCCGGGCCGGAGCGGTTCCACGCGGCGGGCCAGGTCGACCCCGTTCATCCCCGGCATCACGACGTCGGTGAGCAGCACATGAATCGGGCCCGGATGCACTTCAGCGATGCGTAGCGCCTCGTCGCCATCCTCCGCGACGAGGACGGTGTAGCCCTCGCGCTCGAGAATCCGCTGGCCGAGCTTGCGGACCGGTTCCTCATCCTCGACGAAGAGGATCGTGCCGACCCCGCGGTCGGTCGAGAGGCTCTCCCCAGCGGCGGTCTCGGGCTCGTCCGACGGCTGCGGCTCGACCCGTGGCAGGTAGATCCGGAACAGGGCGCCCTGGCCGAGCTCGCTCGCCACCCTGATGAAGCCGCCGCTCTGCCGGACGATGCCGTACACCGTTGCCAGGCCCAGTCCGGTGCCGCGGCCCCGCTCCTTCGTGGTGAAAAACGGCTCGAAGAGATGGGCCTTGGTCTGCGCGTCCATCCCCACGCCTGTGTCCCGCACCGCCAGCATCACGTACCCGGCCTCGGCGCCGGCATCTCCATCCCCACGCTCATCGCGCACGTTGAGCGTCTCGATCATGAGACGGCCCCCACCGGGCATCGCGTCTCTCGCGTTGACCGCAAGGTTCACGATGATCTGTTCGATCTGGCCCGGGTCCGCCCGGACGCGCCCGAGGTCCCGCGCCAGGTTCAGCTCCAGGGTGATGTTCTCGCCGATGAGGCGATGCAGCATCCGATCGATGTTCGTCACGACGGTATTGAGGTCCACCACTCTGGGCTGGAGGACCTGGCGGCGGCTGAAGGCCAGGAGCTGCCGGGTGAGGGACGCGGCCCGGTTGGCCGACCGCTTGATCTCCTCGAGATCCTCGCGATGAGGATCGGTCGCGTCGAGCTCGGCCAGGATCAGCTCGCTGGTGCCGAGGATGGCGGTGAGGACATTGTTGAAATCGTGCGCGATGCCGCCGGCGAGCTGGCCCACCGCCTCCATCTTCTGGGCCTGTGCCAGTTGTTCCTCGAGCCACTTCCGGTCGGAGAGGTCGGTCAGGGTGCCGACCAGCCGGCGTGCCCGCCCGTTCGCGTCCCACGAGACCACCTTGCCCCGGTCGAGCATCCACTTCCACGTGCCGTCCTTGGCGCGGAGCCGGTGCTCGCACTCATACACCGGCCGGTACCCCTCCACATGCGCGGCGAGGGCGCGCCGGACGCTGGGGACGTCGTCCGGATGAATGCGGCGGTCCCATTCATCGATGTCCGCGCTGAGCTCACCCGGCTCATATCCGAGCAGGCGACCCCAGCGCGGGTCCCAGTACACGTGTCCGGTCTGGAGGTCCCAGTCCCAGACCGCGCCGCTCGCCGCCTCAAGCGCGAGGTCGAGCCGCTCGGAGCTCTCGCGCACCTCGCGCTCGGCCTCGATCCGTTTCGTCACGTCGCGGTAGTTGAGGACGATCGCGCCAATTGCGGGATCGTCGAGCCGATTCACCGCGGTGATCTCGAACTCGCGGAGCTCGCCGCTCTTGATTCGGATGCGAAGTACCGTCTCCTTGGCCTTTCCGGGCTCCGCGAGGACTTCAGCGAACAGCCGCCGGGCCCGGGGCGCCTCGGCAGGGTCCGCGAACTCGAACACGCTCCGCCCGATGTTCTCCGTCACCCCGTATCCGGTAATCCGCTCCACCGAATGACTGTTGTATAGGAGTATGCCCTGCGCGTCGAGCAGCGCGATCGCATCGCGGCTGTTCTGGACCAGCGCGCGAAACCGCTCCTCGCTGACCTGGAGCCGCCGCTCGGCCTCGTAGGCCTCGGTGACATCCCTGGCGACGGCGATGACCGTGTCGGCCGTGAGGGCAGCAATGGTGGCCTGGAAGCGAATCCGTTCACCCCGCACGTCAAGATCGTAGCCGTGCACCACCGGCTGCCGTCCGTCGAGCGCCCTCCGGATGTAGCCGAGGAATTCATCCGCCTGAGGTGTGGGGAGAATCTCGTGAATGGACCGGCCGATCAGTTCCTCCGCGGGGCGGACCAGCAACCGCGGATTCGTCGGCGCGATCTGGACGTACCGACCTTCCCGGTCGAAGACCATAACGAGGTCGGGCAGCGCCGCCAGCAGCGCGCGAAGTCGCTCCTCCGACGACTTCAGGGCTTCCCGCGACTGCCGCCGCTCCGTCGTGTCACGCGCGACCCAGATCACCTGGTCGTTGCCCAGCGGAGACACCACGGCCTCGTACCACTTTTCCTCTCCGCGCATCATGACCCGGTACTCGGTCGTGACGGAACCCCCCAGCGCGAGCGCGCGCAGGATGTGCAGCTGGAAGAACTCCGCCATTTCGGGCCACACTTCCCGCACCGTGCGCCCGATCCGCTCCTCGGTCGGCATGTACAGGAGCCGGGGATCGGTGGACAGGATCTTGATGTAGCGCCCGTCGCGGTTGAACACGATCACCGTTTCGGGCAGCGCGGCGAAGAGCGCGCGGAGCTCGGTTTCGGAACGCAGAAGTGCTTCTCGATCGCGCCGGCGCTCCGTGATGTCGTCTATCAGGCCGTCGATCACCGGCTCCGGCCCGTTGCGGTCCAGGGTCGCGCTGATTGAAAGCCGGAGCGGTTCGCCGTCCGATCGAGGTGCGTCGAATTCGAAGTCCCGGACCTGGCCGTCGCGGGCCAGTCGCGCCACGAACAGGTCCCGGTCCTCAGGATTGCCGTACAGAGTGCGGAGATTCACCCGCTGCAGGCTGGCCAGGTCGGGGAGCCGCAGGAGGCGGAGGAGTGCCGGATTCGCCTCGAGGCACTTGCCATCCAATGTGCTTCGAAAGACTCCGACGTTGATTTGATCGAGGAGCCGTTGCAGGCGCCCCATAACCCGGGCGGAGATGGCACGCTGTTTCGCCCACACCAGCGCGGAATGCAGAACGAGGGGGACTCGACGCTTCGGATCGGCGGTGCGGAGGAGGTAATTGTCCACCCCGCCGCGCAGCGCCTCGTTGACGATGCGGTCGTCCGCGCGATCCGCGATGATGACAAGTGCTGCGTCCGGCCATGCGCTCCGCACCTCGCGGTGGGCGTCAGCCCAGGTGATGGAGCCGAATCGTGCGGAGGTCAGGACCGCATCGAATCCGGGCCCCGCGAGCAGCGCGCGAAACCCATCCGGGTCCGCCGGGGCGGCCACATCGAACCCGCCGGCATCGCGGAGGGAGGCCCCGAGCAGCGCACGTTCTTCAGACTGGTCGTCGAGAATCAGAATGCGGAGCGAACCGCTCATTATGGGCCCGGGGTTGCCGCCGGATGGGGAGCCTGACGCGCTAATGTAGGATATCCCGGGCCCGCGAAGCCCGCCAGCACGACGCCGGCGGGCTCCGGAGGTGTTCTGCATGAAGCGTCAGGGGGCGCATTCAATTGTCAGGCCGAATGTGCCCTCGCCGCCGGCCTCGACGCCGAGTGCCGCGACCAGCCGGCCTCGGAACTCACCGATCGGGGGCAGCTCCATCTGGATAATGGTGCTCTGCGCGAACGAACCCTGGTCGGTCACGC
>Ga0180063_1000250_pt1 | contig 14009 bp, 9 predicted proteins | sample EasRivT47_16_10D_FD_121776 | JGI IMG/M metagenome (GOLD analysis project Ga0180063, IMG submission 121776) | Soil microbial communities from meander-bound floodplain in the East River, Colorado, USA - East River metaG ERMLIBT47_16_10D | ecosystem: Environmental > Terrestrial > Soil > Floodplain ...
CAACCTGTTCCTGAAGGCGCCGCACCTGGCGTGGATGAACCGCCACGAGGCGCTGCTCGAGCGCGCCAAGGCGTTCAACCCCGACCTGGTCGCGATCGGCTCGCTCACGAACCTCTGGCCGTTCGCCTCGAAGATGGCCGAGAAGCTCAAGCAGACGCTCGGCAAACCCATCCTCGTCGGCGGGCACCACGCGCAGGCACTGCCCGACTACATCCTGCAGAACCCGAACGTCGACTTCGTCTGCACGGGCGAGGGTGAGATCGCGCTCGCCGAGCTGGCCGACCGCTTGGAGCGGGGCGAGGACTACACCGACATCCCGACCCTGTGGGTCAAGCACAACGGCATCGTCCATCGCAACCAGATGGGCGAGCTCGAGAATGACCTCGACAAGTTCCCGTTCCCCGAGAAGCAGCTCTGGTGGGAATACGGCTGCTTCAAGGACAACCTCGAGATCTTCACGGGCCGCGGCTGTCCGTTCAAGTGCACGTTCTGCAACATCCACTACCAACGGGAGATCTTCAAAGGGAAGGGCGACTTCCTGCGCAAGCGCTCGATCCCGAACGTGATCGCCGAGTTCAAGCAGAACCTCGCCAAGTACGACCCGAAGTTCGTCTCGATCCACGACGACAACTTCACCACCGATCCGCACTGGGTCGAGGAGTTCTGCGAGGCGTACCGCAAGGAAGTGAACCTTCCCTGGTACTGCTTCGGCTACCCGACGACGCTGAAGCCCCGCCTGCTGAAGGCGATGAAGTCGGCCAACTGCGCCACCATCTTCATGGGCGTCGACTCGGGCGACGCGGACATCCGCCGCAACTACATGGAGCGGCCGATGACCGACGAGCTCATCTACGGCGCGGCGCAGCGGGTCAAGGACAACGGCATCGGGCTCCAGATCTCGTGCATCTACGGCACCGTCGGCGAGACCGACACGCAGATGTTCAAGACGCTCGAGATGGTCGACAAGATCAGGCCGACACAGAACTCGGCCTACGTCTTCTACCCGTTCCCGAAGACCAAGCTCTACGACATGGCCGTGAAGATGGGCTATCTCGACGCCGAGGGCGAGGAGAAGGTCCGCCAGGGCATCTCGGGCTATCACCACGAGTCGATCCTCAAGCACCCGCACAAGGAGCTCGCGGAGACGCTCGCGAAGATCACGCCGGTCTATGCGCGGGCTCCGCAGTTCGCCAAGCCGTTCCTGCGCTGGATGATCCAGCGGCGAATGAAGCGCTTGGCGCTCTTCCTCTACGTCCTGCTGATCCCGCTCACGTTCCCATACCTGGGGATGGAAGGCATCAAGGTTACGCTGCGCATGGCGTGGCGGGCCATCCGGCGCCCGCGCCCGACACACCCAACGCTCGCCGCGGAAGCGGCGAAGTTGCACGCGGCGAGCGGGTGAGCGCCACGAACGCCTCGACTGGCTGATCGCCGCACCGACAGACCAGCCGTCGAGTGTTCGCCCATGAGCGCCCTCGAGCCATCCCACGCGCTCTCGCGCCGCCCTTCCGTCGTCGCGGCGTTGGCCGACCCGGCGTGTCCGGTCTGCGAGGCACGTGCCGCGCGCATCCGCTATCGGCTCGCCTCGCTCGACGTGTGGAGCTGCGATCGTTGCGGGCTCGTGTTCCAGTGGCCGCTGCCGTCCGAGGAGGAGATCCGCGCGCTCTTCGCGCGCCTCTACACGACGGGCGAAGGTCTTCTGCCGGAGCTCCGCGGTTACTACGGCTTCTGCTTCGACGACGAGCCGTCGAACCCGCTCGTCCAGCTCTACGAGCGCTCGCTCGATCGCCTCGAGCAGGTGAAACGGCCGGGACAGCTTCTCGACATCGGTTGTGGAACCGGGCTCTTCCTGGCGGTAGCACGCCGTCGGGGGTGGATCCCGTTCGGCGTCGACGATTCGCTCGAAGCCACTCGGCACGCCCGCGATCACTTCGGGATCCCGGTCATGACGCACGACTTCGAGACGTTCCCGTGGGGCGACCAGACCTTCGACGCGATCACCATGTGGGACATCATCGAGCACGCGCGTCGTCCCGTGGAGTTGATCGCTGCGGTGCGCCGGCGACTCGCCCCGGACGGGGTCGTCGCGCTCGGCACGCCGAATCAGGCGAGCATTCTCGAATGGGTCGCGGCCGCGCTGTACACCGCCAGCGGCGGACGGATCCGCGGGCCGCTGCGGCGCCTCTACGTCATCCCGCACTTCCTGTTCTTCACGGACACCACGCTGACGGACACCCGCCAGCGTGGCGGATTGACGAACGTCGAATGCGAGCAGGACGTGACCGACCTCCGGCGCCTTCAGCTGGCGCCGCCGATGCGGCTCGCCCTCGCCACGGTCTTTCGGATCGCGAAGCTCACGGGCGGCGAGAACCGCCTGTTCGCCATCGCGCGGACTGCCGGCGCGCGCGACTGAGCCCAGTCGCGGTGGGTAAGGATCGTTCGCAGTCGCCACGGTCCACGTTTCGCCGTGGGACGCCGGGCTCGCACGACGATCGACGCAGGCGAGGGCCCGGCTCGTCCGATCGATGCCGGGTGCGTCCAGTAGCGCGCGGCGTGGCTGGCCAGGCCCGCGGTCACGGGCGCCTGCGCCGCATCGCCACACGACTGGGCTCGACTTGCAAGCCGGGATCAGGAGCCCTTCGAGTCGGGCCGCTCGAACTCCGCGCGCAGGCCCGTAGACTATGCTACGAGAAGTGCGCGCATGACGGCAGCTCCACGTCTTTCGGTTCTGGTCCCGGTCTACAACGAGGTCGCGACGGTCCGCGTCCTCCTCGAGCGCGTGCGCGCGGTCCGCTACCCGAAAGAGATCATCGTCGTCGACGACTGCTCGAAGGACGGCACGCGGGCCGTCCTCGAGGAGTTCCAGCGGACGACCCCGGACACGCCGGACAACCGGCTCGTGCTCGTCATGCACGAGGAGAATCAGGGCAAGGGCGCTGCCATCCGGACGGCCGCGCAGCACGCGACGGGCGACATCGTCATCATCCAGGACGCCGACCTCGAGTACGACCCGAACGAGTACAGCAAGCTGATCCAGCCCATCGTCGACGGACACGCCGACGTCGTGTTCGGATCGCGCTTCTCGGGCAGCCCGCGGCGCGTGCTCATGTTCTGGCACACGGTGGGGAACCGGGCCCTCACCATGCTGTCGAACATCTGCACGAACATGAACCTCACGGACATGGAGACCTGCTACAAGGTCTTCCGCGCCGACATCTTGAAGCGCATCCCGATCCGCTCGAACCGCTTCGGGCTCGAGCCCGAGCTGACGGCCAAGGTCGCGCGGCTCCGCTGCCGCGTCTACGAGGTGCCGATCTCGTATCACGGCCGGCAGTACGCCGAAGGCAAGAAGATCGGGTGGAAGGACGCCTTCTCGGCGGTGTGGACGATCCTCAAGTACCGCATCGTGGCCGACGTGGGCCGCGACGACGCGGGCTTCACGACGCTGCGCCGGGTCGAGGTCTTGAAGCGCTACAACCGTTTCCTGTGGGACCTCGTGGCGCCCTTCATCGGGACGCGCGTGCTGGAGATCGGCTCCGGCACCGGCCTGATGACGCGCTTCCTCGCCGGCAAGACCCGCGTCACGGCGACCGACATCGACCAAGACTACGTCCAGCTCCTGACGCGGACGTTCGCGGGCAACCCGAACGTCGAAGTCCGTCACCTGGACCTGGCCGCGCTCGACCGCGACGGCATCCCGAAGCAGACGTTCGACACCGTCGTCTGCTCGAACGTCCTCGAGCACATCGAGGACGACCGCGGCGCGCTCTCGTCGATGCGCGACGTGCTCGCGCCGGGCGGCCGCGTCGTGCTCATCATCCCGGCCGTGAAGGCGATCTACGGCGAGATCGACCGCGCCATCCACCACTTCCGTCGCTATTCGCGCGAGGAGATCGAGGAGAAGCTGCGCGCGGCGGGTCTCCAAGTCGAGCACCTCTCATACTTCAACATGCTCGGCATCCCCGGCTGGTGGCTGAACGCGGTCGTGCTCCGGCGGCGGAGCGTTCCCGGCTTCCAGGCGAAGGTGAACGACTGGCTCGTGCCATGGCTGCGGCTCGAGCGCGGGTTCGGGCCGCCGGTCGGCATGTCCCTGCTCGCGGTCGGCCGCTTGGCGGAAGCCGCCGAGGCCGACGCGAGCCGCGGATCATCCGTCGCGTAGCACCAAGCGGCAGATGAACTCGAAGACGCGCTCCTCGATCAACGTTCGCGCGTGCGCCAGCCGCGGCGAGTGACGCTCCTCGGGAAGGACGAGCACCTCGTGGGGCCGGCCGGCCGCCTGCAGCGCCGCGATCAGCTTGGCGCTATGCGCGAACAGGACGTTCTCGTCGCGCAACCCGTGCGCGATCAACAACGGCGACGATCGGTCCGTGACCCAGGTTCGCACGTCCGCCGCCCGGTACCCCTCCGGGTTGTCGCGCGGCGTTCCGAGATACCGCTCGGTGTAGCAGGTATCGTACGTGGCCCAATCGATCACCGGCGCTCCGGCAAAACCCACGCGGAACACGTCCGGGTAGCGCAGGCAGCACATCGCGGCGACGTAGCCGCCGTAGCTCCAGCCATAGATTCCCACGCGCTCGGGGTGTACCACGTCCTCCTGCACGAGGGCGGTGACCGCCGCCGCCTGGTCGGCGCAATCGATCGCACCCACGCGCCGGAAGATCTGGGCTTCGAACGCCCGTCCACGGCCGGCGCTGCCGCGACTGTCGACCTTCAGCACCAGGCAACCCGCCTGCACGAATCGCTGCGCGCGGAGATCGACCGTCATCGACCACGTGTTCCGGACGGATTGCGCTCGGGGTCCCGCGTACACCGAAACGACGAGTGGATGTTTCCGGCCCTCGTCGAGCTGCGGCGGCCTGTAGAGCGCGGCGCGAAGCCGGCCGCCGTCGGCATCCGGCAGGTCGAGGAACTCCGGCACCACCAGGGAGTCCGGCAACGCCGCCGGACCCGCCGCGGGAAGATCGCGGACGACGTGACCGCCGACGTCGCGGATCCGCGCCTGTGGAGGAGCATCCACACTCTGCTGCACGTCGATCCACACTCCGCGCTTGAGCGACAGCTGCGCCGCCTGCCAGCCGGTCGCCGGCCCGAGCCGTGTCGCTGCGGCCCTGCTGGGGGGGAGGTCCTGTCGATAGAGCGCCCGGTCCTCCGGTTCGCCCTCGCGTCCCGTGAACCAGAGGGCGGAACCGGTCGTGTCGAGCGCGAGGATCTCGTCGATCCGGACGTTGCCGGTCGACAGCGTGTCGATCTCGGCACCGCTCGTATCCCGGATCGAGACGACGTCTTCCGCTGCCGCGGAGCTCCGCCAGGCGAAGCGGGCGCCGTCCTCCGACCATTTGGGGGCGTCCAGCAGCTCGACCCACGGCTCGGACGTCTCTTCGACGAGCGCGTGCCAGTCCGCGGCGGGATCGTCGATCGCCCGGGCGAGCATCCAAAGCTGCCGTTGGTCGCGCCGCAGGAGGCCGACGACGAACCGGCCCTTGGGATCGAACGACGCATGCACGAGGCTGGTGTCGTGGAATCGCTCGTCGGTCGGGAGCCAGGCGACGTCGCTGCCGATGCTCGGCATGATGCCCAGCCGCCAGCTCCCCATCGCGCCGCCGCTGAAGGGATACTTGTGCCGATCCCAGCGTGACGGATCGCGCGCCGGGATCCACGCGTCCGCCACCTCGTGCTCGTCCGACTGCTGGAACACGATGGACGAGCCGCTCGGATGCCACCAGTATGCGGTCCCGCGGTGCAGCTCCTCCTGCTCGACGAACGTGGGCGCGCCGTTCAGGACGTCGGGGCCGGGCCGCTGCGTCAAGCGGCGCGGCACGAGGGCGCCGCCGTCCAGGCCGACGCTCCAGAGATCGCCGTCCGCCACGAAGACGAGTATCCGGCCGTCGGGGCTGAATCCCGGAGCGAGGATGGGGTGCGGCGCGGAGAACAACGGACGGATCACGCCCGTGGCGGCGTCGACGACGAAGGCATCACCGTCCCGGGTCAGCAGGATCTCGCCGCGAGACGGGTGCCAGCAGAAGTCCTGAATCCCGAGCGCCATGTGCCGGCGCCGCTCCCGCACCAGCGCGACGTCCAGGGGCACGACGCCTTCGTCGACGTATCCCTGCGCGGCCGGAGCGATCTCCCGCAGCTCGCCGCTCTGCACGTCGAGGCACCAGAGGCCGAGCAGGTTCGTGCCGTGCTCGGACCACAGGAACGCGAGCCGGCGCCCATCGGGCGCGAAGGCCGGCGACAGCGGCGCGGCGCTCCGCGGTGCCGGCATGGCGGCGACCGCCGCGCTGGTAAGCCGGCGCACGGTCGTCATGCGGGCTCGCCGCCGAGCTCGTCGAGAGCGGCCTCGAGCGCCGCACGGCAGACGCGGCAGTAGCCGCTCGCGGTGTTGCTGAACATGAGACAGTCCACCTCCGGACGATAGTAGCCCGTCGCGCGATACATCGCGCCCTCGAACATGCCGACGCGCCCGCGATGCACCTCGGCCTCGAGCAGGGCTCGCACGCGTTCGCGCACCGCGGCGGTCTGGTCGGGGGGCACGTGGTTCGTCAGCGCCTCGTACTCGTCCTTCGACCACGGCGTCGGCAGCGGCAGATCGGGCGCCAGCAGCGCGCCCCACTTGCGCCGCGCGTCGTCGACCGAGCAGGCCACGTTGGCCTCCCACGGTCGCGCCGGCAGCTCCTCGTAGGTTACCGGCGCGTTGTAGTACTCGTCGCCCAACCCGCCGAACGAGTGGGCGAACTCGTGGCGGACGAGATACTCGATCTTTGCCGCCCCGCCGGCCACCGCGGCCAGGTGGCCGAAGATCCCGCCGCCACCGTACTGCTCGTCGTTGCACACGACGATGATCGTGTCGTACGGCGCGCTTGCCGCCACCGACCGGACGTCGGCGGTTGCCATCGGGAGCAGGTACCGATCGATCCCGAGGATGCCGAACCGCGTATCGAAGCGAGTCGCCGCCCGCAGCTCCCGCGTGGCATCGGTAATGCCGGATCCGGCCGACGGCGCGAACACCGTCCACACGTTCGGCCGTGGCCGATGCGTCGAGAACGGCGGCGTGGACCACAGCACGTCCGCGATGGCGGCCGCGTGGCGCTGGAAGGTGGCTGCGTCGGCGGCCACGTAGCCTTCCGAGACGAGCGCGACGTCGAGCGTGCGCCGCGGATCGCCGCGGTCGCCGAGCTGCTGCACGACGACCTCACCCGCCGGCGGCGCTGCCGGCCGCGCCACCCGCGGCAGCGCCTGCGCATGGAGCTCCGCGAACCGCCCATCGGGCGTCCGCCCGTCGACCGCGAGGCGCATCGGCACGACGGGCGCCGGGATGCGCACGGCGACCACCGTCCCGCGCTGCGCGTCGTCGGCGTAGGCGGCGCTCCGTAGCTCCGCGAGCAGGGAGTTGAACGGCACGGAATAGCGGACCGCATCCGATCCGGCGGCGGTGAGCGTGACGCGGTAGTCGCCGACGTGAGCGGCGCCGGTGCCCGCCGGCAGCCGATGCCAAGGTCCCTCGTCGATCACGTCGAGGAGCTCGAAGCGTTCCGCGATGCCGTCCCACGTGTGACGGAAGTCCAGGCGCCAGGCGCGCGCCGCGAAGACGGTCTCGAAGCGCACCGCGTCTTCCTTCGGAGCCGGCGTACGGTGGCCCCGGGCTACGACGGCTTCTCGGCGGGGAGCAGCGCAGGTCGCACGGTGTCGGCGAACCGCCGTCGCGGAAGCCCCCGCACTCCGCCCCGGTACGCGACGCCGTCCTTCACGACCTCGACGATGGCCTCCGCGCCGAGCCGCTCGGGCGTCGCGAAGACGTCGGCATTGTAGAGGACCAGATCCGCGCGCTTGCCCGCCGCGAGCACGCCGCCGTCGTCGAGGCCGAGGCGCTCGGCGGCGGCACCGGTCATGCTGAACCACGCGGCCAACGGCGACACGCCCGAGCGCACCAGGTGGACGATCTCCAGATAGTTCCGTCCATGCATCCCGGGCAGGACGGGGTCGGTCCCGGCGAGGATCCGCAGGCCGCCGGCGGCGGCCGTCACCACGGCGCGGGCATGCGCGTCCGAGACGCGTTCGACCTTGTCGACGACGGCGGGCGGCAGGTTCGGCGTCCGCTTCAGCTCGGCGATGACCCAGGCGGTGGGCGTCACGGTGGTGCCGTGCTTGGACGCGAGGTCCATCAGCTCCGCATCGAGGAACGACGCGTGCTGGATGTCGTCCACGCCGTTCTCGATGGCGAGACGAATGCCCGACGCGTTGTGGGCATGCGCCGCCACGCGCAGGCCGCGTCCTCGGGCTTCGTCACAGATCGCCGCGATCTCCTCGCTCGTGAAGTCGCGATTCTCGATGCGATCGGTCGGCGACGCGACGCCGGGGCTGGCGCAGATCTTGATCAAGTCGGCGCCACAGGCGGCGATCTCCCGCACGCGCTTGCGGCATTCCCAGGGACCGTCGACGATGCTCGACGGTCGTCCGGGCGCCGGCGGCCAGAGCCGCGACACCATGTCGTGACAGCGGTCGGGTCCTCGGAAGTCCGCGTGCCCGCCGGTGGTGGAGAGCATGCAGATCGCGACCTTCAAGCGTGGACCGATCACGGTCCCCTCGTCCACGAGGCGCCGCAGCAGCGCCGTGGCGCCGCCGACGTCACGCACCGTCGTCACGCCGCCGTCGACGAGCGTCGTGTAAAGGACCTTCTCGGTATAAAGGATGCCGGCCGCGCTGTTCTCGCGGTCGAGGTCGGCGCCGGTGACGCCGAGAGAGGTCACGTGGCCGTGGCAGTCGATCAGGCCCGGGCTCGCGAAGAGATCGGAGCAGTCGATGCGCTCGAGCTGCTCGCCGCGGAGCCCCGTGGCGGCGGCATGCGGGACGACCTGGTGGATGCGGGCCCCGTCGAGGAAGACGTCGACGTTGCGATGGAGGCTGCTGGCGCCGGACCCGGTGCCGTCGTAGAGGACCTTCACGTTCTCGAGGACGAGCATGGCGACGGCTCCATCCTTTATGACGCGTCACTCCGCGTTTGCCAAGCCGGCGCGGGCCGCGATCCTACGGCCTCGCTCGATCGAGACCGCTACCGCGCGCGTCTCTTCGCAACGGCGATCGGAGCATGCTTCGCGGGTCACACGCCGGTTCACGAGCCCTCGACGCTCCAGGGGCCCGCGCCGCGCGCGGCGATGTAGAGGAAGACGAAGCAATAGATCGCCGCGGGCTCGCCGCCGTTCTGGATCGGGAGCAGCGCCTGCGTGCCGTGCGCCATCCAGTAGGCCACCGCCATGAGGCCGCTCGAGAGGAACGCGGCAGGGCGGGTGAAGAGACCGATCATCACGAGGGTCCCGCCGACGAGCTCGATCGGTCCCGCGATCCAGGTGATGATCGCAATGATGGTGGCCGGCACGTCCGCGGGCGGCGGCGGAGACGGGGGGAAGCCGATGACCTTCTGCACGCCGTGCCAGAGGAAGAGGAACCCGGTCACGATGCGCAGGAGGGCGTAGACCTGTGACTCGTGCTCGCGGAGGAACGTCATGCCGGCTCCCTATGCGGATATCACGCCGGGCGAAAGCCCCCGCGCGCGCCACGCCATGACATCGGCGAGGCCGCGTGCGACAGTGCCGCCATGCCGATCGATTGGCGTGCCGCCACCCTCGCCGCGAACGACGCGACCTACGCCGCCTGGAACGCGCATGACGCCGACGCCGTCGCCGCGGTGTTCGCCGAGGACGCGGTGACCCGCGAGTCCGGGCGCCCGGACGAGCTGCGCGGCCGCGCCGCGATCCGCGAGCGCGCCGCGGCGATGCTCGCCGCATTTCCGGACTTCCGCCTCGAGCGCCTGGCGCTCGTGATCGACGGGGATCGCCATGCCGATCGCTGGCTCATGAGCGGCACGCACGCGGGCGAGCTCTTCGGCATTCCGCCGACCGGCAGAGCGGTCCGCTTGGAAGGCGCCACCTTCACGCAGCTCGGCGCCGACGGTCTCGTCGTCGAGGACGTCCATCACGCCGATTTCGCCGCCTTGATGGCGCAGCTCGACGTCGGCTGACGCGAAGCGAGCAGCCGATTCGTCGCCGACGACGCGTAATCGTCCTTGACGCCTAGCAGTGCAGGGACGATAGTCCGACGAAAGAAAAAGCTGAAATCATGCGGGATCAAAAGGTTCCGCATGACGCGACCGAGGCGGCGAACCAACGCGAGAGGGGGGTGTTCATGCAGGCTCGGATTCCGGCGGCCATCGCCGTGTGCGCAACGCTCGTGTCCGGGCCAGCAATGGCCGCCAGCGGCCTCGCCCTGTTGCAGAACGTCGGCGGGCTCGACATCCCGCCGATGCGAAGTGCGGACGGCCTGGTGGTGAAGCCACTCAACATCTACGTCGCCTCGTCCGACAACAGCACGGTGCTCGCGCTCTTTCGGAACCCGCTGGACGGCAAGGTCTCGCTGATCAACTCCGTGACGTCGCTGTCCGACGACGGGCTCCACCGCGCAAGCGCGCTCGCCATGAGCCCCGACGAGGCCTACCTCTACGTCGGGTCGCAGTCGTCGTCCGACGACCTCATCGGCGTCTACACCGAGGGGCTGGCTTTCGTCGAGACCGAGCCGACCATCGGCCGCATCGACGACCTTGCGGTGAGCCCGGACGGCGGGAACCTTTACGCCGTGAGCCGTCTCGAGGACGCGCTGGAGGTGTTCACGCGCGACGTCGGCACGGGGGAGCTGTCCCCCTTGCAGCTCTTCATCGACGGGTCCGGGGTCGACGGCCTCAACGGCGCGACCGGCGTCGTGGTGAGCCCGGACGGAAAGCACGTCTACGTAACCGGCGAGATCGACGACGCCGTGGCGGTCTTCAGCCGCGACGGCATCACCGGTGCGCTGACCTTCGTCACGTCGTACACGGACGGCCTCGTGCTGCGTGACGCGCACGACGTCGCGATCAGTCCCGACGGGATGCACCTCTACGTCGCGCCCGACAACTTGTCGGTCGGTGGGCCAACCGTGTACAGCCGGGACTCGGTGGCCGGACTCCTCACGTTCGTCGAGGCCGGGCCGACCTCGGGGGAAACGGTGGCCTTCACGCGCGGGACGGGCGCCGTGGCCGTGAGCGACGACGGGAACTTCGTGGTCGGTGGCGCGCGGAGTTCGGTGGTGCTGTACGGTCGCAACACGAGCACCGGGGCCCTCACCTTCATCGGCGCCGAGCAGCAGCGGAACATGCGGGTCGGGATCAGCGTCGACAATCGATTCGTCTACTCGGCGAGCGGATCGAACGATCTCGGCATCCATCGCGTTCGCAGCCTCGCGTGCTCGGCGACCCCGATGGGCGGCTGCAAGACGACCACCGAGCCGGAAAAATCGAACGTGCTGTTCAAGTTCGGCGGCTTGCCTACGGGAGACCGCTTCAAATGGAAGTGGAAGGGGGCCGCGACGGCGCTCCCCGAGATGGGTGATCCGATCAACAACTTCGACGACGCGCTCGTCTGCGTCTACGACGCATCCGCGTCGCCGCAGCCGGTGTTCACGACCGTGGCACCGGGGAGCGGTACCTGCGCCCTCAAGCCGTGCTGGTCGGTGCGGGGATCCACGCCGGGGCGGCGGAAGCTCAAGTACTACGACCCCGGCCGCCGGCCCGACGGACTCGTAAAGCTCGAGGTGAAGGAATCGCTCGTCGACGAGGCCGCGATCAAGGCGAGGGGCCAGGACCAGTTCATCATCATGCCGGCGCTGCCGTTGACGCCACCGGTGCGGGTCCAGCTGCAAGCCGCTTCGGGGATCTGCTGGGATGCGACGTTCAGCGTCCCGCAGGACAACGACGCTGCCCAGTTCAAGGCCAGATCCGACTGACGCGGCGTCTCACCGCGCGCCGAGCCAGCGCCCGAGCCAGTCCATCGCCTCGCGCTTCGCGCGCGATCCCATGACGTGGCCCTCGTCGATCACGACGAAGCGGAACGCGTCGGGGCGGCGCACGGCTGCGTACGCCTTGCGGAGCGCCCGCGCCGTGCTCTCGGCGCACGCGATCGGGATGGGCAAGTCGGCGCGGCCGTTCACCATGAGGACCGCGGCGTGCACGAGCCGCAGCGGGTGGCGCATCGGCTCGACCTCCCGCAGCCACTGGTCGTAGTCGGGTGCCAGCGCGAGCGGCTCGCCGTTCATGGCGAGCGTCGAGTGGTGCAGGAAGGTGTGGTAGTCGCCGCACGCCGCGATGGCGACGACGGCGCGCAGGCGGGGATTCAGGCTCCCCGCGTGCAGCGCCGTGAAGCCGTTGGTCGAGAAGCCGAGGATGCCGATGCGTTTGGGATCGACGTCGGGGTCGGTCGCGAGCGCGTCGAGCACCTGCGGGATCGTGCTCCGCGCATTGCCGTCGATGAGACCCAGGTATCCCTTGCCGATCACGGCCGGCGAGGGCGACGCGAGGAGCCACTTCCCGACCGGCTTCGCCGCCGGCGGCGCGTCGCCCGGCGGCGGTGCGCTCGCGGGCTGCGGCTTCGCGAGGCCGCCGAGCAGCTCCCAGTGGAGCGCGTAGCTCACGACGACGAATCCGGCTTCGAGCAGCGGGACGCGGAACTCCTCGACGTAGGAGAGAACCGTCGGCTTCGGGCCCGGCGGGTCGTCCGGCGCCTCGACGCGGACCTCGAGGAAGCCCTGCTGCAGCGCGATGGTGCGCAGGTGCGTGCCGGGGTGCGCCGGACCCGGCGCCACGTCGCGGTGCGGCCCGCAGGCCGCCGTGCCGAGCAGTGCCAGGACGGCGGCGATGGTGTGCGACCCGCGAGCCATCGCCGTCAGAACTGGAAGTAGATGAAGCGCTCGCTCGCCGGGGCGACGAAGAACGCGGTGACGCTGGCGGTGGCGTAGAGGATCCCCTGGGCGACCGGCGACAGCCGCACGAACCGCTCCTGCAGCCGCTGCGCCTGCGGCGCGCGATGGAGGAGCAGCGCCCCGGCGACCAGGATGGCGGCCTCGGTTGCGTTGCGGGTCGTGATCCATCCCGGCGCCGCGAGCCGTCCGAGCGCCGCCATCGCGTCCGCCAGCGACGGCGCCCGGAAGAACACCCACCCGAGCACCACCAGGTGGAAGGTGCCGATCTGCGCGAGCAGCGTGGCGAGCGGGCTGCGCGCGGCCGCCGCCCGTCGATCGGCGAGCAGCCGGTGCCCGGCCAGCAGGACTCCGTGATAGGCGCCCCACACGACGAAGGTCCACGCAGCGCCGTGCCAGAGGCCGCCCAGGACCATGGTGAGGAGCAGGTTCACGTACGTCCGCACGCGGGATCCGCGGTTCCCGCCGAGCGACACGTAGAGATAGTCGCGCAGCCACGTCGAGAGCGAGATGTGCCAGCGTTGCCAGAACTCGCGCGGGTTTTGGGCCAGATACGGCCGATCGAAGTTCTCGGGGAGCTTGAAGCCGAAGAGGCGCGAGACGCCGAGGGCGATGTCGGTGTAGCCCGAGAAGTCGAAGTAGATCTGGAACGCATAGGCGTAGAACGCGAGCAGGACGTTGCCGGTCGGATAGTAGGCGAGGTCCTTCCAGACCGCGTCGACGTATTGCCCGAGCACGTCCGCCAACAGCACCTTCTTCAAGAATCCCTGGGCGATGCGCGCGAGCGCCAGCTCCACCTCGGAGCCGGCGATCGCGGTAGGTGCCACCAGCTGCGGCAGGAACGCACGCGGGCGGACGATCGGGCCGGCCACGAGGTGCGGGAAGAAGGACAGGAACAGCGCGAAGTCGAGCAGGCTCCGGGACGCTCGTTCGCCGCGGTAGACGTTGATCGTGTAGGCGAGCGACTCGAACGTATAGAAGCTGATCCCGACCGGCAGCAGGACGTCCCACAGCGGCGGATCCGGCCGGCCGAGGAACCCGTAGACGTTCTGCGCGACGAAGCTCCCGTACTTGAAGTAGCCGAGCATCCCGAGGTTGAAGGCGAGGCTCACCAGCAGCAGCGCGCGCCGCGCGATGCGTCCGCCGGCGCGCTCGAGCGCCAGCCCCATGGTGAAGTCCACGAGCGTCGAGCCGAGGAGGAGGAGCCCGAAGAACGGGTTCCACGACATGTA
>Ga0180063_1000251_pt1 | contig 14001 bp, 12 predicted proteins | sample EasRivT47_16_10D_FD_121776 | JGI IMG/M metagenome (GOLD analysis project Ga0180063, IMG submission 121776) | Soil microbial communities from meander-bound floodplain in the East River, Colorado, USA - East River metaG ERMLIBT47_16_10D | ecosystem: Environmental > Terrestrial > Soil > Floodplain ...
TCACGGCGTCACCGGGTTCGTGGGCGACGACGACGAGGACGTGGCGGTGGCGGTGCGCCGTCTCGATCGTATCGATCGCGCGGCCTGCCGGGAGCGCGTTGCCACACGCTTCACGGTCGAGCGCATGGCCGACGACTACGAAGCGGTGTACCGCCGGCTGGTGCGGGAAAGGATGTCGCGGTGGACGACGTCATCCGCGTTCACGATCGATACTACATCCTCGCGACGTCGGGGCTCTCCGACGACCGCACTCGGGTCCTGAAGCACGGCGACACGTTCGCGGTGTTCGACCGCCACGGCGACGTGCAGCCGATCGGGCTCGGGCAGCAGGGCGTCTTCGACCGCGGCACGCGCGGGCTCTCGCGCTTCGACGTGCGCATCGCCGGTGTGCGGCCGCTGCTCCTGAGCTCGACGCTCGACCGCGACAACGCGATCCTGCTCGTGAGCCTGACCAACCCGGACCTCCAGCGCGACGGCCGCGTCGACGTCCCGCGCGACACCGTCCATCTCGAGCGCTCGAGCGTGGTCTACGACGGCAGCTGCCACACGCGTCTCACGCTGCGGAACTTCGAGCGCGAGGGCGTCGATCTGGTGGTCGCGATCGGCTTCGACGCCGACTTCGCCGACGTCTTCGAGGTGCGCGGCGTGCGGCGCGCGCGCCGCGGGACGACGCACGAGCCGCGGGTCGAGAACGGCCGGGTGGTGCTGGCCTACACCGGGCTCGACGCGGTGGTGCGTCGGACCGCCATCTCCTTCGATCGTGCCCCGAGCTCGCTCACGACGCGTCGCGCCGAGTTCGCGGTGCATCTCCCTCCCGCCGGGCACACGGACCTCGAGATCGCGGTCGACTGCCGCGCCGAGGACCCGCAGCCCGCGCGGCCCGTGACGTTCGACGACGCGGTCCTCGGCGCGCGCGCGAGCATGGTCCGCATGACCCAGCACGAGTGCGCGGTGCGCACGTCGAGCCCAGCGTTCAACGACTGGATCGCCCGGTCGACCGCCGACCTCGCCATGATGACGACGCAGACGCCCGAGGGACCGTTTCCCTACGCCGGCGTGCCGTGGTTCTGCACGCCGTTCGGCCGCGACGCGATCGTGACCGCGCTCGAGCTCTTGTGGGCGAACCCGGCGATCGCGCGCGGCGTGCTTCGCTTCCTCGCCGCGACGCAGGCGACCGAGAACCGTGCCGAGAGCGATGCCGAGCCCGGAAAGATCCTGCACGAGATGCGCTCGGGCGAGATGGCGGTGCTGGGCGAGATCCCGTTCGCGCGCTACTACGGCAGCGTCGACGCGACGCCGCTCTTCGTGATCCTCGCCGCCGCCTATTTCGCGCGCACCGGCGACGAAGCGCTGGTCCGGGAGATCTGGCCCAACGTGCTGCGGGCGCTCGAGTGGATCGACCAGTACGGCGACCGCGACGGCGACGGCTTCGTCGAGTACACGCAGCGGTCGCGGGACGGGCTGCGCAATCAAGGCTGGAAGGACTCGGAGGATTCCGTGTTCCATGCGGACGGCACGCTCGCCGAGGGGCCGATCGCGCTCTGCGAGGTGCAAGGGTACGTGTACGCCGCCAAGCACGGCGCCGCCCGGCTGGCCGGGATCGTCGGCCAGCGCGAGCGCGCCCGCACGCTCCTGGCGGAGGCCCGCGCGCTCCGCGCCCGCTTCGAGGGCGCGTTCTGGTGCGACGATCTCGCCACCTATGCGATCGCCCTGGACGGGGACAAGCACCCGTGCCGGGTGCGCACGTCGAACGCCGGCCACTGCCTGTACACCGGCATCGCGAGCCCGATGCGTGCGCGCCTGGTGGCGGGGACGCTCACGCAGCCCGACATGTTCTCCGGCTGGGGCGTGCGCACGGTCGCGTGCGACGAGCGGCGCTACAATCCGATGTCGTACCACAACGGGTCCGTCTGGCCCCACGACAACGCGCTCATCGCCGCCGGCATGGCGCGCTACCATCTCGGACATCAGGCCGAACGCATCCTGCTCGGCATGTTCGAGACCTGCCAATCGGTCGACCTGCAACGCCTGCCGGAGCTGGTGTGCGGCTTCGCGCGCATGCCGGGTGCCGGCCCGACGCTGTATCCCGTCGCCTGCGCCCCGCAATCGTGGGCGGCGGGCGCGGTCTACCTGCTGCTCTCGTCGTGCCTCGGTCGACGGGCCCGAGCGGCGCATCCGATTCACGTATCCCCGGTTGCCGGGCTTCCTCGAGACGGTGTGGATCAGCGGGCTGCGCGTCGGCGAGGCGCTGGTCGATCTGGAGCTCCGCCGCCACGGCGAGGACGTCGGCGTGAACGTGCTCCGGCGCGACGGGGCGCTCGAGGTGATCCTGGTGAAGTGAGCGCCGACGCCCGGGCCATCGGGTTGATCCGGGCGGGCCGTTTTCACCAGTTACACCGCGAGCGGTGCGTTCAGACCGCTGAACGCGGTCCCGCAGCTGCAATCGTCCAGGGAACCACCGGGACACGAGGCATCGTCGGCGCGGTCGCATCGCTCGCCCGGTTGGTTGCGAGCTCCGTCCCCACGGGGGGGTATTCCGGGGGGTTGGGGAGGATTCGGCCCCGTGGTGCAGGTGCACGCCGCGGAGCACGCGTCGGTGCGCGCGGCGGCGTCCGCTCCGTCGTATTGCTCGGAGGCCCGGTCGACGGCTCCACTTCCGCAGACCGGCCCTGCGGCGGTCGCGCAGTCTCCGCGAGAACTGAAGCATTGGGGGTCCGAGGATGCGTCCGAGGCCGGACGGAACTGCAGGACCAGTCGGTGGCGGCGCAGGGTGGTTCGTCCACTCTAGAGGATGGCGGCGGTGCGAAAGGGAAGGAGGAGGCTCGCGTCCTCCGCGGCCGCGAGCGAGACACGTGCGACGCTGCAGGCGTCGGCAGTTGTGGTCATGGCTTCGAAAGCATCCGCCACTACCGCCTCCGCGAGGTCCCGCGCCTCCCGGCTCGACCCGCCGGGGGCCCGCCCTCGCCCATCCACGACCGTCATCGCCCCGCATAGGGGCGTGGGCGGGCAGCTCGTTCGTCCGGCGGCCGAACGAGCCGCGAGAATCGTCGCGGCGAGCAGCAGCAGCCCGGGCAGCCATCGTGTCGTCGGGGATGCGCTAAACGCCCGAACACGCGCGTCGTCCCCGCAGGGTCGTACCAAATCGTTCCTCGGCATCCGGCCTCCGATTGACGTTCGTGGGCTCCGCATCCTGCAAATTGCAGGTCCCGAGGCCGAAGAAGCAGATGGCGTACCGTGCGCGTGGCGAGGCGGACGGGCGCGCGAACCGCACGGTCGGGCGCGAATAACGCCGGGTACTCGAAGACTTGGGCGTGATACTCGACAATAGCGGAGAGTCGGCATTGATGCCGCATTTTCGGGCGGTGCTGCACGTTCATGCACGGGGTACGGCAGAAGGGTTACGCCCGCGACCATGGGACCAGCCGAGAGGTCGTCACGAACCATTGCGGCCGCCGAGCGCCGCCGAGGATCGTGGAACACGGCGTGGATGCCGCGAACCATGTACGAACCGGCCCCGCGCGATCGCGTGTGATGCGCGCACGTGCGCCGTGCCTCATGTGCTCGCTTGGCGCGGACGCTTTGTGCAGGGAAGACAATCGCGCCCGCTGGGCGCGACCGACGAAGCACACTACGGCGAATCGCGCCATGCCCTCGGAGCGCATCTACAGGTGAGGAGATCGGGCGATGAGGGCGGGCGCGCGGCCCGCGTGCATCGGGTCCGCGCAGCCGCGGCACGCGCGACCCGGGGAGGGCGCTTCACGGAAGACTGAGTATCCTGTATCGGGCGTGATCCCGACGTCGGCGTGCCGAACGGGGAGCGGTGGGACTAAACTTGCAAGCGTTGCTGGCGCTCGTCCGCGCCAGACGGCGCGGAGGCACATCCCCAAATGGCGATACTCGATCCGGAAGAAAACCACCCGGTCCTGATCATTGAGGACGAGGACGAGCTCCGCGACGTGCTGCTCGTCGCGTGCGAGCTCCATGGGCGGACTGCGGTCGGCGTGGGGGGCGCCGACGAGGCGCTCGACCGTTTGCGCGGAGGTCTCCGGCCGTGCCTGATCGTGTTCGACCTCGTGATGCCGAACAAGAGCGGGTGGGAGTTCCGCGCCGAGCAGCTGGCGGATCCGGAGCTCGCCGGCATCCCGTCCGTCGCCATCTCGGCCGCGGTGCAGGGTGACAGCATGCGAGCCACGCTGCAGGTGGAAGCGCTGCTGCCCAAGCCGATCGACATGGACGTCCTGCTCGCCCTGGTCGCGCGCTACTGTCCGCGTGGAACGCGGACATAGCGCACCGCCGTCGCTACACGGCGGACGTCATCGCGCCCACGTTCCGGCGCACGCGAGGGGCGACGATGCGGTGCGCGTGCACGCGATGGGTAGCGGGCCGACGCATGAGGCAAGGCCTCGACTCGTTTCCGAATGCTGTAAGTCTGGTCGAGCCTCCGCGCGTATCCCGTCTGCCGCGCCGGCTTTGCCGGCCGCGGCATCCCGGTTGCGCGTATCACCGAACGTCACAGTATTCGCGTTCTCCTCCGACCCAAGACGCAGTCTTGGGTCGGTCTCCTAGTGTCCCGTTGCCGGCGGCGTGGGGAGCGCCCGCAGGAGATCCTTCAGGACGCCGAGCTCGACCGGTTTCACTAGGTGGCGGTCGAAGCCCGAATCGAGGGCGCGCCGGCGATCCTCGTCGCGGCCGTATCCCGTGAGCGCCACCAGCAGCGCGTGCTCGCCGCCACGACAGCCGCGGATCCTGCGCGCCACTTCGTAGCCGTCCATGCCGGGCAAGCCGATGTCGATCAGCGCGGCGTCCGGCGCGTGCTTGCGCACCGCTTCGAGCGCCGCCTGCCCGTCGTGGACCACGTCGACGTCCTGGCCGAGCTCGCGGAGGAGCATCGTGAAAGCGTCGGCAGCGTCGACGTTGTCCTCGACGACCAGCAGGCGCGAGCGCCGCGGAGCCGGTACCGCCTCGCCTTGCCGATCGGCCGGCTCGGGTGGTGCCGCGGCCGGCAGCGCGGGAAGCTCGATCGCGAGCTCCGAACCGGTGCCATGTCCCTCGCTGCGGACGCTCGCGGTCCCGCCGTGCAGCTCGGCGATGCGCTTCACCAGCGTGAGGCCGATGCCGAGGCCGCCGACCGAGCGATCGAGCGGGCGCTCACCCTGACGGAAGAGGTCGAAGATGCGTGGCGCCAGCTCGCGCGGGATCCCGCTGCCGTCGTCCTTGACGCGGATCACGGCCGCGTCCGCCCGGCGCGAGGCGGTGACGGCGATGTGCCCGCCGGGGTCGGTGTACTTGGCGGCGTTGTCGAGCAGGCTGGTGATGAGCTGTACCAGCCGCACCGGATCGCCCTCGACCTCCAAAGGCTCGAGCGGGAGCTGCACGGAGACCGCGTGCGGCGGTCCTCGATCTGCTCGTGGACGGCGTCGAGCGCGCGCGCGACGACGTCATCGACCCGCACGCGCTCGCGGTGCAGCCCGATCGTGCCGCGGGTGATGCGCGCGACGTCGAGGAGGTCCTCCACGAGGCGGGCGAGCTGGCTGGACTGGCGCCACGCGATGTCGAGGGCGACGTCGCGGTGTGTGACGTCGAGCTGCGCGACGGCGATGGCGTTGCGCACCGCAGCCAGCGGGTTCCGCAGCTCGTGGCCGAGCATCGCAAGCAACTCGTCCTTCGCATGGTTCGCCGCGTCGACGATCGCGCGCGCGTGCCGTTCGGCATCGCGCCGGGCCGCCACCTCGACGCCGAGAGCGATGCGCACGCCGGCCACGCGCAGGAACTCGCCTATGCCGGCCACGAGCGTGACCGCCAGCAGGAACGTGACGTAGGGCTCGCGCGCGCCGAGCACCGGCTCGAGCGCGCCGCGCGCGGCAAGGACCGCGGCTACGCCAACGAGGACGAGGCCATATCGCCACGCGGGACGAAGATCGTGCGAGCGCATCGGAAACAATCGAGGTCCGCCCGCGCCCGACCTTTGAGGCGGTTCAGCCGTCACGGGAACGCGCCCGTACCCTCCGACGAAACCGTGTCGAGCCTGAGGCTGGTTGCCACGGTTCTAAGGGAGTGCAGGGCGCGTGCCGGGCGCGTCGTGTCACATGCCTCCGACGCCGGCGGCGAATCGGGTTGGACGACGCTGCCCGGTCCCTCGGTTGTAGACTCTGCTGCGCCCGGCCCGGGGCTTCAGCGCAACGCGACGGCTTCTATGGGCGGGATCCAGATCTGGTATGTCGCCGCTCCGCGGGGCTGCGCCTCGGCGAGTGCGGTGGCCGCACCGTCCTTCACGGCGCCCTGGAGCACGACGCTGGGAAAGCGGCGCACGGTGGCCCGGTCGGGCCGCTCTAGGAGCCCGACCCAAGACTGCGTCTTGGGTCGGGGTGGAACGCGAGCATGTGGCGTTCGGTGACACGCGCGACCGGGATGCCGCGGCCGGCAAAGCTGGCGCGGCATGCGAGGCACGCGCGCATTGCTCAGCCGCGCGGCCAGCATCCCCGTGTTTTCATCGAGGCAAGGCCTCGGTTCGCTTCCGAATCCTGTACGTCTGGTCGAGCCTCCGTGCGTATCCCGTCTGCCGCGCCGGCTTTGCCGGCCGCGGCATCCCGGTCGCGCGTATCACCGAACGCCGCGTCATTCGCGTCCTCCCCGACCCAAGACGCAGTCCTGGGTCGGTCTCCTAGTCTCCGCGCGGTTTCGAGACGCCCTCGAGCGCCTCGCTCGCGATCTTCGCCGGGCTGCGCGTGGCGAGATCGGCCAGCGCGACGATGCCGACCAACCGCCGCTCCGCGTCGACGACCGGCAGCCGGCGGATCTCGTGCTCGCGCATGAGGTCGACGGCGTCCGCGACGGCTTGCTCTTCGTGCCCATAGACGAGCTCCGGCGTCATGGTCTCGACGACGGCCGTGCGATTGGGATCGCGTCCGCTCGCGACGGCGCGGATGGCGATGTCCCGGTCGGTGAGGACGCCGACCAGGCGCTCACCGTCGCACACGGGCAACGAGCCGACGTCGAGCGCTTCCATCTTCTCGGCGGCGTATCGGATCGTGTCCCCCGGGGCGACGGTCTCGACGCCCGTCGTCATCACGTCTCGCAGTCGCTGTTCCATGGATGAGTCCTCCGTCGGGCGTTCGGGTCCGCCGGCTTCGGCAAGCGAACGCCGTGCCACGGCGGGATCGCCGGCCGACGCGTCGGATGGAGCGCCGAGTGCCGCGCGCAGGCTCTCGGCGGCCTCGTCGAGCATGCGTGCCTGCGTGCGCGCATTGCGCTCGATCGCGTCGAAGGCACGCGCCGCGCGGGGGCCGTCGAGGCCGTGCTTGAGGGCCCACGTCCACGACAGCATGGCGGTGAGGGGCGTGCGGAGATCGTGCACCGTGCGGGCGAAGCGAGCGACGAGCGAGGAGTCGCTGGCGGAGGTGGTCCTGGCGAGCGAGCCGTCCGCCACCGTCGCGGCGCAGTGGGCTATTTGCAAGAGCACCTGGTCGTCCTCCCAGCTGAGCGTCGACCCCTCGCGGGTCCACACTTGCACCGCTCCCAAGCGTTGGCCGTCGCGCCCGACGAGGGGTACCGCGCGTGTCGGCTCGGCGGTGTCGGGTGGCTTCCATCGCGGCGACCGCCCGCTGCACAGGTGGGCACCTTCGGTCTGGACGAAGGCGACCGCGCGCGCCGCCCGCAGGACGCGGCGCGCCGCGTCGGCGGTCTCGCCCATGAGCTCGTCGAGGGAGCGGGCGTTCAGGATCCGGCTGGTCCGTGCGACCAGGATGCCGAGACGTTTGGGAAGTGCCCTCACCGGACGTCGCACGCGAGCGCGAAGATCCGTTCTCACGAGGTTTCGCGGGTGCAAAAGTGGGTCCGTTCGCCCGGTCGGCCGGTGGCCCATTTCGTCGTGGTCATACGGTGCACGGGTGCAGCGATGATCCCTTGCTCTTACAAAGGTTGAGACTCTTACACGGGTGTCGGCGCCGAACAGTGCAATCGCGCCGTGTCGTTCGTGGCATGGGCGTTGCTCCCCTGTAAATCGGCGCGGCTTCCGGGACCAGGCGGCGACGGAAGGGACCTCCCTGTCCGTGACGACGAGCCCGGGCAGCTTTTGGCGCCCGGTTCGTGATGCGTCATGCGCGAGGCCCTCATCATCGAAGATGAACCGAACGAGCGGCTCGGACTTTCCGCGCTGCTCGACGCCGAGGGGTTCCGCACTCGTACCGCCGACTCCCTGGCCTCGGCGCGCTGGCGGCTCGCGGAGACGGTTCCCGAGCTGGTGTTGCTCGACCTGTCGCTGCCCGACGGGAGCGGCCTCGAGCTGATGGACGATTTCGGGGGCTCGTCGCGCCCGGACATCATCGTCTTGACCGGGCACGCGACGGTGGAGTCGGCGGTGCAGGCGATCCGCGCGGGCGCGCGTGACTACCTGGTGAAGCCGATCGAGCCGCCGCGGCTGCGTGATCTGGTGCTGGCGGTGGCGAGCCGGATGGCACCGTTGCCGAGCGGGACGTCCGACGGGCCCGTCCGTCGGGTCGGGCGCACGCGCTTCGGGCACCTGGTCGGCGCCTCGCGCGCCATGCAGGAGGTGTATCGCCTGATCGAGCGCGCGGCGCCCACGGACGCCCCGGTGCTGGTGCAGGGCGAGAGCGGAACGGGCAAGGAGGTCGTGGCGCACACCATACACGACCGCAGCCTGCGCCGCGGGAAGCCGTTTCTGGCGCTCAATTGCGGGGCGGTGTCCCCGAACCTGATCGAAAGCGAGCTCTTCGGCCACGAGCGCGGCAGCTTCACCGGCGCCATCCAACAACATCAGGGCCACTTCGAGCGGGCGTGCGGCGGGACGCTGCTCCTCGACGAGATCACCGAGATGCCGCTGGCGCTGCAGACGAAGCTCTTGCGCGTGCTCGAGTCGAAGACGTTCCTGCGCGTCGGCGGCGAACGCCCGATCGCGACCGACGTGCGCATCGTCGCCGCGTCCAACCGTTCGGTCGCGGCGGTCCTGCGCGACGGCCAGCTGCGCGAGGACCTCTACTACCGCCTGAGCGTCTTCCCGGTGACGGTGCCCCCGCTGCGCGAGCGCGAGGGCGACGTGTCGCTGCTCGCCCGCTACTTCCTGCAGCGCATGAACGAGCCGCGCCAGACGCGCAAGCGGCTCACGGAAGCCGCCGTCCGGCAGCTCGAGGCCCATGCCTGGCCGGGCAACGTCCGCGAGTTGCGCAACGTCGTCGAGCGCGCCTTCATCCTGGCCGCCGACGACATCGACATCACGATGCTCGACATGGAGGCGGGCGAGTCGCCACGGCTCCGCCTCGACAAGCCGTTCGCGATCGGCGCGTCGGTGGGCGACATGGAGCGACGACTCATCCTGGCGACGCTCGACCACTTCGGGGGAGACAAGCGACAGGCCGCACAGGTGCTCGGGGTCTCGCTCAAGACGCTCTACAACCGCCTGCATGCGTACCACTACAAGTTGCGGCCGTGTCGTCGGGGGTAGGTGGGGGCCGATACCGCCGCCCGACGGGGCGCACCGTCGGGCGCTCACGAGCGACCTGGACGGCTCGTTCGTCGCACCGGGGATGCCGGTGGGTAGATGCCCGGCATGGGTGTCCGCGCCGCGGGTTGTAAGGGCGTCCACGCGAACCTCACAGGATCGTCTGCAAGTGCGCCTCGATGCGCGCCATGATCCGGGCGCGGCCGAACGGCATGGTGTGGCCGCCGCTGAACCAGTGTATCTCGGGCTCGCCCCAGTGACGCCAGAGCGCATGGACCTGCGCCGGCGGCACCACGCCGTCGCCGAGGCCGCCCACGATGAACGCGCGGCGTCGTGGAATGGCGAGCGGGTAGGTCAGCGGGGAATGGACGCGGTAGGCGGCATCGAGCACGGGCGCGGCGACGGGAAGTCGCGGGAGGCCGAGCCGTCCGAAGCCGAACAACCGCTGCGGCAGCCACGCGAGCGAGCTCGGCGCCGCCACCGGGATCGCGAACGCCAGCCCCGAGCACAGGCCGGCCAGGAGCGCCGTCAGGTAGCCGCCGAGGCTCAAGCCGACGAGGCCGACCGGGCCGCTGCCCCCGGCGACGAGCCAGCGCCGCACGAGGTCGACGTCGTGTACTGCCTGTCGCACGGATTCGTTCAGGCGGCCGACGTCCCACGAGCCGAACGCTTCGCCGGAGTAGCGCGCCCAGCTCGGCGCGCGCGGACCGTGGAACGGCAGGATCGGCAGCACGACGTCGAAGCCGAGCGCGAACCACTGCGCCGCCATCAGGACCTCCGCGTCGATCCACGGGCGGCCCATGGTGAAGCCGTGGAGCGCGATGACGACGCCGCGCGACGCGCCGGGTCGGTGCATCCAGTGCTCGAACGGAAGGCGCGCGTTCTCGGGGCAGCACGGCCACGAGTCGCTGGCGTGCCACGGCACGTAGGCGGTCTCGAGCTCGCGCACGACGATCTCGCCGCCAGGGACGCGGCGCCCCTCGGGACACCGTCTGGTCGCGTCGCGCCGTGCGCTGATCAGTCGCGCGTGCCGACGCGCCGGCCGTCGCCGTACTCGAGCACTTCGACCTGCACGGACTTCCGCCCGAACCGCTTCGCTTCCCGGTCGTTCGCGAGGTAGACGTCGATCTCGCGGCCCTTGATCGTGCGACCCGTGTCGCGGACGACGTAGTCCCCGGAGTACCGACCCGCGTCGTGCACGCGAATGCGCGTCCCGAGCGGGAGCAGGTGCGGATCGGCCGCGACGATGCCCTCCCGCGCGCGCGTGCCGGCCGCCGTCGTACCTTCGATCGAGTATGCGGTCGCCTCGAAGGCCATCCGCTTGCCGGCCCGCGCCGGGGCGCCGGTCCGGCCGCACGCCGCGATCACGACGCCCAGGGAGAGCAGGGCGACCATCAGCGAGACGAGCGGCCGAGCCGACATGCGGCACCTCCCAGGTTACGGCCTGTCACACGGCCGGCGTCGGAGCGCCCCGACATCGGTACGGATGCTCTCTCGCCGGCGGCGGTCGTGATCGTGAGGACGCCCGCGGCGAGCGTCGGATTGGTCGCTGCGGCCGTATCGATGAGCGTCCAGGACGGGCAGACCTGATCCGGCGTGAGGCCCGACGAGGCCTCCCAGACGGACTCGGTCGGCTGCGCATCCGCGCGCGCCGCGAGCGCTGCGAGCAGGGCAACGGACCCAAGCAACGTGCGAGGCGAGCGGGTCATCGGTGCGTCACTCCTTCTTCAGAAGAGCTCGTCGAAGCGGTCTTCCAGGTCGTCGAGCACGTCGTCGATCCGGTCCTCGATCGACGCGAGCGCGTCGTCGACGACGTCGTCGTCCTTGCCGATGAGACCGAACGGGGGCTCCCCGGCCGGCTGGAAGCGGTTGCCGACGAAGCCGTCACGCGCGGCCACCGCCGCGACGTTCACGTGGGCGAGCGCCGTGCCGAAGCGGGCGTTCATGGCGTCGATGAAGGCGTTGGCGATGACGGCGTGCGCCGTGCGAGTCGGATGGACGCCGTCCAAGGTGAAGAGCCCGCCCAGATAGCGCGTCGTCAGCACGAGCGACCCGTTGCCGCGCACGTCGACGCCCGGTTGGGTGAACTGGTCGAAGAGTCCGAAGGCGTCGACCAGCGCGACGGGGACGCCCCGGCGCTGCTCGGTGTCGAGGGCGGCGGCGGCGATCTCGAGGTTGAACGCGTTGATCGTCTCGCGCACGAATGCCTGCTCGGCCGAGTCGAGGACGCGCGCGCACGGCGGCACCGGCAACAGCGCGCGGTCCATGCGGATCGACAGCAGGTCGGTCGTGGCGACCGGGCGCACCGTCCCGTCCTCGGCGCGGCAGGACGTCACCTCGCCGGCGGCCCGGCGCAGCACCGGCAGGCCGGTCACGTCCGGGATATTCGCGATCACCATCGGCGCGCCCGTGTCCGCGAGCGCGTCCAGGAGACGACGGTACTGGGTACCGAACTCGGCGACCGTCGCGACGCCGGCGCTGGGATCGGCGCGCGTGACGGAGCCGAGGATGTCGTTGTTGCCGAGCCAGACGAGGAGGAGGCTCGGGTTCAGGTCGCGCGCGCGGCTCACCTGGGACACCGATTCGTCCTGCGGCGGCAGCCCGACGATCACGGCCTTCATGACGTCGCGACCCTTGGCGTCGCCCGCGATCGCGTCGCCGATCACGTCGGCGATGCTCACGGTGTCGAACACGGTCGAGACGCGCTCGCCGGGCACCGCGATGTTCCGGGCGTCGCGGCCGGGCTGGCTGCGGAAGCCGATGCCCCGGCCGCGGCGACGGATCTCGCCCGGATCGAGCACGCCGTTGTGGTTCTTGTCCTCGATCGTGACCGGGGGCGGAAAGCCGGGGCGGCTCATGTACGGCTGCGGGAGCGACACGCGCGCCTGTCGCGCGATCAGGGCCGGCGCGCTGTCGCGCTGCCCCATGCGCCCGCGCCGCACGAGGCCACCGCTCGCGAAGCCGGCCAGCACGCTGTCGCCGATGACCACGATGCGGCCCAGGTTGACGGTGGCCGCCGGGGCCGCGGTGGAGCAGGCACGCGCGGCGAACGGCAGCACGCCCGCCAGCACGACGGCCGTGGAGAGCACGAGGGCGACGCGCGCGACCGTGCGTCGGGAGAAGGCGGTACGGTGACGGACGACGGCAACGATTCGTGGAATGCGAGGCATGATCGCGTTCACGCAACAGCAGGATTCGCGCCACTGCCTTCATCGGGCCATTCGCGCCCCGTCCGGTCTTCCGCGCTGTAGCTTTTACAGGGCCGTGCATGATTCGGCGTCGTATCAGGGTCATCGTGCCTCGGGCGCGCGCCGCGAACCGTGCCCTCGATCGGGGGCTGCGGGGTGTGGCCGCGGCGATGAACGCGCTGTCGCCGCCGTGCGCGCAGGCGGTGGCCGCCGGGCTCGAGGAGGCCCGCCGTCGCGCCACCGAGCTCACCGTCCCGCACGCGCACCTGAAATCATGAGTCGTCCGACCGGGCGGTTGGCACGCCGCGCCCGGTCGGATAGCAGCACCGCGCCCGTGATCAAGCCGACCAAGATCGCGATCGGGATCGGCGCCGCGATGTTGCCCTGCGCCGTGCTCGCCGTGGCGAGCACGGGCGCGGTCCGCGTGCTGGCGGCATGGACGGCGATCGCCTGCGCGACGACGTGTGCCGCGTATCTGCGCAATCGCCCGCAGTGGCTCGGCAAGCGGGACGGGGCGGTGTCCGCACGGGCGTTCGTGGTGCTACCCTATCTGATCGCGTTCGGCATCGCCTGCCGACTGATGCGCTGGTGGCGTGGGGCCGACCAGCCGACGCGCGTCGCGCCGGGCATCTGGGTCGGCGGCCGCGTCACCGCGCCGGCCTTGCCGCCGGGCGTGACGATCGTCGTGGACCTGGTGGCGGAGTATGCGGCCGACCGCCGCATCCGCACGCTGCCGGGCTACCGGGGCCTGCCGGTGCTCGACGGCGGCGTCCCGCCCGACGCCGACGCGTTCCTGGCGCTGGTGCGCGAGGTCGCCGTCACTGGATCGGGCGACGTGCTCGTCCATTGCGACTCCGGGCGCGGCCGTGCACCGACCTTCGCCGCCGCGCTGCTCGTCGTGCGCGGGCTCGCGCCCGACGTCGCCAGCGCCCTGGCCGTGCTGCGCGCGGAACGCGCCGTCGTCGCGCCGACGCGCTGCGACCTCGAGTTCCTGGACGGGGTCGCGGCACGCCTGCGGCCGAGCCGCGATCGCGCGCCGGCGGTTGACCTCTCGCCGTGGCTTGGGTAGCGGGCGAGCGCGATGGCGGAGATCTTCATGCAGCAGCGCTTCGATGCCGCTCCGGAGCGGGTGTTCGCGCTGCTGACCGATCACGTCGGCTTCGGGCGCGCGCTCGGCGAGGACATCCGGCTCGAACGCGAGGGCGTGCCGCCGCCGAACGGCTTGGGCGCGGTGCGCGTGATCCGGGCGCGGGGGCTCGCCATCCGCGAGGAGGTCGTCGGCTGGGAGCTGGCGCGCGCCATGGATTATCGCGTGGTGAGCGGGGCGCCGCTCCAAAACCACCGGGGCGAGATCCGCCA
>Ga0180063_1000252_pt1 | contig 13996 bp, 14 predicted proteins | sample EasRivT47_16_10D_FD_121776 | JGI IMG/M metagenome (GOLD analysis project Ga0180063, IMG submission 121776) | Soil microbial communities from meander-bound floodplain in the East River, Colorado, USA - East River metaG ERMLIBT47_16_10D | ecosystem: Environmental > Terrestrial > Soil > Floodplain ...
ACGAACCTGGTCGAGGTGGAGCCGGCGGCGATCCGGATCGGCATGCCGGTCGAGGTCGTGTTCGACGAGCAGAACGACGAGATCACGCTGCCGAAGTTCCGGCCGCGCCGCTGACGCTATCCCGCTCGCCGCCGGGGCGCCTTTGCCAGTGCCGCGCCGGTCGCCGTCGTCATGAGTACGACGGTCGCGATGGCCGGCACGTGGAACCGGACGAACAGCGCCATGAGCAGCAGGAAGATCGACTGGTGCACCAGAAGGATCGTGAGCAGCGGAACGTCCGGACGTGCGGCGCGCGCGAGTCCTTGCCAGACGAGGATGGCGCCGAAGAGCATCCAGGCCGTGCCGGAGCCGAGCGACGTCGCGAGCACCAGCGCGTTCTGCTCGGGCGGGGTGATCGGCGTGAGAATCGCCGTCGGCCACCCCATGCGCGCGACGATGGGTGCGACGAGCGCCGGCCGCGTGATGATCAGGGTCGCCAGGATGTTGTGTCCGACCCCGAGGCCGATCTCGAGCCACCCGGAGAGCAGAAGCCATCGGCGGATGGAGCGGGCGCGGGACGGGGCATCCGCGTCGGGCGCGTACGCGCCATCGCGGGCGATCATGCGGCGACCTCCGCCGAGTGGCCGCGGTGCCGCCGGTAGACGTCGATCACCCACTGCCAGCCCCGTCGTCCGGAGAGCGCGTCGCGCCACCGCTGCACCGACGCCGGCGGCGGCTCGGGGGCCCGGTAGGGGAACTCGGGCGGCCGGACGAGCGGCGAGAAGAGCGCGGCGGCGGTGAGATCGGCGACGGTGAAACGGTCGCCCACCAGATAGCCGGCAGGCCCGAGCTCGTGCTCGAGGCGGTCGAAGGCCTCGAGGGTCTTCCTTCGCCCGACCTCCGCGGTCGTGTCGTCGATCTGCATGGACCGCTCGATCACCGGTCGGAGCACCGGCAGGGCGACGCGGAACGCGAAGCGTCTCGCGGAACTCGCTTCGCCCGCGAAGAAGCCCGCGAGATAGCCCGGAAAGGGTAGCATCGCGTGGAATGCCGCCCGCCGGATGTGCGGTCCGAGCTCTTCGTCGAAGAACTCCTCGCCCCAGTGGCGCCGGCACCACGGCGTCGGGCGCCGCACGAACGCCCACGAGGTGGCTCGCGCGTCTTGAACTTCTCCACCGCTATCGGTACGGCTTCGGAACGTGCCTCGCCGGCTTTCACGCAAGACCCCGTCCCGCCGTCCGAAGCGGTCGCGCGTGCGGAGAACCGCGGAGGTCGCCCGACGGCAGATCCTCGAGGCGGCGCAGAAACGGCTGATCGACGGCGGACCCGAGGCGATCCGTCTCCAGGACATCGCTGCGGACGTGGGCATCTCCCATCCGGCGATCCTCCACCACTTCGCCGGCCGCGACGGCGTGCTCGAGGCGCTCGTGACGCACGCGATCCGGGGCCTGCAGGAAGATTTGATCCGCGTGGTCGAGGCGCGCCGCGTGGGCGATGCGCCGACGAAACGGGCCGCGCGCACTCTCGAGATGTTCGAGCAGATTTCGCACGTGCTCGTCGACCTCGGGTACGCGCGATTGCTCGCGGGGCTGATCCTTTCCGGCGCGAAGCTCGAGAAGCCCATGCGGGGCATCTTTCGCGAGCTCGCCGAAGCCGTGCATGCCTCCCGCGTGCAGCGACGGCGCGAGGACGGGCGTCCGCTCCCTCGCCGGGAGGACACCCTGTTCAGCATCACGCTGGTGTGGGTCGGCCTCTTCGGGGACGCGCTCTTCGGACGCAGCGCCCGCCTGAGCGTCGGGTTGCCCGACGACGCCGAGACGACGCGACGATTCCGTCGCTGGCTCGCGGACAACGCCGAGGGCATTCGGGCCGACCCGCCGTAGCTTGTCAGCATCGGTCGGTTCCGCGGTCCCCGGGGAGGCCGTCCGGAACCGAAGCGCCCGGAAACCTCGGGTACGCGAGGCGTTGGACGCACGATCTACTGGCGTTTCCTGGCGCCGATGTAGTAAGCCGCGACGCGTGGTTCGTCGCCCGGAGGCTCCCTGGTGATCGGCATCCCCCCACCGCCCGCACCAGGGCAGCTGGTCCACGTCCGCCAGCGGCAATGGCTCGTTGAGGAAACCGTTTCCGCGCCCAAACCCGGCGAGGCGGCGCTCGTTCGGTTGGCCTGCGTCGACGACGATCCGCAGGGCGAGGAGCTGACCGTCCTCTGGGAATGCGAGGTCGATCCTCAGATCCTCATCGCCGAGGCGTGGGAGAAGCTCGGCGACCGCGGCTTCGACCCGCCCGATCGCTTCGCGGCCTATCTGCACACGTTCCGCTGGAGCTGCGTCACCGCGACCGATCCGCGTCTCTTCCAGGCCCCGTTCCGCGCCGGCATCCGGCTCGACGCGTACCAGCTCGATCCGCTGTCGTGCGTACTACGAGTTCCGCGCCAATCTCATGATCCGGAATGACGAAGGGCTCACCAAGACCTACAACCGATTCCACGACCCCGACGACCGCAGCGACGACATCATCCGTCTACGCGAGCTGCACGCAGCCATGGACCGCGCAGTCCTCGACGCCTACGGCTGGACCGACGTCGACCCAACCTGCGAGTTCCTCCTCGACTACGAGGAGGACGAGGAGTCGAACAAGAAGAAGCCGTGGCGGTACCGCTGGCCAGACGCGGTGCGCGATGAAGTCCTCGCGCGACTTCTCGACCTGAACCGCCGACGAGGAGCGGCTGGTCGGCGCCGCCGCGCCGACCAAGCGACCGCGCCGTCCGGCAGAACCGCCCACACCCTCAGGCCTCTTGTTCTCCAAGTAGGCCAATGGACGCCGAGCTCTCCGACCGAGGCAGCGATCCGGTTCCGCCCCGCCGCGCGTCAGGTCGCTCGCCGCATCGCCCGGGCCAGGATGTCGTTGATGAGCGACTGGTGCGGCACCCCGCGCTGCTCTACCCGGGCCTTCAAGCGAGCCAGCACGTCGCGGTCGACACGGACCGAGATCGCGGTCCGGGCCGCCCGCCCGAGCGGTGGCCGCCCCACCCGGGGCAGCGCTAGGACCGACGACGCGTGAACCCACCTGTGCAGCGTCCCGACGTCTGGAAATGGCGACAAGCCCGGCGCATCGTGTTCACTCGGAACGAGGTCCGGGTCGATAGCCGCCCCGGCGACCGCGTGGTAGGAACCTCCCCGAGGAGTGTGCGGAGTCGAGACCATGACGGTGCCTGAGCCTTTGATCACGACGTCACCCGATCGACTGAGCGGGACACCGGTGTTCGCGGGGACCCGAGTTCCCGTGCAGTCGCTCATCGAGTATCTCGAGGGCGGTGACTCCCTCGAAACCTTCCTCAGCGACTTTCCGAGCGTATCGCGCGCGCACGCCGTCGCCGTGCTCGAGGTCGCCAAGTCCGCTCTTCTGGCCAAAGCGGTCGCCGCGTAGAGCTCCGGCCCGTCATGAGGGTGCTCCTCGATGCATGTGTCCCGAGGGCGCTACGCACCCTTCTCGAGGCCCACGAAGTTCGTACCGCTCCGGAGATGGGCTGGGGGAACCTCGACAACGGCGACCTGCTCGACGCCATGGCGCGTCACTTCGATGCGCTGGTCACCGTGGACAAACGACTTCCGCAACAACAGCATGTCGCCGACCGCGCCTTCGGAATCGTCATCCTTCGCGCACGATCGAATCGCCTGGCCGATCTCCTCCCGCTCGTCCCCGATCTTCTCGTCGTTCTCTCGACTCTGAGAGCGGGGGAGGTGCGAGAGGTGGGAGCCTGATGAGCGACGCGGTGATGGCCCGTGCCGACCTGATCGATGCGCTCGTCCTCGACCTGATCGGGCCCGGCGGCGCGGAGCATCCGCTGTCGGGAGAGGTCCTGCCTCAGGCGCCGTCGCGCTGGTATCTGACCGGCTTCCTGGTGCCCGTCGAGGCCGCCGCGGAGCAGCGCACCGACGCCGAGAGCACGGAGACCCTCGAGACCGAGGGCGAACGCGGCGGCACCGACGACGCCGAGACTCCGGACAGCCCCGCCGCCCGCACCGCCTATCTGCCGTCGTCGATCGGGCTCAGCTTCCTCCTCGACGGATCGACGCGCCGGATCGACGTCGCCGTAGCGGAGTATTTCACGGCATTGTTCGATGCGGGCGTGCTGGTCGCCATGCCGGGATTCGGGAAATGATCACGCTGCCAAAGTTCCGGCCGCGTGGCTCGTCGCGCTGAGCGCGCGCAGCGGCGCCGTCGCGACGTTCGGCAGTCGATAGTCGAGGCGCCAGAGGCACCGCTGGTGGACCGACGGATGAATGGTCGTGCCGGGAGGAACGGTCGCACGCCATCGCCCGCCCACGAGGTACGGCGGGCGCCTGCACTTGAGTCACCGCGAGCGTTCAGTGTACCCGAAGGCATGCGCTCCGCCGCCCGCCGCAAGCCCGTCCCGCGCGCCGCGACCGCCCGGACCGGCCGCACCGCCGACCCGGTCACCAGCGAGATCATCCTCGGCGCCTTCGAGACCATCTGCTACGAGATGGCGACGCACGTGAGCCTCACGGCCACGACGCCGATCCTGAACCAGTCGAACGAGCGCAACGCGACGATCCTCGACGCGGCGGGGCAGCTGGCCGCGCTCTCCGTCGGCATCCCGCAGTTCATGCTCTCGTCGACGCTGCCGGTGCGCTTCGCCGTCGAGTTCTTCGGGCAGGACGGCCTGTACGAGGGTGACGTGCTGGTCGCGAACGATCCGTACCACGGCGGCGGGCACCTGCCCGACTACAACGTATTCGCGCCCGTCTTCCACGACGGCGAGTGCGTGCTCATCGCCTCGATCCAGTGCCACCACGCCGACACCGGCGGCGGCGCGCCGGGCGGTTACAACGTCAACGCCGCCGACATCTGGGCCGAGGGCGTGCGCTTCCCGGCCCTCAAGATCTACGAACGCGGCGAGAAGCGGCGCGACGTCGAGTACATGATCGCCGTGAACAACCGCACGCCCACGTTCCTGGGCGACCTCCGCGCGCAGGTGGGTGCGGCGCAGCTCGGCGTGCGCCGCCTGCAGGAGATCTGCGCGCGCTTCGGCGTCGAGACCGTGCGCGCCGCGGTGCGCAGCATCATCGCGTTCGCGAAGCGTCGCTTCCGCGAGGAGGTCGCCGCCTGGCCAGACGGCGTCTACGAGTCCGACGTCTACGTCGATCACGATCCGCACGGCACGCCCGACATCCACGTGCATTGCGCGGTGACGGTCGCGGGCTCGCGGCTCACCGTCGACTTCACCGGCTCGGACGATCGGCCCGAAATCCAGGCGTATTCGACGTACGGGAACACCCGCGGCTACGTCGTGGCCCAGCTGGCCTCGATGATGGATCCGACCATCCCCAAGAACGAGGGCTTCTTCGACTCGATCGAGCTCATCGTCCCCAAGGGCTGCTGCCTGAACCCGCCCGACGGTCGCTCGGTCGCCGCCGGCACGCATCACCCGGGCACCGAGGTGGGCGAGGCGGTCGCCAAGGCGCTGCAGCTGGTCGTGCCCGAACGGAGCTGCCCGCAGGTCTACAAGATGGGCATGCCGACGGTCATCTTCGGCACCAACCCGCGCGACGGGAAGCTCTTCATCGATCACTCGGTCGACACGTTCGCCGCGTACTGCGGCGCGGTGAAGGGCCAGGACGGGTGGGGCGGCCACAACGTCTCGTTCGGCAACCTGATCCGCGCCACCGGCGAGATCAACGAAGCGATCTTCCCGGTGCGCCACCTGGCGCGCGACTACGAGACCGACAGCGGCGGCGCGGGTGAGTACCGCGGCAACTGCGGCAGCCTCTACCGCAAGCAGGTGCTCTCCCCGGCGACGATCTACACCTACGTCGTCGGCAAGAAGTATCCGATGCCGGGCATTGCCGGCGGGAACCCGGGCTCGCCGAACAAGCTCGTGGTGCGTGGCGGCGGGCCGCACGCCCACGAGGTCGGCGACAAGGCGGGCTACATCGAGCATGCCGCCGGCGAGCGCTACGAATATCACTACGGCGGCGGGGGCGGGTGGGGCGATCCGCTCGATCGGCCCGCCGAGCGCGTGCTCGGCGACGTGCTCGACGAGTACGTGTCGATCGAGAGCGCGCGGCGCGACTACGGCGTCGTCCTGACGGGCGACCTCTGGGAGCTGACGCTCGCCGTCGACCACGACGCCACCGCCGCGCTCCGTGCTTCGATGCGCGCGGCGCGCGCCGAGTCCCGTTGAGGAGCCGATGGCGAACGACGTGAAGATCACCGTGACGGAAGCGGGCGGCCGGCGCCGTGCCTCGAGCGGCTCGGCGTGGGAGCCCAAGGTCGGCTACTCGCGCGCGGTGCGGGTAGGATCGACCATCGCCGTCACCGGCACGGTCGGCATCAACGCCGACGGCACGTTCCCGCAGACCGTCGGCGAGCAGACGCGGCGCGCGCTCGACATCATTCGCGCCGCGATCGAAGCACTCGGCGGCCGCCTCGACGACGTCGTGCGCACGCGGATGTTCGTCACCGACATCTCGCAATGGGAAGCCGTCGGCGCAGTGCACGGCGAGGTGTTCGGCACGATCCGGCCGGCGACGACGATGGTCGAGGTCGCGCGGCTCATCGACGACGCGGCGCTGGTGGAGATCGAGGCCGACGCGATCGTCGGCTGAGGCCGCGAGTCTCCACGGTCGCGGCGTCGGAGCGCGGAGCGGGCCGCGCGGGCTCCGCTAGGGTTCGCGCGCGCCGCATCGGCTACTGCTGATGAAGAACCGCCGCGTCGTGCGCGCTCAAGGCGCTCCGCCCGCGCGGCCCGCTCCGCGCAATGCGACGGCCGCAGCGGAATCGGCGACGATGAGCGATCGCGTCACCGCCCGGCGCATTGCGCGGCGAGGACGGCGAGGGCGTAGCGCCCTTGAGCGCGCAAGACGCAACCGTGCTCGATCAGCATCGGCGCCGCTGGTCGCGCGCGAACTAAGCGGAGTCCTCGCCGTCCTCGTCGCGCTCCGATGGTTCGATCGTGCGATGTCACCACCGACGAGCGCTACGCGCTGAGAGCCGCGTACACCGCCTCGACGAGCGCCGCCGAGCGCGGGTCGCCGGTCGCGCCGAGCTGCATCTGGTTCATGACGTAGCCGAAGCCGAGCTCCGCCTCGGGGTCGGCGAAGCCGAGCGAGCCGCCGGCGCCGGGATGCCCGAACGCCGTCGGCGCCGGCGCGAGCGAGAGGGCTGGGGGCAACATGAAGCCCACGCCGAAGCGCGTCGGGAGCCCGAGCACGGCGTCGGGCCCGTCCGCCTGCACGGTGCGCGCGAGCGCGATCGTCTCCGGCCGAAGGACGTGGATACCGTCGACGCCGCCGGCGAGCGACGCGTACATGCGCGCGACGGCGCGCGCCGTCCCGATCCCGTTCGACGACGGCATCTCGGCCGCGTGCAGCGCCCGGCGATTCCACCGCTCGTCGTACGCGAAGAGACCGGACGGGCCGTTGATCACGCGGCCGAGCAGCGTGTCCGGGCCCATCAGGCGTGCGAGCAGGTCGCGCACGGACGGATCCTCCGGCTCCGGTGCCGGGATCAAGGTCGCGACGCGGGGCTCTGCCGATACGGGGAGCCCGATCCAGAAATCGAGGCCGAGGGGTGCGGCGATCGTGTCCGCGAAGTACCGCCCGAGCGACGTGCCCGTGATACGACGCACGAGCTCGCCGGTGATCCAGCCGAACGAGCGGGCGTGGTAGCCATGCGTCGTGCCCGGCTCCCAGTTGGGCGCCTGCGCCGCGATCGCCGCCACCACGGGGTCCCACGCCAGCACCTCGTCGAGCGTCAGCGTGCCCTCAACCGCCGCCAGCCCCGCCTTGTGACAGAGTGCCCAGCGGACGGGAACGTCCGCCTTGCCCGCCGCGGCGAACTCCGGCCAGTAGCGGGCGATCGGCGCGTCGAGGTCGAGCAGTCCGCGCTCGACCAGGCGGAGCGCGCAGGTGGCTACCATGCCCTTCGTGGTCGAGAAGACGAGCGCCAGCGTGTCGCGCGTCCACGGGTGGCCCTGCCCACGATCGGCGAGGCCGGCCCACAGGTCCACGACGAGGCGCCCGCGATGATAGACGGCGCACGCGGCGCCGACGTCGCCGTGCCGGACGAAGTTGGCGGCGAACGCGTCACGCACCGCCGCGAAGCGCGGCTCGACCGTCCCGTGGACCTCGACCGTCACGCGCGCCTCTTGTAGCATCGCCCCGTCGTGAAGGCCCACACCGACTATCTCTGGTTCAACACGGCCAAGCGCCACGAGCTGGTGAACATCACCGATCGCGTCGCGGAGATCGTCGCCGCGGCCCGTATCCAGGAGGGCCTCTGCCTGGTCTCCGCGATGCACATCACCGCCGGCATCTGGGTGAACGACGAGGAGAGCGGGCTCAAGCACGACGTGATGGTGTGGCTCGAAGGGCTCGCGCCCGCGGGCGACTACCGCCATCACCAGACCGGCGAGGACAACGCCGACGCGCACCTGAAGCGCACGCTCGTGCACCATCAGGTCGTGCTGCCGGTGACCAAGGGCAAGCTCGACCTGGGGCCGTGGGAGCAGGTCTTCTACGCCGAATTCGACGGACGACGGAAGAAGCGCGTCGTCGTCAAGATCCTCGGCGAGTGAGCGGCGGTCGCGTGCGCTGCGTGCTCGTCTCCCACTTCCACTGGGATCGCGAGTGGTACCGCACGTTCGAGGCCTACCGCGGGCGGCTCGTCGACGCGGTCGACCAGGTGCTCGACCTCGTGGCCGCCGATCCGGGCTATCGCTTCGTCCTCGACGGCCAGGCGATCCTGCTCGAGGACTACGTGGCCGTGCGGCCGGAGCGTCGCGACGAGCTCGCGCGCGGCCTCCGGACAGGTCGGCTCGCCGCCGGGCCCTGGTACGTACAGCCCGACGTGCTGCTCCCGTCGGGCGAGTCGCTGGTGCGGAACCTCACGATCGGCCGCGCGGTCGCCGCCGGCTTCGGACCGGTCGCGCGCACCGGCTACGTGCCGGACTCGTTCGGCCATCCGGCGATGCTGCCGGCCGTCCTCGCCGGCTTCGGCCTCGCGACCTTCGTCTACTGGCGCGGCAACGGTGCCGAGCTCGCGCGCACCGGCGCGCGCTGGCGGTGGCTCGCGCCCGACGGGAGCGCCGTGACGGCGATTCTCCTGCCGGAAGGCTACTTCAACGCCGCCTGTCTGCCCGACGATCCCGACGACGCCGCGCGCGGCCTCGCCTCTACGGTGCGCCGATTGCGTGAGGCGCACGGCGATCCCGTCGTCCTCATGAACGGGTTCGATCACATGTTGCCCGACCCGCACACCGCCGCGGTGACGGCACGACTCGCGTCCCTGCTCGACGAGCCCGTGGACCGCGCGCTCCTCGACGACGCGGTCGCGGAGCTGCCCGTCCCGCAGGCCGAGCACACGGGCGAGCTCCTGGGCGCGCGGCTTGCGAACCTGCTGCCCGGCGTGTGGTCGACGCGCATGGCGATCAAGCTCGCGAACCGGAGCTGCGAGACATTGCTCCAGGGCTGGGTCGAGCCGTGGGCGGCCCTCGGCCGGATCGTCGGCTGCCCCGACGAACGCGCCTCGATCGCGCATGCCTGGCGGATGCTCGTGCAGAACCACGCCCACGACTCGATCTGCGGCTGCTCGCTCGACGCCGTCGCCGACCGCACCATGGCGCGCTTCGAGGAAGCCCACGGGCTCGCCGCCGCGACGCTCGCGCGCGTGCTCGAGCGGCTCGCCGGGCAGGGCGCCGCGCGGCGCACGCCGCCGACGCTCGCGCAGGAGATCGCGGTCTTCAATCCGTCGCCGCACGCCCGCACCGACGTCGTGCGCGTCCCGCTCGATGCCTATCCGGCCATGCGCATCCCGCTCGGCGTGCCCGCGTTCGCGCCGCTGGCGCTGGCCGCGTCCGATCCACCCGGCTTCACCGCCGGCGGGCGTGCCGTGCGCGTTCTACCCTCCGACGATCCGGCGCGGCTGCGCTGGCTTCCCGGGCAGACACCCTTCGACGTCGAGCTGGTCGCGCACGACGTCCCGGCTTTCGGCGTCCGCCGCATCCGGCTCGAGCCCGCCGAAGCCGTGCCGGACCTGGTCGACGAGGGCTGCGACATCGCGGCCGACGACGTCGCCGTCGTGGTCCGCGACGACGGCACGCTCGACGTCCGGCTCGGCGCGGCCGCGTTCGACGGGTGTTTTGCGATCGAGGACGACGGCGATCGTGGCGACAGTTACGACTGCGACCCGGTGGCCGGCGCGGTCGAGCTCGCCCACGTCGAGTGGACGCGACGCCGGCACGTATCCGGGATCGCGACCCTCGAGGTGCGTCGCCGGCTGCGCATTCCGCGGGCGCTGGCCGCCGATCGAATGAGCCGAAGCACCGAGCCCGCCGACGTCTGGCTCACGACCGAGGCGCGCGTCGCGCCGGGCGTCCCGCGGGTCGACGTGCGCGTCCGCGTGGAGAACGGTTCCGCGGATCATCGCCTGCGGCTCCGCTTTCCGACCGGCCGCCCCGCCGCCGCGGCTCGCGCGGCGACGACGTTCGGCGTGGCGACGCGGCCGACGGCGGCGCGCGACGATGCGGGCTGGGTCCATCCCGCGCCGCGGACGTTTCCGCACCAGGGCTGGGTGTCGGCGAACGGCCTCACGGTGGTGGCGCCCGGGCTGCCCGAGGCGGAGGTCACGCCCGACGGGACGATCGCGGTGACGCTGCTGCGCGCGATCGGCTGGATCGCGCGCTACGATCTCCGCACGCGTCCGGTGCCGGCCGGCCCCCCGATGGAGATCCCGGGCGCGCAGGCGCGCCAACCGCTCGAAGCGCACCTGGCGCTCCTCGCCGGCGAGGATCCGCCGGCGGCGTGGGATGCCGAGCTCGGCCTGCATGGAGTGATCGCGGGTGGCGAGCCCGGTCTCGACGCCGGCCGCTCGATGCTCGCGCTCGAGCCCGCGCCGCTCGTGCTCTCGGCGCTGAAACCCGCCGACGACGGCGCGGGGATCGTCGTCCGCGTGCTGAACCCGACCGCCTGCGCTACGGTCGCGGTCCTTCGATTCGGCTTTCCGGTCGCCGTTGGGCACGGCGTCCGGCTCGACGAGACACCGAGCGCCGAGCGCGTCGAGCTCGACGCGGATGTGATGACGTTCGCGGTGCCGGCGTTCGCGCTGCGCTCGGTGCGGATCGTTCCGAAGTAGAACGGCCGGAGCGGCGTTCGCCGCTCTGACCGTCTCCCGTCAACCGACCTGGCAGGGAGCGCTTACGGGAGCAGAAGCATCCGGTTGCCTTTCGAGCGCAGCTGGGTCATCGACTGCGAGCACTGGGCGCCGACGCCGACCGTCACCTTGACGTCGTGGCCGTCGGTCGTGCCGAGGACCATCGTCTTGCCGAGCGCCCGGAAGGCGACCTTCCCGTTGCGCTTCATCCTGAAGCGCGCGCGCTTGAGCCCGCCGGCCACGGTGCCGGTCTTGTCCCTGAAGCGATAGGATCGCGGGTTGCGATGGATCCACGCCGCCGCCGGGATCGGCTGGCAGAGGATCGTGCCGGCGGGATCGGAGATCTGCAGGGTCGCGCCGGCGAGCCGGGGATCGAGGCTCGTGCGGTCGAAGCCGCTGTCGCGCACCTTGAGGCGGAGGCGCTTCGCCGTGGCGCGCTTCGGCGCCGGGCGGAGCATCATGCGGCGCACCTGCAGGGCGTGCGGCGCCGCGCAGCAGTCGGGATCCTGGTAGTCGACGAGGCCGTCACCGTCGTTGTCGACGCAGTCGCCACACACCTCGAACGTGCCGCAGGCGGGGTTGCCGGCGCAGTCGGCGTCGCTGCAGTCCACGAGGCCGTCGGCGTCGTTGTCGAAGGCGTCGTCGCAGTCGCCCTCGGGCGGGTTCGACGAGCAGCTCGGGATCGGGCTCACCGTGCAGGCGCCCGCGACGCAGGTGTCGGTGGTGCAGGCGTCGGCGTCGTTGCAATCGGTGTCCGACGTGCAGGCGCCGCAGGTCGGGTCGGCCATCGCCGTGCACGTGCCGGCGTTGCAGCTGTCGGTCGTGCACGGCTCGGCGTCGTCGCAGTCGGCGTCGACGCTGCAGCTCGTGCAGGTCGGGTTCGGCGCCGTGGTGCAGGCGCCCGCGCTGCAGCTCTCGACCGTGCACGCGTTCCCGTCGTCGGCGCAGTCGGCGTCGACCGTGCAGGTGGTGCAGCCGGGGTTCGCGGCCGAGGTGCAGCCCCCGGCGACGCAGGTGTCGGTCGTGCACGCGTTCGCGTCGTCGCAGTCGCCATCGCTGGTACAGCCGGCACAGCCGGCGGCGGCAAAGTTGATCGCGAGCATGGCGCTGTCGGTCACCGCGGGCGCATTGGTCGCGAACGCGGTCGCGACGTTCGTGAAGCCGTTGTCGTCGCAGTCGGGGGCCGCGTCGGCGGCGAGCGTCACGGTGACCGTCTTGCCGCTCGGCAGGTCGGGAACGCGCACCTCGAGCGGGTTCGTCGAGACGACCGTCCAGACGACGCTCCCGTCGTCGGCCGTGACCGAGACGCTCGGGTTCGTGAGATAGGCCGGCAGCGTCGGGTCCTCGATCACGACGCCGCGGGCGAGCACGGAGGCATCGTTGCGGACGGCGATCGTGTAGGCGACCGGCGTGACGGCGTTCGCCGGCACCAGCGCCGGGGCCACCGACTTGTCCATGGCCAGCGTGGCGTCGGGCGTGAAGGGGCAGGCGAGGTGGCCCTTGTTGTAGTTGTTCGGGTTCGTCGCCGTCGCGGGGAAGAAGAGCGCGCCGTCCAGATCGGCCCCGCTCGTGATCACGCCGGCGCTGACCAACGACGCGACCGGGAACGCGAAGTCCAGGAAGTAGTCCGCGTTGCCGCCGAACGTCGAGCCGTCGCCGGCGACGCCGAAGCGCGCGAGCGGCAGTGTCCCGGCCGCCGTACCGAAGAGCTTCGTCTCGGACGGATCGTTGAAGAGCGGCGAGAAGTCGATGTCGCTGGCATCGGTGTTCGCCCACACCTCGACGGCGTCGGACTTGCCGTTGAGCGACAGCTCGTACTGGTACTGGAAGGGGTTGCCGGACGGCACCTGCATGAGCGCGTTCCAGGCGTAGCTGGCGAAGCCGCCGGAGCCCGCCGGATTGCCGTCCACGCGGTAGCGGAAGTAGAGGAAGCTCGCATCGTGCGCCTGGTAGGCCGCGCGCAGGGTCGCGTCGCCGACGAGGTCGACCGCACTCGGGCTCTCGTCGCCCGCGGGATCGCCGGCGGCGCAGGCGAGCGGCACCCAGGGGGCCGCGTCGAAGTCGGGGGCCTGGGCGCGAGCGGGGGGCGCCAGCGCGAGAAGTACCAGAACCACCAAGGTGCCGAGTCGAGAACCGTTCGTCGTCGTGTGCATCGTCGATCTCCCTGCCAGGAGTTGCGTTCGAGCCGCCGCAGTCCAAGAGCCGTGCCGCGCGCCAGGCGGCGGAAACCCTTCGTTTTTCCGTGGGCGCGCGCCCGCGACGGGCCATGCGAGACACGCAGGCACGCGAGCGCCGGCACACGCTGGCACAGCCGTGCCTCGGCGCGCGCCGGCGCCCGACCGACTTGCCACACGCCGTGCGTTGCGAGCGGTCGGGCCTTCGGTGTAGCCGTGTCCCGTGGCGACCTCCGCGTTCCGCATCGGCATCGACGTCGGCGGCACCTTCACCGACCTGGTGCTGGTGCACGACGGCACCATCACGCTCGACAAGCACGCGACCACGCCGCGCGACCAGTCCGAGGGTGTCCTCGGCGGCATCCGCCAGCTCGCGAGCCGCGTCGGTCTTTCGCTCGAGGACTTGCTCGCGCGCACGGAGCTGGTCGTGCACGGCACGACCACCGCCGACAATACGATGATCGAGATGTCGGGCGCCACGACCGGGCTCATCACGAGCGAGGGCCATCGCGACGAGATCGAGATCCGGCGCGGCTTCAAGGAGAACATCTGGGACCCGGCCTCCCCGCCGCCGCCGCCGATCTGCCCGCGCCGCCAGCGCTATGGCGTGCCCGAGCGGCTCGACTACGAGGGCAACGTCATCGTCCCGCTCGACGAGGAGGCGGTGC
>Ga0180063_1000254_pt1 | contig 13869 bp, 14 predicted proteins | sample EasRivT47_16_10D_FD_121776 | JGI IMG/M metagenome (GOLD analysis project Ga0180063, IMG submission 121776) | Soil microbial communities from meander-bound floodplain in the East River, Colorado, USA - East River metaG ERMLIBT47_16_10D | ecosystem: Environmental > Terrestrial > Soil > Floodplain ...
CGCGGCCTCGTTCTCGCCCGCGGCGATGACGCCGTTCTGGATCGCGTTGTAAACCTCGTTGTAGGCGATCACGGTCGGCGCCATGCCGGCGGCCTGGAAGGTGCGGCTCCAGATCGGCGCGCCTTGCACCCGCACCTTGAGCGCCTTCAGCTCCTGCATGTTGCGCACCGGCTTGTTGACGAAGATGTTGCGCGTGCCGCCGCCGGCGTAGCCGATCAGCATGACGTCGGCCTTCTGCGCGATCTCGTCGGCCACGGGCTTGAGCACGTCCTGGTCGAGCACCTTGTTCCAGTGCTTCAGGTCGCGGAACAGGAACGGCGCATCGATGAACGGCGCCGCTTTCGAGAACGTCGACATGTGCGCCGGCGACACGATCGCGTAATCGACCGCCTTGCCCTGCGCCATGTACTCGAAGTACTGCTTCTCGAGGCCGAGCTCGCTGTTCTTGTGCAGCACGAAGTTCACCGACTTGCCGCCCGAGTACTTCTTCATCAGCTCCTCGAACTTGACCATCGCCTTGGTGAAAGCGTGGTCGTCGTTGAACTGCGAGGCGCCGTGCAGGGTGAGGGTTTGGCCCCAGGCCGGCACAACGAATGCCGCGACTACAGCCGCAAATGCAAACCGCTTCATGTTGGTCTCTCTTCCTTGATGGTGATACGCCACAGTGTACGCGGGTCCGCGGCGTCGGTGAGCGTCGCCGAGTGCAAAAGCGAAGCGTTGTCCCAGACGACGACGTCCCCCACTCCGTACTTGAGCCTCAACTGGTACTTCTCCTGCGTGGCATGGCGCTTGAGCTCGTCGAGAAGATCCACAGCCTCGTCCTCCGGCATGCCTTCGACGCCGAACGAGCTCCCCGACACGGCATAAAGCGCTATGCGGCCAGTGATCGGGTGGCGCCGCGCCACGGCATGGCGCACCCAGGCCATCTTCTGCTCCTGCTCCTCGCTCAGCACCGAGGCGACCGTCCGCGAGCTCTTGTCCTGGTCGTCGCGGTTGCCGTAGTGATGCAACGCAACAAGGCCATCGATTCTTTTCTTCATGCCCGCAGAGAGGCCTTCGTAGGCGGCGTACTGGTCGGCGAACAAGGTATCGCCGCCCTTGCTCGGCACCTGGATCGAGTACAGGGTCGTCGCCCGCGCCGGAGTGTCGAGGTAGGAGTAATCGGTGTGGAAGTACGTGCCGGCATCGGCGAGGCCGATCGGCTGCCCGTCCTTCTGCACGTTCGAAAGGATGAGGATGTCGGCGTGCTCGGGATGGTGGAACCGGTCGATCACGTGCGGCTCGGGCTTGCCGAACCGGCGTGCAAACTCCAGAAAACCGGAGGACGTGAACTTCCGGGCACGAAAAACCAGCACCTGCGCGCGAAAGAACGCGTCCCAGACTTCGCGAAAATCCGGGCTGATCTCGTCGGCCTCGAGGCCGAAGCTGCCGAGTTTCCTCAGCTGCATCCGTTTATCGTCAGTAGCTGCTTCATGCGCGCGCAAGCGAGGGGCGGGTCGGCAAGCAATCCGGCGGCATCCGCGAGGCGGAACAGCTCGCTGAAATGATGCACGTGGCGTGCCGACTGCTGCCCGCCCACCATCACGAAGTGGTCCTGGTGGCCGTTGAGCCACGCCATGAACACCACGCCGGTCTTATAGAAGCGCGTCGGCGCGCAGAAGATGTGGCGCGACAGCGGAACGGTCGGCGCGAGCACCTCGTGATAGCCCGCCTTTTCATTCTCTGCCAGGAACGAAAGCGCCTGCGAAGCCGCCGGCGCAATGGCGTCGAAGATGCCAAGGAGCGCGTCCGAGTAGCCTTGCGCATTGCCTTCGATGAGCTCGGCGAAATTGAAATCGTCGCCGGTATACATGCGCATGCCCTTCGGAAGCCGGCGGCGCATGGCGATCTCCTTGTCCTTGTCGAGCAGCGAGATCTTGATCCCGTCGACCTTGGACGAGTTCTTTTTGAGAATCGAAAGACAGACCTCCATCGCGGCGCGATGCTCCTTCTTCCCCCAGTAGCCCTCCAGCGCCGGATCGAACATCTCGCCGAGCCAATGGATGATCACCGGCTCCTTCACCTGCGACAGGATGCGGTCGTAGACCTTCGCATAATCGTCGGGCGACTTCGCGCACGCGGCGAGCGCACGGCTCGCCATGAGAATGATCCGTCCGCCGAGCTTCTCGATCGCCGTGCATTGCTCTTCGTATGCTGCGATTACGCCGCTGAGGTTCGTATTCGAGACGTGGTCGGTGCCGGCGCCCGACCAGATCTCTGCACCGGGAATGCCTTTCGCTTCGTTTACCGATTTTTCGATAAGAAGCAGCGAAGACGCCCAATCGAGGCCCATGCCGCGCTGCGCGGTGTCCATCGCCTCCGCGACGCCGAACCCCCAGGACCACAGATGCCGGCGGTAGGCGATGGTCGCGTCCCAGTCGATCGCCGCCTCGAGCCAGGGCTCCCTGGTCGACAGCGGGTCCGCGACGACGTGCGCGGCGGCCAGCGCCTTGCGCGTGAACGGGCCCTTCGGCTTCTCGAAACGTCCGGGCTCCCGCACCGCGTATTCGCCCGTGGGTAGCTTGATCGTAAGAACCGTATCGCGCTTCATGCCTTGAGCCTCGGAACTTCCAGCCACTTCCTCTGCTTCCAGCTCTTCAGGCCGAGCTCGGCGAGCTGCACGCCTTTCGCGCCTTCGAGCAGGTTCCAGCGGAACGCGCCTTCGCCCGCGACGTGCTTGAGGAAAAGCTCCCACTGCACCTTGAACGCATTGTCGGTGTTCTCGTCGGGCACTTCCTCCCAGCCTTCGAAGAAGTTGATCGGCTGCGGAATGTCGGGGTTCCACACCGGCTTGGGGGTTTTCTCATAGGATTGAATCAGGCAGCGCCGCAAGCCGGCCACCGCGCTGCCCTGCGTGCCATCGACCTGCAGCGTGAGGAGGTCGTCGCGCCGCACGCGCACGTCCCACGAGGAGTTGAAGTGCGCGACCACGCCGCCGGCAAGCTGGAACGTCGCGTAGGCGGCATCGTCCGCGGTCGCCTTGTACTTCTTGCCGCTCTCGTCCCAGCGGTGCGGGATGTGCGTGGCGCCCAGGCAGCTCACCGCCTTCACTTCGCCGAACAGGTTGTCCAGCACGTAGCGCCAGTGGCACAGCATGTCGAGGATGATGCCGCCGCCGTCCTGCTTGCGGTAGTTCCAGGAGGGCCGCTGCGCAGGTACGCGATCGCCTTCGAATACCCAGTAGCCGAACTCGCCGCGTACCGACAGGATCCGTCCGAAGAACCCGGCGTCGCGCAGCTTCTGCAGCTTGAGCAGTCCCGGCAGCCAGAGCTTGTCCTGCACCACGCCGTGCTTCACGCGCGCTTTCTTCGCCGCTGCATAGAGGTCCTTCGCCTCGGCGAGCGTCATCGACACCGGCTTCTCGCAGTACACGTGCTTGCCCGCGGCGATGGCTTTCTTGAGGAGCGTCGGCCGCAGTTGCGTCGAGGCCGCATCGAAGAACACCTGGTCTTCGCTTTCTAACGCTTTGTCCAGGTCGGCCGTCCATCGCTGCACGTGGTGCTTGCGGGCAAGCTCTTCGAGCTTGACGGGGTTGCGGCCGACAAGAATCGGATCGGGCATTACCCGCGTGCCGTCCTTGAGCGCCACGCCGCCCTGCTTGCGGATCTCGAGAATCGAGCGGATGAGATGCTGGTTCATGCCCATGCGCCCGGTAACGCCGTGCATGATGACGCCGATGCGCTGTTCGCTCATTTTGTCGCCACCTCGATGAATTCGAGCGTCACGCCGTCCCAGTCGCGCACGTAGACGACCTTGCGCCCCTTGTTCGGTCCCTGGTCGATGGTGACGGGCGGCGAGACCGGCTTGACGCCGTAGCGCTCTGCCGCGGCGACCGCTGCTGCCGCGTCGTCGACATTGAATGCGACGTGGGCGAAGCCGGTGTCGCAGGGCCGGGCCTTGACCGCGCCCTTGCTCGCCGGCGCGCGGTACTCGATCAGCTCGAGCGTGTGGCCGGGCGCCTTGAGGAACGCGATCATCATGTCCGCGCCCTCGACCCCGGTAATGCGCGACACGAGCGCCGGGTCGCGCGGCGCCTTGGAGATCAGCTCGAAGCCGAGGCAGTCGCGGAAGAATCCGACCGTGCGGTCCAGATTCGAGACGGTAAAGCTGGTGTGATTCGTACCGAGCACTCTGAAGCTCAAGGCATCCTCCTCATCGATTGCCAATCCGGCATGGCTTTGCTGGCATAGCCCGGACAATCGAGCGAGCTCATGCGGATCATTCCCTTGTCGATGCGCAACCGCACTGCGCCATGGCTGCGCTCGTAGATATCGTCATGCGAACTCAGGAAGCGCTGCTGCTCTTCCGCAGGCAATCCAGCCATGCCGTTCACGTAGTGATGCCCGTTGCGCTCGACGTGCGCGAGGCGAAGGATCGACACCAGTGCCAGATCCTGCTGGAGCGCAATGCCCGCCTGGATGGTGAGGTCCTCGCCGCTCATGAAGTACCCGTTGCCCCAGGCCGCGCAGCGCGCGGCGTTGATGAGCGACTTGTAGATGCCCTTGCAGGTCTTGGACGACACGCCGCGATAGCCGAGCGCCCTGGCGCGCGGAAAGGCGTCGAGCGAATCGTCCGACTCGTCGATGATCACCGGCTTCTCCGCGGTAAGGAGCTTCATCAGTGCCTTGCCTTCGATCCGGCGTATGCGTTCACGCGTGACCTCAAACTGCCTTTCGACAGTCTCGACGGCGTGCTCCGCAGGCAGCTCGGCGCGTGCGAGCGCGTTCTGCCGCTTGATCGGTTGCTCGATGAAGACGACGCTGGCAACGAGGCGTTTCAATCGCGGCTCGGCCTTGACGGCGCGCCACAGGGCGAGGACTTCGTCTACGTCCTTGTATTGCTCGTTGCCGTCGAGGGAAGCGTGATAGGACTCCGGAATGCGGTCGAGCACCGCGGCGATGGCGCTCAAGCGCTCGACATCCGCCTTCACGTCGCCACCGACCTTGAGCTTGAACCAGCGGTGCCCATAGCGCGCGATGACCTCTTCGAGCGTTTCAGGCAATCCGTCTCCGACCGGGGTCTTGTTGTCGAGCGACGTGATCGGATCGACCAGGCCGACCGTGTGCCGCGCCGCGATCTGACTTGCCGGCTCCAGGCCCGCCAGGAACAGGTTCATATCGAGCCCGGAAAACGAGATTCGCGGCAGGTTTGTCCTGACCGCCTCGTAGAAGGACACGCCAAGCGCGCGGCACAGGGCATCGAGCAGCGCGCGGTCGAGGAGCGCGGGGCCGAAATTCTCGACAAGTCCCACCGTCGGCCGGGAATGTCCGTAGGCCGTGTTCGAACCAGAATCCAAATACAGAGCGCGCGCTGCGCGCATCGAATGGCGCAGCTGCTCGAAGTTGTCTTCATTGCTGAGCGCCGGGTTCTTGTCGAACCACTTTGGCGCCAGGAGTTCAGCCGCGGCGCCTTCCGATTCTTTCTTGTTTTGAAGAACAATCCGCGCCCGGACGAAGGCCTGCGGAGCTTCGGTGAGCGTCACCACGCCGAAGCGGAACGGCATGCGCAGGCGCACGTCGCGCTCGAAAAATGAGATCTCCTTGATAGAAAACTTCATTTCTCGTCGATCGCCTCGAGGATGCCCTTGATGTAGCCGATGGCGCGTGCGGCGGCGCCCGGTCCGTCGGGGACGTAGTCGAACGGCTCGACCGCTACGTCGCCCTCATAGCGGCAGCGTTTGAGCGCCGCAAAGAGGGGGGCGAAGCGCTGCTCGCCCTGGCCGGGGCCGCGGCGGTTGCGGTCGTTGACCTGCACGTGGGCGATCAGGCCCCTGGGCAGCCAGCGATCGACGAGCGCGTTGAGCGGCTCCTTCTCCATCCGCCCCGCCGAGCTGCAATCCAGCATGCTTTTCACCGCCGGATTGGCGATCTCCGATACGAGATGGAAAGCTTCCGCCAGCGTGTTGATGAGCGGCGTCTGCTCGGAGGACAGCGGCTCGATGCAATAGACGACTCCTGCTTTCTGCGCCCGCTCCGCGATTGCCGCGAAGCATTCCTTCGCCCGCGCCATCGCCGCGGGGCGCGTCTCGCCGGCCTCGATGCGGCGCTGCTGCGGCGAGCCGTGCACCAGGTACTTGCCGCCGAGGGCGGCGCACAGGTCGATCAGGGCGAGCATCACGTCCACGGTGCGCCGCCTTGTGCTCTCCTCTTTGCTACTTATGGAAAGACCCGCTGGCTTGATGAGCAGCCAGTGCAGCCCGGTCACCGCAACGCCGGCGTCCTCGGCGGCAGCGCGCGCGGCGGCGATTTGCGCCGCGCCCATGCGGTGCGGCTCTTCCGACAGCGTGTACGGGGCGATCTCCAGGCCGTCGTAGCCGAGCTTCGCCGCGTACTCGCACTGCGCGGGGAACGGCATCGGGGCGATGACCTCGTTACACAGCGCGATTCTCATGAGGTCTCCAGCGGATGAACCGGGAAAGGACGATCAGGACGATCAGCGCGCAGAGGAAAGCGGAGATCGGCCGCGTGAAGAAGGGCGTGAGGTCGCCGTCGGACAGCACGAGGCCGCGGCGCAGCGACTTCTCCAGGAGCTCGCCGAGCACGAGGCCGAGCACGAGCGGCGCCATCGGGTAGTTGAGGAGCCGCAGCACGAAGCCGAGCACGCCGAAGGCGAGCATCACCCAGACGTCGAACAGGCGCGCGGCGATGGCGAACGAGCCGACCGCGCACAGTACGAAGATGATCGGCACGATGACCTGGTAGCGCGCGCGCAGCACCTGCACCAGGAACCGGGTCAGCACCAGCCCGTAGATCAGGATGCCGATCACCGCGAACAGCATCATGGTGATGATGTCGTAAACGAACTGCGGCGACTCCACCATGATGAGCGGTCCCGGGCGCACGCCGTGGATCAGCATCGCCGCCATCAGCACCGCCGCCGGCGCCGACCCCGGGATCTGCAGCGTGAGCACGGGGATAATGGCGCCCGGCACGCACGCATTGTCGCCGGTCTCGGCCGCCATCAGGCCTTCCACCGAGCCTTTGCCGAAGAGCTCCTTCTCGCTGCTTGCGCGCTTCGCCGCCGCGTACGACGTCCACGCGGCGCTGTCCTCGCCGACCCCCGGAATGATGCCGATGAAGGTGCCGATGCAGCCGGAGCGCACGATCGTGCGCCAGTACCTGAATACGTCTCTCAATCTGGGAATCACGCTGTCGACCGGGCTCAACTCGACCGGCGGGCGCTTCTCGCGCATCACGATGAGCAGCTCGGCGAAGCCGAACGCGCCGACGAGCGCCGGCACGAGCGAGAGCCCGCCGGCGAGCTCGCGCGTGCCGAAGGTGAAGCGCTCGAATGCATACACGCTCTCCTGCCCGACGGTGGCGAGGAACAGGCCGAGGAATCCCGCCATCCAGCCCTTCAAAGGATCGTCGCCGGTGAGGTTGCCGGAGATCACCACGCCGAACGCGGCGAGCCAGAAGAACTCGTAGGCGCCGAACTTGAGCGCGACATTGCCGAGCAGCGGCGTGAAGAGCGCGAGGAAGAACATGCCGATCAGCGTGCCCATCACGCTGCCGGTCGTGGCGATCCCCATCGCGTAGCCCGCGCGGCCCTGGCGCGCGAGCGCATAGCCGTCGAGGCAAGAGGCCGCCGAGGCCGGCGTGCCGGGAATGTTGAGCAGGATCGCGCTGCGCGAGCCGCCGTAGATCGCCCCGACATAGGTGCATACCAGCACCAGAAGCGCCTGGCTGGGCGGCATCTTGAGCGTGAGCGTGGTCATGAGCGCCACGCCCATCGTCGCCGTGAGGCCGGGCAGCGCGCCGATCACCACCCCGACCAGGCTCGCGCCGAGCGCCCACAGGACCGACTCGACGGTGAGGAAGCCGCCGATCGATCTGCCGAAGAGGATCAGGCCCTCGAACATGGCTAAGGCAGCCGGACAAGGAACACCGACTCAAAAAGGTACGTCACGGCGAGCGCGGTGGCGATGCCATACAGCGGTGCCGCGGCCATCCTGCGCCGCGACGGATACTCGAAGACGGCGATGAACGCGCTCACGAAGACGAACGTGGCAAGCCAGAACGGCACCCGGCCGACGAGGCCGACCGCGTAGCCGAGGCACAGCACCAGCACCAGCGGGGTGTTGCCCCACGTAAAGGCCGCTGAACGTTCTGCCTGGATACCTCGACGTGACGCGCGCACCGCGAGCACGACGCCGAGCACGAGCAGCACCAGGCCGAGAAGCCCGGGCACGAGCCCCGGCGCGGTATACAGCGCCGCGCCGTGGCGCTCGAGCCGGTCCATCGTCCAGGAGGCGTAGACGATGACGCCGCCGCCGAGCGCCCACACAGCGCCCTGGACCAGATCTCCCCTCACTCGGGTTTTGGAATGCCTACGGTATCGGGCGAGACCTTTGTCTTCCCACCCGCGTGCAGCAGCCAGGCGTTCGCCTGCACTGCGGGCATCGCCGCCTTCTGCGCGTCCTGCCCGGACATCGGCGCGAACAGCGCGCCCCGGCTGGTGGCGTACTTCTTCAGCGCCTCCGAGCGCATGATGTGATCGCCCCAGATACGGTCGAGGGTGGCGACGACATGCGGCGGTACGCCCTTGGGAACGAAGATGCCGAAGTAGTTGGTCGGGATTTTCATCCCGGGCACGGTCTGCGTGATCGCGTCGATCCTCCCGTAGCCCTCGATCTCGAGCGGCTTGTCGGCGACCGCGGCGAGCGGGCGCAGGCGCTTGCCCCGGATCATCTCGGCCTGCTCGACCGCGAGCTGCGTCGTCACCTGCGTCTCGCCGGCGACGATGGCGACCACCGCCGGGTTGCCGCCGTCGTACGTCACGTGACGGTACTTCACCCCCGTGGCGCGAGCGATCGCCTCCATCGCGTTGTGCCCGCCGGAAGTCACGCCCGCCGTCGCGACGGTGATCTCGCCAGGCTTCGCTTTCATCGCGTCGAGCAGGTCCTTCATCGTCTTGTAAGGCGTGTTCGGGTTCACGCCGACGAGCGGCACGTTGGCCACGCTCAGGAAAAGATGCCAGTCGGTGATGTTGGTCTCGAGCATGCCGAGCGCGCGGTACACGCCGAGGTCCTGCGCCGCCCCCGCGGTCCAGGTATGGCCGTCCTTCGGCGCCTCGAGCGCGCTCTTCGTGCCGATCGAGCCCGACGCGCCGGGCTGGTTGACGATCACCACCTTCTGCCCGAGATGCTTCTCGAGCTCGGCCGCGGTCAGGCGCGTCACCTGGTCGGTCGAGCCGCCCGCCGCCCACGGCACGATGATGGTGACCGGCTTCGAGGGTTTCCAGTTCTGCGAATACACGGGAAGCGCGAACAGCGCCCCAACGATCAACAGCAAAAGCTTCTTCATGTCACCTCCTCAGTGCGTTGAGAATCATGTCCGAGATATGCCGCGCGCGCCCGGACAGGGCGCGCGGCGCCATCAGGTCGCGGCCGAAGATGCGCGACAGCGTGTAGCGGTTGCTCAAATAGAAATAGCCTTCGCCCGCGATCGAGATGTAGAGCTGCACCGGGTCGACGCCCTTGCGGAAAATCCCCTGCGCCTCGCCCCGGCGCAGCACGGCGCGCAGCAGCGCCACGAGGTGCGAATGCATCTCGCGCACGCGGCGCGAGCGGCGCACGGCCTGGCGCGGGTCGAGGTGCTCGAGCTTGAGCGAGCGCTCGGCGTTGCGGATGTGGGCATAGCGGTCCTCGAGCGCCGCGAGGAACAGGCCGTCCTTGTCGCCGAAGTAGTAGTACAGCATGCGCTTGTTCGCGCCGGCGCGCGCCGCGATGCGGTCGACGCGCGCGCCGCCGAGCCCGTAGCGGGCGAACTCCTGCGTCGCCGCCTCGAGGATCTTCTGCCGCGTATTCATTCCAGCCCCAGCAGGCGATACACGCGGCGGGTGTATTCGCCGAAACGCTCCTGGGTCTTCATGTCGAGCGTGCGTGGACGCGGCAGATCCACTTCGAAGTTGTCCGCCATGCGCGCCGGCCCCGCGGTGAGCACCACGACCCGCGTGCCGAGAAACACGGCTTCCGAGATGCCGTGCGTCACGAAGATGATCGTCTTGCCGGCCTCTTTCCAGATGCGCAGCAGCTCGAGGTTCATCTTTTCGCGCGTCAGCGCGTCGAGCGCGCCGAAGGGCTCGTCCATCAGCACGAGCTTCGGGTCGTGCACCAGCGCGCGCGCGATGGCGGCGCGCTGCTGCATGCCGCCGGAGAGCTCGTACGGATACTTGTCCTCGGCGCCGGCGAGTCCCACCAGCGCGAGCAGGTCGCGCGCGCGGCTTTTTGACTGCGCGGTCGGCAACCCGAGGATCTCGGCCGGCAGCAGCACGTTCTCCAGGATGCGCCGCCATTTCAGCAGCAGCGGCGCCTGGAACACCATGCCCACGTCCCTGGACGGGTCGAAAGGATGGGTCGGCGACCCGATCCGGACTTCGCCGCCGTCGTGCGGATGCAGCCCGGCGAGGATCCTGAGGAGCGTCGACTTGCCGCAGCCGGACGGACCGACGAGCGACACCAGCTCCCCGGGCAGCACGTCGAAGGTGGCGTCCGAGATCGCCAGGTGATCGCCGTACACCTTGCGCACGCCGGCCAGCCGGATGAACGGGGGGCCTTGGTTCGCGTTCCGCTCAGGCAAGACGTGCATCCTTCACTACGAGGATGCGTTCGAGCCACAGCACCAGCCCGTACAGCAGCATGCCGAGCAGCGTGATGAGGAGCACCGCCATGAACATGGCGGGCGTGTCGAGCGTGACCTGCACCTGGAGCATGAGGTAGCCCAGGCCCTTGTCCGAGCCGAGAAACTCGCCGACGATCGCTCCCGCGACGGCGAGGATCGCGCCGACCTTCATGCCGGAAAAGATGTAGGGCAGCGCACCCGGCAGCTGGATCTTGGTGAAGAGCTGCCAGCGCGAGCCTTTCAGCGAGCGCACCAGGTCGAGGAGCTCGGGCTCGATCTCGCGCAGGCCCCGGGCGCTGGTGAGCAGGATCGGGAATACGGCGATCGAGAACGCCATGATCGAATTCGGCAGCACGCCGTACTTGAACCAGACGATGATCAGCGGCCCGAGCGCGACCTTCGGGATCATGTTGAGCGACACGAGAAGCGGCATGAAGAACGCTTCGAGCGTCTTCGACCACGTGAAGACCAGCGCGAGCGCGACGCCGACGCCGAGCGCGAGGAGGTAGCCGCCGAAGATCTCGGTGCCCGTGACGGCGATGTTGCCCCACCAGTTGTAGTTGGGCTGCAGCAGCGCATCGAGCGTGGCCGCGGGCGACGGCATGACGAACTTCGGCACCTCGCCGAAGCGCACGAACAGGTACCACGCGGCGAGCAGCGCCAGGTGCGCCGCTACGGCGAGCGTCCAGCGTCCGAGTTTCGAGTTCATGACAGCCACCTCTCGAGATTCGCGCGCACGAAGGCGTCGTCGGCGAGATCGGCATGCTCGCGATACACGCGATCGATCTCCTGCGCCTGCCCTGGCGAAAGCGTTTCCTTGGGGTCGAGGCACCACGTGCCTTCCAGCAGACCCTGCCGGCGCAGCACCTCGTGGCAGCCCGGGATGCAGCCGGCGAAGTTGTTGGCGACGTCGAAGAACGCGCTGTTGCAGTCGGTGACGCGCGCGTCGAGCGCCAGCAGATCGGCGTCGATTTCGCCTTCGTGAATTCTTTTCAGGAGGGAAACGGCGGTCTTGGTCCACACGCTCCAGTGGCCGAGCAGGCCGCCGCGAATGCGCACGCGCACACTGCGCCCGTCTCTCGGGATGTCGAAAGGCACTGCGAGATCGAGCACGATGTGATCGTCGTTGCCGGTATAGAGCGCGATGCGCTCCTCGGCGCGCGCGGCGACTACGCCGCGGACGACGTCGAGCGTGGCGTAGCGGTTGAACGGCGCGATCTTGATCGCCACGACGTTCTCGATCGCGGCGAAGCGCCGCCAGAACTCCATCGGCAGGGGGATGCCGCCGACCGCGGTCTGCAGATAGAACCCGACCAGCGGGATCTCGGCCGCCACGGCGGCGCAGTGCTCGACGAGCTCGTCGATCGACGCCCCTTTCATGGCGCCGAGCGACAGCATGCCGCAGTGGTAGCCCATCGAGCGCGCGATGCCCGCCTCCTTTTTCGCGGCCGCGGTTTTTCCGGCAAGGCCGGCGATCAGCACCACAGGGCGTTTGGCCCAGGCATTACTTTCTTCCACGGCGATGCGCAACACTGGCTCATAAAGACCCGCCTCGCGGACCGCGAACTGCGTGGCGTGCACGCCCACCGCCAGGCCGCCGCTGCCGGCGTCGAGGTAGTAGCGCGCGAGGGCACGCTGGCGCCGCGGGTCGAGCCTGCGGTGCGCATCCAGCGCGAGCGGATGGGCGGGGATGACGGTGCCGCGACGCAGCAGCGCGGCAATCTCCGGGGGTAGCCGGTGCATGTTAACCACTCGGTTACTCGATGGTAGCATCGGCTCTCCTTCACCGAGGAGGCTCCATGCGCAGGATCATCATCGCCGCCGCCGCCGCAGCGCTCGCTGCGCCCGCCGCGGCACAGCAGAAAATCGATTTCATCCTCAACTGGGTGCCGGGCGGCGACCACGCGCCGTATTACTACGCGAAGAAGCTCGGCTGGTACCAGAAGGAAGGCATCGACCTGAATCTCGAGCCGGGCAAGGGCTCCGCGCTCGCGACGCAGAAAGTCGGCGCGGGCGCGAACCCGGTCGGCCTGGCCGACATGGGCGGCGTGCTGGTGGCGAAGGGCAAAGGCGCCGACTCGGTCGCCGTATTCAACGTCTACGCCAACTCGCCGCAGGGCCTGTACTGGCTGAAGAGCTCGGGCATCAAGGGCATCAAGGACTTCCCCGGCAAGAAGATCGGCAACCCGGCCGCCGACGGCGCGCGCACCATGTGGCCGGCGCTCGCCAAGGCGAACGGCATCGACCCGAAGTCGGTCACCTGGGTGAACATCGACGCCAACGCCAAGCTTGCCGCGCTGAAAGCGAAGTCGATCGACATCACGACGTCGTTCTACAACATCCACCACATCTTCCAGCGCGAGCTGGGCGCCGACATGGGTTTCCTCGCCTGGCGCGACGTCGGCCTCAACCCCTACGGCAACTCGGTGATCGTGAACGCCGAGTACCTGAAGAAGAACAAGCCGCTGATCGGCAAGTTCGTCACGGTGACGCAGCGTGCCTTTGCCGAATGCGTGAAGCAGCCCAGGCCTTGCGTGCAGGCGCTGATCGATGCCAACGGCGCGCTCAGCTTCGAAAACGAGCTGGTGAACTGGCAGCTCGTCGAGGTGCTGATGAGCGACAAGGTCTCGCAGAGCGTCGCCCTCGGCTGGCATGACGACGCGCGCATGACGGCGGACTACGAGCTGGTGCGCAACTATGTCGGCATCGACAAGCCGTTCGACGTGAAGAACACCTACACCAACGAGTTCCTCAACAAGTCGATCAAGATGAAGGCCGTGAAGGCCCGCTGAAGAACCGCCGCAGGCGCCGCCAGGCCCGGGTCAGCCAGCCGTCACGGGATGGGGTTTTCACGGGGACGGCGCCGAAGTGTCTTGCGAGACACTCGGCAAACTGGGCGGTGCGCTCGGTCGCCCGGCGCTCGAACAGGCGATCGACGATCGGCTTGAGCGGCCCCTCGCCTTTTACATTGAACACGCTGTGCAGCTCGGTCCCCGCGCCGGCCGCCTGCAGGGTGACATCGATCGCCATGGTGAGGTGCTCGGCCTTGGCCGTGGCATGAAGCCTGCGCGGCGGCTCCTCGGAATCGATTTGCGCGGTGAGGTTCACGATCAAGGGCACGACGCCGACCTTTTCCTTCACCGTCAGCTCCGCGGTCCTGTGGTCCACCAGGTTGATGCGCTCCACTCCTGGAATGCAGGTGCACAAG
>Ga0180063_1000259_pt1 | contig 13703 bp, 9 predicted proteins | sample EasRivT47_16_10D_FD_121776 | JGI IMG/M metagenome (GOLD analysis project Ga0180063, IMG submission 121776) | Soil microbial communities from meander-bound floodplain in the East River, Colorado, USA - East River metaG ERMLIBT47_16_10D | ecosystem: Environmental > Terrestrial > Soil > Floodplain ...
CAGAGCCCGCGACGCCATCGGGGTCGAGCGTGACCTCGATCCAGACCGGGACGCTGCCCGAGCCGAAGACGGCCGCGTCGAGCACGCACGGCCCCCCCGCACAGTCCGCGGCGGCCACGCCCGTTCCGATCAGGTGCGAGAACACGCCCGCGACGGGCGTCACCGTCGCGCTCTCGTGGTAGGCCAGACTCCCCACCGAGGGGAAGGTCGTGTCGTCCCCGCCACGAAAGATCCGGAAGCGCAGGTTCGTCGGCCCGGCGGTCGGCTGGCCGCCCGGATCGAGCAGCACGCCCTGGTAGGAGATCGCGCTCGGCACGCTCGCGCCACACAGCCCGGCGAGCAGCGTCGAGGCGAGCAGGGCGCCTACGGTTGGTCTTGGTCTCGGGAAGAGCATCGTCGTTCTCCGTTTTCCTCGCAGCTTCACGGGACCTGCGGTGCGAAGCCTGAGAGCAGGATCGCGCCCGAGCTCGACGACGCGGGACCCACCGCGGTCTGACCCACCGTCAGTCGCACGATCGAGGGACTGGCGCCTGCGGCCCACCCGCCGCCCGAGGCGACCACGAAGCGCGCCAGGCGGTGCTCGCAGACGTCGCCGATCGCGTCCCGGTCGGCGTTCTCCTGGCCCGGGTTCGGGATCACGGGGCAGTTGTCGCAGGCATCCCCGACGGCGTCGGCATCGCCGTCTTCCTGGCTCGGGTTCGCCACGCGGCGGCAGTTGTCCGTCGCGTCGGGGACCGCATCAAGGTCCGAGTCACCCACCCGAGGGTCGCTGCCCCAGATCAGAACCTCGTCGCCGTCCGTCAGACCGTCGTCGTCCGTGTCGACGTCGAACGGATCGGTGCCGAGCGTGGCCTCGACGAGATCCGTGAGACCGTCGTTGTCATCGTCATCGTCGCAGGCGTCGCCCTCGGCATCGAAATCGAAGTCCTGCTGCAGGGCGTTCGGCCAGCTCGGGCAGTTGTCGATGCCGTCCGACACCGCGTCGCCGTCGACGTCGGTGCAGGGCGACGCGGGAGGCCGTGGCAGCCCGCCCGGCCCGCTTCCCAGCGAGCCCTCGACGCCCTGGGCATCTTCCTGGGTCACCAGGTAGTACACGAGGCGATGGAGCGCGGGCGGGAGCGGATCGGGGAGCGTCGTCCCGTCGAGGTCGAGCGCCAGGCAGTCGTGCGTGTACTGCCAGTCCGCCGAGGCGACGAGGATCCCCTTGTACACGTTGTAGGCGTGGGCACCGGGCTCGGGATTCCAGGTCAGCGTCTGGGCGTCGGCGAAGCGGACCGACGGCGCGAGCTCGCCCGGGACGGCGCGGGCCGGAGCCCCAGCCGCCAGGGCCAGCACCAGCACGCCGAATCGAGCCGCTCGCAGCATGGGGGGGCATCCGGGCGGACCTCCGCCCGTGCTCCATATACGCAGATCCGGTCCACGGGGCCAGGTCCCGGGCCTCAGCCCACCGTGGCCACGACCTTCAGCTCGACCGCGATCGGCGTGGGCAGGCTCCCGACCTCGATGGTGGTTCGAGCCGGGGGACGGGTGGGGAACGACTCGGCCCACAGGCGGTTGAACGTGGGGAAGTCCCGCTTCATGTCGGTCAGGAACACCGTTACGTCGACGATCCGTTCCCAGCTCGATCCGGCGTCCTCGAGCACCGTGCGCACGTTGCGGAACACGGCACGGCACTGGGTCTCGATGTCGTAGGACACGACACGACCGTCCTCCCCCAGCGTGACCCCCGGGATCTCGCGCCGCCCGCGATCGCGCGGGCCGATCCCGGAGAGGAACAGCAGGTTGCCCACCCTGCGCGCGTGAGGAAAGGCGCCGACGGGCTCGGGCGCCCGGTCGCTCGTGACGTTCGGATCCTCGGCCTCCATCGCCCTAGCCTCCGATGCGCAGACAGACGTTCCGGGGCTCCGTGAAGAAGCGCAGCGCTTCCTCGCCGCCTTCCCGGCCGAGGCCGCTGGCCTTCATGCCACCGAACGGCGTCCTCAGGTCGCGCACGAGCCAGCAGTTGATCCACACCACGCCCGCGTCGATGCGCTCGGCCAGGCGGTGCGCGCGCGACAGATTCTCGGTCCAGACCGACGCCGAGAGCCCGTACGGTGTCCCGTTGGCGAGCGCCACGGCCTCGTCCTCGTCGTCGAACGGCGCGACGGTCACGACCGGGCCGAAGATCTCCTCGCGGTTCACCCGACAGCCCGCGGCGAGGTTCGTGATCACCGTCGGCTCGAGGAAGAACCCTTCGCGGCAGCGCGCGGGGAGGCGCGCCGGCCGGCCGCCGCCGCACAGGATCGTGCCGCCTTCGTTCCGCCCGAGCTCGATGTAGGAGACGACCTTGTCCGCGTGGGCGCGCGAGACGAGCGCGCCCTGCTCGGTCGCGGGATCGAGCGGGTCGCCGATACGCAGCTGGCGCGTTTGCGCGACGAAGCGCTCGAGGAACGGCTCGTAGGCCGCGCGCTCGACCAGGATGCGTGAGCCGCACAGGCAGATCTGGCCCTGGTTCGAGAAGGCGGCACGCACGCTCTCGGGAATCGCGCGGTCGAGGTCGGCGTCGGCAAAGACGAGGTTCGGGTTCTTGCCCCCCATCTCGAGCGTGACCTTCTTGAGCCGGGACGCGGCGAGGACGGCGATCTCCGTGCCGGTCGCCGTGCCGCCCGTGAACGACAGCGTGGGCACGTCCGCGTGCTCGACGAGCGCGGCGCCGGCCTGGCGACCGAGGCCGTGGACGATGTTCAGGACCCCCGGTGGCAGCCCGACCTGCACGCAGGCCTCGCCCAGCAGGTGCGCGGTCATCGGCGTGAGCTCGGACGGCTTGGCCACGGCCACGTTCCCCGTGGCCAGCGCCGGCGCGATCTTCCAGGACAGGAGGTACAGCGGGAGATTCCACGGCGCGATCAAGCCGACCACGCCGCGCGGGTGCCGCAGCGTGTAGTTCAGCGCTTGCCCGTCGGTCACGTGCGTCTCCGTGGCTCCGTGCAGGATCGCCGTGGCGAAGAAGCGGAAGTTGGCGATCGCGCGGGGAATGTCGACGCCGCGCGCGAGCGCGAGGGGCTTCCCGGTGTCGATCGACTCGGCGCGCGCGAAGCGCTCGAGATCGTCCTCGATGCGCTGCCCGAGCGCGAGGAGCAGCCGCGAGCGCTCGGCGGCGGGCGTGCCGGACCAGCCGGGGAAGGCGCGCCGCGCCGCGGAGACGGCGCGGTCGACGTCCGACGCGTCGCTCGAGGCGACGAGCGAGTAGGTCCCTCCGGTCGCGGGCTCGACATTCTCGAGCCATGCGTCGGCACCGGGTGGGACGTGCCGGCCGTCGAGGAAGTTCGGGATCCGCTCCATCACCGCGCGGCCGATCCGGCGACGAGGGGACCGCGGCCGCCGGTCGATTCTAGCGCACGGCGCGCGCCGGGCTCGGCGTGCGGGACGCGGCAGGTCCCGGCGACAGGGGCCCGAGCCCGCTCGGCGAGGATCGACAGGGCGAGGACGGTCGCGGCGATCGCCAGGCCCGCCGCGGTCGAGACCCACCAGCCGCCGACCAGGTTCGCCCGCCCGTCGGCCACCAGGTTGCCCCAGGACGGCGTCGGCGGCAGGACGCCCAACCCCAGGAACGAGAGCGCGGCCTCGAGCAGGATCGTCTCGCCCACGCGCAGCGGGCCCTCGACGAGCACGGGGCCCGCGGCGGCCGGAAGCAGGTGGCACACGCCGACGCGCAGCGGCCCGGCGCCGAGCGCTCGCGCCGCCTCGACGAACTCGCGCTCGCGCAGCGACAGCACCTCGGCGCGAACCAGGCGCGCTGCGGTCATCCAGGTGGTCGTGCCGAGCACGACCACGGTCGTCGCGAGAGAGGGGCGCCACAGGGCGACCAACAGCAGCGCCAGGAACAGGCGCGGCAGCGCAAGAAGGAGATCGGTGCCGCGCATCAGCAGCGAGTCGAGCGCCCGGCCCGCGGCTCCCGCGATCAGGCCGATCGTCGTTCCGAGGCCGATCGAGATCGCCGCTCCGAGCAGCCCGACGGCGAGCGACGCGCGCGCGCCCCACACCAGTCGGCTCAGCACGTCGCGGCCGAAGCGGTCCGTGCCGAGCAGGTAGCGTGGCCGCTCGTGCCAGGCCTCGGCTCCGCCCCGCGCGAGCTCGGTCGCGGCGATGCGCGAGGTTGCGCCGCCGCGCCGGATCTCGACCGTGCCGTCGGCCAGCTCCCGAACCGCGTGCGCGTACAGGACGCGACCATCGGCGCAGCGTACCCGGTGCGCTCGAGCCAGCGGCGCGAGATCGCGCAGCACGAGCGTGTCGGGCTGCGCCGCCGGATCGCGCAGCGGGAGCCACGGCGCGCCGAGCGCGGCGAACGCGAGCAGGGTCAGGAATCCCGCGGCGAGCCGCTGTGGCGCTCGACTCACGGCGCGTACCGTGTCCGCGCCAGGCGCACGCGCGGATCGAGCGCGGCGAGCGCGACGTCCGCGCCGAGGCTCCCCCCGGCGACGAGTGTGGCCGAGAGCAGGGTCGTCGCGAGCACGACCGCCACGTCCTTGGCCTGGATCGCCTCGTAGCTCAGCCGCCCCATGCCGGGCCAGGAGAACACGACCTCGACGACGAGCGAGCCCGAGACGAGCACGGGCAAGGACAGCGCGGTCAAGCCGAGCACCGCGCCGAGCCCGTTTCGCAGGGCGTGGCGGAGCAGCACGCGCCGCTCGGCGATCCCGCGGGCTCGCGCCGCGCGAACGAAGCCCTGTCCCAGCGCCTCGACCATGCTCGCGCGCACGAAGCGGCTGAGCGCCGCGGCCGAGGTCAGTCCCAGGACGGCCGCCGGGAGCGCGAGGTGCCGCAAGACGTCCGCGGCACGCCCGAGCGCCGAGGCGTCCGTGAGGCCGGGCGTGCGCATGCCGGACGAGGGGGCGAGCGGAAGCAGGTAGGCGAACACCAGGATCGAGACGAGGCCGATCCAGAACACGGGCATCGAGCACAGCAGGAGGCCGCCCGCGGTCAGGCCGCGGTCGATCCAGCGCCCGCGCGTCGCGGCGCCGAGAACGCCGGCCACCACGCCGACGAGCGCCTGCACGAGCAGGGCCGTCCCGGTGAGCAGCAGCGTCGCCGGCAGCGCCTCCGCGAGGAGCCGGGCCACCGGACGAGCGCGCGAATGCGACCAGCCCAGGTCGCCGCGGGCCAGGCTGCCCAGCCAGGCGCCGTAGCGCTCGAGCGGTCCGCGGTCGAGGCCGTACGCGCGCTCCAGGCGCTCGCGGATCTCGGGCGGCACCGGACGGTCTCCCAGCAGATGGTCCGTCGGACTGCCCGGTGCGGTCTCGAGCAGCAGGAACACGAGCGTCGCGGCCGCGAGCACGAACGGAACGGCCAGCGCGGCACGCTTCAGCGCGTAGAGCAGCATGACGGGTGCTACGACGCCGTGACCCAGAAGCGGTCGAGCCGGGCCAGCGGGTCGGTCGGGACGTCGACGATCACGCCGTGCAGGCGTGCACCGTAGCCGGCGACGCGTCGGGGCTCGTACAGGAAGGTGTAGGGTGCGTCCTCGTGGATCCGGAGCTGGATCTCGCGGAGCGGCGCGAGCATCTCCGCGCCCGAGGTGGCCGCGTCCAGCCGGGCAATCTCGCGGTCGACCGCCGGGGCCCGGTAGCGCACCACGTTCAATCCGGCCGGGGGGACGCGGTCGGATGCGAACAGCGAGGCCAGGTCGATCTTGCCGCTGAAGGTCCATCCGCCGAGATAGGCGTCATAGTCGCCCGCGGCGACCTGCTGGCGCAGCGTCTTCATCTCGAGCGTCCGCACCGTCACGCGAACACCGACGCGCGCGAGCTGCTCCTGGATCTTGACCAGCATCTCCTCGCGCACGCGATTGCCGCTGTTGGTCAGGAGCTCGAAGGACAGCGGGCGCCCGCTGCCAAAGCCGAGCTTGGCCAGCGCCGCCCGCGCCGCCTTGGGGTCGCAGGGCCACGGCTCGAGCGTTCGCTCGACGCCCCACGTGGCGCCCGGCAGCGGTCCACGGCTGACGCGTCCGAACCCGAACAGCATCTCGTCGACCAGGGCCTCCCGATCGATCGCCTGCGTCAGGGCGCGCCGCAGCTCGGGGTCGTCGAACGGCGGGCGCCCGCCGTTCCAGCCGATGAAGTCGTACTTGGGCGGATCGAACGCCACGAGGCGCACGCTCGTCGAGCCCGGCTCGTCGAGGCGCTGCGCGTCCCGCGCCGGAACGCCTTCGAGCCAGTCGATCTCGCCCGTCTCGAGCTGTGTGACCAGGCTCGTGTCGTCGGCGACGATCCGCACGATCACCCGATCGAGCAACGGTCGCTCGGGGAGGAAGTAGTGCGGATTGCGCGTGAGCTCGATCTCCTGCTGCGGAACGTGGCGCGCGAGAACGAACGGCCCCGAGCCGATCCGGTGCGCCGACCAGTCGTGGCTCGCCCATTCCTCGAACGGCACCCGGCCGAACACGTGCTGCGGGACGATGCCGCCCTCGACCGCGTCCGCGAGCTGGTACGGGTACGGGCCGTCGAAGCGGAAGCGCACCGTGCGCGCATCGAGCACCTCGACGTCCTGGATCCGCGCCTTGCTCGCCGCGCCGACCCACGGCACCGCGGGCGAGGTCTGGGCGCGCCAAGTGAATCGCACGTCCTCCGCGCTCAGCGGAACTCCGTCGCTCCAGCGCGCGTCGCGCAGGTGGAACGTCAGCGTGCGACCGTCGGGCGAGGAGTCCCACGACTCGGCGAGGAGCGGCTCGAAGCCGTCCGGGCTCTCGAGACCCCGCCCGTTCTCCTGCGCCAGGCGCAGGAAGATGCGGCGCAGCAGGCCGCCCGCGAACGACTGCTGCGAGACGTACTCGTTCCAGGCATCGACGTCCGAGATGCTGCCGAGCACCGCGGTCCCACCGCGGCGCGGCGGATCGGCGCCCGCGGCCGGCTGCGGCGCTGCCGGATCCGCGCAGCCCAGGAGCCACAGCAGCGCCGCCCCGAGGAAAGCGCGAGAGCCCAGCCGTCGCCGATGCCGCATGGGAGGAACATAGGGGCCCGTTCCGCGCCGGGACAAGTCGTGACCCGGGATCCACGGGTCCGAAGCGTGATTCAGACGTCCGGAGCGCGCTCGGTGAGCCGATCCTGGATCGCGAGCAGCGTGTGACGCGGTCCCGTGTCGATCCCCGGACAGAAGCGACGCAGCGCGCGCCACGCGGCGCGCGAGCGCAGGGTCTCGGGCCAGAACGGGAAGGTCCGGCACTGCACGGGACGGACCGCATAGACCCCGCAGCGAGTCCCGTCGAGGAACGGGCAGGCCGGCTGGTCCATGCGCAGCACCCGCTGTCCGTCATCGATCTCGGTGTAGCGGCGCGCGAACTCCTCGTGCGAGAGCCCGAGGTGCCGCGCCATGCGCGAGGCGTCGTCGCCCTCGAGGTAGACGTGCGAGTACTGGTCGTGATTCGAGCAGCACGCGCCGCAGTCGGGAAGGCACTCGAAGCACAGTCCCGCCTCGTACCACGGGTCGGGCGCGCGGGCCGGGCTCTCGTCCATCGCGCCCGAGTATAACGGGTTCGGCGATCCGCGCTCAGCCGGTCGCGCTGCGCGGAAGTCGGATGCGGAACGTGGTGCCGCGCCCGGCGGTCGCCTCGACGTCGATGCGACCACCGTGCGCTTCGACGGCGCGCCGGACGATCGCGAGCCCGAGCCCCGTCCCGGACGACTTCGTCGAGAAGTAGGGCTCGAACAGCCGGCGGCGCACCTCGGGCGTGATCCCGGATCCGGTGTCCGAGACCGTGAGCGCGACGCCGTCCGTCTCCGCGTCGGGCTCGACCGCCAGGATCAGCCGTCCTCCCTCCGGCATCGCCTGCAGCGCGTTCTCGATCAAGTTCACGATCGCCCGCCCGAGCACGCGGGCATCGATCGCCACCGGGCCGGCTTGCGCGTAGCGCTCCTCGATCTCGACCCCGCGGAGCCCTGCCGAGCGGTAGGGCGACACGACCTCGCGCAGGAACGCGATCGGGTCGAGCGGGCGTGGGTCGAGCGCCGGTAGCTTGGCGTAGGCCGAGAACTCGCCCGCGATCTCGTACAGCGCGCGGACCTGCTTCTTGACGGTCTCGATGCAGGCCTCGAGATCCGCGGCCGGCAGGACGCCGCGGTCGCGCAGCAAGCGCTCGAGGTGCTCGGTCGAGAGCTGGATCGGTGTCAGCGGGTTCTTGATCTCGTGGGCGATCGCACGCGCCATCTCGGCCCATGCCGCCAGTTGATTGCTGCGCATCAGGTCGGTCACGTCGTCGAGCAGCACCAGCGTCCCGATGCTCCCGGCCAGCGGGTCGGCCAGCGGGACTCGCACCACGCGCAGGCGCCGCGACGTTCCGGACGCCGCCAGGTCCACCTCCTCGGGGAGGCCCGCGGTCCGGCTCGGTCGCGCGAAGAGCCGGCGCAGCGGCTCGAGCGCGGGCCCGCCCCCGAGCGCACGCTCGAGCGGGTCGCCGACGCGCGGGTGGACCGCGGTGCCGTCGAAGAGGCGCCGTGCCGCGGGGTTCAGCGTCACGATCGAGCCCGTGGGATCGAGCGAGATCACGCCCGTCGTCGCATGCTCGAGCAGCCGCTCCGTGTACTCGCGGCGTCGCTCGAGATCCGCGCGCTGCGTGGCGAGGGACGCGGCCATGCTGTTGAAACCGCCCACGAGCTCGGCCACCTCGTCGCTCGTCCGGGCGTGCAGGCGGGTGCTGTAATCGCCGCGCGCGATCCGCGCCGTCGCGCCGACCAGCTCCCGGACCGGGCGGGCGACGGTCCGCGCCACGTATGCGGCGACCACCGCGAGCAGGCTGGCCAGCAGTACCGTCGCCAGCAGGATCGTATCGGCCACGCGCTCGACCGAGCGGGCGATGACCTGCGCCTCGGTCACGACCGGAACGGCGGCGACGAGGGAGCGCTGGGGGTCCGGATGATCGATCGGCGCGTAGGCCACGGGCACGCTGCTCGCGCCGACGCGCGCCGGGACGACGACGTAGGGCGAGCCCTGCTTGCCCAGGCGGTGGTGCACCTCGCCATCGAGCCGCGGGGGCACCACGCCGGCCGCGAACAGCTCGCGGCGCGAGGTGGCCTCGAGCAGCGCGTTGTCGTAGACGTGGATCTCCTGGCCGTTGATGTTGCGCAGCCAGTAGACGATCTCGTCGTTGAGCGGGGCGGGGCTCGCCGTGCCCCCCCCGCGCCCGACGGCGAGGTAGTCGTCCAGCACGCGCTGGGCTGCCCGCGCGTACTGCGTTGCCGAATCGACGAGCGCCGAGCGACCGCGGCGGTCGATGTAGCCCTGCACGACGAGCGCGAGCCCGAACAGCGGTACCGTCGACGCCACGAGGAGCGCGGCGAGCAGCTTGCGGTAGAACGAGCCGCGCAGCGAGCCGAGCAACCCACGCCAGCGGGACGGTCCGCGCGCGCCGCGCACGACCTCGCGTGCGGCGACGAGCGCGGCGGCGACGAGCGCCAGGCGCGTCGCGGCGGCGAGGCGCGCGAGCAGCCCCGGGGAGGGCACGACGAGCGCGTGCAGCCGGTTCTCCGCGTCCTGCAGCGCGAGGCCGGCCCAGCGCTCGTCCCCGGCCAGGACGTCGATGCGCCCCTCGTGCTCCAGGGCTTGGACCAGCACGTCGGTCATCGCCGGCGGCTGGAGCAGCGTGCTCAGCACGACCGTTCCCGAGGCGTCGTAGAGCACGTACTCGACGTCGTCGGGGGCGCGCGTGCCGGAGAACGGCGCGCCGGCACCCAGCGCGGCGAGGTAGGTTCGCGAGCCGGGCAGGAACGCCAGATTGGTCGGCTCGTCGAGCACGTGCCCGACGACCCAGCCCGCCTCGCCCCCCGGGCCGATGCGCACCGCGCCGTGGAGCAGCCGCTGACGCAGCGCGGCGACGGGGCGGAACGTCTCGTTCTCGCGGATCCGCACCGGATCGTCGGGCGGATCCTGCGGCTCTTCGTCCTCGACCAGGAGCGGCAGGTCGAAGCCGAAGTGACTGACCAGCGCACCTTGCGCGTCGTAGAGGTCGAGCGACGAACGATGGCCGCCGAAGAACAGCTCGCTCTCGACCCACAGCTCGTAGGCCAAGCGCTCCGCATCGACACCGGCGAGCGCGGTCCCGCCGCTGGCCAGCCGCTCCCGCACGCGGGTCAGAGCCGAGGTCAGCGCGAGCTTGCGCGCAGGGAGCGGATCGAGCACGAGCGCGGCGTATTCGGATTGCAGGCGATCGCGTGCCGCGCGGGCGTCGCCATGCGCGAGCCACAGGCTCGTCGCGATCACGAAGCCGAGCGTCAGCACCGCCGATCCGACGCGGAACCGCTGCCGGCCCCGCCCGCGCCGGGCGAGGCCCAGGGCTTGCTCGAGCAGGTCGGCCACGGCGAGCAGCGCGACGACCAGCGATACCGCGACGACGAATCGGCCGGGAGAGCGCCAGAACGGCGAGGTGCCGAGCAGTGGCACGCTCGAGCCGCGCGCCACGCTCGACAGGAGCCACAGGGCGCAGCCGCAGCCCGAAGCGGCCGCCGCTGCCGAAAGGGTCGCCGCGCGGGTCCGGCCGCTCTCGGCGCTCGCCTCGACCGTGGAGGCGACCCAATGCGCGAGCCCGTAGACGGCGAGCGCCGTCAGCGCGAGATCGGCCGGCGAGGCCACGAGACCCCAGCCGGTCGACGATCCGAAGAGCTTGGCCGTGCCGAGCTCGGGCGAGAGGATCCAGGCCGGAGCCCGCGTGGCCAGGAGCAACAGGCGCGCAGCCGCGATCGCCGTGACCCCCCAGGCCGCGGCCGAGCGCGTGCCGGAGCGCCACGGAACACAGGCCAGCGCGAGGACCGCGGCGAGCAGGGCGGCCCAGGCCCGAGCCTGGTGCGCCGCGCGTGCCGCGGCGTGCTCGCGCGAGACCGGCCGCAGGGTCGCCGCGGCGATCGGCGTACCGTCGGGCGCGCTCCACACCGTGGCGCCGACCGCGCCCGGCGCCTCGCCCAGCCGCAGATCGAGATCGATGCCGGCGATGAGGGCCCGCGGGATCCAGCGCGAGGCCGCGAGGCTCTCGATGCGCGAGTCGACGACGAACGAGGCGAGCGCGCTCCGGCCTTCCCGGTCGGGCCCCGCGCGGACGAGCAACCGCGTGTGGACCCCCGACCGCACGACCTGCCAGCTCGGCAGGCTGGACGACGAGCGGGGCGAGCGTGGCTCGGGTGGGGTCCCGCGCCAGGAGAGGTAGTTGAGATCGGCGTCCAGGAGCCCCACGCCCTCGAGTCGCGCGGCGATCCCCGTGCGCGGCAGCGGGAGCGGGCGGCCGTCGCGGAACGCCTCGGTGATGGCCAGCGCGTGCGCCAGCTCGCCATCGAGCCAGCGCTCGAGCCGCGCGGCGCGCCCGCCGAGCGCTCGAGCCTCGGGCGGGCTCGTGAGCCCGGCGTACCACAGCGCCGCGAATCCCGCGAGGAGCAGGCCTGGAGCGAGCGTCAGCAGCAGAACGACCGCGGTGGGAGAACGCCTCATGCGGGGCTTTCCCGGATCTCCCGCAGCACCCAGCGTCCATCCTCGTCGCGCAGCCCGAGGCGCAGCTCGACCGAGGCCTCGCGACCGTCGCGGTCGGTCAGGCGCAGCCGAGCGCGCGCGAAGGCGAGCCCGTGCGGCTCGTGCTCGATCCGCAGCGTCTCGACCGAGCGCACCGTCGTGCGGTCGAACACGTCGCGGAACAGGGCCTCGACCTGCGCGGACGTGAACGAGCCGTTCTCGGGACCCAGCCGATCGAGGCGCAGCTGCACCGAGCCGCGGCGGGGCAGCACGGCCCGCAGGAGGCCCGAGTCCTCGGCCGTGAGGGCGGACGTGAACCGATCGATCACCTCACGCGCCGCCGGCTCGGCGGGCGGAGCCGCGTCGACGCCGGCGCTCGCGCACCACAAGCAGCAGATGAGCGACGTTCGAGCGAGCCCGGGACGCACGTCCGTTCTCCCGCGGCAGCATAGGCGGCGACCTGCGACCGGTCAAACCTCGAGCGCGCCTCGTGCGCGGCGCGACCCCGCGGCGACGAGGAACACGCCGACGAGCAGCACCAGGGCCAGGGTCACGAGCTCGCCCGCCTCGCCCGCAAGGCGCGGGGCGATCGACTTGCCGATCAGCCCCGAGGCGACGAGCCCCGCGACGAGGACGCCCGCGAGACCTTCTCCGGCGACCAGTCCCGACGCGGCGAGGACACCGGGATCGGCCGAAACGCTCCCCGCCATCGTTCCGCGACGCTCGACGAGCGCCCGCGCGCAGCCGCCGGCGTAGATCGCGGCCATCGACGACAGGGGCAAGTACACGCCGATCGCGAAGGCCAGCCCCGACACGCCGCACAGGATCGCCCCCAGCGCCACGCCTCCGCCCGTCAGCACGAGCCCCCAGGGCAGCTCGCCCGCGAGCACGCCCTCGATGATCGTCTTCATCAGCGTCGCCTGCGGGGCGGGAATGTCCTGCGAGCCGAACGTGTAGGCCTGGCCGAGCAGCAGCACCGTCCCCGCGACGACCCAGCAGGCGCAGGAGGCGCCGATCAGCTGGCCGAACTGCTGCTTGGCCGGCGTGGCGCCAACCAGGTAGCCCGTTTTCAGGTCTTGCGAGATGTCCCCGGCCTTGGACGCGGCGACGGCGACCAGCGTTCCCACGGTCAGCACCGCGGCCCGCGCCGCGGGATCGGTCCAGCCGACCGCCGCGAACACCGACGCGACGCCGAGAAGCGTGACCAGCGTGATGCCGGACGTCGGCTGCGAGGTCACGCCGACGATCCCGACGATGCGCGCGGCGACCGCGACGAACAGGATTCCGAACAGGGCCACGCCGCACGCGCACACGAGTCGCGGAACGAAGGACATCCCGCCCGCGAGCAGGCCCGGCACGAGCGCCGTGACGGCGATCACCGCGGTCACCGCCGCGATCACGAACGCCGGCGGCAGATCGCGGTCGGTCGCGGGCACGGGACCCGGCGCGCTGCCGTCGGCCCTGCGCCTGAGCCCGCGGACCACGGCCGCGAGCGCGGAGCCCATGGTCGGCAGCGCTTTGAGCACGGTGATGATCCCCGCGACCGCTACCGCCCCGGCGCCGATGTAGCGCACGTAGCGCGACCAGATCGCACCAGCGTCCATCTCGGAGAGCAGGCGCACGCGCTCGGGCAGCACGGGCTCGGTCGCTCCCGCGCCGACCCACGCGATCAGCGGGATCAGCGCGAGCGCGGCCACGATCGACCCGGCGACGAGCACGGCGGACGAGCGATAGCCGAGGATGAACCCGACGCCCAGGAGCGCCGGCGCGAGCTCGATCCCGATCTCGGCGCGCGGCAGGAACGGCAGCGCGATGGCGATGCTCGAGGGGACGAGCGCGGCGAGCGAGACGGCGAGCTTGACCGCGGCGCCGAGCGCCATGCCACGAAAGATCCAGGCGCTCGACCCCGCGTGCGGGCCGCTCGTCGCGCGCAGCACCTCGGCGCAGGCGCGGCCCTCCGGATAGGGCAGCTCCGCGTGGGCCTCGACGATGAGCAGGCGCCGCAGCGGGATCATCGCGGCCAGTCCGAGCACGCCGCCCGTGAGACACAGCGCGACCACCTGCAGGTAGGGCGGCGCCATACCCCACAAGAAGAGCGCGGGAATCGTGAAGATCGTGCCGCTCGCGAGCGAGGTCGAGGCCGAGCCGATCGTCTGGGACAGGTTGGCCTCGAGGATCGTCGAGCGCAGGCGCAGCGCGCGGAAGACGGCGACCGTCATCACCGCGGCCGGGATCGACGCCGA
>Ga0180063_1000260_pt1 | contig 13691 bp, 17 predicted proteins | sample EasRivT47_16_10D_FD_121776 | JGI IMG/M metagenome (GOLD analysis project Ga0180063, IMG submission 121776) | Soil microbial communities from meander-bound floodplain in the East River, Colorado, USA - East River metaG ERMLIBT47_16_10D | ecosystem: Environmental > Terrestrial > Soil > Floodplain ...
AACAGGCGTTTGCAGGAACCGTGCCAGTGGAGATATTGGCGGGCATACCGATTGCTGCGATTGCCTGGCCCCCACGCCGATCGAAATGGAAGGACCCATGGCGAGCACCAGCCCCTGGATCGAGGCGCCCGACGCGGCCTTCCGTGCGTGGATGCGCGGGGCGTTCCACCAGGCGGCCGGATCAATGTATCCCGCCGTGCGCGCCTGGTCGGCGCTGCACCACTTCATGACCGCGCGCCAGCGCCATATCGTCGAGACCACCACCCCGGAGCTGAAAGCGTTTCTCGCAACGCTCGAGCGCGGAAGCCCGGCCAGCGCGCGCGCGCGTCGCTGCCGCAGGCTGCTGGCGGTGCTTCACCTTGCCTTCGAAGCGATCCGCACCGCCGGGATCCGACGCGACAATCCCGCCACCCCCCTGATGCAGGAATACCCAGCACCCGCGCACCCGCTGCCCGTGGTGCTCAGCCCCACGCAGCGGGCTGCACTGGCGCAAACGTTCTATCGGGCGCCGCGCCACTGGCGACAGGCGCGCAACCGGGCCATCGCGCTCCTCGTATTGTCCGCACGGCTGCGACCTGCTGAAGTCGCCAGGTTGCGCGTGGACGAGGCGCACCGGCTGCATGACGATGGACTTAAGCAGACCGCACCAACCTGGCGGTCGCGACTGACGCGCGAAGCGCTCGGGGCCTGGCTCGACCGGCGCGCGCGTGAACAGATTCCCGGCGACTGCGCGTTTCCGCTCACCGAGCGCGGCACGCCGTGCTCCCCGAGCGACGTGTATCGAGTGCTTCGCCGCATCCTACGACGCGCCGGCGTCGATCCCGGACAGCTGGGACGCCTCGACGTGCGCGACTGCGTCCGCCGCCGCTCACTCGACGGCGTGCGCGCAGGCCCGCGGACGCACAGTCTGCCGCTCACGGCGGCGCGGGCGTCATAGACCGCGTGCGAGGACTCGGCCACGCCTGCTGAGCATGATGCGCGACGCTTTAGTTAACGCATTGCAGCGCGCACGTCGGGCGCTGTCCGGCTGGCGTTGGCCCCTCGCGGTCGCACTCGCCCTCGTACCGATCGTCGTTGTGGGGCTCGCGCTTTTCGTGGCGCTGTTCGACTGGAACGCCGCTCGCGGCGTGATCGAGCGCCAGTTCGCCGAGAAGACCGGGCGCGAGCTCGTGATCGGCGGGGATCTCGACGTCCAGCTCGGTTGGCCGACCCGGGTCATCGCGCACGAGGTCAGCGTCGGGAACCCCGACTGGGCGCGCCGTCGCGAACTGGTCACGGCGCGCCGCGTAACGCTGTCCTTTTCACTTGCGGCGCTGGTCTACGGCGCGGCGCGGTTTCACGAAATCGAGCTGCTCGAGCCGCAGCTCGCGCTCGAGCAACGCGATGGCCTGAAGACTTGGGCCTTTGGTGGCGGGGGCGCAGGCCGACCACCGGAGGTCGGCCGCCTCCGGATCGAGGACGGCGTGGTCGAGTTTCTCGATTCGGAGGCGAACACGGCGATCATGGCCGAGATCTCGTCGCGCGGCGACGCCTCCGAGGACGAGGTGATGGTGTCCGCTCGCGGCACGTACCGTGGTGAGCCCTTTCGCCTGCGGGCAGAGGGACCTTCGGTGCTGCAGCTTGCCGACCGCTCGACGCCGTATCCGCTGGAAGCGAGCGTGCGCGCGGGAGCGACCAGCGCCCGCTTCGAGGGAACGGTGACCGGGTTGCCGTCGCCGAGCGCGCTTGATCTGCGCGTCGAGCTCTCGGGCGACGACCTTGCGCAGCTGCGCCTGGTCGGCGTCGGTGCGCCCTCGACACCCCCCTACGCCCTGCAGGGGCACCTTCGGCGCACAGGTGCGAAATGGTCGTTCGACGCGGTCGAGGGAACGATCGGCGACAGCGACGTCGCGGGTGAGCTTGCGTACTCGCCCGCGCCGCGACCGCATCTCACGCTCGCAATTGCCTCCCAGCGGCTCGACTTCGACGACCTCGGCCCGCTGATCGGCGCGCCTCCCAAGACGACCCCCGGCGAGACGGCGTCGGCCGAACAGCGCGAGGAGGCGCAACGCATGAAGCAGCGTAAACAAGCGCTGCCGAGAAGGCCCTTCGACTTCACTCGCTGGCAGCGTATGGACGTCGATTTGTCGCTCATCGGCCGGCGCGTCGTGCACCCGCCGGCGCTCCCGATCCAGGCGCTCGAGGCGACGCTCCAGATCCGCGACGGCGTCTTGCGCATTGCGCCGTTGCGCCTCCGCGTCGCGGGCGGGGAGATCCTTGCAACGATTGAACTGGATGGACGCAACCCGCCGCTGCGCGGAGTGGCCGAAATGGACTTCCGCCGCCTCGCCCTGCGCGAGCTCTTTCCCACCGTTCAGGCCATGCACGGGGCCCGCGGCGTCGCGCACGGCCGCGCGCGCCTCGCCGGAACCGGCAGTTCCGTGGCCGAGCTGCTCGGCAGTGCAAGCGGGCGCATTACCCTCGCGGTCGATCATGGAACGATCAGCCAGCGAGTGCTCGAGCTGATCGGCCTGGACGTCGCGGAGAGCGCGCTGCTGCTCGTGACCGGGGACCGCGAGATCGCGCTCCACTGCGCGGTGGCCGATCTCGGCGTGCGCGGCGGCATCGCCACCTCGAACGTCCTGGTGGTCGACACCGAAGACACGCTCGTCGTGGGGGCAGGTGTCTTGGACCTGGCCGGCGAGCGGCTGGATCTCACCGTTTATCCTCAGCCCAAAGACATGAGTCCCCTGGCCGCGCGCACCGCGCTGCACGTCCGCGGGCCTCTGCGCGACCCTTCTATTGTTCCGGATGCGAAAGGACTGGCCACGCGCGGCGTGACGGCCGCGTTGCTCGCGCTCGTGAACCCGTTGCTCGCGCTCGTGCCGTTCATCGAGACCGGCCCGGGCAAGGAGAGCGACTGCGCCGGCCTGCTGGCGCGCGCGAAGGACTGGTCGCAGCGGCAATCCGATCCCGGCGGCGGCCGCAACGCGTCCCGATGAGGACCCGACGCACGCTCGGTACGAGGCAGGCCTGATGGCCCAATCGCGCCCACGCCGGCCGCAGATTCGTCGCGCCCCGCCGCTCCCGTCGGAAGTCGGGTTGCAGCTGCCGCACGAGCGTGACGAGTCGCCGATGCCGGAGGCAGGCGCGGCGCGAGGCCCGCGCGGCAAGATCCGCCAAGCCGCACGCGACATCGAACGAGGACTGGTCGATACCGAGGCGCGCGGCACGCCGTCGAACGTCCCCCGCAGCCGCGGCGGGGGCCGCCCGCGACGCAGGCCTTGAGAGGAGCGTACCCGCGTCCGTGCAGAAATTACAACGGTCGGTCAGATCGGCGCGCGATCCCGGGCTCGTGCCCGGTCCGCACCGCGGTTGCGTACGGGCACGGGGCTTGCGCGCGCGGAGGGCACGCACCTTCGCGTGAGTTCTCGATTGAAAGGATCTCCATGACCAAGCATCGCGTGTTGCTCGTGGCCGGTGCGGTCGCCGCTGCCCTTGCGGCGCCCCACGCCGTCGCCCAGTCCGGGACGGACCCCTATCGCACTTCCTCACACAGCTGGTGGGGCGAGCGCTGGTTTGGGGGCTCGTTTACGAGTCGCGCCAATCAAGGCGCCTGGATCAATACGGACCCGGACCGGTACGACGGCAGTCGCAACTGGTATCCGCATCCGCGCGCGCACATCGGTCCGGACAATGCCTATCGCAGCCCGACCGACGGTGACTCGGGGGGCGCCGGAATTCCCGCGCCCAACGGCGTCGTGCCGAGCACGTCGCCGCTCGTCTCGTCGGGCGAGCCGCCGTATCCCCCCTCGCGCCTTGCCGCGGGTGGGTATAGAGACGGTCGCGTGGGGCCGGCACGGTCCGAGTCCACCGATCCGCAGCAGAACCCGCAGCGTAGCGCCACCGATGGGCGCTCCGGCGGCGCAGGCGTGCCCTCGTCGACGAGCGGCGCAGTCCCCTCGACGCAACCCCAGGAGGACGCCCGCGATCGGGCGACGACGACCGGAACCTATCGAGCCGACCCGTTGCGCCGCGACAGCACCTCGGGCGCCGATGGCGTAACGAGCAATGCCGAGCGCAGCTTGACTGATGGCCGCAGCGGCGGGACGAACCTCCCGTCGCCGCAAAGCGGTGCGACGCCATCGACCTCGCCCACCACGATTCGGTAGCAACCTGGGACACCCGGAGCGTCGCGCTCTGCGGCGCCCCGGGTACGCGGCTCATGCGACCGTTCGCGCCCATTCTCCTCGCCTGCATGCTGGGGTCGGCTTCCGGCGTAAGCGCCCAGGTTTATCGTTGGATTGACGATCGCGGCCGCGTGAGTTACGGAAACGTTCCCCCGTCGGGAGCGGCGGGCGTTCTAAAGCTGGATCTCCGCAGCACGTCGGCGGAATCGGCCGTGCGAGCCCCGTCGAATTCTCGGCCCGTGCGACCGCGCGAGTTTCCGGCGGCCGCGCGTGGAACGCCAAGCGCGTTCCCAGGCACAGTTGACCAGACCACGGTAGCGAGCCTCGGTCGCACTCTCCACGTCCGCGCGTGCGAAAGGCGCCCTGCCCTTTGCAGTGACGCTCCGACCGTGGCGCTCGCTGCTGCGGCACTCTCGCCGCTTTCGGCACTGCACGTCCCTTGATTCGGCGCCCACGCTAAACCGCCGTGAACGGGCTGGATGCTCTGCAGTGGCCGGCGATGCTCGTCACCGTGCTGGCGGCCTGGCTGGTCGCGTCGCGATCGCCGCGGCGCCGGAAGCTCGGTTTCTGGGGGTTTCTCGCGAGCAATGTGCTGTGGGTGGTGTGGGGATGGCACGCAGGCGCCACCGCGCTCATCGTGCTGCAGTTCGCGCTTGCGGCCTTGAACCTCCGTGGCGCGTACAAGAACGACGCCGCGGCGCGAACCGCCCGGCGTGCGACGACTTAAGGAGCGCGCCTTAGCCCGCCCGCCGGATCGGGTCGCTTTCGTCGGCGCGCACGGGATCGTTCGCGGCACGCGGGGCGGGCCGTGGCGCCTCCGACCACAGGCGGCGCCCCAGTGCCCACGGCGATCCGTAGCGCGCGCGAATGAGCGCGATCGCCGCACCGGCGAGAACGCCCCCTAGGCCACGCTTGCGCGCCGGGGAGGCCGACCGACCTGGCCGCAACACCTCGCCCAGCACAAAGCCGAGCGCCGCGACCGCGAGCAGATTCTTCGGCGCAGCGACTGCGTCGCGCGCCGTCTCCCCGCAGTCTTCGAGGAGGGCCGCAAGACCGTGGCGTTCGCGCGCGATGCGGGATTCCAGCGCACGGATCTCGTCGTCCAGGTCACGCATCACGGTTCTCCGTCGCTCCGGCGGGAGGCGGATCGCCTTTGAGTTGCCGCAGGGTGGCCGCAAAGGGCAGCGGCTTGAAGAAACCGCGCATCCACAACGCCAGTGCGACCGCGGCGACGACGTTCAGCAGCGCGGCCGCACCGAGCGCGGCAGGCCAGGACGCGCCGCTGCCGAGCAGCCACACGATCGCGCCCGTCACCAGTGCGAGCCAGGCGGTTACGACGAGCACCGCGACCACCAGCCCGGCCGAGAGCAACCAGGCCAGGGTGATCGCGGCGTGTCGCGCGTCCAGAACGGCGAGCAGCGCGTAGTCCGCGGCCAACGTCCGGGTGTGCTGTAGGAGCAGTGCGGCAAGCGCGCTGAGACTCCGTGCCCCCGGGGCACCGGCGGGGAATGCTGCGGCCGGTTGCACGCGGTCAGCGTCCGGTCAGTCGGCTCAGCAGGTAGCCAGCGGCGAGCGCCATGCCCATCGCGGCGAACGGATGCTCGCGGACATAACCGCGGGTGGCGTCCATCCACTCGTTCTTGCTGGCAAGCCACTCCTCGCTGCGTGCGCTGAGCCGGTCGGCAGCGGACGACGCGACCGCGGCGGCACGCTCGACCGTGTCGTGCGCGCTGTTCCGGACGCGGTCAATGCCAGCTTGGGCGCGCTGCGTCACATCGCGCGGATCGAGCGAGGATGAGGATGAAGGGGTCGTGGATTGCATCGGGAAGCTCCTCGTTTGAAATGGGCCGGCGCCACTCGGCCGGTACGCCGATGGTGTTTGCAAGCCTCGTGCCCGTGCGGCGAAAAAAGAACGGCCCGCCGTGAGCGGGCCGAATGTCTCGGCGAGGGAGGGCGCCGAAACAGGGGGATCGGTCGCGCGCGACCGGCGTGGACCGGGTCGCTTCAATCATCGTCAATCGTTCGCCGCGACGCGCGGCGCGATCGGCGCGCGCCGCGCCGGCGCGGCCGCGTCGTGCGTCGCGGCGGCGGACCGCACGATCGTGGCGAACTGTGGCCCGACGACCGGGTGGCGCAGACCGAAATGGACGGTCGCCGCAAGGTATCCGAGGCGCGAGCCGCAATCGAAGCGCTCGCCCTCGAGCTCGCGCGCCACGATGGGATGCACTGCAAGCATGGCCGCGAGCGCATCGGCGAGCTCGACCTCGCCGCTGTCCCGCGGCGGAGTGGTCGCCAGATAGTCGAATACGGCCGGGGTGAGGACAAACCGCCCCGCCACCGGCGCCGCCCCGGCGCCCGCTTCGGACGGGCCGTGAACGCGCGTCACGCGCGCAACGCGCGGCGCGATGCGCACACAGTCGACGGCGGCCTGCACACACTCGCCTTCCCCAGGGGCCAGCGTCGCGATGGCAAGCTGACCCCAGCGTGTGAACGTATCGAGGACCTGCGCGGCGGCCGGCATCGGCGCGTCCACGAGCTCATCCGGAATAATGACCAGGAACGGCTCGTCGCCCAGGAGAACGCGCGCGCAAGTCAGCGCGTGGCCAAGGCCGAACGGCTCGGCCTGGCGAACGAAGAGATAGCTCACGTCGCGCGGGAACAGTTGGCGCAGCTCCGCGAGCAATTCGTAGCGGTTCTGCATGACCAGGGCGCTCTCCAGCTCGTACGCCTTGTCGAAGTGATCCTCGATGGCGCGCTTGTTGCGATGGGTGACGAAGATCATCTGGCGCATGCCGGCCCGCAGCGCCTCTTCCACCGCATAGTGGATCAACGGCTTATCCACCACCGCCAGTAGCTCTTTTGGCGTCGCCTTCGTGGCAGGCAAGATCCCCGTGCCGTAGCCGCCGACCGGAAACACCGCTTTGCGCACCTCGCCATGCTTCATGAATTCCCACCCCGTTGATGCGCGGGAAACGCGCGCCCTTTCTCCAGCAGCAATCGGCATGCCTGGCCCCCGACCGTGGCGCTCCCCGCGGCACGCCGGTTGCCTCCTGGAACGCCATGCAGCGCCGGAAACACACTGAGGCCGCTTCCCCCGGGGCGAAGACACGCAGGCCGTCTAACGCCCGAGCCCGTCCCGGTCGCGCGCTGCCGGTCGAACCCGGGTGCGTGGTACCGCCACTCAACGGCGCCGCAGAACCGATGGCGACCGAGGCAATCGTGCGGCAAGCGCGTTACGCCAAGCCTCGTTGAGCTACGCGCGGCTCAATTGCTCGCCGCGCGCCCAACCATTTTCGTGCGCACCTCGTCCGCCAACACAAAGAGCAACGAACGCGATAGACGAAACTCGTCCAGCAAGCGTCGGCATCCATAGTCGTAGCCGTGGCGGCGCCGATGCTGCGCGTAACGTCGCGCCGCGCGATCGAGCTGCAGGATCGTTCCCACCAACGCTGCGTGTAATTCCTGCTCGAGCGTGTCGTTACGGGTGAATTTCAGGTCACGATTCATCGCGGAACCCTCCTTCCAAGAAATGCGCCAGGTTCTAAGCACCTTGCGTGCCGGAACCTGACGGGTACGCGCATTGCAGTGCATGCGGCGCACGAGCAGAAGGAGAAACGCTCGGATGAATATCCTCACCGGATTGAGATTTCCTTCTGCTTTCGCGCTTGCGATTGCGACGTCCGCCGCCGCCCTCACCCCGGCCGAATACGGCGTGGCGCGGCAGAAAGCCGATGCGCAATACAACCTCGAGCGCGAAAAGTGCAAGTCGCTGAGCGGCAACGCGCGCGATGTCTGCGTCAAAGACGCAAAGGCAGTGCGCGACTCGGCCCAGGCCGATGCCTACGCCGCATTCAAGGGCACGCCCGAAGCGCGCGCCGAAGCGGCCGAGGACAAGGCCGAAGCGCGCTACCGCGTGGCACGGGAACGCTGCGAGCCTCTCGCCGGTGACGTGCGGGCCGCGTGTATCAAGCGCGCGCGGGCCGAACGCGCGCACGGTCTGGCCGACGCGAAAAGCCCCCGCACGCGCGAGCGCTGCGAGGCGCTGAGCGGCGAGGCACGCGAGCGCTGCATCGCCGACCGGCGTGCAAATGAGCGCCCGTGATGCGCACGCCGGACGCCCACCGCAAATGCCCAACGCGCCGCGTCGTGGTTACCGGCGGACTGCACGCCCCTGGCTGGCGTGCGTGTCTGCCTTCAGCACTCGCGCCATAAAGTTCAGCGCCGCGCGCTTGCGCGCCGCGCTTTCCGCGGCCACGCAGTCGGCCGGGACCCAGAGCTCGAAACCGCGCAGAAACGCATCGCTTGCCGTGAATAGCACGCAGATGTCCGCCGCGAGCCCGGCGACGATCAGGCGGCGGGCGCCAAGCTGCGCAAGCAGGACGGCGAGCGGCGTGGCGAAGAACGCGGAGTGGCGCGGCTTGAGCACCGCGATGTCGGAGGGCGCCGGGGCCAACAGTTCCACGAGCTGACGACTCGGGCCCCGTCTCCGCCGGCAGGATTCGACCAGTCGGCTGAACTCCGAGCGCCACGCGCCGAAGTTGTCGTTGGCGTAGATCGCCTGCACCCCTCGCGCGGTGAGCCGCGCCTTCAGCCGTGCAGTATGGCGCGCCGCCGCGACTGCCGGCCGGCTGATGCGTTGGGCACCGGGGAAATCCAGCGGATTGACAAAATCGATGAGCAGCAGGACCGAGCGGCTCCGCCGGAGCCGCCCGATACCGGGCCCATGCGATTCAGACAGACGACCGACGGCGCTCAGACGGTGCGCGGTGAAGTTGCGGCCGCTCCGTTCTTCGCGGGCGGCGGAGCCGCGGCGTCGGCATGCTCCTCGGGCTCCTCGTCGATGCCGGGCTCGCCCGTCTTCTTGCCGTGATAGACCGCCAGACGGTTGTACAGCGTCTTCAAGCTGATGCCCAGCGTCTCGGCGGCCCTGCGCTTCACGTTCCCGCATTCGGCGAGGGTCGCCTCGATCAATCTCCGATTGACCTCCTCGAGGCTCGAGCCGATGCGTACGGTCAGTATCGACGACTGCTCCGGCTCCACAAACGTCTCGGGCGCGAGTTCCACATCGATCACGCTGTCGGCGAGGATGTACGCGCGCTGCACGTAGTTCTTCAGCTCGCGCACGTTGCCGGGCCAGCGGTGCGCATATAACGCGGCGATCGCGGCCGGCGCGAACGCCTTGCTCGTGCCCTCCCCCTTGTTCAATGCGTCGAGGAAGTGCTGCGCCAGCAGCTCGATGTCGGTCCCGCGCTCGCGCAGCAGCGGCATCTGGATCGGAAACACGTTGAGGCGGTGGAACAGGTCCTCGCGCAGCCTGCCCTCGGCCACCGCCTTCTCGGGCACGCGGTTGGTCGCCGCGACAAGGCGGACGTCCGTGGCGATCGGCGTATTCATGCCGACGCGCACGAACGTGCCGCTCTCCAGCACGCGCAGCAGCTTGACCTGCAGCTCCGGCGGCATTTCGGTTATCTCGTCGAGGAACAGCGTGCCGCCGTGCGCGCGCTCGAAGAAGCCCTTGTGCTGGCGGTCGGCCCCGGTGAAGCTGCCCTTCTCGTGGCCGAAGAGCTCGCTCTCGATCAGCTGCGGCGACATCGCACCGCAGTTGAGCGGCAGGAAGGGCGCGCGCTTGCGCCGGCTCAGATCGTGGATGGTTTGCGCGGCAATTTCTTTCCCGGTGCCGCTCTCGCCGATCAGCAACACTGTCGCGGAGGTGGGCGCCACGCGCGCGAGCTGGTCGTACAGCCGCTGCATCGGCGGCGAGTTGCCCAGCAATTGCCCCATGCGGCCGAGCTTGCGCAGTTCGCTGCGCAGCTCGCCGATCTCCTCGCGCAGCTCGTCGGGCCGCGGGACACGATGCAGGATGGCCTTGAGCCGGTCGATGTCCACCGGCTTCACCAGGTAGTCGGTCGTCCCGGCGCGCAATGCGTCGATGGCGCTCTCGATGCTCGCATGGCCGGTCATCAGGACGAACTCGGTGGCGTCGCGCTTTTCGAGATGCTCGAGGAGCTCGATGCCCTGGCCGTCGGGCAGCAGCAGGTCGGACAGCAGAACGTCGGGAACGAGGCGGGTGAGCTGGATGCGGGCAGCGCGCAGCGAATCGGCAGTGGCGACGGTGAACCCTTCCGCCTTCACGAACTCGGAGAGCCAGTCGAGGGTCTCGGCGTCGTCGTCAACGAGCAGGACATGCGGCATGGAGCCTCCTTCGAGAGTGTGTCGTCATTATTAGTGCATGCGCGGCGGTAGGCGTTACCGGCCGATTGTAAATTTTGCACGCCAATGGGGCCTGGGGGCGGGCTGACGGGGGTTCGCGGCGAAGGAATGCAACTTGCATACCAAGCCAGACGTCCATTTTCAAGGAAACTGCCATGACTCGCGGGATTGCGTTCGTCGGCCTGCTCGCCATCGGGCTGGCCGCACAGAACATTCTGCATTACGCACGGTACAAGCGCGCACGGCGCGAGCAAAACCGAGCGCTTCAGACCTGGGAGACGGAGGGCGGCGCAGTGCCGACGGGCCCGTCCCAGACCGCCGCGCAGGTCACGCCGGAGCCGGCCCGGGCCGAGCTCGCCGGTTGACGGACGACGAACGCAGGCCCACTCGTCCGCGCTCCGCCCGGCCCGCCGGGACCGGGTGGGTGGCCCGCTGCCTGCCACCGGCGGGCATGGCAGTTGCATGATCCCGCAGGCGTCCGCGCACCTAGCGTGCGGGTCATGCCGAGCCGGGCGCCCCGTCCTCTCCTCCCCCGCGGGGCGCCCGGCTGGACGCGCCCGTCCCCGGTAGGGAGACGAAATGGATGTCGACTGGCGTGCGCTGTTTGAATTGAGCGTACCCCCCTTGGAGCTCGTGATCCGCGGCAGCGCGGTTTACGGGTTCCTGTTCGTGCTTTTCCGCATCGTCCTGCGGCGCGACGTGGGCGCGATCGGGGTCGCCGACGTGCTGCTGGTCGTCTTGATCGCGGACGCCGCGCAAAATGCGATGGCCGGCGAGTATCGCTCGATTACCGATGGCCTGGTCCTGGTGTCGACGATCATCGGTTGGAACGTACTGATCGATTGGCTCGCCTTCCGGTTCCGGCGCGTGCGCCGGATTCTCGAGCCGAGCCCGCTCGTGCTGGTGCGCGACGGGCGCATTGTGCATCGCAATCTGCGGCGCGAGTTCATGTCGGTCGACGACCTGCTCGGCAAGCTGCGCGAGCACGGCGTCGACGATGTCCGCCACGTTCGCGCCGCGCAGCTCGAAAGCGACGGCGAGATGAGCGTAATCCGGCGCTCGCAGCGCAAGCGCGACTCGGCCCAGCCGGGAAGCGCGCATCGTACGGCCGCGCGTTAGCACCATGCAAAGGGCTCGGGGTTCCGAAGAGGGTCTTAGGGCAGAGCCCACCGGGTCTTCCGTCATCACCCACGGCGAACAGCGGAACTATCACAACGTCTGGACCTATTGCGTGCAGGGGCTTGCTCCGGCCGACGACTACGGATTCCCGCCCTTGAGCGATGACACATCCACGAGACGCGACACTGCCTTCGCCAAGATCCAGGCGCGGGTGTTGGGCACTGCGCTCGCGGCGCGACTCATTGAAGGCAGGTAATGGCACAAGTCGACGAAGAGGACCTGCTGCGCTCGGTCGCCATACAGAATGCCCGCAGCATTCTCCTGGCACGCCAGCGCGCGGAGCAGGAACTCATAGAAGCGAAGGAAGCCTTGGAGCTGAAGACGCAAGCACTCGCCCATTCCCTAGCGCTGGTGCGCGCGACGCTCGAATGCGCCACGGACGGCATTGTGATGCTGGATGAGGGTGGCAAGGTGACGGGGTTCAACGAAAACTTCCTGAAGACGGCTTCGAGCTGCTCCGGCGGGTGCGGGCGCTCGGGCAGACGCGGGGTGGAAAACTCCCTGCGATCGCTCTGACGGCTTTTGCGCGCTCAGAAGACCGGACGCGGGCATTGCGCGCCGGCTTTCTGGTGCACCTTTCAAAACCGGTTGAACCTTCCGAGCTAGTCGCTACCGTGGCAGCCGTTGCGGGGAGGACTGGCGAACCCGAGAGCGAGTAATCGCATCAACGCCCCGTCACCGGCATGCGGCTCGGGCCCCGCACCGGCGGGATCGGGGCTTCGGGAAAGTCGCCCGCGCTCACCCACGTCAGCAGCCCGCATACAAAGCCGGTGACCGCACCGAGCGTGGCACCGCACGCGATCGCGACGGCATCGGCCAACAGACCGTGCGCAAACAGCGCGCCGGCCCCCGCTCCAACGGCGCCGCCTTGCAGCACGGCCTGGTGAAGCGCTACGACGTGTTTGTTCTCGGGATAAGACATGTGGGCGGCTCCGCTGAATTCGCTCTGCGACCGAGCAGCAGGCAGCGTGCCCCGGCGGATGCGCGCATCAGGCGCGCCGGCGTCGCAAGTGCCAATCCATTACCGGGGTTGCGGACACCCCGTGCGCGAGCACTGACGCCGCGATCACGGTCAGCGTCGCCGTGGCGAGGACCGCGGTGTCCGCCCCCGCTACGTCGCGTTCGAGGGCAAATGCGAGCCAGTAGAGCGAACCGATGCCGCGCACGCCGAACCACTGCAACAAGCGCCGCTCGCGCGGCGACAGCGGTGCGCCCGCCACCCCGAGCGCAACCGCAGCCGGCCTGACAACGAGCAGCATGACGATCGCAAACGCCCACGCGCGGCAGTCGAACAGGGCCGCGTCGAGGAGCGCGCCCGCCATGACGACCACCACCACTTCGGCGATTCGCTCGATCTGTCGATTGAACACCAGCAGATCATGCGCCATCGCCGCGGGAGCGCCCGCCGTTTCCTGGGCCGCAGGGCTCGGGCCGGCCTGCGCGCTTGCGCGCCGCTCGATGCGTCGCACCGCGACACCGGCGGCGAACACCGCGAGGAAACCTTCGGCGCGCACCATTGATGCCAGTCCGTAGGCAAGCGCGATGAGCCCGAGCACCAGGAATACCTCGAGGCCTGGCGTCGATCGGCCACGCCGCCGCAGACTGAGCGCGACGCGTGCGAAGGCGGTGCCGCACAGCGCGCCCAGCACCACCCCCGCGGGTACCGACCATGCAATCTCGCGCACGATCGCCGGCGCAACCGTCTCGACCGGGTCGAGCAACGCCAGTCCGAGCACGATACCGACCGCAGCGAGGCCGTCGTTCATACCGCCCTCCGCGGTGAGGCCGAACCGCACGCGGTCGCGTTCGGTCGGGTGCTTGAGCTGTAGCTCGGAGGCGAGGACCGGATCCGTCGGTGCGACGATCGACGCAAGCAGGATCGCGGCGCCTGCGCCGAGACCAAAGATCGCCCACGCGGTAAACGCGCCGCCGGCGATCGTCAAGACCATCGCCGGGCCGACGAGAAGCAGCGGTATCCGCCACGCCGAATCCCCGATCGGGACGCCGAGGCGCAGACCGACGCTGAATAGCGACAGCACCACCCCGACCTCCGCGATTGCACGGATGAGCGAGCGGTGCGACTCGAGATCGATGTGGAGCAGATCGAAGGCGTCCGGGCCGAGCACCACGCCC
>Ga0180063_1000262_pt1 | contig 13665 bp, 17 predicted proteins | sample EasRivT47_16_10D_FD_121776 | JGI IMG/M metagenome (GOLD analysis project Ga0180063, IMG submission 121776) | Soil microbial communities from meander-bound floodplain in the East River, Colorado, USA - East River metaG ERMLIBT47_16_10D | ecosystem: Environmental > Terrestrial > Soil > Floodplain ...
CAAGGGCATGCCCGCGCCTAGAGATACTCTTCTGCGCACTTGATGATCTCGGTGTTCGAGGGGCGCTCAAGGCAGTGGCGCGCGTCCTCGTTCCAGCGGCGCTGCTTGCGGGGGCCGGCGGCCGCCTGCTTTTTCGGCTCTGCCGCAGGCCTGGCGGCTTCTTCTTTGGCGGGTTCTTTCGGTGCCGGCTTATCTTGAGCCCACGCCGGCACGGCGAGAATGCTGATCGCTAAAAAGATGAGCAGTTTCATGGAGCTACCCCGTTTTCATGAAACGATACCTGAAGAATACCCCTTTTTCCTCAAAGCTGCGAACTGAGGTCAGATCTGTTGACTCTGCCCCACCCCCAGCCAGCGCAGCGCGGCGTCGCGATCGCCGAAGAACTCCACGCGCACGCCCCGGTTCTGCGCCACGTCCCTGAAGAACTGGGTCTGCTGGTCGGGCGCGTAGCCGTACAGGCAGCAGGCGAGCGACGTGCCGGTCAGCATGCTGCCCAGCAGCGACCCGAAACCGAAAGAATCCATCGTGCCCATCTCCCGGCGGGCGATCGTGCCTTCGATCAGGAAGCGCCGCTGGCCTTGCCGCGTGCACACGTCCGACAGCGCGAGCGTGAGCTGCGTGGTTCCTTCGGGCCTGATCTCGTAGCCGGGCGCAAGCTGGACGTGGATGTATTCCGGGTGCGGCGTCAGCTTGAAGTCCGTGCTCATCTGCACGGATGATAACTACCGCGCCGCGTTTACCGCTGTAAGGAAATCTTGAATCCGCTTCGCGTTGGCGCCAAGGTCGCTTCGCCCGACGCGCGATTTGGAGCGCATGTCGATGCGGCTGCCGCTGCCCGCGGGCGCGACGCGCATGACGATATCGTCCTTGAAGCCGAACCAGCGCGTGGTCGCCACGGCTTCGATCCGGCCCGCGCTTTCGTCGGCGGCCACGATCTCCCAGCCGAGCGCGTGCGCCGCCGCTCGCGCGCGCGCGAACGCCTGCGCCGGCGGCAGGGCGAGCTGCAGCGGCTGCAGATCCGGGTAGCCGATGCGCTGCAGCTCGGCGAAATGGACCTCATAGGGCCGAGGCGGCGAGAACTGCGGCGGCGTCTGCGTATCCGTCGTGATGTCGTTGATGTACGGAAGCGTCTTCACGCGGCGCACGTGCTCGAGCGGCACTGCGGCGCTCGCAGCTCCCAGCAAAAAAGCGGCAATCAATCCCAAAACCGACTCCCCGCGCAGCCGCGCAATCGCGAGCGCGACCGCGGCGGTTCCGGCGGCGGCAAGGCCTGCGAAAAGCGCGCCGGCGAACATGCCGAATCCGACGCGGAACGGCCACAGCCCGGCGCGCACGCCGAGCCCTGACGCAACGAGGAGCGCGGCGGCGAGCACGGCAAGCGCCAGCGCGATGCGCCTGTGCCACATGGCTTGAGGCTACAGGAAAAGGGGTCAGAACAAATTTCCCGCCGATGACGGCGGCAAACCGGAAATTTGTTCTGACCCCTTTTCCGTTACAGCGGAACCTCCGGCGCCTGCAGGATGTCTTCGCGCGCCAGGCGCAGGTGCACTTTCTTCTCCGGCCAGTCGATGCGCGCGATCACTTCCGGCGAGATGAGGAGCAGCTTGCCCGGGAGCCACTGGCGCGAGTCACCCGGGACCGTGGGACAGCGGCTGATCTGCTCGCGCGTGAGCTCGACGCGGATGTCGCCCTCGTCGAGCGGGCGCTCGCGGTCGATCGCGATCGGCGAGACGAGATACTTGCGGCCGGGAATCCAGCGGCGCGTGTTCACCAGGAGGTAGCGCACGTCCCAGCCCTGGTCGTCGAAGTACAGGTCGTCGACCGACCCGACCTCGCCGTCCGCGGCGTGGATCCAGTCGCCCTGCAGGTCCCTGATCTTGTGCAGCATCCTGTTTGCGAAGCAAGCGCTGCGCCCGGGTGGCTAGGACACGAGCCAGCGTAGCAACAAGGATGTCAGCAGCAGGCCGAGAATCACGACCGCGAAGATCGCCGTTCCGAGCCCCAGAATGAAAAGGCGGCTCGAGCGCTCTTCCCGCGCCGGGCGATCCAGCCACGCGCCCAGGAGCCGCACGTTGCGCTGGTTGGCTTTCCACGCCGCGTCGAACACGTCGCCCGCGAAGGGGATCGCGCCCACCAGCCCATCGAGCGCGATGTTGAACGCCATGCGCGCGAGGACGCTGCGGCTCGCGCCGAGCCGCGCCGCCTCGCCGAGGATGATGCTCGACAAGAGGATCCCCACCAGGTCGCCGAGAAACGGCACCAGCCCGATGAGCGCCTCGATCCCGATCGACCGGCGCGTGCCCGGGATGGGAATCGAGCTGTCGAGCAGCCACGCCAGGCGCTCGAGGCGTCTGCGAGTTTCGCCTTTATTGTGAATTCTTCTGTTCCAGGGCGCGGCGGATCGCGCTGAGCTCCCGGAGCAGGCAGCCGCCGACGAGGAGCACCGCGGCGATCAGCAGGAGCACGAAGCCCTTGATCTCGTTCGCCGCGCCGCGCTCGGTGAAGAAGATGAAAATTCCCAGCGCGCCGACGAGCACGGCCCCGCCGATAAGCACGCGGGCAATCACGCTTGGACCCGGAAGCGCCACGACCGGCGCTCGAAGAACGGGCAGCGCAGGATGAGCCAGCGCCGCTGGAAGAACACCGCCACTTCGTTGGGCGGCTCGATCAGGCCGATGCACACCAGGATCGGCAGCGATTCCCGCCCGGAAAGCCGCATTTCGCCAGCGGTCCACGCCGTCTCGCGGGGGATATGGCGCTGCTCGAGCGCCGGCCGCAGGGTGGTCTCATCCTGACCGGCGCGCCCCTCCTCGTCGAGCGCGAGCTGCAGGTCGGTCGTCACGGGCGTGATGCTATCGCCTTGGTATCATTCCCGCTCCCCCCAAAGACACCACAGGAGACCTGTCATGGCGATCAAAGTCGGCGACCGGCTGCCCGACGGCAAGCTGATGGAATCCACCGAATTCGACTCGGCGACGCAGTGCGCGATGGCGCCGAAGGAAGTGAACGTCGCCGAGGCCGCGAAAGGAAAGAAGATCGCGATCTTCGGCCTGCCGGGCGCCTACACGCCGACCTGCTCCGCCAAGCACGTGCCGAGCTACGCGCAGAACAACGACCAGCTGAAGAAGAAGGGCGTCAGCGAGATCTGGTGCGTGGCGACCAACGACGCCTTCGTCATGGCGCACTGGGGCCGCGACCAGAAGGCGCTCGGCAAGATCCGCTTCCTGGGCGACGGCAGCGGCGCCTGGACCAAGGCCCTCGGCCTGGAGCTCGACCTGAACGCCCGCGGCATGGGCACGCGCATGCAGCGCTTCTCGATGCTGGTGGACAACGGCGTGGTCAAGCAGCTCAACGTGGAGGCGCCGGGCAAGTTCGAGGTCTCCGACGCCGCGACGATGCTCAAGCAGCTCTGATAACAATCGGTTACAAAACAGTTGCCAAGGACCTGTCGGCGGAACGGCGCGCCGGGCGTTTCTTGGGACGGGAATTCCCCCAAGGAGAGCTCATGAGACTGTCACTTTTGATCGGCGCCGCCTTGCTGGCGGCCAGCACGGCGCTTCATGCCCAGGTTGATCGTCAGAAGGCCAGGGACGCGCACGCCAAGGCCGTCAAGGCCTGCGAAGCAAAGCCGGAGGCGGAGCGCCGCGCCTGCGTCCGGAGCGAAATGTGCGCGCAGGCGAAGGACCCCAAGGCCTGCCAGGAGCGCTTCGCCAAGGCGGACGCGGCGAGAGCGGCGCGCGACAAGGCGGCCAAGGCCTGCGAAGCGAGCAAGGGCAAGGAGGCCGAGCACCGCGACTGCATGCGGCGCGAGGTTTGCGCGCAGGCCAAGGATCCGGCGCGGTGCGAAGCGCGCATCAAGGAAGCCGCGGCGAAGCGCGAGAAGATCCGCGAGGCCTGCAAGGACAAGAAAGGCGACGAATATAGGGCCTGCCTCCGTAACGAGCGCGGCAAGACGTAGCTTTCATGCCGGGGCGCGGGCGACCCTGCCCGTGCTCCTCGGCATCGTTCCCTTCGGCGTCATCACCTCGAGTGCGCCGCTGACCGCGATCTGGGCGCCGGAAGTGCGGGTGCAAAATGAACAACTGCCCGCCGGCGCTGTCGCAATTGCTGTAGCGTGGCGCTGGCGCATGACCTTCGCTGCGATAATCGCGGGACTCCTGGCATTGCATTTCTTCGCATGGCTGACGTGAGACGTTTTTTCGCTTTCCTGCTGCTGTTCGCCGCGGGATGCGCGGCCGCGTCCCTGCCGCAAGAACACCAGAGCATCGAAGGCGTCACGGAGTGGCGCCTGTCCAACGGCCTGAAGCTCCTCACCCTCCCCGACCCGGGCGCCGACACCATCACCGTGCACATCGTGTACCTCGTCGGCTCGCGCCACGAGGGCTACGGCGAGAAGGGCATGGCGCACCTCCTCGAGCACCTGCTGTTCAAGGGCTCGAAGCGCCACCCGAACCTGAAGGAGGAGTTCACGCGCCGCGGCGGGCGCTGGAACGGCACCACGTCGAACGACCGCACCACCTACTTCGAGACCCTGGCCGCGACCGACGACAACCTCGAGTGGGCGATCGCCATGGAGGCCGACCGCATGGTGAACTCGTTCGTGTCGAAGCAGGACCTCGAAGCCGAGATGACCGTGGTGCGCAACGAGTTCGAGATGGGCGAGAACAGCCCGGGCGGCGTCCTCTTCCAGCGCATGCAGCAGCTCGCCTTCCCCTGGCACAACTACGGCAACCCGATCATCGGCCAGCGCTCGGACATCGAGCGCGTGCCGATCGACAAGCTGCAGGCCTTCTACCGGACCTGGTACCAGCCCGACAACGCGGTGCTGATCATCTCGGGACGTTTCGAGGAGACACGCGCCGTTTCCCTGGTGGGAAAGCACTTCGGCGCGCTGCCGAGGCCCACGCGTGTGCTCCCCGCTTACTACACCGACGAGCCGACCCAGGACGGCGAGCGCCGCGTGCGGCTCGAGCGCGTCGGCGACAACCACCTCGTGCTGGCGCTCTACCGCACGCCGGCGGGCAGCCATCCGGACTTTCCGGCGATCGACGTGCTGGCGAACATCCTCGGCGACGTTCCCGCCGGCAGGCTGCACCGCGCCATCGTGCAGAAGGGGCTCGCCTCCTCCACCTGGGGCGCGGCGCGCGAGATGCATGACCCGGGCTACATGTACTTCGGCGCCACCCTCGGCCGGGACGGAAAGCCCGGGGAGGCGCGCGACCGGCTGATCGAGATCCTCGAGGGCGTGAAGCAGGACAAGCTGCGCGCCGAAGAGCTCGAGCGCGCGAGGACTGCGCTGCTCAACGACTTCGAGAAAGTCCAGCTGGACACTCCGACGCTGGTGCGCTCGCTTTCCGAGTTCGTCGCGCTGGGCGACTGGCGGCTCTTTTTCCTGTACCGCGACCGGCTGCGCAAGGTGACCCTCGCGGACGTGCAGCGCGTCGCCGAGCAGTACCTCAAGCCCGCCAACCGCGTGCTGGGCGAGTTCGTCCCCACCGAGCGCCCCGACCGCGCCGAGATCCCGCCGGCGCCCGACCTGCAGGCTGCGCTCCTGGGCTACAAGGGCGGAGAGACGGTCCGGGCCGGCGAGGCGTTCGATCCCTCGCCGCAGAACATCGATAAACGAACCATCAAGAAGCCGTTGTCGAATGGAATCCGGGTCGCCTTGCTGCCGAAACAGACGCGCGGCGGCCGCGTCGTGGCGACGCTCACGCTGCACTGGGGCGACGAGAAGAGCCTGATGAACCGCGAGACGGCGTGCAACTTCGCCGGGGCCATGCTCATGCGCGGCACGCGCCAGCGCAGCCGCGCCGGGCTGAAGGAAGCCTTCGAGCGCCTGAACGCCAGCGTGTCCGTCGGCGGCGAAGGCGCGAGCATCGAGGTGCGCGGCGAGAACCTGATTGCGACGCTGCGGCTCGTCGCCGAGGCGCTGCGCGAGCCGGCGTTCTCGCCGCAGGAGTTCGAAGAAATGAAACGCGCCGCGCTGACGGGCGCAGAGGCGCAGCGCAACGAGCCCTCCTCGCTCGCCGGCGTGCGGCTCGCCCGCCACCTGCACGAATACGCGCCGGGACATCCGCACTACACGCCGACCGTCGACGAGCGCATCGAGCTGATGCGCAAGGCGACGCTCGAGGACGCGGCGGCGTGCTACCGCGAGCTTTTCGGCGCGACCGGCGCCGAGTTCGCCGCCGTCGGCGACTTCGAGCCCGAGGCCGTGGCGCGCGCGGTGGACGAGCTCTTCGGCTCGTGGAAGACGCCGCATCCCTTCGGGCGCGTGCCGTCCCATCATTTCGATCGTCCACGTTTCGAGGATGCGCTGTTGACCCCTGACAAGGCGAACGCGGCGCTGCGCGCGGGGCTCAACGTGCGCATGCGCGACGACCACCCCGACTTCCCTGCCCTGGTGCTCGCCAACCACCTGCTCGGCGGCAGCTCGACCGCGCGCGTCCCGGCGCGCGTGCGCGAGAAGGAAGGCCTCTCCTACAGCACGTACACCACCTTCACCTCGAGCGCGCTCGACGAGGCCGCCGCCTTCCGCGTGGCTTCGATCTTCGCGCCGCAGAACCGCTCGCGCGTCGAGCGCGCGATCCGGGAGGAGCTCGGCCGCGCGGTGCGCGAGGGCTTCAGCGCCGACGAGGTCGAGGCCGGCAAGCGCTCGGTGCTCGAGGCGCGGCGCCTCGTGCGCTCGCACGACCGCGCGCTCGCCAGCCGGCTCGGCCACTACCTCTTCGTCAAGCGCACCTTCGCCTGGGACGTCGAGTTCGAGGCCCGGATCGCCGCCCTCACGCCGCAGCAGGTCAACGCCGCGCTGCGGCGGCACATCGATCCGGCGCGGCTGTCGGTCGTCGTCGCGGGCGACCTGAAGAAAAACTAGCGCTTCTTCAGCAGGTCGCGGATCTCCTCGAGCAGCTTTTCCTGCCGCGGCGGCTCCGCGGGCTTCTGCTCCTGTTTTCTTCTGATGTGATTCAGGAGCTTGATGGCGAGGAAGATCGAAGCGGCGATGATCACGAAGTCGACGCAGGTCTGGATGAACCTGCCGTAAAGGATCTTCGCGTCGCCGATCTGGACCGCGAGGCTCTTGAAGTCGGCGCGCCCGAGCGCTCCGATCGCGGGCATGACGATGTCCTCGACGAGCGAGGACACGATCTTGCCGAAGGCGCCGCCGATGATCACCGCGACCGCGAGGTCGACGATGTTCCCCTTCACCGCGAACTCGCGAAATTCCTGCAGGATTTTCATAGGTAACGGACCTCCAGGATCTCGAGCTGCTCCTCGCCCGAGGGGCTGCGCAGCGTCACGCGGTCGCCCTCGCGCGCTTTGAGCAGCGCCTTTGCAATCGGGGATATCCAGGATACGCGGCCCTGGGCGGGATCGGCCTCGTCGACGCCGACGATCGTGATTTCCCGAATTTCTCTTTCTGTCCTGATCTTCACCGTTGCGCCGAAAAACACCTGGTCGCTCTCCCTGCCCGCCGAACGCACGACCTGCGCGCTCTCGAGCCGCTTGATGAGGAAGCGGATCCGCCGGTCGATTTCGCGCAGGCGCCGCTTGCCGTAGATGTAGTCGGCGTTCTCCGAGCGGTCGCCGAGCGAGGCCGCCCACGCCACGGTCTTGACCACCTCCGGGCGCTCGGCCTCGACGAGCTTGCGCAGCTCGGCCTCGAGCCGCGCGTAGCCCGCCGGCGTGATGTAATTTTTTCCTGCCGCCGGAAGCGTCGGCGTTGCCGGGGATGACAAATGCGCCTCGTCCTCGGGCGCGCCTTCTTCCTTGATAAAAGCTTTGGACATCGAGCGATTTTATCGCTTGCAAGGGGGCCCTCGCTCTTTCAGAATTGCGCTCGGGGAAGGAATTAGGGGAAGGGGAGATGGCGCAGAAGAAGAAGGAAGGGCTGGATTTCCTCACGCGGATGCGCATCCGCGAGCTGATCCTGATGGGTCTCATCTTGATCACCGCGGTAATGGCCAACCTGCCGGAGGAATACGTCGACGAAACGCTCGGCGTGAGCCGCGCCACCCTGGTCGCCTGCCTCGGCATCGCGGTGATCATCGGTCTCTTCCTGTACCTCCGGACCGGACTCTTCATCGCGGTGGTGCTGCTCATCGCCGGCGCCAACATGCCGGACCAGATCGCCGAGGGCCTGAACGTCTCCAAGATCCCGATCGTGCTCGCGCTGGTGGCGCTGGTCGGCGTCGGCCTGATCAACTATGTAGTGAAGCTGGTGCCGACCGGCCTCGAGCCCAAGCCGAAGGAGAAGAGCGCCGAAGGGGTGCGCGCGCTGTTCTACGCCATCGAGAAGAACAACCTGGTGTACGCGCAGAAGGTGCTGTCGATGAACTTCGACCCGAACCTGCACCACGACAACGGCTACAGCCCCCTCGCCTACGCGGCGATGCGCGGCAGCCTGCCGATGGTCGAGCTCCTGCTGAGCAACGGCGCCGACCCGAAGCAGGCCACCAAGGAAGGCGACAGCCCGGTGGAGCTCGCGCTGCGCTTCGGCCATGCCGAGGTCGCCGACGTGCTCAAGCAGGCGCGCCGCGCCGCGCGGGCCGAGGACGAGGCCGCGCCCGCCGCCGCCGCCGGCAGCTAGAACCGCCTTGTTTTGAAGGGTTTCGCCCGGCGACTTTCGCCCGGCGCGGCCTACTGTATACTTTTCCAGTAATGGAAATCCGGCTCCCGGCCCCCGCATCTACCGACCTCCCAGAGCAGGAAATCTCCCGCGACACGCTGCTCGAGAAGTACGCCAAGGGCACCGAGCAGACCGTTACCGAGGTCAGGCGCCGCGTCGCGCGCGCCCTCGCCCAGGTCGAGCGCGAAAGCGAGCGCGCGCAATGGGAGCGCCGCTTCCTGCAGGCGCAGGAAGAGGGTTTCATCCCCGCCGGGCGCATCAATTCAGCGGCCGGCGTCGCGCTGCAGGCGACGCTCATCAACTGCTTCGTGCAGCCGGTGGGCGACTCGATCTCCGAGATGGTCGACGGGCGCCCGGGCATCTACACCGCGCTCCAGGAGGCCGCGGAGACGATGCGCCGCGGCGGCGGCGTCGGCTACGACTTCTCCGCGATCCGGCCGAAGGGCGCCGAAGTGAAGGGCACGCACTCGCGCGCGAGCGGCCCGGTGTCCTACATGCGCGTCTTCGACCGCTCGTGCGAGACCGTGGAATCGGCGGGCTCGCGCCGCGGCGCCCAGATGGGCGTGCTGCGCTGCGACCATCCGGACATCGAGGAATTCATCCACGCCAAGGACAAGGGCGACCTCGCCAATTTCAACATCTCGGTCGGCGTGACCGATGAATTCATGCAGGCCGTGGAGCGTGACCGGAAGATCGAGCTCGTGCACAAGGCCAAGCCCTGGCCCGTGAACTCCGAGGCGTATCAGCGCGAGGACGGACTCTGGGTGTACAAGAAGGTCGAGGCGCGCGAGCTGTGGGATCAGATCATGCGCTCGACGTACGACCACGCCGAGCCCGGCATCCTGTTCCTCGACCGCATTAACGTCGACAACAACCTGCGGTACTGCGAGAGCATCGAGGCGACCAACCCGTGCGCCGAGCAGCCGCTGCCGCCGTACGGCTGCTGCTGCCTCGGCTCGATCGATCTCACGAAATTCGTCAGGAATGAATTTTCCGAGAGCGCCTGTTTCGATTTCGACCGCTTCGGCAAGGTCGTCGCGACCTCGGTGCGCATGCTCGACAACGTGCTCGAGGTCACCGCGTGGCCGCTCGGGCAGCAGCACAAGGAAGCGATGGCGAAGCGCCGCGTCGGCCTGGGATTCACGGGCCTGGGCGATGCGCTCATCATGCTGCGCCTCAGGTACGACGGCGCCGAAGCGCGCGCCATGGCGGCGCGCGTTGCGCTCGCCATGCGCGACCATGCCTACAGCGCTTCCGCCGAGCTGGCGAAAGAGCGCGGCGCCTTCCCCCTGTTCAACGCGGACTTGTATCTCTCGGGGCCGGGGTTCGCCGCGCGCCTTCCCGAGGAGATCAAAAAGCTGATTCGCTCGAACGGCATCCGCAACTCGCACCTGCTTTCGATCGCGCCGACCGGCACCATCAGCCTCGCGTTCGCCGACAACGCCTCCAACGGCATCGAGCCGCCGTTCTCGTGGACCTACACGCGCAGGAAGCGCGTCGACCACGGCTGGCAGGAATACGCGGTCGAGGACCACGCCTTCCGGCGCTATCGCGCTATGGGCGGCGACGTCGATTCCCTGCCCTCGTACTTCGTCACCGCGCTGGAGATGAGCGCGAAAGCGCACCAGGAGATGGTGGCCGCGGTGGCGCCGTTCATCGACACCAGCATTTCCAAGACGGTGAACGTACCCGAGGACTATCCCTACGCGGACTTCCAGGACCTCTACTTCGACGCGTGGAAATCCGGGCTCAAGGGCCTGGCCACGTACCGCCCGAACAAGATACTGGGGTCTGTCTTGAGCGTAAGCACGCCTCAGGACTTCGCCCAGGACGACGTGAACCGTCGCATCTCGGTGAAGACGGTCCCCGCACCGGTGCTCGCGTCGCTGCGCTGGCCGGGCCGGCCCGACCTTTCCACCGGCAACCCGGCGTGGACCTACATGATCGAGCACCCGCAGTACCGCTTCGCGGTGTTCGTCGGCCACGTCGAGAATGGGAAACCGCACGCCTTCGAGGTCTGGGTGAACGGCAGCGAGCAGCCGCGCGGCCTGGGCGCGCTCGCCAAGACCCTGTCGATGGACATGCGCGCGAACGACAGCGCGTGGCTCAAGGTCAAGCTCGACACCCTCGCCAAGGCGGGCGGCGACGAGCCCTTCGAGATGCCCTTCCCGCCGCGCGGCGAGAAGAAGCTCATGCCTTCCGTGGTGTCCGCCTTCGCCCAGATCGTTCGCTGGCGCGTCGAGCAACTGCAAGCAGGCTTGACCGATGACGCGTTCCAGCTCGCGGGAGAAGAAGCCTCCTCTCCAGTCCTGGACGCCATGTTCGCGCTCAAAGAGCCGAAGACCGGCACCGACGGCACCATGTCCTGGACCGTGGACGTGCTCAACCCGCGCACCGGCGATGACTTCGTCCTCGGCCTCAAGGAGATCACGCTGCCCGACGGGATTACCCGTCCGTACTCCGTGTGGCTGTCCGGCGAGTACCCGCGCGCGCTCGACGGACTGTGCAAGATCCTCTCGCTGGACATGCGCGTGATCGATCCCGCGTGGATCGGGATGAAGCTGAAGAAGCTGCTCGAATTCCCCGAGCCGCTCGGCGATTTCATGGCCTTCGTCCCCGGCAGCCGCAAGCAGCAGACCTTCCCCTCGACGATCTCCTATCTCGCGCGCCTCATCCTGCACCGCTACGCCATGCTTGGCATCCTCGACGAAGAGGGGCGTCCCAGGCAGCAAATGGGCATTCTCGAAAGTCCTGCTTCAATAAAAACCCCGGTCATGGCCGGGGCGAGGTGCCCGGACTGCGGAAATAAGGCGCTGATCCGCAGGGACGGCTGCGACTACTGCACCGCCTGCGGCTACGTCGGAGTATGTGGTTAAAGCTTGTCGTCGCCGCGCTCGCGCTCATGGCGAGCGCCGGCGGCTCCGCGCAGGAGCTGCCGAAGCCTTCGCCGCTCACCCAGAAGGAGCTCGATGCGAAGGGCATCAGGTACACCGACTGGCTTCTGTTCCACGGAATCCGCTCGGGCAACCTCGACTACGTCACCGCGGCGATCAAGTCGGGCGCCGACGTGAACAAGGCGCGTAACCCGATCGGCGAGCTGCCGCCATTGATGGTCGCGGTATCGACCCCCGCCGCCCGTGCGGAGATCGTCTCGCTCCTCGTGAAGCACGGCGCCGACGTCAACCGGCGATGGACTCCCAAATCCGCGGCCGCGGGGCAAGCCTCCGGCTACTTCCCTCTCTACCAAGCCGCGCGCCACAGCAACGCCGACGCGGTGGAAGCGCTCATCAAGAACGGCGCCGACGTGAAGGCGCGCGTCAGCCACGGCGGCACGGCGTTGCACAACACGTTCGACGTGGAGATCGGGAAGGTACTCCTGCGCCACGGCGCAGAGATCAACGCGCGGAACAACGGCGGGCAGACGCCCCTCGCCATCGCGCAGCGCGCGCTTGCGCAGCTCGACAAGCAGCCCAACCCGCAACTGCGGCCGAAAGTGGCAGCTTTCCACGCCTGGCTGAGATCCCAGGGCGCGGTCGAATAGCCTCATTCCTCCGGCAGGTCGAACACCAGCACCTCGGCGCTCTCGCCCTGCTCAAGCTCGAGCACGCCGTCCTCGGTCTTGAGCGCGTCCCCCGCCTCGAGTACGTGGCCGTTCACCGTGATGCGCCCGCGCGCCACGTGAACGTAACCTCTCTCATTCTTCAGTTCGTAGCTCGCGTTTTCGCGGCCGTCGAATAGCCCCGCGTACACCAGCGCGTCCTGGTGGAGGGTCACCGAGCCGTCGCGCCCGTCGGGCGAGGCGATGAGGCGCAGGCGGCCGCGCTTGTCCTCGGGCTTGAAGTGCTTCTGCTCGTAGGACGGCGGGATGCCGGTGACCTTGGGCTCGATCCAGATCTGCAGGAAGTGCGTCACGCCCTGGCTTTCGTGGTTGTACTCGCTGTGGCGCACGCCGCTGCCGGCGCTCATGCGCTGCACGTCGCCGGGGACGATGGTCGAGCCATTTCCCATGGAATCCTTGTGGCCGAGCGCGCCCTCGAGCACGTAGCTGATGATCTCCATGTCGCGGTGGCCGTGGGTGCCGAAGCCCGAGCCGGGCTGCACCCGGTCCTCGTTGATCACGCGCAGCGGGCCGAAGCCCATGTGGCGCGGGTCGTAGTAATCGGCGAAGGAGAAGCTGTGGTACGAGTCGAGCCAGCCGTGGTTGGCGTGGCCGCGTTCGCTACTTCGGCGAAGTTCACTCATTGGGATTCAAGAAGCAGGGTCTCGATGTCGTTGAGGACTATCCGCGGGTGCAGGAAGTTGGAGCTGTAGATCTCGCGCACATCGCCGGCGGCGTCGATCAGGAACACTTTCAGCACGTGCGAAAGCTCGCGCTTCGGCTTGCCGCTCGAGCGGTCGAAGGTGGTGACGATGTCCTGCCCGAAGCCTTCCACCAGCGGCATCAGCTCGCGCGCCGAACGCGTGGTGAGGAAATACCAGCGCAGGCCCGCGCCTTTGTCGACCGCGCGGCTGCCCGCGTAGTCGCGCATGACGTCGGGCGTGTCGCGCGCCGGGTCGAATGACAGCGTGACGAACCGGACCTTGCCGTGCAGCCGCGGCGTCGCCGCAATGGCTTCCTTCAGCGCGTCGAACACGCGGTAGGCGAGCGGGCAGCCGTCGGGGTCGGCGCAGGTGGTGTAGATGAAGCCAAGGAGCGTGATCGCACCGCGCGTGTAGCGCGACAGCGGCTCGACCTTCCCGCTCAGCCCGAGGACGCGTCCCTCGGGAGCGGGCATGATCCGGTGCAGCAGGTAGCTTCCCGCCGCCGGGGGCTCGTACTCCAGCGCGGGAAGGAGCTCCACGTGGTGCGCCGAGACGACCGCCGAGAACAACATCCCGGCGAGCAGCGCCGGCGGCTTCACTTGCCTGCCAGGCCCCTGGCGCCGAGCTTCATGTGGTGCGCGCGGCCGAGCTGTTCCTTCGTGAAGTCGACCTCGAACTTCTGCGCGAGCTCCTTTCCGTTCCACGCGAAGCCGCGCAGGAATTGCTCGTTGTCGGCG
>Ga0180063_1000263_pt1 | contig 13654 bp, 17 predicted proteins | sample EasRivT47_16_10D_FD_121776 | JGI IMG/M metagenome (GOLD analysis project Ga0180063, IMG submission 121776) | Soil microbial communities from meander-bound floodplain in the East River, Colorado, USA - East River metaG ERMLIBT47_16_10D | ecosystem: Environmental > Terrestrial > Soil > Floodplain ...
AATGCGCTTCACGTCGTGCTGCGCGAGGGCCGAGAGGATGCCGAGCACGCCGGAGGCACCGCCGACGGCGACGAGCGACCACCCGCACCACGCCGGAAGCGGCCCGAGCAGCGTCAGCACGCGGACGAGCCCGTAGATCCCCGTCTTGATCATCACGCCGGACATGACGGCCGACACGTAGGACGGCGCCGCCGGATGCGCTTCCGGCAACCAGACGTGGAGCGGCATCAACCCGGCCTTGGTGCCGAAGCCCACGACCGCGAGCACGAAGATCACCCCGACGTTCGTGGCGTGCGGAAAGCGATCGAAGTTTAGTGGATCGACGCCGGCGCCCAGGAGCACGAACATCGCGAGCAGGCACGCCGTGCCGAGGTGCGTCGCCACGAGGTAGGTCCAGCCCGCCTCGCGAACACTCGCCTCACGGTCGTCGGCGGTCACGAGGAAGAACGAGGCCAACGCCATGACCTCCCACGCCACCAGGAACAGCACGGCGTTGCGGGCGATGAGGACCATCGCCATGCTCGCGACGAGGAGCGCGTAGAAGAACCAGGACCTGCCGACTGCCCCCTCGCCGTGCGCCAGCAGGTACTCGCTTCCATACACGGCAGCCACGCTCGAGAGCACGAGCACCGGCAGGAGGAAGAGCGCCGAGAGGGCGTCGATCTCCACGACGAACGCCCCGAAGGGAACGTCCCACGGCAGACTGAGCCCGTGCGGCGGCGCCCCGAGCAGGACCGCGACGGTGGGCACGAGCCCGACGACGCTTCCCACCACCACGCCCCCGACCCCGAGTGCGGTCGCCCACCGTCGCGATCTGCGCGCGACGAGCGCGCCGAGCCCCCCGAGCAGCTGGACGCCGAGCGCTACGAGGAGGAGCGACACCTATCGCGTCCGGTTCTTGCGATCGAGCGGGGCACGCTCGAGGTTCGCCTCGACGCGCCGTGCGGCCTCGAGGATCTCGTCACGGGACGCTTGCTGCGTGATGGCCTTCTTGAAGGCCGGATCGTGGAGCGCGAACGACAGCCGGGACAGCAGGCGGAGATGCGCGCGCACGGTCGGGCTCACCAGGGAGAAGAGGACGTGCACGGGCTTGCCGTCGAGGGCGCCGAACTCGACCGGCTTCTCGAGGAAGCAGAGCGTGATCATCGGGCGCGCCACGTGGAGGACGATCGGATTTCGCACGTGCGGGATCGCGATGCCGTCGCCGATGCCGGTCGACTGGAGGGCTTCACGCGCCAGCAGCACACGCAGCAGGAACTCGCGATCGACCTCCTCCGGCAGCCGCATGTGCTCGACCACCGCGCGCAGGACGGATTCCTTGTCGGTGCCACCGAGCCGGTAGAAGATGCCGCCTGCCTGCAGCGACTCGGCGAGCCCCGCGATCGGCGCGGCGCTGCTCTCCGGCTCGTCGAACACCTCGGCCGCGACGTTCATCTTCCGCGCCGTCGCCCATTCGAGGAGCTCGGCGCGGTTGAAACGATACTGCTCGTTGACCCGATAGGCCGGCAGCACGCCCTGGCTGATCCAGCGGTAGATCGTCTTCTCGGAGACGTTCAGGAGCTTCGATACGTCGCGGACGCCCAGCTGCACCAGCCCAGCCCTCGACGTCCCCACTATTGGACGATCGTGGACATGTCAACGAAAACGTCCTCGGTTGTCCACGACGGCTCGCGCCCGCGCCGTCGTATCGCGGCTCGTCAGCGCCGGCGCCGGGTCCGGCTCGACGTCTTGCGCGCCTTGGTTCCGCTCGCGCGCTTCACCGGGCGCGCCTCGGGCGTCTTTGCGGTCGGCGCCGAGACCCGCCGAGGCTCGCCCTTCGTGAGCGTCCGCCGCCGCGCGACCCACCCTTCCAGCACGCGCGGCACGGCTCGGGTGACGACGAGTGCGCCGGCCGGCACGTCGCGCGTCACCGTCGTGCCGGCGCCGACGTAGGCGTCGTCGTGGACCGTGACCGGCGCCACGAGCTGCGTGTCGCTGCCGATCTGGACGCGGGCGCCGATGATGGTCTTGCTCTTCTTGCCGGTCGAGCCGTCGTAGTTGCAGGTGATCGTGCCGGCGCCGACGTTCGTATCGGGTCCGATCTCGCAGTCGCCGAGGTACGTCAGGTGATTGGCCTTCGTGCCGGCGCCGAGCACGGCCTTCTTGGTCTCGACGAAGTTGCCGATGTGTACGCGCTCGCCGAGCTCCGTCCCGGGCCGCAGGCGTGCGAACGGTCCCACGATCGCGTCGTCGCCGACGATCGCCCCCTCGGCGGTGCAGGCGAACCGTACGTGCACGCGGTTGCCGAGCGTCGTGTCGACGATGAACGCCGTGCCGTCGACGCGGCATCCTTCGCCGATGCGGGTCGTGCCCCGCAGGACGACGTTCGGTCCGATCACGGTATCGCGCCCGATCGTGACGTCGGGCCCGATGTACGCTGTTGCCGGATCCTCGAACGTGACGCCGGCGTCCATCCACCGGCGCGTGAGATCGTCTCGTAGCATGGCTTCCATCTGCGCTAGCTCCGCGCGGGTGTTGATGCCCGCGACCTCTTCGGGACGCTCGAGCTCGACGCTCGCGATCGTCCGTCCCGCCTGCGCCGCGAGCCCGACCACGTCGGTGAGATAGAGCTCGCCCTGCGCGTTGTCGGCTCGTAGCTGCGCGAGCAACGAGACGAGCACCGCCGCGCGCACGCAGTAGAGTCCCGGATTGACCTCGGTGATGGCCCGCTCGGCGGGCGATGCGTCACGATGCTCGACGATCCCCCGGACGCGACCCGCCTCATCGCGCAGGATCCTGCCATACCCCGTCGGGTCTTCGAAGCGCATCGTGAGCAGCGTCAAGTCGGCGTCGGCCGCGCGATGCGCCTCGCACAGGCGCCGGAGCGTCGCCGTCGTCACGAGCGGGACGTCGCCGTAGAGGAGCAGCACGTCGCCGTCGAAGTCGCCGAGCGCCGGCACGGCGCACTGCGCCGCGTGCCCGGTGCCACGCTGCTCGGCCTGGACGACCGTCTCGACCGGCAGCCCCGAGGACAGCATGGCGGATCGCACCTCGTCCGCCTGGTGCCCGACGACCACGATGATGCGCGATGGGGCGAGCCCGGACAGCGCGGCCAGCGGGTAGCGCACGAGCGGGCGGCCGCCCAGCTCGTGCAGCACCTTCGCACGTGCCGAACGCATGCGGGTGCCGAGACCCGCAGCGAGGACGATCACCCCGATGGGACGCACGGGGGTGGCGGCTATCACATGGTCTGCTGGTTTGCAGCCGATTGCGCTTTGCGGAAGATAGATGGAGACGGAGTGACACCATGACTGCACATCGGTGGGGACGGTGGGGATGTACGTGGATGCTGCTGCTCATGGCGCAGCAGGGATGCTGGCTCGCGCGGCGCGAGCCGCCGCCTCCGCCATCGATCCTGGCCGACGAGGATCGCCTCGATTGGGCGAACGAGGAGCCGTTCTTCGTCGTCGTGCGCACGGCTTGCCGCACGCTCGACGTCTACCGCTACGGCGATCGCATCCGGAGCTTCCCTGCGGTCTTCGGCATGGGCGGCATCAAGGGGAAGCTCCACGAGGGCGATCGCCGGACGCCACCGGGCTGTATGCGATCGTCGGCATGCGGCGCCATCCGCGCTGGCAGCGCTTCCTGCTGCTCGACTATCCGAACCTGCGCGACGTGCAGCGGTATCGGGTCGCGATGGAGTCGGGGGACATCCCCGTCCTGGGCAGCCACAGTGCGGGCGTGGGCGGCGCGGTCGGCATCCACGGCACGGACAAGCCCGGCTTGAACGGCAAGAACGTCGACTGGACGTTCGGCTGCATCTCGATCTCCAACCAGGACGTGGAAGACCTCGCCACGCTGGTCCCGGTGGGCACGCCCGTGCTGATCGAAGACTGAGCAGAAACTTACCGCCGCGTGATCCGCTCGGGAACCCTCTCGCGGCGCGTCACTTCTTCTCGAACAGCTTCGCGTACTGGCCGTATCCCTCCGCCTCCAGGCGGTCCGCCGGGATGAACCGCAGCGACGCGGAGTTCATGCAGTAGCGGAGCCCGGTCGGCTTCGGGCCGTCGGGGAACACGTGTCCCAGATGCGAGTCGCCGTGCTTCGAGCGGACCTCCGTCCGACTCATGAAGAGCCGGTCGTCGGAGCGCTCGGTCACGTTCACCGGCTCGAGCGGCTTCGTGAAGCTCGGCCAGCCGGTTCCCGAGTCGTACTTGTCGAGCGAGCTGAAGAGCGGCTCGCCGGAGACGACGTCGACGTAGATCCCGGGCTGGTGGTTGTCCCAGAGCTCGTTCTTGAACGGGGGCTCCGTGCCCTCGTGCTGCGTCACCTGGTACTGGAGCGGCGTCAGCTTCTCCTTGAGCTCGGTGTCGGCAGGCTTCTTCCATTCCATGGGGTTCCATCCTTTCGAGGGCTCCGCGCCCGCGGTGGTCGCGATCAGGATCGCGACGGCCACCTGACCGAAGCGCGTCATGGCTGGGGCTCCGCGGCGGGCGCGTCGGCGCCCCACACCTCGCGCAGGCGACGATCGCGGCCGCAGTTCCATCGATAGTACTTGTACCGGATGGGATTCTTCTCGTGATAGCGCTGGTGGTACTCCTCGGCGGGCCAGAACTCGCCGGCGCGAACGATCTCGGTCACGATCGGCCGGTCGAAACGCTTCGACGTCTCGAGGGCGCGCTTCGAGGCTTCGGCGAGCCGCTGCTGCGTGTCGTCGCTGGTGAAGATGCCCGTCCGGTACTGCGCGCCGTGGTCGCAGAACTGCGCATCCCGGGTCAGCGGATCGACGTTGTGCCAGAACACGTCGAGCAGCTTCTCGTAGCCGATGCGCGACGGGTCGTAGACCACCTTCAGAGCCTCCGCATGGCCCGTGCCCCCCTCCGAGACCTGCTCGTAAGTGGGATGCTTCACCGACCCACCCGTGTAGCCGACGGTCGTCGAGAGGACGCCGGGGAGCTTCTCGAACGGCGGCTCCATGCACCAGAAGCAGCCCCCTGCGAAGATCGCCGTGGCGCGCCCACCGGACGGCGCCTCGGCCGGACCGGGCGGGTCGGCGGCGCGGGCCGTGCCGCCGAGCGACACCACCAGCAGCGCCAGTGCGGCGATTCGGCTCGATCGCATCATGTCCGACGTACGATGCCACGCCGACACGATGGTGTCGCGGGGGGGCCGGGGGCGGTATAGACCGTCGTCGATGCCGACCGATGCCGCAGAGCTCGCCCGGCGCCTGCGAGAGCTCGAATGGCTCTACTCGAGCCTCCGGCGCGTCACCGCCACGCTCGACCTGGGCGAGATGCTGCGGGCGGTCCTCGACGGCATCCGGACGCTCGTGTCGGCCGAGGCCCTCTCGCTGCTGCTGCACGATCGGGAGCGCGACGAGCTCGTGTTCGCCGCCAGCGAGATGCTCGGCGAGGAGACGCTCGCCGGCCCGTCGCCCGCGGGTTTTGGACGAGAGCCCGGCCTCGAGGATACCCGCCTCGCCGTCGTGTTGCGGCGTGACGACCGGCGCGTCGGCCTGGTCGAGCTGCGCGAGCGCCGGGACGGCCGCCCGTTCGACGAGACCGATCGTACCCGCGTCGAGACCGTGGCTCTCGAGCTCGCAACGGCGCTCGATCCCGTCGCCGTCGCGCACGACGCGGAGGGGCTGCACGCGGTCTTTGCGCGCATCGGCGACGCGGTGCCGAGCCAGGCGACCGTGCTGGTGCTCGAGCCCGAGCACGGTCAGGAGCTCGTCTTCACGTCCTCGCGCGTGCTCCGGCCCGGCGTGGTGGATGGGCTTCGCCTGCACGCCGGTCAGGGCATCGCCGGCTGGGTGGCGCAGCATCGTCAGGTCGTGTGCGTCGACGACGCGCGCAGCGATCCGCGGCACGACGCGTCGCTGTCCCGCCGCACCGGGCTCGTCGCGCGCAGCATGGTGTGCGTGCCGCTCGTGCACCGCGACGCGCTGCTCGGCGTGCTGCAGGTGATCAACAAGCAGCACGCCGCGCGCTTCATGCCGGACGACGTGCGTCTCGTGGAGGCGCTCGCCAGCCAGGCGGCGATCGCGATCGCTCATGCCCAGCTCTACCGGCGCGCCGAGCTGGCCTCGCTCACGGACGACCTGACCGGCCTCGGCAACACCCGCCACTTCAACGCCGTGCTGCCGGCCGCGCTCGTGCGGGGCGGGCCGGTCTCGCTCCTCATGCTCGATCTCGACGCGCTCAAGAGCATCGTCGACCGCGACGGTCATCTGGTCGGCAGCCGCGCCATCGCGACCGTCGGGCGCCTGATCGCCGAGCAGCTCCGCCCGGGCGACACGGCCGCACGCTTCGGCGGCGACGAGTTCGTCGCGGTGCTGCCGGAGACGACGACGGCGGCGGCGCTCGAGATCGCCGAGCGCATCCGTGCCGCCGTGGAAGCGTGCAGGACGCCGGACGGGCTCGATGCCGACGTGAGCGAGCTGACGGCCAGCATCGGCGTAGCAACCTTCCCGGACGACGGAAGCGACGTGGAGACGATCTTCCGGGCGGCCGACCGCGCGATGTACCGCGTCAAGTTTGGTGGGAAGAACGGAGTCGGTTCGGCGTGAGGGCTTCGGGAGCTGCTCGGCCGTTACCTCGGGTCTTCTCGAGCGCGAGAAGCGTGGCACGTGGGTTTACTAGCGCGTGGTGCCGGAGCGTCTCGAGGAGCTCCGCGCAGCACTCGCTACGCGCGCTTCGAAGGCACGGAGGTCGAAGCGCGCGTGAGTAGCGATGTGTCCATCGGCCGCCGGGCCGTTGCCGAAGGAGTGGGAACCGCGTTTCTCCTCGCGACCGTCGTCGGCTCTGGCATCATGGGTGAGCGGCTTGCCGGTGGAAACGGCGCGCTTGCCCTTCTCGCAAACGCAGTCGCGACAGGCGCCGTCCTCGTCGCTCTCATCTCGAGCTTCGGCACAGTCTCGGGCGCGCACTTCAATCCTGCTGTGACCCTCGCGGCAGCAGCGGAGCGCGGACTCTCCTGGCACGACGTTCCAGCGTACGTCGTCTTGCAGCTCCTGGGTGCCGTCGCCGGCGTCGTGACGGCGAACCTCATGTTCGACCTGCCGGCCGTCTCATTTTCGCAGCACGCCCGCCACGGGCCGTCGCAGCTCTTGAGTTGAGTGAGTTCGTAGCGACCTTTGGTCTTCTCTCGGTCATTTGGGGCTGCTCGCGACAGCGTTCCTCGCTCGCCGTGCCCTTCGCCGTGGGCGCCTACATCACGGCGGCCTACTGGTTTACCGCCTCGACGTCGTTCGCGAATCCGGCGGTAACCGTCGCTCGCTCGCTCACCGACACCTTCGCCGGCATTCGACCCGGAGACGTTCCCGGCTTCGTCGTCGCGCAGCTTCTTGGTGCTGCGGCGGCGACCGGCCTCTTTCGCTGGCTCGTTCCGTCGCTACCAACCGTTGCCCCGCGTGTGGCCGCGGGCGACCTCGAGCGCGTTCAGCGACGCGGAGGCCAGCGATGACAAGAGTCGCTGTCTTCGTCTTCATTTGCGGGAGCTGCGCCGCGAGCGGGATGAAGCCCTGCCAGTCGAAGCAAGCGGGGAAAGCGAGCGCGCAGCGCGGGGGCGCGCGCCCGGCGATGCGCGTCGATCAGCCCGGCGCGCGCAGAAAGCTGATGGCGTCCCGCCGCACCACGTCGGTCCGGCAGGAGATCACCTCGAGCCCGGCCCGCTCGACGAACCCGCGCATCAGCGCGGGCGTCATGACCGAGAATTTGGGTATGGCTTGTGGCGGTCGACCGTGTAGGGAATCTCGCCGACGAAGTTCGCCCAGCCGAGCTCGGAGAACACGTTGCCGTGATGGACGACGGCCTTGCCGCCCGGCCGCAGCACGCGGCGGATCTCGCGCAGGTAGTTGAAGACGTCCCACTGCGGCAGGTGCACGAAGACGTCGAACGAGAACACGGCATCGGCGGACGCGTCGGCGATCGGCGCGAGGCCAAGGCCGTCGAGCTCGACGCACACGAGCCGTGCGTCGCCGGCGAAGCGGCGGCGGAGCATGGCGAGCATGCTGGCCGACGTGTCGGCCGCGATCAGGCGGCGGCACTTCGGCAGCAGGATCGCCGTCCAGCGACCGCCGCCCGGACCGATCTCGACGATCGTCTCGCACGTGCCGAGGAACGGCGCGAAGACCTCGCGATCGAGGTGCGGCACGATCTCGTCGGGCGCGACGTCGATCCCGATCGCCTCCGGCCGATTCCACTCGTCGCCGAGCGGCGCGCCGCCGGCGTGTTCGCGCGCATAGCGCTCCCAGCCCCGGCTCGTCGTGAGCGCGTTCGGATCGCCGTCGCCCGCGAGCCGCTTGAGCCAGGCGCGCAGCATCACGGCTCGGTGACGATGCGCGCGACCGCGCGGGCCACGTCGGCTTCGAAGCCGCCGAGGAAGTGATCGGCGCCGGCGAGGATCGCCGTGCGAACGGGGTGTGCGGCCGCCAGGCGCTCGAGCGCATCGCGCGGGCAGTATTGGTCCCGATCGCCGACGACGACGTCGAGCCGCGGGCGGAGCGTCCGGACGAAGTCGAAGTCGAAGAACGCGAGCGGCGGGGCCACGGCGACCACCCGCGCGACGCGCGGCAGCCCGAGCGCGGCGAGCATGCCGGCCCACGCCCCGAACGAGTACCCCACGATCGCGAGCGGCGTCCCCGGCGGCATCCGGGCCGCGAGCGCCGCTTCCGCCGCCCCGACGTCGCACTGCTCTTCGGTGCCCTGCCCCGCGCGCCCCTCGCTGGCACCGACGCCGCCGAAGTTGAAGCGCAGCGCCGCGACGCCGGCGCGCGCGAGGGCCTCGGTGACGGCGACCACGACGGGATTGTGCATGTCGCCGCCGTACTGCGGGTGCGGATGGCAAACGACGGCGGCGGCGTGCGCCACGCCCGCCGGCACGTGGAGCACGGCTTCGAGGCGCCGCGGCGCCTCGCCGATGGTGAGATGCGTCGAGGTCAGGCGGTGAGGGCGGCGATCTGCATCATGAACGCCATGTCGCCTTCGATGCGCAGCCGTCCGGTCATGAACGCTTCCTGCCCGTTCAACCTGCCCTCCTGCATCGCGACGAAGTCGGCGAGCTTCATCTTGAGGACGGTGCGCGGCGTGGCCGCACTGTTGAAGGACATCTCGACCTTGAAGGGATCGCCGCTCTCGCGCGAGAGCTCCTGCGCGACGGTGCCCTTCATCTGCTTTACGCGGGCACTGTTGTCGGGACGGCCGGGACGGCTCTGCGGCAGCAGCAGCGCCAGCGTGGCCCCGTTGCGCCCGAGGACGGCGTCGCGCCAGTCGTCGATCGAGAGCGTGAAGGTGATGACGGCGTCGTGCCGGCCCTTCTTGGTCGACATCTGCCCGTCGTTGATCGTGACCGCCCACTCTCCGCCGCCCGCGCCCGTGAGCACGTACTGCATGGTGAAGTCCTGCGGCGCGGCGCCGCCGCCCTCGCGATTGGCCTGGAAGCCCATCGGCAGGAGCTGCTCGAAGAACTGCTCGGGGGTGACGTTTTCGGAGACGGGGGGCTGCTCGGCCATGATGCGATCCTCCTGTTGGGTGGTGCGAAGGCTCGTCATGCCATTGGGCGCGCGCAATGAGCAACCCGGGTGTGGCGAACCGTCCGACCGGGCACCTGGACGGCTCCCGCGGACGCCGAAGCCGCATCGCGCCCGCGGTTGCCGCCCGACCGGCTCCTCGGTAGGACACGTCGCGTGGACCCGCACCGCCTCGCCGAGGCGCGCAGCCTCGCGTATCACCGTGTGGTGGCGAAGCGCTTGACGACCGATGCCGCGCTGCTCGCGCGTGCCCGCGAGCGGGTGACCGCCTGGCTCGCCCTCGTCCCGCAGGCCCACTATGCGCGAGCATGGGCCGACGTCCTGGCGCGGCCCGTTCCAGAGATCGCGCGCATCCTGGTGGACGAGAGCGACCGGGCACGTGAGCTCCGACAGTCGACGCCGTTCGCGGGAGCGCTCGATGCGCGGGAACGTTGGCGACTCTGGCGCGACGTCGCCGAGCGCGTCCGCGGCGCGGCATGACGCGAGAGCAACTCGACACGACGCCGCTCGACGACGCGCGCCGGACGGTCGTGCGTGATCGCATCGCGGCAGCCTGCCGACGATCGCCTTCCTAACGTCCTCGTTCCCGCATCGTGGCCTCCCAGTGCTGCCCGTCGAACGTTTCCGTGGGCAGCGCCCGGGGATCCACGCCATCGAGGCATCGGGCGTTGACGTCGATCTTGTCGGGGTCGGAGCGCGGCACGTAAAAGGAGTGGATGCCGCAGTGGCGGCAAAAGTGGTGTTGCGCGACGCCGGTGTTGAACGTGTAGGTCGTCAGGTCCTCGCGGCCGGAGAGCAGCTCGAACCGTTCCGGCGGCACGATCAAGTGGAGGATGCCCTTCTTCGTGCACATCGAGCAGTTGCAGTCGCTCACCGCCGCGAGCTCCACCGTCACGCGAAACCGCACGCGACCGCAGTGGCGTCCGCCGGTGTAGGTTTGCATGAACGACCCTACTCCGGCGTCGGGCGGCGCGGAAGCCAGCGCGGCACGCGACGACAGTAGGCCTCGTACTCGTCGCCGTACGTCCGCCGGAGCGTCGGCTCCTCGTAGAGCAGGACGAACACGTGGAAGCCGAGCGACACGCAGATCGCATAGACGAGCACCGCCGGGCTCGCGAAGAAGAGGCCCTGCCCGACGAGCATCGCGATCACCGCGACGTACCCCGGGTTGCGCACCCACCGGAACGGCCCGCCGACCACCAGCCGCTCGGTCGGCGCGATCGGCGCCGGCGTCCCGCGTCCCTCCCACACGAAGCGCGACAGGAACGACACGAAGAGCGGCGTCGCGGCGAGGAACGCGAGCGCGCCGAGCCAGCGCGTGAGGCTCGTGTCGAGCAGCGGCGGGGCGAGACGCCAGCGCGTCAGCCACCACGGCATCAGGACGATGATCGTCCCCGGCAGCACCGCGACGAAGACGATCGTGCCGAGAAGCGCCCGGAGCGGCGGCGGCTCGGCCCGCGCCGTCACGCGCCCGTCGCCTCCCGCAGCAGGCCTTCGAGCTCGGGCAGCCACTCGGCGAGCGGCGTGTCGGCTTCGATCGTGATCTCGACCTTGCCGTTCGCGAGCGTGCGAATCCCGCCGGGGTGCGCGGGCTTGAGCGGGATCACCACCGCCTCGCGCGAGATGCCGAGACGCTCCAGGATCTCGAACACGGCTTCGATCTCGCGCAACGTGACGGCGGTCAACGCCATCGATCAGTGGACCTCGCCACCGCCCGCCACCGTGAGCGTGACGCCGGTCACGTTCTCGGCGCGACAGAGGTAGACGGTCGCCTCGGCGATGTCCTCGGGTGTCTGGCCGCGGCCGAGGAAGGTCTGGCGCTGCACGAACTTCTCGAAGACCTCGTCCTCCGGCGCCTGATAGAGCTGCGCCAGGAGCGGATTCAGCACCTGCGTGAACATGGCGGTCTTCAGGTAGCCCGGGCAGATCGCGTTGACGGCGATCTGCATCGGCCCGAGCTCCTCCGCCATCGATTGCGTGAGCGAGATGACGGCCGCCTTCGACGCGCAGTACGCGGCGAGACCGGCGCGTCCCGTCTTGCCGGCGACCGACGCGATGTTGACGATGCGCCCGCCGCCGCGCTGCACGAGCCGCGGGATCGCGGCGCGGGCGCACAGGAAGACGCCCTTCACGTTCACCTCGAAGATCCGGTCCCATTGGCCGTCGTTCATGCTCGCGATCGGGCCCGCCATGATGATGCCGGCGTTGGCGACCAGGATGTCGAGGCCGCCCAGGCGCTCCTCGATCGACCGCATCATCTGCTCGACGTCGTCGGGCTTGGTGACGTCGGTCTGGATGGCGGTGCACTTGCGGCCGAGCTTGCGGATCTGCCCGGCGGTCACGGCGAGCTCGGCCTCGGACCCGAGCGGATAGACCGTGATGCCGTCCTGACTCTGCGCGATGTCCGACACCGCCACGTCGCAGCCCGCGTGGGCGAGGCCGATGGCGATCGCGCGTCCGATGCCGCGAGCGGCGCCCGTGACGAGCGCCACCTTTCCTTCGAGGTCCATCGGCCGCGACAGTGGCAGAGGCTCGCCGGCGCGTCTAGAGCACGCGCCGACCCAAGACTACGTCTTGGGTCGGGGGAGGAGCGAGGGTGTGGCGTTCGGTGGGACGCCCGAGCGCCACACCCTCGCTCTGCTTATGCATTGCGTGAGTGGGTTTGATTGGGACCAGCTTCGCCGGACGGCTATGCCGGTCGAGAACGGATCGACGGATCGACAACTGCGGGAGGTAGCGATGGCACCTTCGATGACGGTCGGCCTCGTCTGGCTCGTGTTCGGCGGCACGCACGTGGGTCTCGCGACCCGCCCGGTGCGCCACCGCCTGGTCGCCCGGCTCGGCGAGAACGGCTTCACCGCGCTCTACTCGCTGGTCGCGGTGGCGAGCTTCGCGGCGCTCGTGGGCACGTATGCGGTCCTCCGTGACGAGGGCGCGCCGGGCCTGGGTATCACACCGGCGCTGCGCCCCGTCCTGATCGCGCTGGTGGTCTTCGGCATCGTGCTGTCGGTCGCGGGGATCATCCCCTATCCAAGCTCGTCGTATGCGCTCTTCCGCACGACGTCGCGACCCGAGCCGCGCGGGCTCGAGCGGATCACGCGTCATCCGTTCTTCGCCGGCACAGCGCTTCTGGGCATGGCACACGCGCTCCTCGCGAGCCGGCTCGTCGGCGTCGTGTTCTTCGCGACGCTGGCGCTCTTCGCGCTCGCCGGGGCCTGGCACCAGGACCGGAAGCTGCTCGCCGCCCGAGGGACGCCGCACGCCGAGCTCATGGAGCGCACGTCCATCGTGCCGTTCGTCGCGATCCTCACGGGCAGGCAGCGGCTCGGCGCCCGCGAGCTGCCGGTCGGCGCCCTCGTGCTCGGCGCCGCGGCGGCCTGGGCGCTCAACCAGGCGCATGCGAGCATCTTCGCGCACGGCGGCGCGTACGTCGTGATCGCGGTCGTCGGCGGCGCGCTCCTGTCCTCGCTGCAGGCGTGGCAGCGCGAGGGGCTGCGAGGGCGCGGCCTGCTCGAACGGCTGCTCGGGCCGGCGCTCGTCCTGCTCGGCATAGTGCACGCGGCGGCCACGCTCGTCCTCTTCCCGGACGCCGTGTCCACCATCGTCGCGCAGGGGGTCGCGGGCGCGATCTCCGCCGCCTCGCACGGCGACGTGAAGGCGGCGTTCTGGTTCGCGCTCTTCGCGCCGGCGCTCGTGCTGTTCGGCTGGCTGACGAGCCATGCGCTCGTCCGCGACGATCAGGCGTTGCTCTCCCTGCTCGCCTGGTTCCTGGTCGGCACGGGGGTCATCGGTGCGGTCATCATCCCGGTGTCGGGCTTCTGGGCGGTGCTCGCCGTGGGCGTCTCGATGCTGCGGGTTGCGGCGCCGCGGCCTTGCAACGTCGCGGAGCGAGCCCTATGAGCATCGCTCATGTGCTGCAGCGTGGTCCATTAGCGTGCATCTCGAAACCCTCAAGGTCTTCTGCGACGTCGTCGAGACCAAGAGCTTCTCGGTCGCCGCGTCCCAGAACTACGTGACCCAGTCGGCCGTCTCGCAGCAGATCCGCATGCTCGAGGAGAAGTACGGCAAGCAGCTCCTCGAGCGCACCCGGGGCAACGTCCAGCTGACGCCGGCGGGCGAGATCCTCTACCAGGCGAGCAAGGAGAT
>Ga0180063_1000265_pt1 | contig 13627 bp, 9 predicted proteins | sample EasRivT47_16_10D_FD_121776 | JGI IMG/M metagenome (GOLD analysis project Ga0180063, IMG submission 121776) | Soil microbial communities from meander-bound floodplain in the East River, Colorado, USA - East River metaG ERMLIBT47_16_10D | ecosystem: Environmental > Terrestrial > Soil > Floodplain ...
GGACCGTCGGAACGAAGTGCAAACGCAGTTGACCGAAAAGCTCGCCCGGCTTACGGATCCTCGCACCGGCCGCCCCGTGATCGACTCGTAGATGGCCGCGGTGCCGTCCCGATCGGGGAAGCCCGGCAGGTTCGCGATGCCGAGGCCGCCGGTCAGGAACCAGCTGATGTACCAGAACCAGGCCAGGTCGACCTCGGGCGCACCGACGCACGCCATCTCCCAGTCGAGCACGGCGACGGGCGTGAAGTCGCGGTACATCATGTTCGAGATGCGCGCGTCGCCCCATGTGAGGACCGGCGACCCGAGGCCCGACGGCTTCTTCGCGCGCAGCCAGTCGAACGTGTCGTCGAGCAGGGGATGCTCCGTGCCCGCCTTCGCCCACGGCAGGAACTCGGCATAGAAGCCGAGCTGCTGATCGAAGCCCGTCGGGCCGTACTCCGGCCGATCGAGGAAGCCGAGCCCGATGCCCCGCCAGTCGAGCGCGTGGAGCTGCGCCAGGACGTCGAGCGAATTGCGCCACAGGCGCGCCTGATCGTCGGGCGTCGCGTCCGCGAGCCAGCCCATGACCGCGAACGGCGGGTTGTCGGACGGAACGAGGCCGTCGACACGCTCCATCACGTAGAACGGCTGCCCGAGGACGCGCGCATCGTCCTCGAACCACAGGACGCGCGGCACCGGGATCGTCGTGCGACGGGCGAGCGTCTCCATGCAGCGGTACTGGAGCCGCATGTCGTACTCGGGGAAGACGCCCCGTCCGGTCGGCCGGATGCGCGCGACGAAGCGCTGCGTGCGCGGCGTGCCGTTCTCCCGCCAGGTGGCCTCGAAGAGCACCGTCTCGTTCGAATGGCCGGCGCCCTGCGGGATCTCGAGCGTCGAGAGCGTCGGATCGGCGCCGGCGGGCAGCCGGCGGGCGAGCCAGCCGGTCAGCTGGTCGCGGGTCTTCACGAAGTCGCGCGTGACGGCGATCGCCATCGAGGTCCCTTCTCGCGCAGCCGCGTCCCGATCTCAACCGTCGCGGCCGAGCGCCAGCACGCGCTGGTAGAGCTCGCGGCGCGTGCGGCCCGTCTCATGGGCGAGCCGCGCGGCGATCTCGCGCGTGCCGAGCCCCTCGGCTCTGAGCGCCCGGATGCGCGCGTCGACGTCGACCTCGACGGTCGCTCCGCCTGCCGGCGCGCCGGTCACCAGCAGGACGCATTCGCCACGCACCCGGTCCATGCCCGCCACGTGACGGCGGAGCGCCGAGAGCGGGCCGCGCACGCACTCCTCGTGGAGCTTGGTGAGCTCGCGGCCGAGCACGGCCTCGCGATCGCCGAGCTCCGCCTCGAGATCCGCGAGGCAGGCCGCGAGCCGCGTCGGCGCTTCGAGAACGACGACGGCGCGCGGCTCGCGCATGAGGGCGCGGATGCGCTCGCGTCGCTGCGCCGTGCGGCTCGGCAGGAACCCTTCGAACACGAAGCGCTCGGCGGGAAGGCCCGCAACCGACACGAGCGTCGCAACCGCCGACGGCCCCGGGATGGGCACCACGGGAATCCCGGCCGCGACGGCGGCGCGCACGAGATGGTAGCCCGGGTCGGCGATGCCCGGCGTGCCGGCGTCGGACACGAGCGCCACCCGCGTGCCCTCGCGCATCTTCTGGACGAGGCCCGGCGCGCGTTCGCGCTCGACGGCGTCGTGGTAGCTCACGAGCGGGCGGTCGATGCCGTGATGCCGCAGCAGGATGCGCGTGCGCCGCGTGTCCTCGGCCGCGACCAGATCGACCTCGCGCAGCACGCGGAGCGCGCGCAGCGTCACGTCCTCGAGGTTCCCGATCGGCGTCGCGACGACGTAGAGGACGCCGCCGGGCATCGGTCCCGCTCAGCCCACGAACAAGCGCGAGGCGGCGCCCGCCGCCTCGTAGAGCCACCCGAACTGGATGCCGAAGACGAGCGTCGCCAGCGACAGGGCGACCACCGCGCCCATCCCGAAGGCCGGGAAGCGCAGCGGCACGTCCTGCGGCCGCGGCTCCTCGAAGAACATCTTCTTGACGATGCGGAAGTAGTAATAGAGCGAGATCACGCTGTTGAGCGCACCCGCGACGACGAGCGCTATGACGCCGCCGTTCATGCCGGCCGCAAAGACGTAGAACTTGCCGACGAAGCCGGCGAGCGGCGGCAGGCCGGCGAGCGACGCCAGGAAGACCGTGAAAGTCACCGCGGGCACGGCACCACCTCGCCAGGCGAGGCCACGGTAGCCGTCCAGGTCCTCGCGACCCGTCTGGTTCGCGACCAGCATGACGACCCAGAAGGCGCCCAGGTTCATCACGTAGTACACGGCGAGGTACACGAGCGCCGCCTGCACGCCCTGGTCGCGGAAGACGACGATGCCCATCAGCGCGTAGCCCGCGTGCGAGATCGACGAGTAGGCGAGGAGCCGCTTCACGTTTTCTTGCGACAGGGCCGCCAGGTTGCCGAGCGTCATGGTGAGGAAGCAGATCAGCATCAGCATGGCGACGAGCGGCACGCCACCGGGGACCTGGAGCAGCGGCCCGTCCGCGGTCACCCCGAAATGGAAGAAGCGCAGCAGGATCGCGAAGCCGGCGGCCTTCGAGCCGACGGCGAGGAACGCGGTCACCGGGATCGGCGCGCCCGTGTAGACGTCGGGCGCCCACATGTGGAACGGCACCGCCGCGATCTTGTAGCCGAAGCCCGTGAGGACGAGCAGCAGCGCCAAGAAGAGGGCCGCCTGGCTCGTGGGATCGAGGACGGCCACCTGCTTCGCGATGACGGCGTAGTCCATCGAGCCCGCGAGGCCGAAGATCCAGCTCATGCCGTAGATCATCGCGCCCGAGGCGACGCCGCCGTAGATCAGGTACTTGAGCGCCGCTTCGCCGGAGCGCCGGTTGTGGCGCAGAAAGCCGGTCAGCACGTACGAGGTGAGGCTCACGAACTCGAGCGCGAGGTACGCCATGAGCAGGTTGCCCGCCGAGGCCATGAGCAGCATGCCGAGGCCGCTCGAGACGAGCAGCGTGTAGTACTCGCCTTCGTTCGGCTGCCCGGCGACCTCCGCGGAGTCGAGCGACATCAGGATGGCCGCGATGAGCGAGAGCCCGAGCAGGATCTTGAAGAAGATCGCGAAGGCGTCGAGCACGACCATGCGGCCGAAGAGCCAGGTCGGGGGCGCGCCCCAGAGCGCCAGCGCCGCGCCGAGCGCGATGATCGCCCCGCCGAGCGCGACGAGCCCCGTCGCGTTCGCCTTGTCCAGGCGGCCGACCGCGATCAGATCGAAGAAGATGAGCGCCAGCACCGTCCCCGCGAGGACGATCTCCGGAACGAACAGGCCGAGGCTCTCGACGGTTCCCATGCGCCGATCAGGGTGCGGCGGCGGCGATGCTGGTCGACGCCGGCGTGACCTTCGCGGCGGCCTTGACGACCTGAGCGTTCAGCTCGCGCAGGCGCGGATCCTGCAGCCGCAGGACGGCGTGCGGGTAGACGCCGAGCACGAGCACGATGATGGCGAGCGGGATGAGGGTCGCGAGCTCGCGGCCGTTGATCTCCCAGCCCTTGTCCGCGTACTTCGGATTGGGCGCGCCGAGATACATGCGCTGGAGGGCCCAGAGCATGTAGCCCGCCGTCAGCACGACGGCGCTGGCCGCGATGATGGTCGGCACGGTGAGGTCGCCGGCGATCCTGGGCTCGCTGCCCCACGCGCCGAGCAGGACCAGGATCTCCGAGATGAACGCCGAGAGCCCGGGAATGCCCATCGCCGCGAAGAACGCGAAGCCGGTCACGAACGTGTAGCGGGGCATGATCGCGGCGAGGCCCCCGAAGCCGTTGATGTCGCGGTGATGCGCGCGGTCGTAGATCACGCCGACGAGCAAGAAGAGCATCGCCGTGATCGTCCCGTGGTTGAACATCTGGAGGACGGCGCCGTTGATGCCCTGGTCGGTGAACGCCGCCATGCCGAGCATCACGTAGCCCATGTGGCTGATCGAGGAGTACGCGACCAGCTTCTTCAGGTCCTGCTGCGCCATCGCGCAGAGGGCGCCGTAGACGATGTTGAGCGTCCCGAGCGACGCCAGCACCCAGAACGCGATCGAGTGCGAGCCCATCCACGACACGAGCTCCGACGCCGGCGCGAGCGTCGCCGCCGGCAGGATGCCGTAGTTGATCCGCAGGATGCCGTACGTCCCCATCTTGAGGAGCACGCCGGCGAGGATGACCGAGATGGCGGTCGGCGCCTCGACGTGCGCGTCGGGCAGCCAGGTGTGGAACGGGAACGCGGGGATCTTGATCGCGAAGCCGATGAAGAGCGCGATCCACAGCACGACCTGCACGTTCAGCGGGATCTTGTCGGCGACGAGGCTCCCGAGCCGCGTCATGTCGAAGCTGTGGGGGGTCGGCGTGAAGTAGAGATAGAGGAGCGCGACCAGCATCAGCACGGAGCCGAGCAGCGTGTAGAGGAAGAACTTGATCGCCGCGTACTCGCGCCGCGGGCCGCCCCAGATGCCGATCAGGAAGTACATCGGGAGCAGCATCACTTCCCAGAAGACGTAGAAGAGGAAGAAGTCGAGCGCGACGAACGTGCCGAGCATCCCCGTCTCGAGCAGGAGGAAGAGCGCGAAGTAGCCCTTGACGGCCTTGTCGATCCCAAACGACGCGAGCATGCAGATGGTCGAGAGCAGCGCCGTCAGCAGCACCATCGTGATGCTGAGGCCGTCGACGGCGACGAAGTACTCGATGTTGTACGCCGCGATCCACGGCCACCGCTCCTTGAACTGGAGCCCTCCCTCGGGATCGAAGCGCTGCCAGAGGATCAACCCGTAGATCAGCCCCGGCACCGTGAAGACGGTCGCGATCACGCGGATCAGGTCGTGGCGGTCCTTCGGCAGGCACAGCACGACGGCCGCCCCGATCAGCGGAAAGAAGACCATCCAGGAGAGTAGATGTTCGTTCATGCCTCTTCCTACGGCGTCGCGGCGACCGCACCGAACACGAAGTACACGAAGACGCCGCCGAGCACCCCCGTCACGATGACGATCAGGTAGGCGTTGATGGCGCCGGTCTGGATCTGCTTGAGCGTGCGCCCGAAGGCATACGTCCCGTCGGCGAGCCCGTTGACCGCGCCGTCGACGACGTAGTGGTCGAAGGCGCCCTCGAGGTCACCGATCGTGCGGACGATGGTGGCGGCGCCGTTCACGATCCCGTCGATCACGACGCGGTCGAACCACGCGAGGACGCGCGTCAGGGCGAGCGTCCCGCGGACGACGGTCGCGTCGTAGAGCTCGTCGACGTACCACTTGTTCAAGAGCACGCGGTACGGCGCCCCGTTGCCGAGGTTGCTGAAGGTCTCCGCCGGGATGCGGCGCCAGAGATAGACGAGCGTCGCGAGGAAGATGCCCGCGCCCGCCACCACGAGCGAGACGACCATGAGCCCGAGCTCGAGCGACAGCGGCTGATGCTCCACCTGCTCGGCGACCACGTGCGGCGTCTGCACGACCGGGTGGAGCCAATGCTCCAGAACGCCGGCCATCGGCATCCAGTGCGGCAGGCAGACGACGCCGCCGAGCACCGCGCCGGCCGCGAGGATCTGGAGCGGCACCGTCATCTGCCACGGCGACTCGTGCGGCGTCGCGTGATGTCCGTGCGCGTCGCCGTGCCCGTGCGCGTCGCTCCCGTGCTCGCCGCCGTGGGCTTTCCAGTGCGGCTCCCCGTAGAAGGTCATGTAGACCTGCCGGAACATGTAGCAGGCCGTCAGCCCGGCGACGCACACGCCGACGAGCCAGAGGCCCGTCCCGCCGTACGGGCTCGCGTAGGCCATCCACAAGATCTCGTCCTTCGACCAGAAGCCCGCGAGCGGCGCGATGCCGGCGATCGCGACCGTCGAGACGAGGAACGTCTTGAACGTCGTGGGCAGGTAGTCCTTGAGGCCGCCCATCTTCCGCATGTCCTGCTCGTGGTGCATGGCGTGGATCACGCTGCCCGAGCCGAGGAACAGGCACGCCTTGAAGAACGCGTGAGTGATGACGTGCGCCATCCCGGCGCCGTAGGCGCCCACGCCCATGGCGAGGAACATGTAGCCGAGCTGCGAGACGGTCGAGTACGCGAGGACCTTCTTGATGTCGTTCTGCGACGTCGCGATGGTGGCCGCGAGGAGCGCCGTCGCCGCGCCGACGACCGACACGACGGCGAGCGTCGCCGGCGCCATCGAGAAGAGGAAGCTCATGCGCGCGATCATGTAGAGGCCGGCCGTCACCATCGTGGCGGCATGGATCAGCGCGGAGACGGGCGTGGGACCGGCCATGGCGTCGGGCAGCCAGGTGTAGAGCGGGATCTGCGCCGACTTGCCGGTGGCGCCGACGAAGAGGCAAAAGCTCGCGAAGGTCGCGATCGACATGCCGAAGATCGTCCCGGCGTGCTCGAGCGACCCGATCTGCGCGCGCATCTCGCGGAAGACGAGCGTGCCGTGCCCGCCGGTGGCCGCCTCGAGGCTCCAGAACAGCACGAAGATCCCGATGACGAAGCCGAAGTCACCGATGCGGTTCACGATGAACGCCTTGTTGGCCGCCGTCGTGTTGGCGAACTCCTGGTGCCAGAAGCCGATCAGCGCCCACGAGCAGAAGCCGACGCCCTCCCAACCGACGAACATGAGGAGCAGGCTGTCGCCGAGGACGAGCGTCAGCATCGCGAAGATGAAGAGGTTCAGGTAGGCGAAGAAGCGCCAGAAGGCGGGATCCTCCGCCATGTACGCGGTCGCGTAGAGGTGGATCAGCGCGCCGATCCCGGTCACGACGAGGATCATCGCCGAGGACAGCGGATCGATCTGGAACGCCAGATCGACCTGCAGCGACCCCACGTGGATCCACGGCAGCAGGTTCGCGATGAGCCCGCCGCCGCGCCCGTGCTCGTCCATGCCCACGAGCCGGAAGAAGGCGAGGACCGACAGCAGGAACGACACCCCGACGGTCGCGACCGCGATGGCGCCGACGATGCCCTTCCCGCGCCGCTGCTGCAGGCGCTCGCCGGCGAGCCCGAGCAGGATGGCGCCCGCGAGCGGGAGCAGCGGGATCAGCGCCACGAAGGGCGCCGACACCGGATCGGCGAGCGTGGCGGCGTGACCGGCCGGGGTCATCCGCGCAGCCGATCCGTCGCGTCGACGTCGATCGTCTCGAAGGTCTGGTAGATCCCGAGCACGATCGCGAGGCCGATCGCCGCCTCCGCCGCCGCCAGCATGATGACGAAGATGGCGAAGATCTGCCCGTCGTAGCCCGACCCCGAGTAGCGGGCGAACGCCACGTAGTTGATGTTCGCCGAGTTCAGGATGAGCTCGATCCCCATCAAAATGCCGAGCGCGTTGCGGCGCGTGATGACACAGAAGAGCCCCGCCGCGAAGAGCAGGATCGAGAGGACGACGAAGTGGTTGACGCTCACGCCCTCCATCAGCCCTGGATCTCCTTGCGCGACACCACGACAGCGCCGATCAGAGCCACGAGCAACACGAGCGAGGCGACCTCGTAGGGCAGGACGTAGTCGGTCAGGAAGGCGTTCCCGATGCCGTAGGTCGTGGGCTCGGGGACCCCGGGCGCCTTCACCACCCAGGTGGCCGCCGTCGCCACCTTGATCATCCACCACGCCACCGCCCCCACCATCAGGACGGCGAGCGGGCGTCCGACGGCGCGATTCGACACGTGCACTTCGGCGATCCGATGCGTCAGCATGACCGCGAACAACGTCAGGACCAGAATGCCCCCGACGTAGACGAGCAGCTGCACGACCCCGAGGAAGTCGGCGCCCAGCATGAGGAACGTGGCGGCGACGCCGAGCAGCGTCCCCATGAGCGCGAAGGCCGAGTACATGATGTTGTTCGACAGCGCGACACCGAGCGCGCAGACGAGCGTGAACGTCGCCAGGAGATAGAAGACGGCTTCCGTGATGGGCACTATTCGCTGCTCACGCGGGGACTTGGATCGAACGAGGGCGCTCGGGTCGGTGGCCTGTACCAAATGGTCCGAAGGGGGGCAAACGCCTTGCCGAAATCTCCGGCGATGTCGAAACACCTTGACGCTCGCGACGTGGGACGGTGTACTCGATGCGGACCAGGCGGTGTCGGCGCGCCGCCGCGACACGGAGGGGATTCAATGACGACCACACGACGACGTGCTTCCCAGCTGGGGATCGCGATCGGGCTCGGCCTGCTCGCGGCAGCCGCAACGGCCCAAGCGGGCAACCCGTGCATCGGCGACGCCAAGACGACGTTCACCGACTGCAAGGCCGACTGCAAGGAAGCGTATCAGACCGCGAAGGACGCGTGCCTCAATCGCGACCACGACTGCGTCGAGGGCTGTCGAGCCGGCCGCGCCGAATGCATACTGAATACGAATCTCGACGAGGACCTGACCACCTGCCGCAACAACCTCCGGGCGGCGAAGGAAGACTGCCATAACGGGCCCCCGGAGGAGCTCGACGGGTGCATCGACGGCGCACAGGTCACCGCGTTCCTGTGCCGCCGCACCGCACGCAAGACCGCGAAACCGGCGATCACCGCATGCCGCGTCGGCTTCCGCGCTTGTGCAAAGGCGTGTCCGACCGTCGGAGACGTGGTGATCGACAAGGTCCAGTGCAAGATCGACGCGAAGAACGCGTACCTCGGCTGCAAAGCCGACTGCCGCGAGGCGTTCCTGGAGCAGAAGGATCTCTGCCTGAACCGCGATCACGCGTGCGTCGAAGGGTGCCGCGCCGGCCGCGACTCGTGCCGGCAGCAGCCCGAGGATGATCTCGACGCCGCGATCGCGAGCTGCAACGCGACCAAGACCGCCGCCGTCACTCAGTGCGAGAACGATCATCCCCCAGGCAGCCAGGAGCTGGCCGACTGCAAAACCGATGCGTACGTCGCCGCCTTCCAGTGCCGCGATCAGGCGCGCGAGGACGCGAAGCCCTACTTCACGGCCTGCCGTGCGGGATTCCAGGCCTGCGCCGAGGCCTGTCCGCCGGCGTCCTGATCTGACGCAGACCACCGCGTGAACACGAGGCCTCCCGGCACCCCGCCGGGAGGCCTCGTTGCTTTCGTCTCACTCGCGAGCGATGCGCTCCGACGCCGCGGCGAGCCCGATGAGCTCCTTGGCAACGGCCGGACGCTCGCGCACGCGGTCGTACCAGGCCTGCAGTCGCGGCTGCGACTCGCCGAGCGACGCCCCGAGGCTCGACGCGAACGTCACCGTCATGAAGTAGCCGATGTCGGCGACGCTGAAGTCGCCGCAGAGGTGGGACTGGTCGCCGAGCCGGCGCTCGAGGGAGTCGTAGTGTGTCGCGATCCCCGTGCGTGCCCTCTCGACGGCGGTCTCGTCGCGCCCGGAGCCGGACGGCTTGTAGAAGACCTCGCGGATCAGGTCGAACACGAGCGGGAAGAGGATCTCGTCGGCCGCCGCCTCGAGCTGGCGGCAACGGGCGCGCGCCGCCACGTCGCGCGGATAGAGCGGTGGCGTCGGATGGCGATCCTCGAGGTACTCGAGGATGATCGTGGAATCGAAGAGCGAGAGATCCCCGTCGACCAGCACGGGCACCTGCCCCTTTGGATTGCGGGCCACCACGTCGGGATGCTTCGGCTCGTAGCCCTGCGCGCGACCGAACGGGACCGACACGAGCTCGTAAGCGAGCCCCTTCTCGTCGAGCGCGATGCGAACCTTGCCGGTGAAGAGACTCAGCGGACCGGAGTACAGCTTCATGCGGGCACCTCCATCCAGGGTGGGTAGGCGGCTACATACCGTCGGTACGCGCCTACATACCGTGGGCTGGCGCCGCGAATCGTTCGCGCGTTAGTGTCTGAGCGAACATGACACGCAGCGCAAGACCTCGGGACATCGTGGGCCGTTCCGTTCGCGTGCGGCTGGCGAGCGCCGTCTTCGTCCTCGCCGCGGTGCGCGCGCACGCGCAGGCGCCCGACGCCGTCACGATCCTGCGCGACCGGTGGGGCGTGCCGCACATCTTCACCGAGGGTCCGGGCGCGAACGAGCGCGGGGCGTACGCAAACGGGTACGCGCAGGCCGAGGATCGCCTCTTCGAGATGGACATCCTGCGGCGCGCGGCCACCGGGCGGTTGGCCGAGCTCCTCGGTCCCGACTTCCTCTTGATGGATCAGGTCGCGCGACGCGACGGCTACACCGCCGACGAGCGCGCGCCCTTCTTCGCCGCGTTGGACAGACGAGACCGGCGGAGCCTCGAAGCGTATCGCGACGGCGTCAACGCGCTCATCGCCGAGGTGACGATCGACCCGACCCGCCTTCCCTTCGAGTTCCTCGGCACGCCGCCTGCGCCCTGGACGCTCGACGACTCCATCGCGGTCGGCATCTTCGAGCTCGTCGTCGAAGGCGCGAACGGCGGAGCGGAGGTGCTGAACGCCGACGTCCTCCTCGATCTCCTCGAGCGCTTTCCCGAGGCCGAAGCGCGGGGCCTGTTCAACGACCTCTTCTGGATCGACGAGCCGGCGGCTCCGACCACGATCGCGGCAGCGGACGCGCGCCCGCTGCGGGCGAACCGCGATGCGATCGAGCGGTTCGCGCCCGCCCAGCTCGATCTCCTGCGCACCCATGCCGCCGCGTTCCGTCGCGCGGCCGTGTCGTTGCGCCGGGAGCAAGGGCTCATGGGCGGCCTCGGCGCGCAGCCGCCGTTTCCGATCGGGCTGCATCGCCACGCGAGCAACGCCATCGTCATCAGTCCCGAGTTCTCCGCGACCGGGCATCCGATCCTGCTCGGCGGGCCGCAGACCGGCCTCAATGCGCCGAGCTTCTTCTGGGAGGTGGGCCTGCACGACGGCGACTACGAGGCCGAGGGCGTGATCGCTCCCGCCGGACCGGGCGTGCTCATCGGACGTGGTCGGGGTGTAGCCGTGACGCTCACCTCCGGCATCGACGACACGGTCGACACCTACGTCGAGCGGTTCGATCCGGCGGACCCGAGTCGCTACCTCTTCCGCGGTCGCTCCATCCCCTTCGAGCGCCGGACGGAGACGTTCCGGGTGGCGGGGCAGCCCGACGTGACGCTCGAGGTGCTGCGGAGCGTGCATGGGCCCGTCTTCTTCGTCGATCGGGAGGGAGGGCTGGCGTTCAGCCGCCGGGCGGCCTTCCGCGGCCGCGAGCTCGCCTCGGCGCAAGCCGTCCTGAGCCTCGGGCGCGTCCGGGGCTTGTCGCACTTCCGCCGGCTCACCGATCACATGGCGATGTCGTTCAACCTCCACTACGCCGACGACCGCGGCAACATCGGTTACTTCCATCGCGGCGTCCTCCCACGCCGGCCGCCGCGCACCGATCCGCGCCTGCCGCTCGACGGGAGCGGGGAGATGGAGTGGCGCGACATCGATCCGCCGCGCAGGCTACCGTGGGTGGTGAATCCGCGCCGCGGGTTCATCGCGAATTGGAACAACAAGCCCGTCCCTGGATGGTCGGCGGGCGAGCAGCAAGAGCTCTGGGGTGTCGCCGATCGGGTGCAGGGTCTCACGGACGCGCTCGAGGCGGCACGCTCGGCCGGCACCAAGCTCTCGGTCGACGACGTGAAGGCGCTCATGCGCGATGCGGCCGTGTCCGACGTGTTCGCGGTCCGGATCGTGCCGTTCCTCGAGGACGCCGTCGCGTGGCTCGCCGACACCCCCGAGAATGCCGCGCTCCGCGAGGCGACCGCGCGCGTGCGTGCGTGGGTCGACGGCGGCGCGTCGCTCGCCGCCGTGCCGGACGGCCACGGCGTCATCCCCGATCCGGGTGCCGCGATCTACACCGAGTTTCGCAGCGTCGCGCAGACGGCGGTCTTCGCCGACGAGCTCGGCGGCGCGCTCCGCCCGATGTACTTCCCCGCCGTGCTCGTCGGCGATCAGGAGGACGACCACGGCTCGTTCGGAACGCCGGACGCCCTCTTCCTGCGCGTGCTGATCGCCGCCGGCCCGGTCCCGGGCGGTCCATCGGCCTCCGGCGTCCTGCCGGTGTCGCGCGACTATTTCGCCGACGTTGTGCGCGGCATGCCGCACACCCGTGCCGACGTGCTCGTCGACGCGCTGCGCACGGCGCTCGCGACGCTCGAGGCGCGGTTCGGGACCGCCGATCAGGCGCGCTGGCAGCTACCCGCGCTGCGCGAGACATATCGCGACCTGGGGGTCATCGGGGCGATCTTCGGCCCGATCGAGATGGAGCGCCAGAACCGCGGCTCGTTCAACCTGGTCGTCGACCTGGGGCCACCGGTCCGTGGCGAGATCATCCTACCGCCCGGCGAGGCCGGAACGTTCACCGCCGCCGATCTGACGGCCGAGCCGCCGCATCTCCGCGACCAGCTGGCACTCTACGAGCAGTTCGGCTATCGGCGCCAGGCATTCGCACCCGACGAGCTCGAGCCGCCGGTCACCGTGAAGTCGATTCCGGTCCTGCGACCGTGAGCGTTGGTCCGGCGCGGGACGCCGGCGGTCTCGCAGGGACCGAGAGGCGGAAGCGGGCCTCGAGCGCCCAAGAACACGCGCCGGGATCCACGAGGGGCGCCCTCTTGTGGGATACGGTCGACCACACTATGGCCGAGGCCGGGAACACGGCGGTCACTGGGACTCTGCGCCCATCACGATGGCCATGGAGTGCACGCATGCGGACGAATCCAAATGATCAGCCCGAAGAAGTCCCCGCTTCACCCTTCTTGGATCCGACCTATGCGGACGATCCGTTTCCGGTCATTGCGAAGCTGCGCACGCAGGATCCCGTGCACTTCGTGGCGCCGCTCGGCGTGTGGGTGATCCTGCGTCACGATGACGTGAAGCGACTCCTCAACGACATGGACGTCGTCACGCCGGACCGGCGTCACTGGGAGCACCATCAGCCGTCGCCGCAGGGCAGCTTCATTCGCTGGGTGGAGGAGCACAGTCTGTTCGCGATTCCCCCGGCAGAGCATACGAGGCTGCGCCGGCTCTTCTCTGCAGCCCTCACGCCGCGCGCCGTGAAGCGATACGAAGCGCAGGTGCGCGAGACCGTCGAGCGCTTTGCGGCGCCGCTGCGTCGAGCCACGGGCGTGCTCGAGCTGGTGAGTAGCTTCGTCAACCCGATCCCAAACGCAGTCATCAGCCGCATCACCGGCATTCCGCCGACGGGGGACGACGAGCGGCGCTTCTGCGGGCTCGCCCAAACCGCGGCCCGCGGGGTCTTTCCATTTGCGGACGATCTCGCGAAGCAGGCCGCCGATGCTGCGTTCCTCGAGATCTCGACCTGGGTGCGAAATCTCGCCCACGCGCGCCGCACGACGCTCGAGGAAGACATGATCTCGGACCTGATCCGCGCCCAGGATCAGGACGATCGGCTGACCGACGACGACATCGTGATGACGATCACCGGGTTGATCGCCGCCGGGAGCGAGACCACCGCGATCGGCGGGATGGTGGCGGCGAAGACGCTGCTCGATCACCCCGACCAGATGGAGAAGCTTCGCCGCGAGCCTCAATGGATCCCCAATGCCGTGTCCGAGATCCTGCGCACCGGCTTCGGGTTGGGCGGTATCGGCGGGCCGGCACGCTTCGCCGTCCGCGACTTCGAGCTGCGGGGCAAGACCATCCGGAAGGGCCAAATGATCCTACTGTCGTTCGACGGAGCGGGCCGCGACCCAGCCGTGTACGACGATCCGGATCGCTTCGACGTGAC
>Ga0180063_1000266_pt1 | contig 13621 bp, 9 predicted proteins | sample EasRivT47_16_10D_FD_121776 | JGI IMG/M metagenome (GOLD analysis project Ga0180063, IMG submission 121776) | Soil microbial communities from meander-bound floodplain in the East River, Colorado, USA - East River metaG ERMLIBT47_16_10D | ecosystem: Environmental > Terrestrial > Soil > Floodplain ...
CGCGTCTGCCGGCGCAGGCGGCGCTCCCGGGTCCGTCGTGGCTCCCGCCGGCCGTGCCTCACGGAATACCCGCCCGCGCACCGCCGCCACTTCGTCCAGGGACAGCACGCGCAGGACGGCTTCGGGCTCGTTGCCGCTCGCGGTCTCGAAGCGCGCCTCGGCCACACCGAGCCAGCGCTGGAGCAGGTTCTGCACGAGATCGATGTTCTGGATCCGCGCGTACGGGACGTGCCGCTCGTTGCGCGTCACGATGCCCTGCCGGATCACGAGATCGTCCGCGCCGAGCCGATAGGAATAGCTCAGGTAGCTCACGATCGCGGCGATGACCGCGGGGACGAACATCACGGCGAGCCACAGCTCGTACCCCTGCCCGCGTGACACGACGAGCACCGCGAGCACGGGCAAGAGCAGTCGGCGCGCGGCCGATCCGATCCGGAACACCAGGGAGAGCGGGTGCAGCCGGCGCCAGCCGGCGTCGTCGTCAGGTCTGGACATCGATCAGGTGATCTCGGATGGCGAGCGCGGTGTCGTGGGCCACGCCGGACAGCGCGATCGACGCGTGCTCGGTGCCCGCGGTGTGGACGACCAGCGTGGCCAGGCCGAAAGCCCGTTCGACGGGGCCCTGCCGCACGTCCGTGTGCTGGACCCGCGAGCGCGGGATCGACACGATCGAGCGCCAGACCACCCCCCGGCGGATCCGCATCCCGCTGGCGTCGATGCGCCAGAACGCGTGACGGAACGACAGCGGGGGCCAGAGCCAGCCCAGCGCACCGATCGAGGCCACCAGCGCGAGCCAGGCCAGCAGCAGCAGCACGACCTCGCCCCGCGTCGGTCGGGAGGCGATCAGCCGCACGACGAGCGCGATCAGCGTGACACCGCCGATCAGGGCGGATGTGATCGCGCCGGCGATCCGCTGCACGTTGATCGATCTGGGGTCGAGCGGTCGCTCGACGCCATCGGCGACGGATCCGACCACGCTTCCCCCCGCGGCCCGCGCGTCAGGTCGTCTGCACGGCCTCGATCCCGGCGACGGCACTCTTCCACTTGACGAGGTCGGTGTCCTGCGCCGGATAGAACAGGGCCCCGATCGTGCGCTTCTCGGGCGTGCGCGGCGTGACGTGCATCACGAGCATCTCGCCGCGCATCTCGCAACCACCGAAGCGTACCACCACTTCGGGAATCGTCGTACCGCTGCCGACCCCGGCCAGCTCGCGGCCGGCCACGAACGACAGGCCGGACGTGCTGACGTCGACGAGCGACAGAGCGTGGCGCGGGCCGTTCGGGCCTGGGTAGGTGAACTCGACGGTCGCCGCGGCGCCCTCGGATATCGTGTAGCGCCGGACGAGGCGCCGGCACCGGGTCTGGGTGCTCATCGTCTCGCTCCTCGTCCCCCTGCCTGAAAGTATGGGTTCGGCCACGGCCGCGGGCTACCGGCGGGCGAATCGGCGCTCCATATTGGGTATCCTGTCGCCGGTTCAGCCAAGATGACGTCGTCCAAGCTCGGCTCCACGCTCAGGTTCGCGCTATCGTCGCGACGGACACTCGCCGTCACGTGCCTGTCCTTCGCCTCCGGACTGCCGATCGGCCTGGTCTGGATCTCGATCCCCGACTGGATGCGCGATGCCGGGGTCGACATCCGCATCGTCGGCCTGACCACCTTGGCCCACGCGCCGTGGAGCTTCAAGATGCTCTGGGCGCCGCTCCTCGATCGCTATCCGATTCCGGGTATGGGGCGCCGGCGCGGCTGGATCGCCGTGACGCAGCTGGTCCTGATCGGGCTGACGCTGCTCGTCGGCCTGGTCACCGAGCACCCCGATACGCCGTGGGTCGTGCTGGCTCTGTGCTTCGCCATCGCCCTCGCCTCTGCCTCCCAGGACATCGTCGTCGACGCCTATGCGGTCGACGTGCTGCGTCCGGAGGAGCAAGGGGTCGCGGTCGGGGCGCGGACCGCACTCTACCGGACGGCGATGTACGTCTCGGGCGGTCTGTCCATCTCGCTCTTGGCCGTGGTCTCGTGGAAGCTCGTCGCGGTCGGGCTGGCTCTGCTCTACCTCCCGTGCTTGTGGGTCACGCGGCGCTCGCCCGAGCCCGAGATCCCGAGCCCGCCGCCGCCGAGTCTGCGCGAGGCGGTGTGGCTGCCGTTCCTCGGGTTCCTGAGCCGGCACCGCGCGCTCGAGATCCTGGCCTTCGTCATCCTGTACAAGCTGGCCGACAACCTGGCCGAGTCCTTGCTGCGACCGTTCCTGGTCGACATGGGGTACAGCAACCTCGACCGCGGGATCGGCCTGACCACGATCGGGACGATCATGACGGTGGCCGGCACGCTGCTCGGCGGCACGCTGACCTCGGTCTGGGGGCTCGGCCACTGCCTGTGGATCTTCGGCTTCCTGCAGATCTTCTCCAACATCGGCTACGTGCTGGTGGCCGAGAGCGCGGTCGATCTGCCGCTGATGTACGCCGCGATGGGCTTCGAGAACGTGACCAAGGGCATGGGGATGGGCGCGTTCGGCGTGCTGCTCTTGCGCATGACGCAGCGACGCTTCTCGGCCACGCAGTACGCTTTGTTCTCGAGCCTGTTCGTGATCCCGCGGCTCGTCTCGGGTCCGGTGACGGGGGTGATGGTCTACTCGCTCGGCTGGACGCCGTTCTTCTGGTTCACGATGCTGATGGGCGTGCCGGGTCTGCTGATGCTCGCGCGGTTCGTACCGCCGGGGACGCGCGAGCCGTCGTTCGCGGTCGAGCCGCCACGCAGCCGCCAGGCGCTGTCCCCGGCTCAGCTGTGGGTCCACGCCGCGGGGGGCGCGGTGGTCGGCTTCGCGCTCTCGGTCGCGGCGATGGCGCTGCTGCGTGGGCTCGAGCCCCTGCGCACGGGCGGGGCGATCGAGTTCGTCGCGCCGCTCCTCGCGCTCGTCGTGCCGGAGTCGGTGCCGGCCGCGCTGCGTCTGTCGGGCGCCGTGGTAGCGGGACTGCTCTTCGGTCTGCTGACCGCCGCCGTCTTCGCGGCGCGACACGGCATGGGCGCGGAAGACGAAGGGTAGGAATGGCGCTCGACTTTCTCGAGCTCGCGATCGTCCACGAGGTGTTCTGGGGGCCGGAGGCCGAGCTGCGCCTGGCCCAGCGCCTGGGGCAGGCGCGCCGGCTCGGCGCCGAGCTGGCCGTGCTCCCCGAGCTGCCGCTCGATCCGTGGATTCCCGGAACGCGCAGCCGGCGCGACGACGACGCGGAGGCGCCGGGCGGGCCCCGCGCGCGAGCCATCTCGGCAGCCGCGCGCGAAGCCGGAATCGCCGTGCTGGGAGGCGCGATCGTGCAGGATCCCGCGACAGGCTCACGGCGCAACCGCGCGCTCGTCGTCGACGCCGCGGGCACCCTCGTCGCCGTGTACGACAAGCTGCACGTACCCGCGGAAGAGGGATACTGGGAGAGCGACCACTACGACGCCGGCGTCGAGCCTCCGGCGCGGATCGACACGTTCGGCTTGCCGTTCGGCATCCAGATCTGCTCCGACTTGCAGCGTCCCGAAGGCTCGCACCTCCTGGGCGCCCTGGGGGCGATGGCGATCCTCGCCCCACGGGCGACGCCGCCCGCGAGCTACGAGCGCTGGAAGACGGTCATCCGGGCGGACGCGATCACGAGCTGCGCCTACGTCGTGTCGGTCAACCGACCAGCGCCGGAGGGCGGTGTCCCGATCGGCGGTCCGTCGATCGCCGTGGCGCCGAGCGGCGAGGTGCTCGTCGAGACGACCGAGCCGCTGACCCGCCTGTCCCTCGAGCGCTCTGCGGTCGAGGCCGCGCGACAGGACTACCCGGGTTACCTCGCCGTGCGCGCCGAGCTCTACGCGCGGGCGTGGCACGACGTTGCGGTGCGCGAGTGACGCGCGGGCGTGCCGCGCTCGCGGCTGCCCTGCTGGCCCTCGCCGCCCTGCTGCTGTTCGTCTCGCGACTCCACGGCCACACGGTCCGCGCGCTCCATGCGCCGAACCACGGCCGCGACTTCGACTTCGGCGATCCACCGTGCGCACCGGGCCCACAGCCCGGAGCCGCCGACGGCGACGTGCTCGTGCGCTATCTGGGCGTCGCGGGGCTCTATATCGAGTGGCGTGGCGTGGCCCTGCTGACGGGGCCGTACTTCTCCCGGGTGAGCGTGACCAGCGCCGGCTTCGGCAAGATCGCGCAAGACCGTGCGGCGATCGAGCGCGGGGTGAACGGGCTCGCGCTCGACCGCGTGCATGCCGTGCTCGTCGGCCATGCGCACTACGACCACCTAGCCGACGTGCCGGTGGTCCTGCTCGATCATGCCCGGGCGGCGAGCGTGCTGGTCAACCGCTCGGGCGCGAACATGCTCTCGGCGTTCCCGGCCCTCGGGCCGAGCGTCGTCGCGCTCGAGCCGCACGACGGCCGGTGGCTGCGCCTGACCGATCGAGGAGGAACGCCGCTGCCCGTGCGCGTGCTGCCGATTCGCTCGAACCACGCCGACCACTTCGCCGGTTACCACTATGCGCCCGGCGAGGTCGAAGCCCCATGGACCACGTGGCAGGGCAAGCGACACCCGGACATGCGAGAGGGGCTGCCCTTCACGTTCCTGATCGACCTGCTCGACGACGACGGCAGGTCCGCGTTCCGCATTCACTACCAGGATGCGGCGAGCGACGCGCCGCTCGGCTTCCCGCCCGAGGAGGCGATCGCCGAGCGAGCGGTCGATCTCGCGGTGACCTGCATGCCGTCGTCCTGGCGCGTCCGCGACTACCCGCGCGGGATCCTCGAGCGCACGCGCGCGCGGCACGTGCTGGTCACGCACTACGAGGACTTCTTCCGTCCGCTCGATCGACCGCTGCGCTTCGTCGCCTTGCTGACCGACCGGCGTGCGGCCACGTTCCTCGAGACAGTCCGCGCCGAGATGGCGCTCCCGCGCCACGCGCCTGCCGGGCCCGAGCCGCCCTCGTGCGGCCCCGGTGGCCCGGCGTGGACGATGCCGCTGCCCGGCGAGTGGCTGCGCTTCCACACCGCGGCTCGCGAGGCCCATGATATCCTGCCCGCGGAATGACCCGTCGTCCCGCCGCAGCCAAGCACACCTACCGCGTCACGTTCCTGAACCAAGGGAAGCTGTACGAGATCTATGCCCGGCACGTGTCGCACGGCGAGCTGTTCGGTTTCGTCGAAGTCGCGGGGATCCTCTTCGGCGAGAAAACCCAGGTCGTGGTCGATCCGTCCGAGGAGAGCTTGAAGCTAGAATTCGCCGGCGTCGCCCGCACGTTCGTCCCGCTGCACTCCGTCGTGCGCATCGACGAGGTGCAGAAGGAAGGCACGGCGCGGATCACCGAGGCGCCCAAGGCCGGCACGGTCACCGCGTTCCCGACCCCGATCTACACCCCGGGCCGGGATCCAGCCAAGTCCTGAGCGTAGACGGCCATGATGGAGCGCAGCAGCGCCAGCGCCTCGGCGCGCGGGCGTTGGAACGAGTTGCGCCCGATGATCGAGCCGAAGCCGCCACCCTGGTGGATCGCGCGCACCTGCTCGAGCAACGCCGCGTCGTTGGCCTTCTCGCCGCCCGAGAACACGACGATGCGCTTGCCGGCGAAGGACGACTGGACCACGTGGCGCACGCGATCGGCCAGCGCCTCGATCGGGATCTTCTCTTTCTCGTAGACCTTGCGCGCCGCGTCCTGCTCGATGTGCGCCGTGGGCAGCTTGACCTTGATCACGTTCGCGCCCATCTGGGCCACGATCTGCGCGGCGTAGGCCACGACGTCGATCGCGGTCTCGCCGTCCTTCGACAACTGCTGTCCGCGCGGGTAGGACCAAACGACGACCGCGAGGCCTGCCGCCTTGGCCTCCTCGGTCAACGCGCGCAACTGCTCGTACATCCGCGGGGATTGCGTCGAACCCGGGTACACCGTGTAGCCGATCGCCGCACAGCCCAAGCGCAGCGCGTCCCGCACGCTGGCCGTCTGCACCGACACGGGGTCCTTGTCGTTGTACAGCGAGGTGTTGTTGTTGAGCTTGAGGATCAGCGGCACTGCCCCGGCGTGCTTGGCCGCGCCAGCCTCGAGAAACCCGAGCGGCGCGGCGTAGGCGTTGCACCCGGCCTCGATCGCGAGCGAGAAGTGGTAGTCCGGGTCGTAGCCCGCCGCGTTCGGTCCGAACGAGCGGGCCGGCCCGTGCTCCACACCCTGATCGACGGGCAGGATCACGAGCCGGCCTGTCCCGGCCAGCGTCCCGTGGTTCAGCAGTCGGGCCAGATTCGTCAGTACGCCGGGGTTCTCCCCGGCGTAGCCTGACAGAATCTGCCGCACGCGCTCGGTCACGCAGGGCTACTTCTGGCCGAAGTTGAACCGCGCGAACACGCTGTACTGATCCGCGCTGTCGGCAAACTCGACCGCCACGCCGACGCCGATCTTCCACACGTCGAAGATGCCACGTGCCTCGTAGCTCTCTTCGGAGCCCGAGTCATAGTCCACCCAGTTGACGATCCCATCGACTTCGAGGGCGTCGAGCACCTTCCAGCGGACGCCGGCCGACAGCCCCAGGCCGCTGTCGCTCGAGCTCGCGACCTCCGTGTCGACCCAGCTGACCTCGCCGAAGAGATCGGCTTTCTCACCGAGCAGACCGTGCCACCCGCCGCCGAACTCCCAGTACGTGAAGTCCACATTATCGGAGTAGTCCCCGTCGATGTAGCGGGCGTTCACGTGGAGGCTCTTGAAGATGCCCCATGTGCCGCCGGCAAACCAATTGTCGCCGGAATCCCCGCCGTCCGGGTCCACATTCAGATACCCGGCCTCGACGTACTTCCAGTTCGGGGCGGCGGCGAGCGTCACCGAGCAGGACAGAGCGACTGTGGTCGCTACGAGCATCGCCGCGCGCAGCAAGTGTCTCATGGGATCCTCCTCATCGACTCGGCGCCCGAGCCGGGGGCACATCATGACACACGGACGGCGTTCGACACCAAGGTCCGCTCGATTCCCGTCCGCCGCGGGCCCGGGGGGCGTGCGCTCAGGCGTTGGCAGCGCCCGGCGCCGCGTCCGACGCCACGGGCTCGGCCGGCCGGACCAGCGCGGCCGCGAACGCCGCACGGGCATCGTCGAACAGCGTGTAGAACACCGGGACGACGAGGAGCGTCAAGAGCGTCGCCGTCGTCATGCCGCCGATCAGCGTGAGGCTGAAGCTCGTGTAGCTCAGGCCGATGCTGTTCGAGCCGGCGAAGGCCAGGGGGAACATCCCCACGATCGTGGTCAGCGCCGTCATCATGATCGGACGGAACCGGCGATCGGTGGCCGATGCCACGGCCTCGTCGCGCGACAAACCGCGCAGGCGCTGCCGGTTGATGTAGTCCACCAGCACGATCCCGTTGTTGACGACGACGCCCACGAGCAGCACGATCGCGACCACGCCGAGAAAGTCGAGGTCGAAGCCCATCGCGAAATGGGTCCAGTAGACCCCGACGAGCGACAGCGGGATCGTCAGGATGATCGAAAGCGGCAGGATGAAGCTCTCGAACAGGAAGCCCATCAGCAGGTAGATCAGCACGACCGAGAGCACGGCGGCATAGCGCAGGCCCGCGAAGTCCTCGTCGAGCTGCCGCTGCCCGAGGTTCGCGCCGAACCGCACCCCCTCCGGCAGATCGATCGCCCGCACGATGCGATCGAGATGCTCGCGCGCCGTCGTCTCCTCGCCCTGCTGCAGCTCGAGCACGATCGGCCGGCCGATACGCTTCTCGTTGCGCACGATCACCCGCTGCGTGGGCAGTACGCGGGCCGTGGTCACCGCGGAGAGCGGCACGACCCCGCCGCTCGCGGTCGGCACCTCGAACCCGGCCAGCTCGGTCAGGCTCTCGCGGTCGTGCTCGGCGAACCGCACCCGCACCGGGATCTCCTTGCCCTGGTCACGGTACTTGGGCAACGCCGCGCCCCGCAGCGCCGCGCTCACCACGCCGGCCACGACTTCCGGATTGACCCCGTACTGCTCGGCGCGCGCCCGATCGACGACGAGGGCCAGCTCGCTCAGCGCCTGCTCGCTCCCGCCCTTGAGACCGAGCACGCCCGGCACCTGGACCAGCACGCGCTCCAGCTCGTCCGCGACCTCCTCGAGCTCGTCGGCGTCCTCGCCGTTGAGCGTGACCGTGTAGCTCGACTTGGCGTCCTGCTCCGTCGTCTCGCGATCGTCGCCCACGGTCAGCTTGAAGCCCGGTTTCTTGGGCAGCGCGTCCAGGACGATCTTCGTCGCTTCCTTGGCCGTGACGTCGGCCGTCCGCGGCCGCGCGAACCAGCCGCTGATCTCGCCGAACGTCTTGCGGTGGAACACGAACCAGCCCTCGAGTCCGAGCGCGTCCTTCTTGGTCTCGACGACCTTCTCGGCCGAGAGGAACCACTCCTCGGCCTCCTCGAGCGTGGTGTTCTGTGGCATCTCGACACCGATCTCGAAGCCCGAGCGCTCTTCCTCCTGCGCCTCGGTGAACTTGACCTTCTGCATCGGCAGCGCCGCCGTCGCGGCGAAGACCAGCAGGATCAGGGCCGCCAGGTCGAAGCGTCGGCCGAGCGACCAGCGGAGCCAGCGATCGTAGGCCCGGTTCAGCCGACCGAACGTGGTCTCGTACAACCCGCGCAGGGCCACGTTGAGCCGCTCGTGGGCTCGCCGCAGCGGCGTGGCGCGGACGGCCTCGGACGAGCTGGGCAGCGTCAGGTAGACGCACAGCGGCGTGAACACGAGCGCGATCAAGAGCGACGCCGCGACCGAAACGCAGACCGGGATGGCCAGGCGCAGCAGGAAGAACTGGGCCGGCCCCTCGGCGAGCGCCACGGGCGCGAACACGACCATGGTGGTCATCGTCGAGAGCGTGATCGCGAGCGAGACCTCGCCCGCGCCGTGGATGCAGGCCTCCCGGCGCTCCATGCCCCCGTGGTGCATGCGGTGGATGTTCTCGGCGACGACGACCGAGTTGTCGACGAGCATGCCGACGCACAGCATCAACCCGAGCAGCGTGAGCAGGTTGAGCGTCTCGCCGCTGAAGTACATCACCGTCAGTCCGATGAGCAGGCTGACCGGAATGCCTAGACAGATGATCAGCGTCAGCCGGAAGCGCCGCAGGAACAGGAACAGCACCGCGGCCGCGATCAGCCCGCCGATCACGCCCGAATGGAACAGCGTGTTCAGCGATTCGTCGATCACCTCGCCCTGGCTGAACAGCGTGACCATCTCCAGCTGGCTCAGACGCGGGTCGGTCTTCATCCGCTCGACGACGGCCGACACCTGCGTCGACACGTCGCGGACATTCGCATCGCCTTCCTTCATCACGAGCACGGCCACCGCCGGCTTGCTCATGGCGCGCACGCGGAAGTCCTTCTCCGGCTGCTCGTAGCTGATCTTGGCGATGTCGCCGAGCCGCACGGACGTCCCGACCCGGCGATTCTCCAGCTCCTCGAGGCTGCGATAGCGGGCCATCGAGCGCAGCAGCAGCTTGCTCGGACCCTCGCGCACGTTGCCGCTGGCCAGCGTGAAATTGTCGCCGCCGAGCTCCTGGGCCAGCTCGTACACGTTGAGCCCGGCTGCGGCGGTGCGCGCGCGGTCGAGCTCGATCAGGATCTCCTTCTCGACGAGACCTTCCGACTCGATCGAGGCCACGCCGTCGACGCGCGAAAGCGGCAGGATCACGGCGTTCTGCAGCAGGTTGTAGCTGTCGGCAACCGAAGGATCGACCGCCACACCGAGCACGTAGACCGGGATCCCCGAGGCGTCTTCCTTGTTGACGTACACCCGATCGATGTCGTCCGGGAACCGGCTGCGCGCGCGCTCGACACGGTCGCGCACCTCGCGGTAGGCCACGTCCATGTCGGTCCCGTGCTTGAAGTTGAGATAGACGATCGAGCGACCCGTCACGCTGACGCTCGTTTGCCGGGCGATGCCTCGCACCGTCGCCAGCTCCTCCTCGAGCGGCAGCGTGACCTTGTCCAGGACTTCCTTGGACGGGGCATCCTCCCACGGCACGAACACGCGCAGGAACGGCTCATCGTAGCCGGCCGGAATCAGCTCGACCGGTATGCGGAACACCGCCGCGCTGCCGACGACCACGAGCGTCAGCGCCAGCACGAGCAGCGTGATGCGGCGGTCGAGCGAGAAGCGCGGCAGTCGGCCCTCGCGGTCGAAGTCGTGGACGGTCACGGTGTGACCATCCCCGACTCCCCGACGGTGAGCGGCTCGGTCCCGCTCGTCGCCGGCGCGGCCTCGAGGCCGAGCAGGCGCGCCTTCCACCCGTCGACGAGCGCGTAGATGCTCGGGATCACCACGAGGGTCAGGAGCGTCGAGCTCATCAGGCCGCTGATCACGGCAATCGCCATCGGCGTGCGGATCTCCGCGCCCTCACCGAAGCCGAGCGCCATCGGCAGCAGCCCCAGGACGGCCGTGGCGGTGGTCATCAGGATCGGCCGCAGCCGCACCCGTCCCGCCGTGACGATCGCCTCGTCGCGCGGGAGACCGCGCGCGCGCAGCGTGTTGACGTAGTCGAGTAGCACGATCGCGTTGTTGACGGCGATGCCGGCCAGGATGATCAGCCCCAGGAACACGATGATCGAGAGGGCCAGGCCGAGCAGCTTGAGAGTCAGTACCGTGCCCACCGCGGCGAGGGGCAGCGTGAGCATGATCACGAGCGGGTGCAGCAGCGACTCGAACTGCATGGCCATGATGACGTAGACCAGGAACACGCTCAGACCGAGCGCAACCCACAGGCTGCCACTGCTGCGCTGCCACTCGTCGTTCTGCCCGGCGATCAGGTAGGTCATGTCGGCGGGCCAGGCGACGCGGCTCGCCAGCGCCTCGTCGATGCGCGCGACGGCGCCGGAGAGCGAGCCTTCGGCGATGTTCGCCCCCACCACGGCCACGCGCCGGCCGTCGATGCGCCGGACCTCGCTCGGCCCCTCGCCCAGCACCACGTCGGCGACGGCCGCGAGGGCGATCGGTCGCTCGCCGCCCGGGTTCACGACGATCGCCCGCACGTCCTCGACGGTCTCGCGATCCGCGAGGCCCAGCCGCACGATGATCGGAATGCGCCGGTCGTGGAGGTTGAAGCGCGTGGCCTCGTGCCCCTGAACCTTGTCGCGGATCAGGCGCGCGACCTCGCGCACGTTCATCCCGTAGCGCGCCAGCCGCTCGCGGTCGTAGACGATCTGGACTTCGGGTGCGCCACTGTGCAGCGTCGTCTCGACGTCCGCCAGCTCCGGCAGGCTCTGCATCACCGCCTGCACCTCGTCGGCGCTGCGCTTGAGCTGTTGCAGGTCCTGCCCGTGGACTTCGACCTCGATCGGCGTCTTGAAGCTGAACAGGACCGGTCGGACCACGCGCGCCTTCAGGTCGGGAACCTGGGACAGCGATCGGCGGAGCCGCGCGATCAGCGCCTGCTCCTGGTCCGGCCCGCGGTGCCCCTCGGCCAGCAGCACCTTGAAGCGTGCCGTGTGCTCGCCTTCGTCCGAGCGCTGCGTGTTGCGCGCGTCGTAGCCCACGGTCAGGATCAGCGACCGTATCGCGTCCTTCTGCTCGAGGATCGCTCGCTCGATCGGCTCGACGAGCACCTCGGTGCGCTCGACCGGCGTGCCGACGGGTAGCTGGACCTCGACCGTGAACTCTCCCTGATGCACCTCGGGAAGCAGCTCGCTATCGAGGGTGCGGGCCACGCGCCACGTGATACCGAGGCAGGCCACGACCACGACGGCGATCAGCGCAGGGTGCGCGAGCGCCGATCGCAGCAGTCGCGGATACGCGGTCTCGAGCCAGTTCATCACGCTGCCGGTGAGGCGCAGCGGCAGCCAGGACAGCGCACCGAAGACCCGCCCCAGGATCGGGACGACGCCACGGGACATTCCGGTCAGGCCGTGGAAGCTGAGCAGGATCGGCTTTCCCAGGACCCACTCGAACACGGAGCCGAGGAGGAACCGGATCCCGATCACGTAGATCCAACCCACGAGAGCGACCAGTGGCACGACGAGCCAGGCCAGCGGCACGAACACGAGGCGCACGCGCCGAGCGCCGGCCGGCTGGCGGCGGGTCAGCCGACGGAACAGGGCCGCCGGCACGCCGATCGATGAGCGCAGGCGCTCGAGGGCGGCCCAGTGGTAAAGACCGGTGGCCCGCCCATCGTCGCCTCCACGCGAGCGCTGTCGCACGGTGCGCAGGATGCCGGCGACGAGGCCGAGCAGGAGCAGCCCGGCCAGCACGCCGAGCGCCACCTGGCCCACGCGCGGCGCGGCGACGGAGAGCGAGATCAAGGCGAGGACGAGTCCCACGGCACCCGAGACGCCCAGTCCCAGGCCCGCGCGGGCGACGAGCATGGGCAGGAAGTACACCGCGGCGGCCGTGGCGATCAACTGGGAGGCGACGACGGCCAGACCCAGATCGCCGAAGGCCTGCCCGGCGATCCCCTCGACGAACACCATCGGGAAGAACACGGCGACCGAGGCCAGCGACGAGGACCACACCGCGCCGCGCACCTCGGACGTGCCACGCTCGACCGCGGTGACCGGATCGTCGCCCTCCTCTCGTCGGCGATAGATCGACTCCAAGACGACGATCGAGGAGTCGACGAGCATGCCCACGCCGAGCGCCAGCCCGCCCAGGGACATCACGTTCAGCGATACGCCGAGGAGATGCAGCGGCGCGAACGTCACGAGCAGGGCCACCGGAATGCCGACGCCGATGATCGCCGTGCTGACCAGGTTGCGCAGGAACAGATAGAGCACCAGCACCGCCAGCAGGCCACCCGAGACGGCGGCACCCACGACCTCGCGGATGCTGCTCTCGACGAACACCGAGCGGTCGGCGACCAGCTGGAGCCGCGCGCCCTCCTCCTTCCAGACCCGCTCGATCAAGCCGATCGGAGCGTTGGCGCTGCGCCCGTCGGCGGAGGAGGCTTCGGCCTCGGCGCGCTCCGGATCGAAGTCGCCCAGCTCTTCGTGGATCCGCTTGGCCAGGGCGACGAGGTTGGCGTCCCCTTCCTTGAAGATCTCGATCTGGATGCTCTCGCCGCCGTCCGCGCGCGTGACGATCTCGCGCTCCTTGTGCGAGCGCTCCACACGGCCGATGTCCCCCACGCGCACATCGCGCCCGTCGCGCGTCGCGACGATCGTGGCCTCGATCTCGCCGATGTCCTCGAACTCGTTCAACGTGCGGACCAGGTACTCGGTGCGTCCCTCTTTCAGCGTTCCGCCGGCGACGTTGATGTTCTCCTGGGCCAGCCGGTCGATCACCTGCTGGATCGAGAGCCCCGCTCGCAGCAGGGCGTCCTCGTCGAGGAGAACGTGGATCTCCTCCTCGAGACCGCCGCGAACACGAACCGCGGCGACGCCCTTGATCGGCTCGAGCTCCTTCTTGATCCGCAGGTCGGCCAGGCGCCGCAGCCGGCGCAGCCCGGCCTCGTCGTCGAAGCGGTCCCCGTGCCCGGACAGGCTGAGCTCGAGGACCGGGTCGAGCGAGGGGTCGTAGTGCAGGATCAGCGGGCGGTTGGCCTCCTCGGGCAAGATCACGAGGTCGAGCTTCTCGAGCACGCTCTGGGTGGCCTCGGACATCTCGGTGTCCCAGGCGAACTCGAGCACGACGTCCGAGACCCCGGCCCGGCTGATGCTGCTGAGCTTCTTCAGCCCGCCGAC
>Ga0180063_1000267_pt1 | contig 13612 bp, 13 predicted proteins | sample EasRivT47_16_10D_FD_121776 | JGI IMG/M metagenome (GOLD analysis project Ga0180063, IMG submission 121776) | Soil microbial communities from meander-bound floodplain in the East River, Colorado, USA - East River metaG ERMLIBT47_16_10D | ecosystem: Environmental > Terrestrial > Soil > Floodplain ...
AAGGGACGATCCCCGGTGAAGAGCTCGTAGAGAACCAGTCCAAGCGCGTAGATATCGGTCTTGACCGAAGCCGGTCCCCCCGCGAGCTGCTCGGGAGCCATGTATGCCGGCGTACCGCCTCCGTCGCCGGCGCCCTCGCGCCCATCGACGAGAACCGCGAGGCCGAAGTCCGTGATCTTCGCCCGCCCGCGCCCGTCGATCATGATGTTCGCCGGCTTCAGGTCTCGATGGAGCACCCCCTGCTCGTGCGCCGCCGCGAGGCCTGCGCACAGTTGTCGCGCGATCTCGACCGCCTTCTCGCGTGGCAAGCGCCCGATGCGGCGGAGGAGCCCTGCGAGATCCTCGCCGTCGACGTATTCCATCGAGAGGAACCGACGCCCGTCCACCTCGCCGACGTCGTAGACGCGGCAGACGCTCGCGTGGGAGATCTGGCGCGCGAGCTTGACTTCGTTGAGGAACCGAGCGCGACGCCCCTCGTCCGCCTCGACGTCGCGCGGCAGGAACTTCAGCGCGACGCCCTGCCCGAGGGTCAGATCATCGGCGCGGTACACCTCGCCCATCCCGCCACGGCCGAGCAAGCCGTGAATCCGGTAGCGGCCCGCCAGCAACGCACCGGGAAGGAAGCGCCCGGCATCGGATGGGGTCGTCGCGTCGTGGCGCGCGCGCAACGGCGCCGACGTGCGCGTCGGATCGGCGCCGGCGAGCGAGAGCACGCCGCCGCATCGCGAGCAGAAGCGATCGCCCTCCGACTGCGGCGCCCCGCAAGCTGGGCACGTGGACATCGTGCGAGGATGTCACGGCACGCCGGCGAACGGAAGGGAGTAGCGTGCCGGGGGAGGAACACCGGCACCCTGGCAAGCGTATCATTCGGAGTGACGCCGAGGAGCCAGGGGAGTTGACATATCACCCGTTCCCGGACCCCCAGGAGCATCCCACACCGGACGACGGACCGAAAACGGCGCTTGTTCCGGCTATCCGCGGTCCCAGAAGTCGATTGATCCGCGTCCTGCTGCCGACCTCCGGCGACTAAGCAGTGTGTCGCGTCGTCGGCGCGGGTGAGGGTGGAGGTTCATCGGTCTGGAGGGAGGCCGCCGCGACAACTGGAGCGACCAGCGACGGCGCGTCCGGCCTTGCTGGTGAAGGTTATCGGGCGTGCTGCCAGCAGTAGCGGCTGCCAGCCGAGGCCGTTCGCTTGCAGCGTGTTCCCTTCTGCGTCGTGGCCGCACACTGCGACCCCGCCAGCGGTAGGGGGCTCGGGCTCGGAGCGGTTCCGGTGGTCGACTTCAGTGGGACGGGGGTCGCGCCCAGCGCAGAGCTGTCTAGCGTGGGTGGCTTGCAGACGCTGCACGGCGTCTTGCTCTTCGCGGCGTCGGCGAGCGTGGTTGCTCGTGTGCTCGCCGTCAGGTACCGGCAGCCCTCCCGGTGATACTTCGTACCTGACGCCGTTACGTAGACCGTCGCTGTCGCCGTCGCTTCGGACGGAACCGCCGCAAGCCCGTGGGCGCTGTCGGGAACGGCCGGACTTGGCGTAGGAGCTGGAGCGGGAGAGGTCCGGCCACCACAGCCGGAACTGTCGGGGTGGCAGGCGCAGTACTGGGTCTGGTTGTGAACGTGGTAGCCGCCGTTCTTGCGGTCGTTGTGTCCACCACAGCTATCGAGGCCGCCGCCGTGGGCTCCCAGAGGCGAGATCGCACTGACGAAGATCACCGGGATGGCCGAGATGACGATTGCGCGGATGAGCCTCACGGGCTGAATCACTGTTCCCGTCGCAGCGGAGAGTCGGGAAGCACTCTCGCTCCCTTGCACAGTGGGCAGATTCCAGTGCCCTCGCACGCGGGACATGCCCTTGTGTGCGTGCGTTTGAGCCAGCCGACCTTCTCAGTCCGGGGGCCCTGACCGACGCACTTCCCGCAACGGCCGGAGCCGTGGCAGAACCCGCAGGACCGCGCCTCGCCCACGTGGCAGCCCCCTTTGCCAGGATTCTGCCACGGACCGGGGTCCTCGGGCTGGGCCTTTTTGCGTGGCTCCTTCTTTTTGAAGGGTTGACGGCTGTGCCGTGTCCCCGTACGTAGTCGGCAGCCATGGCCGACCTGGGCGGCTACCGAGGGCGCCAGCAAGCCCGCCGACGATGGCGAGACCGCGCGTGCCGGGTCGAATCTGTAGAAAGCCTGGGCTCTTGTGATCAACGAGATCGCCCGGATGGGCACGCCCGCGAGCGCGAACGACGAGTGGATCGAAGATCCCAGCGGGAGGCGTTCCCGGACCGGCCCGAATGACACAGACTCACGGCACAACGGCCATGGAGAGCGCGGTCCGTCAAGGCGTTGGGCCGCTCTCGTTCTCTATCACGCTCCTTCCCTCCGGCCACCGCGATAGGGCAAGCGTCTGCCCACGAGCGTCAAGGCCTTGTCCAAGGCGATGAGGTGCTCCAAGGTCTTGACGTTCCGAAACACCTCCTGCCACAACACACCGTCAGTTTGGAGGACGCCGAAGTCTATCGCGGCGGGATGATCCGAGATGCCGAAGTACAGCGGTCGCGAAAAAACGAGCGTGCCCGCATGGCTGGCGGCGTAGATCTCCATTGCCCGGAAGATCTTGCCATCATCGTCGCGACCTCGGTTCACCGATGCCAACTGCGGGTAGAGGTTGATATCCACGCCTCCGCCGGCAGCATGCGCCAAGTGATGGCCGCGGTCGAAGTCCTGCGCGAGTTCGGAGAAGACGATCCCCAGGCCGCCACGCGGAAAACCCCGAATCCGTGTGGCCGGACGTCTCCCTTCCTTTCCGTGGCTTATACCGAAAGCTGCAACCAGGCGATTGTCCGGTATGCTCTCGTCGTGAATCGTAGCCTCGTCGAGGATACTCCCGGTCCAATCGAGGATGAACGTTCCCCCCTCTTCGCAAATGATCTGCAATTCCGTTACGACGGGAGAATGGCGCAAGTACGCTTCCCGCCAAAGCTGGGCCAGGCGGTCCTGGAAGGCCTGCCGGCAGCTGGGGTTGCTGGGATCGATCGACGCGACAACGGCCTGATAGTCGACGGACCAGGAGGCCAGCTCCGGAAAGGGGATCGTGCCCCGCGTCGTGACCCGGTGGGTGTTCATGCCACGTTCTCTCTCAAGATGAGGCGCCGGCCTCCTGCTTGGTCATGTTCCAGCGCTCGAACACGTCGATCACACAATAGGCTACGGCGATCTCCTCGGCGGTCAACGTGGCCAGCGTGGCGTCGATGCGGGCGGTCTCCATCGGGCGGGAGTGTACGGCGGGATCCCGGGCCCGGCGCGAAGTCGGCGGGAAGGGAAGCCGCTGATTCTTGAAGAACGGCAAGCGCGTTCTTGCACCGAGCGAATCGCGCTGACATTCAGCGTTCGTGTCCGATCTGTCAAGGGGTAGTGTCGCTGCGGGGGACCTTCGCCGCTCCCCTGTCAAGCCCGCGCCGACATCCGGCCCGTGAGGAGTCCAATTGTCACCTGGAGTCCATTGACCCAGGCCGGCCGCATCCTCTATAAGGGCTCCAACGAGGGGGAGCTACCGCACAGGACCAGCCCGGGGGAGGCCGCGTGGCGTCAATGTGCGCCGAGCTGCCGCAGGTTCGCGGCGGCCTCCCGGTTGCCAGGCTCGAGCCGAAGGGCGTGCTCGAAGTCCCGTCGCGCATTGGCGAGTTTGCCGAGCTTCCATCGCGCGACCCCGCGATTGACGTAGGCGTCGGCGTCTATCCATCCGCGGCGAATGGCAAGAGTGAGCTCCCGATCGCCCTCGCGGTACCGCTCGTGCTGGACCAGAAAGGTCCCGAGGTTGTAACGCAGACCTGCTACCTTCGGCGTCATTCAAATGACTGTCTTCCTTCCCGAAATGTTTCCCGTGTTTGAGGGAGAAACCTCTGGACGAATTCCCTTCTTCTTCAAGCGGCCGGAGGCCGCGTTGGAGAGGTTGGGATGTCGGAGACACCACGGGACGAGGTTGAGCTCGAGGGCGAGAGCGTAGCGGAATCGATTGCGGAGCCAGCCGCGCCGGCTGACGAGCCGGGGCCTGCGGGCGTGGTCGACGGACCGCGTGGTGTGCGGCTCACCGGAAGGCGCAAGGGATCGCCCGCCCGGCGGCGGGCGATGGTGCTGCCTGGCGCAACGGACCGGTCGAGCCTGACTCCCGAGCAGCGGCTCCTGATCCTGGACGCCTGGCGGAGGTCTGGCCTCGGCGCGCAGGAGTTCGGGACGATCGTGCAGGTGTCGCCGCACACGCTGTACGCGTGGCGAAGACGGTTCGAGTCGCTGGGCCCCGAGGGGTTGTCGGACCATCCGCGGGGATCGAAGGGTGGGAGCCGGCTCGGGGAAGCGGCGCGGCGGGCGATCCTGCTGCTGAAGGAAGCGCACCCGGATTGGGGCTCGGACCGGATCCACGCGATGCTGCTGCGGGGCGAGGGCTTCGCGGCGAGCGCGGGCGCGATCCTGCGCGTGCTGCGCGAGGCGGGCTACGAGTCGACGGTGGTCGAGACGAGCCCGCACGCAGAGCCACGACCGCGGTCGTTCGAGCGTGCGCGTCCGAACCAGCTGTGGCAGACCGATCTCTTCACCTTCGTGCTGAAGCGCGAGAACCGCCGAGTGTATCTGGGGGTGTTTCTCGACGACCACAGCCGGTACGTGGTGGGCTACGGGCTGTACGCGACGGCGTCGGGCGCGCTGGTGCGGGAGGTGCTCGAGGCCGCGATCGCGAATTTCGGCGCACCCGAGGAGGTACTGACGGACAACGGCCCGCAGTACGTGACGTGGCGTGGGAAGAGTGCGTTCTCGCGGCTGCTCGAGCGACGCGGGATCCAGCACCTGGTGTCGCGGCCGAAGCACCCGCAGACCTTGGGGAAGTGCGAGCGATTCTGGGGCACGCTGTGGCGGGAGTGTCTGGAGGCGGCGATCTTCCAGGGTATCGAGGACGCCCGGCGGCGGATCGGGCACTTCATCGACCACTACAACTTCCAGCGACCGCATCAGGGGATCGGGGGCCTGGTGCCCGCGGATCGGTACTTCGAGGCGGCCCCGGAGGTGCTGGCCACGCTGCGCGGTCGCGTGGCGGCGAACGCAGCGGAGCTGGCGCGGGCCGGGCTGCCGCGCAGGAGCTTCTACATCACGGGTCGCGTGGGGGACGAAGCGATCGCGCTGCACGGGGAAGGCGGTCGAGTGATCCTGACGCGTGGGGACGGTGGGAGAGAAGAAGTCGATCTCGGCGCGACGGGTCGACGCGCGGAGCCTGGAGAGGTGACGATCTGGCCCGAGCCCGTGGCGGTGACGGGCGTGCCGAGCGGTGAGGAAGCGGAGGAAGATCAGCCCGACGGTGCACCCGGGACGTCGCCGCTCGACGGGATCCTGGAAGAGATCGGTGACGACGAGGAGCCCGAGCCATGAAGCGCAAGGCGAAGGCACCGGTGACGGTGAAGAAGCTGGGCGGGAGCGCGCAGGCGAAACGCCTGGCTGTGGGGATCCTCGAGAGTCTTGCGGGACTGCGTGGGCCGATGGAGGCGAGCCAGGCGCTGGGGATCTCGCTGCCGCGCTACTACCACCTGGAAGCCCGTGCGATCGAGGGCCTGATCGCGGGTCTCGAGCCACGGCCGCGCGGGGGGCGCAGGCGCAGGCCGGAGAGCGAGATGGCGGCGCTGATGCGGGACAAGCAGCGGCTGGAGCGTGAGGTGCAGCGCTTGCAGGCCCTGGTGCGGGTGGCGCAGCGTACGATCGGTCTGGCACCGGTGCCGAGCAAGCCGTCGGGCGGCAAGCGCAGACGTGCGCGACGGGCGATGGTGCGGGCGAGCAAGGTAGTCGAGGCGTTGCGGTCCCCTGCGCTCGCATCGTCGACACCGGTCGAGTCGGGCATCGGGTCATGAGCGAGGGGGTACCAGGAGCCTTGGTGAGGTCGCGATCGCGCAACCTGGACGATCCTGGGCGGTCGATTCCAACCCATGAGGCGGTCGAAAGCGGGTTACGAGCGTCCGAGGCTTCAGGTGCCTCCAGGACGAGCGTGCTCGAGAGCGGGGGGTGAAGCCGTGGGAGCAGGACGTCGACCGGCAGGTGTGGAGCATGTCGAGCGGCTCACCGGGGACGAGGAGGCGAAGCGCCGGCTGCGCGTGATTCTCGAGACGTTGTCGGGCGAGCGCGGTATCGAGGATGCGTGTGCGGAGCTCGGTGTGAGCGCATCGCGCTTTCACGAGCTGCGGCGGGAGGCGCTCGAATCGGCGCTCCGGGGTCTCGAGCCTGGAGTCTCCGGCCGGCCGAAGCGGGCGAGCGACAGCGAGGCATCGACGGAGCGGCTGGCCGAGCTCGAGCGCCAGAACCGGGAGCTGCAGCTCGAGCTGCAGGCATCGTACGTGCGGACAGAGATCGCGCTGGCGATGCCACAGCTGCTGACGCCGAAGGCGCGAGCGGCGATCAAAAAAAAAGCGAAGCAGGCCAAGCGCGCAGCCAAGCTCGGCGACGGCGGTGGGAGCGGCACATGACGCGCGTGCGGACCGTGCTCGCGGCCCGGAGCAAGTCGCTGCACCGTGGGGCGCGAGGTCAACGTGATCGACGTCGGGCCGAGCGGGCGGTGCGGATGTCGGCCCTGGCCTTCCTGCGCTGGGCCGAACGTCACGGGGCGAGATCGGTGTACGTCGCGGACCGGCTGGGGGTCGAGCCCTCGACGCTGCGACGCTGGGAGGAGAGGTGGGACGAGGACCAGCTCGCGATCCACAGTCGCGGTCGGCCGGTCGAGCATGTCGATCGCTGGATCCGCTATGCGATTCTCGCGGTCTTCAGCCTGATGGGCCCGCACGTGGGGCTGCCGACGCTCCAGGCACTCTTTCCGGAGGTGGCACGGGCCGAGCTGGTCGATTTGCAGCGACGCTACCGCCGGGTGTTTCGCCGGCGGCGCTCGTGGCTCGTGTACGCGTTACGCTGGACGCGCGCCGGGGCGGTGTGGGCGTTGGACTTCACCGAGCCGCCGCAGCCGATCGACGGACTCTACGGGTACGTACTTGCGGTGCGAGACCTCGGCTCGGGTCAGATGCTGCTGGCGCTGCCCACGACGGGAAAGGACGCAGACCTCGTGGCACGGATGCTCGAGGTGCTCTTCCGCTGGCACGGGGCACCGCTGGTGCTGAAGTGCGACAACGACGGGCCTTTCGTGGCCGAGCCGGTGCAGGTGCTCGCCGCGCGACACCAGGTGCGGATCCTGTACTCGCCTCCCGGGACGCCGTCCTACAACGGGTCGGTCGAGGCCGGGATCGGCTCGCTCAAGGTACGGGCGCTGTACGAGGCAGCGCGTCACGACCGGCCGGAGCACTGGACGTGCGACGACATCGAGGCCGCACGCGAGCAGGCGAACCGCACGGCTCGCCCGCAGGGCCCGAGCGAGCCGACACCGCACGAGCGCTGGCTGGCTCGCCCGGAGCTCACACCGGGCGAGCGACGAGCCTTCGGGGAGGCCTATGTCCACTGGGCCACGCAGGAGTACACTCGACTCGGACTCCTGCCGATGGACAAGCTCCAGCACTGGGACCAGGCGGCGATCGATCGGGTGGCGTTGACGCGGGCGCTGATCGAGGAGGGCTTTCTTTTGATCCGAAGAAGGCGAATTCGTCCACCGGTTTCGCTCTTCAGAACGCGAAAGATTTCGTGAGGGACACACCAACATCACTCGCGTCCCGTCGCCCGGTAGTGCCTCCCAGTTCGTTGCGCTGAACTTGCGGATCTGAATCGATGACGAGTCGACCGTGTAGAAGAAGCCGTTCAAGGGGCCACATTCGGGGTCGGCAATGTCCGTGCAGAAGAAATGGTCGGCGCCGTCTGACGTCTGGTAGCGGTACACCGTCTCCTTGTCTTTGGGATGATGCCAGATCTTGCCGAAGTGGATCTGGAAACCCTGACCGTAGGTGTCACTTCCCACGAGCTCACCGGGACACTCAGTTGCGTCCAGCGGATTGCACTCGTTCTCCCAGATCTTCGAGTTGTAATAGAGTACGACCTGATAGCCGAACCAGTCGTTGAGCGCGTAACGCGGACCGAGCGGGATCCGGATGTTCACGTTGCCGGTCAGCACATCGACGCTTTCGCCATCGATCGCACCGCTGAAGACATGCTGGGGCGAAAACCCGATCGCGTCGTTCTGCTGCTCCGCGACAGCATGCCCCGAGGCGACGAGCCCCACGATGAGTCCGACCGCGATGGCGACTTGCGTGCGTCTCTTCGTGCTCATCCTGCTACTCCCCTCGGTTGGTGCGGCGCAAGCCGCCGCGCGGGATCGTCTGCTGGATCGGTTTCTCGCCGTGGACGCTGCGATCGTGGGCGGCTCGGCCGACCCTGCCCGCAGCGCCGCAGCCGGCGTCATCGCGCGAGCCACCTGTCCGGGCTCGGGGCCCGCGCGCGAGGCCTGCGTCGTCGCCGCCGTGCTCGGCGAAGGCGGCATCACCGACCTTCAGATCGCTCCCTCGCCGGCCGAGAACACGGTCACCCACGCGCTCGCTGAACGTCGCGGCTCCTGCGCGGCGATCGTCGCGGTACTCCTCGCGGTCGGCGACGAACTGAATGTCCCCTTCACCGCCATCGTCCTGCGCGAGCATGTGCTCCTCGGCTCGGCCGCAGTTTCGGGCCTCGCCTACGAGGTGCTCGACCGCGGCCGGCCGGTGCGGCTGTCGGAGATTCACAAGTACGGCCCATTGCCTCCCGGCGGACTCGTCCATGTGTCGGCTCCCGACTTCCTGCCGTACTACCTCGACAACCTCGCCGCGCGCTTTGCCGATGCCGGAGACGCCGCGGCTGCTGAACGCCTGTTCCGTGAGGCGACGCGGATCGCACCGAAGGTAGCGCGCCTGCGTTACAACCTCGGGACCTTTCTGGTCCAGCACGAGCGGTACCGCGAGGGCGATCGGGAGCTGAGCCGTGCCATTCGTCGCGGCTGGATAGACGCCGACGCCTACGTCAATCGCGGGGTCGCGCGATGGAAGCTCGGCAAGCTGGCCGATGCGCGCCGGGACTTCGAGCAGGCCCTTCAGCTCGAGCCCGGCAACCGCGAGGCCGCCGCGAACCTGCGGCAGCTCGGCGCACCATGACGCCACGCGCCCTCCCCGGGCTGGTCCTGTGCGGTAGCTCCCCGTCGTTGAAGCCCTTATAGAGGATGCGGCCGGCCTGGCTCGACGGATTCCAGGGGACATTTGTGCTCCTCACGGGCCGGATGTCGGCGCGACCCGCGAGGGGAGCGGCGAACGCCCCCGCAGCGACACTACCCTTTAATAGATCGGACACGAACGGTGAATGTCAGCGCGATTCGCTCGGTGTAAGAAAGCGCTTGCCGTTCTTTCAAGAATCAGCGAGTTCCCGTCCCGGCAACCCACCTCGCGCCGCGTCGAGGGGCCGCCGTTCACTCCCGCCCGATGGAGACCGCCCGCATCGACGCCACGCTCCCTCAGCTGACCGCCGCGGAGATTGCCGACGGCCTGTGATTCGTCGACGTGTGCGAGCGGTTCTGCACGATGAAGCGGGCGGAAGCAGATGAGTGGCGGCGGCGGATCGTGGCGAGGTGGAAGTTCCTGGATCTGCCAGCGGATCCCGGCTCGGTCTCGTAGCTGCTACGGCAAGAAGTGATTGCGCAACCGCACGCGCTCGTTCGCGGACGACCGGGCGCGGTCGTCGAGCTTCATGTCGGCTACTACGCCCGACGGAAGCATCTCCCGCTCGTCACGCTGAAGCGCGTCGCGTAGCTCCGTAGCGCCGAAGGCTGCGTCGGCGCCGCCGTCGACGTGTACCTACTCACAGGCAAAGAGCTCGATTCGAGCCCTCGGAACCCGTTCGACCGGTGCCGAACAGGCGCTTCCGACCTCACTGCGACTGCAACGTCGATCGTCATTCGGCCGACACCCCGCAGCAAAGGTCGTTGGCGCGCTTCATCGAGCGGGGCTTTCCTTGCGGCTTCGCCCGGGTCACGGCGCGGAGAGCTTACGCTTGCGTAGATCGCAACGACAGCGGCTAGTCGGGGGAAACGACGATCTCGGGGGATACGAAGGCCTCGACGTCGACATTCCCTGCGTTGGCGAAATCGTCTCTGCCAGAACTGTCGGCCGGTGCCAGCTCCAACGTGTAGGAACCGCCTCCGGCTTTGGGCGTAAAGCTGACGCTGAGATTCAGCGTGACACTCTTCCCGGTCGGCCCGCTACCGACAACGCTGGAGTCAGCGAGGTGTAGCAGCGCGTAGTCGGTCTGCACGACCTTGGCAGCTCCAGGGGCTTCGCCTTCCGTGAAACGGACATGTTGATTGGCGTTCTTGCCGTTCTCGTTCTTGTCGGCCCCACTCAACGTATTGGTGGCCTCGTCCCAGCGGACCCACAGAGCGGTCTTCTCCTTGTCGGCAATGCGGAAATCGAGGCTCTTCAAATCGCGCCAGACCTTGTCTTCCGGTACCGTCCACACGATGCTGAAGGTCACCTTTTCCGTTGGAATCACCGATTTCTGATCGGGAGCCAAATCAAAGACCCCTTTGCCGCAGGTGTTGAACACGACCGAGCTGCAGCTGTTCGCGTTGTTGTGGATCACGCAGGTGCCGGAAGAGTAGATCGACAGCGATGCGTTGGAAGGTTGTGACAGCTCGACAAAGAACAGCTCGTCGCCCTCGTTCAAGGAGTCTGCCAGGATCGCCACAGGAAACGATGCCGTCGTTGCACCCGCCGGGAAGGTGACGCTCGCAGTCTTGGCAACGTAGTCCGTCCCCGCCTTCGCCAATCCGTCGAGGGTCTTGGCCGTAACCGTCACGTCACTGGCGAACGGATGAGTGAGCCTCAGGGTAAAGGTGACCGACCGAGAGCTGCAGCATGGTTCGTTGGCTGAAATCTTGTCGATCGAAATCTTCGGAGGGGCAAGGAGAATGCTCTCCAGCTGCGTACGCGCCTGGCTCGAGAAGGCCTTGTTGGTTGTGGCCATGACCCTTTCGCTATCCGTCTCCATCAGGTTCCCGGGCTCAGCGGGTAAGTCGGGGTTGAGATCCTTCGCTTCATGCTGGACGTTGAAGAGATGCGCGATTTCGTGCGCGGCACTGTTTGCCAGCGCTTGACCGACCTGCGCAGCCGAGAACGGCCCCGGCAAGATCGGGGAGGACTTCAACGACCCGCCATAGGGATTGTGCACACCGTCCAGAGCGAAGCTGCCCGCCCAGGTTCTGGCGAAGCCGCCGACCGTCGAGCCTTGACAGGCGAGGTCACAAAAACCACTGGCCTTCCCGAAGAGGCGGCAGCCCTCTTTGAGGCCATTGGAGCAATTGACCGTAAACGTGAATCCCGTGTCGTCGATTCCGTAGACTTTGAAATCGCTTCCCGGCCTACCTTCCGGTTGAACGGCCGTGAACGTCATGTTCAGACCGCTGAAGTCCTCCCTGAGCTTCTCGAGCATAGTGTTCTTGACGATTTCGAAGCTTGCGGCGCTATAGCCGAAGGCCGTGAACTTGCCGAGCCCAAGGGTGTCGTGTTCCACAGTTATGTTGGGAAACACGAAGGTGATGGTAGGGTCGACGGTGTTGTCTCCTTGGAAATCAACGAACACGGTGTCCGCCCGCGCCGGCAGGGCCACAGGAAGAGCGGTGATCAGGAGCCAGGTGCGTGTAATTCTGCGGAGCCTCGACGAAGCGTCGCGCATGGCAACTCCTTTTGGAGAGCGGGCGTCCAAAGGCGGCGGCTGGCTCTTAGGTACAGGATCACGGCTCGAGCTGTCAACCGAAACCCGCGTTCCGACTCGAGGCAATGTTCACGGGTGTTCGCACTATCCGCCATGCCTCGTTCTTCCGTACGCCAAGCCAAACCGGGAGAGCCGGGGAATCAAGGCAAAGAACGATGCTCTCGCCGACGTTCGCGTCGCTGGCCGCCGACAGGACAAGACAGGGGATTGAGCCCACCAGGACGACATGCTTCCAGCGGGTCGCAGATCTGTTCATCTCGACTCCTCCTATCTCGGCAGGTGGTGAGCTGTCTCCAAGCAACCAGCGGGATGCGGGCGTTGGCGAACCTCTCGCAGTCTGGCAGGCCTGCGGGGAGAAAGCGATCTATTCTGCAGGGAGTCTGCACGATTCAGGAAGCAGTTCGCCGTCTCGTTCCGTCTCGCGTAGGGCGAACACCGCATGCCCAGTGCTTCGCGCTCTGCGGGCATCCCCTAACTTGGTGAAGTATCTGCTCGGGTTGAGTGAGAGCGTGGTGGAGGTGCCGCTGGTCGGAGGTGGTCGGCAGTCATAGGTCACCGTCCCTGGCGGGCTGGGCATGCCGTAGCTGCTGGCCGGGCGGCGTGGGCTAGCTCGGGGCCGGGCGCTTCAGAAGCCCCTATCGCCGGAACCCGACCCTGGCTCTTGCGGCACCGCTGACGACTCGCGCTCCACGCAGTACCACTTGAAGTCGGTGTCGTCCGACGGCGATCAATGCTTCAATCGGAAGTTCAATGAATCTCCCGAGCATTACTTTACCGAACACTTCTCGCATGATCACTTTGGCTGGAACGTCGACATGCGGCACACCCTCGCGAATGGCAAGCCTGGGGCAGATTGGCGGCATTTCTGAGCGCCAACCGGCAGACGAGCGGCATGTTTCAGGCCTCGTGGACGCGTTTCGACAGGCGCCCACGCAGTCGCCTCTGCCCCTACGTCTAACCGAACACGCGACTTACGGCGACTCGGGTGAGCCCGTGGCAAGCGGCATGGTCGCTGAAACCGCTCCGCTCATGCCGCTTGGCGGGCCGTTTTTGATCCCGAAAGGGGCTCGCGGGAACGGAATCGGTCCCGTCGAGGGCGGCTCGGGAGCGGATTTGGTCCCTGGACGGCCCCGCAGGGAGCGTTTTCGACCCCTCATCCGGTCGGCCTCGCACCGCCGGCTCCCTTGCCATCGCGATCCACTCCGGCCAATGCAGGGCGTCGATCGAGGTGTCGGGTTGTGCCGTCACGTCTGATCGGTCCTTCGCGTTCAATGGACCATGAAGTGCAGAACGGCGTGGACAGCGAATCCGAGCAGGCAAAAGCGGCAGAGAGAGTATCCCCACTTCCTGTCCCAAAGGAGCCCTGCTCCCGCTGCAAGGAACAGGAGGCCCAAGCAGAATGCGCTCCAGATGCGCCAACTGCCGAAGTCGGCCTTGAATTCGGCGGGAAGGGCTTCGTTCCTGACCGGCCCATTGACGATGGCCGTCACGATCTCGATCGGCAGCAGCGACAGCAAGAGCATCCCGTAGCACAGGACCATCACGGCGAAGAACGCGCGACGCGCGTTCCGCTGATCCCCTTGTCGACTGAGGCACAACAAGAGCGGCAGGAACACAAGCGGCGCCAGAAGAACCGCTGCCAGGAGGCCAACAACTGCTTCGGCCAAGCTCACGCTAGATCGTCGGAGCCCAAGAGTTACCGCGTCCGCTCCGTCCCCACCATCCTCCTCGCCGTGGCGATCGCGGCGTGGATTCCCTTCTTGGCTTTCACCGCCTTGACCCGGGCCTTCTGCGTCGGCTTCAGCTGCCGCATGTAGCCCAGGTAGCTGCCCTGGAGCTTGAGCGCTCGTCGGCGCTCGGGCGATAGCTTCAGCTTCGGCCGTGGCGGCCTCGCTGCAGCGACGGCCTGCGCGACGGTCGCCTTCGTCGCCTGCGCAAGC
>Ga0180063_1000268_pt1 | contig 13603 bp, 31 predicted proteins | sample EasRivT47_16_10D_FD_121776 | JGI IMG/M metagenome (GOLD analysis project Ga0180063, IMG submission 121776) | Soil microbial communities from meander-bound floodplain in the East River, Colorado, USA - East River metaG ERMLIBT47_16_10D | ecosystem: Environmental > Terrestrial > Soil > Floodplain ...
GGCGAGGACTTGATTTTGAAATCGTTCCGAGGCCACCTGGACAAGGTCGGCCTTATCAGCGTTGAGTTTCGATACGACCATCCCTACCTTGCTCGGTTAGTTGACATCCTGGAGCCGACCCATCGGTTGGAAACGCTTCGGGGTTTCGACGCCTGCTTCGTCAATCTGAAATGGGGGCAGCCATGATTATGTTGCTGTGTTTCTTCGCCCTGCGTGACGCGGCGAAGGGTGAAACCTTCGGACTTTTCGAGGGCATCCTGGTTCATATAGCGCTGACCCTGCTCTGGATGCTGGCAGTCGTCGAGCTAGTTGGAGAATTGTATGGCACAGCATGGTTTCTCTATCTCGTTTGTACTTAAAGACGGAGACCGTTGCAAGACGTTCCAAGACCTCGTCGAGAAGTACCTCGTCCTACAATCGGCCGCCCTGTTCCAACGCAGAGAGAAAGTCATGTTGAACCGTGCATTCACCGCTTTCGTGTACATGATCTGGCCCGAAGCCAGGGAGGTCCGACATCAGAAGTCGGACTACACCAACGTCGGGTCACATGACAAGATTCTGGAATTGGATACGACGACCAGTCACGTCACTCGGTTTCAGGGCTACTACGAGATTGCCCTGTACGCAAAAAGCAATGGCGCAGTGTACGAGTACAAGGCCGTCGTCCTAGCGGATAAGGCCCTAGATTGCAGAACCGTCAACACGCATTTTGATTTCGACTGGTTCATGGACCTACCAAGCAAGTGCCAGATTCTTGAGCGACTCTTGAATGACGCCTACGGGGTTTCAGACTTTCGGGTTCTGAGTTTCGAGGCGAGGCACGGCCTCGGCTCTGATCTTAGTATTCACCAAGTTGTGCCGGATGGGCAGGGCTACTTTGAACTAGAGGGCCACGACAGTACCGGCCAGCATGATGTCAAAATCATCGCTGAACGGGCCAAGGGAGTTGGCGGCTTGCCATCGCCGGTATTCTTCCAAATATCCAAGTATATTTGTGCAACCAAGCCGTGTGGTGGCTGCAACGTGTGCAATCCAGCATCCGTGTGGCTGAACACCGGCCTGGGCACGCCGCATACACCGATGGGACAATTCACTGGCGGCGTCATCAAGATGCCGTCCAACGTGGTCCCGGCCATGCTGTCGCCGGGTTCCTACATCAGCCCTAGTTCCACCGGCCTCAACCAAATCAACTCCATGCCAGCCCATGAACCGCCCTACGCCCACGAAATCCTGAAATTCCTGGAATACGAGCTTGGCGATGTCAAGTCCGGCATGTTGTCTGGCCAGAACCTGATGCTGCACCGGATCACGGTGTACGACCGGGAGAACTGGCGGGACAAGCTGAGAGCCGAGCTTCCGATTTTGAAATCAAGGCTAGGCGACAAGGTCGGCCTACTCGGCGATATGCGGATTGTCGGCCTGGACGAACCATACGAAGTGCCGGACGAGGCTCCGATCCACCCGCCCAAGCCGGAAACGGCTGTTGGCCGGTTCGGAGTCCACTCTGTGTACCGCATGATGTATCAGGCGTACAAAATCACCATCATGGCCTTTGTGAAATCATGAGTCGCTCAAGACGACGACGCCAGTTGTATTGGGTAAAGCAACGGGCCAAGCGAATCTTCTGGTGGGCTGCCGACGCAAAGTGGGTGGCCAAGTTAGCGAACAATCTGGCATCCTGCTCCCGCTACTGTTGCGGCAACCGCCGCAAGTACGAGGGTCCAACCCGGAAAGAAATCCAGAAAGATGAACTATTACCTTGACACTGAGTTTCTGGACGACGGCAAAACGATCGACCTTATCAGCATCGCGCTGGCCTGCGAGGACGGTCGTGACTACTATGCCGTCTCCAGCGACTTCGATGAGGCGAGGGCAACGGACTGGCTCAAAACACACGTATTGAACCATATTCCGAAGGACTTCAAACGAATCACGCGGGTCCAGATTGCACGCGATCTGACGGCCTTCGTCCAGGGTACTCCGAAGCTGGGTGGCTACATCCCTCCTAAGATGTACGGCTGGTATTCGGCCTACGATTGGGTAGTCCTATGCCAGTTGTTCGGACCAATGGTGGAGCGGCCCTGCCACTTCCCCAAGCTGTGCCACGATGTCAAAACAATCTCAGACCTCTGTGGCCTGGGAAAGATTCCAAAATCAGGATTCACCATGCACCACCCGCTGGATGATGCAAAGTGGTGCATGAAAGTCCATCAAGCATGTTTGGAGCCACGATGAAACGCAAAGAATTCTTCTCTGTCTGCCTCGAAACGAATGGCCCTAAGAAAGCCATTCTGAAAGAAATCTTCGATCACCCGCCTACGCTTGAGTCTCTGCGGGAAGCCTACCGCCAAGCTGTCGCCGTGATCGACGCGGACGTGGAAGCCTACACGCCTTCGGATGATTCGTCCGAGGACGAAATCCACGACGAGGGCGTTGAGCGTATGCGGGACGAGTTGTTCCGCCTCGACGAATTGATTTCAACAATCAAACCGGCCGGGATGGTGGAAGCCTACGACAAGGGGCATCATACCATCATGGTCGCTGGCTGCCGCGTTGGCCATATCGACATCGAGAAGGCGACCTACTTGTCAAAAGAGGAGCCGATCCATGTTGAGCAGGCGCTCGCTCTTACGCAGTCTGTTGGCGTTGTCGTTGAACGCCGTGGTCCCCGCGTTACCGAAGGCTGTATGCACGGCGGTAATGGACTCTCCGACGGACCCTGAATGGGTTACGGAAGGCGAGCATCCTAATGGCTATATCGTTTATATCGAAATGACCTGTACTTACAAGGTGACACCCCATGCAGCCGTATGTCTCCATTGATCTTGAAACCACCGGCCTGAACCCCGATACCTGTCAGGTATTGGAAATCGGAGCCGTCATCGACGATCTGACCACCGACCAGGACAAGTTGCCGAAGTTCCGGGCTATCCTCAAGCACAACCTGATCGAGGGCGAACCCTACGCCCTGCAAATGCACCCGAAATTGCTCTTTGCCATCGCCCAGATTCCGGCCGTGGACGGTGACATCGCCGACCCGGAACTTGATCCGATGGACCCGGTGAACTGCATGTTCAAGCCGCATGAAGTGGTGCCACGGTTCAAGGGTTGGCTGAAAGCCCACGGCATTCCGGTGGACAAAGGTTTCCAGCCAGCCGGCAAGAACTTCGCCAACTTCGACAAGCCCTTCCTTGAGGCCGGCGTCCCGAACTGGAAGCGTGATGTCAAAATCAAGCACCGGACGATTGATCCCGGCAACCTGTTCTGGTGGCCGGGCGAGGAGTACCTGCCCGATACCAAGACGTGCTACGAGCGAGCCGGCCTTCCGCCGGAAGTCGCCCACACGGCGGTTGAGGACGCCCTTGGCGTTGTGAAGCTGGTTCGGGCTTACAAGGCTCGGTGCATCCGGGAAGCTCAGATGGCCAAGGGCTTCATTGAAGCGTTCGGCAAGCTCCAGGCGTCCTTGCATCCGTCCCTGATTGTCGATGTCAACAACCCGATGGGCATGGCGGACGACATTATCCGCTACGTCCAAGCTCCTGTCCTCGGAGGTTCGTCCTGATGCGGCACTCCGCCCTGATTCTTCTGAAACCCGACGCCTTTGAGCGTCGGCTGTGGGGAACCATCATGGAGTTCCTACAGGAACAAACTGATTTTGTAATCAGCGAGTCTAGGCTCTACCATCCGAGCATACCGACGACGCTGAAATTGGGGAAGCACTATGCTGAGCATCAGGGCAAGGATTTCTTCGATGGGCTGATGGAGTTCATGGTGTCCGGTAAAATCCTCGCCTTGGCGGGGCGGACCCATGACGTTTTCATCTTGAAATCCAACGTGGCCCCCATTCGCGTCAAGCACGCCGAGGGTGGGCCAAAGAACCTGATTCATTGCTCTGACTCACCGGAATCTGCACAGAGGGAGATTGACATATGGTTTCCCTCAGTGTGAAAGCCGTCCGGCACAGTCACCACCTGTTCGATGTCACTTTGAGCGGAGACGACATTGTGGGACAAAGGCGGCTTAGCCGCGATGTTCTGCGTATCGTAATCAGCGAGTTTCGTAAGACTGGCAGAATTCGTGTTGGCCATGCCGAAGCCAACTTCACCGACAAGGCCGAGCGGGCAAGAGCCTGCGAAATGGCCGAGGCCGTAATGCGAGAAGAAATCCTATGAAGAACTTTCTTGGAGGACTTGCTGTGGGACTTATCCTGTTGTTCGTGTCTGCTTTGGCCCAATACAATGGCGTCATCGAAACGGCGGAAGCGCCGGAGCCTGATGTTGAAATCAAGCTGCCGCCGGTCGAGGAGAAGCCGGACCCGATCGCGACTCTGGATGGCTACAAGCGGACGTATAGTGCGGCCCTTAGCCGGATTGCCCAGGACACGGCCGACAACATGGCCGCGAAACAGGCCAGCCGGTATCGGGACATTAGAGCCTTTCATACCCGCTTCGGGCAGGAGGCGCTGACACAACACGGAGAGGTCCGAGAAAACATTTGTTGGGTCAGCGGCAGCAATGACTCCTGGGAGACGGCCTATGAGGTCTGGAAGGCCAGTCCGCCGCATGAGTACAACCGCCAAGTCGGCGCTAAGTACATTGGCTACGCCAGGGCGACAGCCGGAAACACCAGCTACTATGTTGTGGTTTACGGCTCGAAGCCTTAGCTTGGGTGGGTTGTGAGGCCCGCCGGAGTGAGGCGGGCCTCACTCCCTCTTTTGGAGAACCAACATGATCGTGCTTTGCAAAGATGGTTTCTACTACCGCAACCCCACTTGGGAAGCCGACCGCTTAATGGTTCGGGCCGAGCTTGAGGTTGACGTGTGGTACGTTTACCATCGTCCGGTTCTGTACCGGGCTTTGATGTCAAAAATCAGCAAGCTGGTTGGTTCACACGGCTTGCACACTGCCGACGGCACCTTTACCGTGGCCGGCGACATGACCAAGATGCTGGTCAAAGAGAAGATGCAGACCGTGTTCCACACCACGATGGTGATTATCGGGCAGCCTCGGCCTCCTCAATCGTTCGAGGGGAAGTTTGAGATTCGTCCTGCTGATTTTGAGGATGAAATCATTGACGACTACTCGATCCCTGGAATCAAAGCTCGTCGAGAAAGGTGGAGCAATGAAAGGGCCTGATTGGGATAAGATCAACAGCCAGTGGGGTGACATCCTGGCGGCGGCTCGGAAGCATCCGCAGATGCGGGCCGAGCTTATGTTCGACGACGTAGGGGCTATTGTGACGACGCAGAGGCCCATGATTGAGTCAATGATTGCCGACAGAACGGACAAGTCGCATCGTATCCTGTTTTACTTGGCGATGCTGGGTTTCCACAGCGCACCGGGCCGCATCCTCAAGGTGGGGGTGGGCAACAAGATCAAGCCGAAGATGAGCGGCAAGCAGGAGGTTGTCAAACGTGGAAAGCGTTGATTTTGAAATCATGGGAACCGATGGCCGCATCCGCCATGAAGGAACGCGGCAAGTCAAGACGAGTCACCGTATGGAAACGGTGACGGACCCGGTGACTCACGTTAAGCACGAAGTGCCGGTGACGAGCCACGAATTCATAGGCGGAATCCCCGCCGTCCTCGATCAGGAAACTCTGACCTTAAGCTGGAGTGTGACACTACAATGATGCATCCGCAACAAGGCATAATGGTCGAGACTCTGGAGGCGCATGAGTCGCTACAGAAAGCGCTGGCCGAGGCCCACACCGGGCCTTGGCCATTAAAGCGTTTGGCGAACATGACGCTTTTGGAGTTTCTTTGCATCGCTGGCCCGAACCGAATCCGCTTCACCTACGAGGGACCGATTGATGGCGAATTTCATGGGCCAGCGAGTGGGGACAGTGCTGGGGAAGCCGTACATAGCGGCTCGCGTCAAGACGCCGATGTATCCATCGGTAAAAGTCTTGCAACCCTCGACGCATCTGCGGTTCCTTCTAGTTTGCCCATACGGCCAACTGTGGTCCCCATACGTCCGATCCCGAATCCGCCCCACAGACCCTCGCGTCTTAGCGTGGGAAACTTCCCGGATCGACAAGACGGGGACGTGTTTTAAGTTGACCTGCGACCCGTTTATCCCGGACCATTCATTCAAGATATCCGGGTGCCTTGTAGTTGATTTGCAAAATCAGGAGATTGGCCGCGCCCTAGACTTCCGACTCCCCTGCGAAGTATTCGCCGGGGAAGAAGTCGTATTCGAGTGGCATGTACTATGCTTTTCCTAATCGTTATCCTGTTGGCCATTGTTATTCTGATTGCTTGGTCCTGCGGCATGATGTACCATAAACGCAGACTGCGTCTGGAGGCGGAGCGCAGTGCGGTACGGCAGGCCGACGAGGACTTCCACAAGGAATATCCGGGAAGTCCTATGCGGTACTGGAAGCCAGAATCCTGGAAACAGTTCGAGGAAAAGATGATACAGGCCGGCCTGGAGAGGATGGTTCGTGATTTTGAAATCGAAGATCGTGAAGAAATCGCCTTGGAGCAACTGTATGTCTCAACCTATTGGGTCCACGGAATCATTTTCGCCAAGCGTCATGATTGATGGTCACTCGGTGGCCGTACCGGGCATCCTGTGGGTGGTGGCCTTCGCCCTCCGCGGAGTGCCCTGGGCCTTGGAAGAAATCAAGAAACCGGAAGTCGATGCCGAGTTTCGGAAGTACCTACTGAATCAGCGTTGCCATAGGCGGCAGGCATATATCAACCGCCTTGATGCTGAACTCAAACAAGCCATTCAACTACAGGAGCAGGACAATGCGACTATTCATTCCCTTGCCGGGCAGCTACATCACGTTGGCGGGTGATCTGACGTTCGTTTGCTCGGACAACTTTTGTCCGGCTCAAGGGACGGTCAGCACGAAGGGCACTGACAAGGTCGCCACCATCCCGCGAGGCACGGAACTGCGTGTCGAGAAGTTTCGCGTCCAGACGCCGGGCCTTCGCTCGACTAAGAACAATCCGTTTGGCCTCGTCCTTAGTGTGGAAAATGAGGAATTCTGGTTGCACTTCGCCACAGTAAACCAAATCGACATCAAAGACCCGAAGGTCAAACTGGATAAGCCGTTCTTTCTCCAGAACCGATACCAAGACGATCGGTGGACCAACATCGACAACGAGGATTTCAAGACATTCGAGGAAGCCGTAGCACGGGCTGCCTCGCTCTGTCAGAACGCCATCACCTACGGCATGGTCCGCGTCTGCCAGATTTATGAAGGGCCGGGCGACGATCGAACCAGCGTTCTCGTTACATTCCCTGCCGGAGGCTTCATCAAATGATGCTGGACTTCAAGCAATTCGAGATTGACAACGAACGGGCCTTTCCGTCCTACACCGTTGCCGTTCGTTTCCAAATGGATGGCAAGCCACCAGCGGGTTGGACCCGGAGCATAGTCGAGGGCAAGCCGGAGCGGCAGTGGAGTAGCTCGCAGTGTATGTCGCCGCTGGCCTATGAGGCGAAGCCTGACTTCTCCGTGGTTCAGGCCGAAGCCCAGGCATTTTGGGACGCTGTCAAAGATCAGGTCCACGGCCCGAACAGCTATGGCCCGGAAGGAACGCCCAAGTTTCCTAACGTCTCTGATGTCGAAATCAAGATCGGTGACGAGAAGTGGGAGACTTGGATCGAGGGCTGGTTCAGCCATTGGACATGGCGTCTCGACCGGACTGACGCCGAGCTTCTGGCAAGTTTTGAGAAGTACGTTCGCCGCGTCCGGGAGCAGTGCAACTACGACTCCGAGAAGTACGGCGGCCGGCTCATGGGTGCCGAGGATCGGTATAGATGGAAGGGCGACGGCCGCACCGGAACCGAGGCTCCCTGCAACTGCGACCACTGCCAGAAGGCGGGCATCACAAGGATCGACCACTAATGTACGTCGCCGTTGAGGTTAAAATCGAAAGCAAGTGGGAGCGATTAGCGGTGGCCGATACTACGTTAGAGGCGGCAATGCAAGAGGCTCCCACCATCGTCAAGTCAGTTACGGGCAAGGACTTCCCGTATCGCGTGCGCCGTATCCAGGAATCCGAGCTAGAGGAAGGCGTAGCTTTGGCTAGGACAAATGATGAAGTGCCGCTTTGCATGTGCGGGCGGCAACGCTGCGTAATCAATCCCAAGACTCTTGAGTGGGAGTGCGAGCATTGCGATGATGAAGAAACCGTTCCATAAGGAAATCGCCTTCGCATTAGGGGAATGGGTCTATTACAGACCATCCGATGAACCGTTCCGCGGCCTGATTACCGGGCTGCAATTCGATATAGGCGGCGGACTCCTGTATCGAGTGTGCTGGCAGAATAAGTCCGATACGAGCCACTACGAACACGAACTTTCAACGTACCATGAGCCTCCACCTTTTGATCCTACTGCCGGTGATCCTGTTGCTGCTTAGCTGGGTTGTGATTTTGAAAATCAAACTGTTTGCGTATCGGAAGCAGGAGACGGCTATCATTGATGCCTTGCTCCTGTTCGCCCGCCACGATTATATGCACGTCCATGAATTCGTGCAGTCGCTCAAGCAAATCCTCAACGGAGAGCAGTGATGAGAGTGAGCCGAGGCGAAAGCCTGGACAGGTTCTACCTGTTCAAACTGTGGGGCTTCGGCCTCTTTCTCCATAAAATCCACCACTCGGACCCGGTTGGTTTGTTCCACACGCATCCGTGGGACTCGATCAGCTTTCACCTGCGACCTTATTCGGAGTTGATCTTCGATCGGCACACCAAGCGTCTTTCTATTCACAGAAGGCGCTGGCTGAATTATCTGCCGGCCAAACGATTCCATGCCGTTACAATCGGCTCGAAGCCAGTGTGGACACTCCTGTTCCACTGGCCCTTATCCAATATCTGGAGTGTGATAGATGAAGAAGGCCACGAAGTCAACAGTCCGTGGGAGGGCGAAGGCAAGGGGCGTTCATACACGGCTGCTATCCGACACCGTACAGTCGATGCGGACACACGGCCAAGTGGTTCCAGTTCTGCTGCGGCGGACGGGAACTCATAGATATAAGATTGTAGATGGTCTGCACCGGATCGAGGCCCTCAAAGTTCTCGGTCAGTTGAAAGTCATTGCCCAAGTTGATGGCGAAATCATCGAAGTGGGCGTTCACCAATGTTCTCTCTAGGAGATACCTATGAGTCGCCGTGAAATTCTGCTTCTGTTGTTGGGCATCGTGGGCACTGGCGGAGGCGCTGGCGTCGAGGTACAGCAGGTTCGCAACTATTCCTATGCCATCCAGGATGGGAAGCCGTCTGCTGTGAAACTCGATTCCACCCACTACGAGCTTGGCTATGACCTCATCAAAACCCGCGACACCTACAAGGCGCGAACCGGCCTGTCCATCAAGGACGGCAAGTCTCTCCCACTCACCCAATGAGTTCTGTACGCATCCGCATACAGTGCGGGTGACATGGGGCATCCTAGCCGAGCAACACGCTGAGTGTTGCTCGGCTTGTGCCCATTTGATCTTTGAGCGATGCAAGCCGCAAATCGCAACTGGCCGGATTCCCTTTATCATGGAGCCACTCTGATGGACTACGTTACCCTGATGGGTGCCGAGGACGTGAGCCGGGCCGGTGGCCGAATGTCCGAGGCCGGCAACGACATGCTCCGAGCCGCCAATTTGATGTCAGAATCAAACGACCAGCAGCGTCGCTTCATGGACGACTGGCTGGACCGATTTCGTCAAACCCTTGAGGACCACCGCGATGCTCTGGCTAGCAAATCTCTTGATCCTAGTGGGGTTGTGGCTAATCGGATATAAGTGGAGGCACGCCTTCTTGTTCAGCATAGGCGGCGAAGCCCTATACACTTGGGTCGCCTATAAGACCGGGCAGGTGGAACTGTGCTGCATCTGCGTCGTTTTCTGCGTCTTGGCCTTTCGGAACTGGTGGAAGTGGGGCAACGATGAAAGCTAACATCCTGACCGGCCGCGGGATGGACCGAGTGAGTCTGGAAACAAACCTCCCTGGTCCCTTTCCCGGTGAAAACTTGTGTCTTGATTTTGTAACCCCAAAAGGCGATGCCGTCGGCTATCTCGCCCATACCTTTCCTACTGCGGAAATCACCATCCATGATGTCACAATTCTGGCGGATCGAGTGGGAAAAGATGCCGTGGTACATGATAGAGTGCAAAGATGGAAAAGTCTGGAAGCCGATCGGCAAGTTCCAGGCTCCCTCGTATCGGGCAGCCTTGGACTTTCAATCGAGCTTCCTCAAGAGGGGCGGGATGCTCAAGCACCGGAGTAGGGTCCGACCTGGGAGACATAAGGTGACGCCATGAGAGAAATCCTACTGTCTTGCGGCGTTACTCTCCAAGTTAGCGATGTTGATTTCTTATTTGTTTTGGGTCAAAGCTGGACCGTCAACAGTTATGGCTATGTAGTCGGTACCAATGCTAAAAGACATCCCTTTCGGAATCAGCAACTAGGGCGAGTTTTGGCAGTCAGAATGCAGTTAGACTTGAGCCATGAGATCGACCACAAAGATCGAAATCCGTTAAATTTTCAACGGGATAACTTGCGGCCTGCAACTGATAGCCAACAAGAGGCTAATAAAGCTGCGCACAACCGTTTTGGCATAAAAGGCATAAAGGCTAATCGAGGTCGATGGCAGGCCAGACTAAAGAAAAATGGACGAACCAAACATCTTGGGACATTTGATACGCCGGAACAGGCTGCCGAAGCGTATCGACAAGCTGCAATAGAAGCCTTTGGGGAGTATGCCTGTGTCGATTGAACTGTGGGAAGGTGACTGCGGAGAGCGCTTGGATCAAGCTCGCGAAAAAGGTGAGCGCTTTAGGCTCATTTTTGCAGACCCGCCAGACGGAATTGGCTTGAAATACAACACTTATAAGGATGATCTTCGCGGGGATAGGTACTACGATTGGCTGGAGCTTTTGATTCTGAAATCAATGGCGGTGGCCGACATCGTCTGGTTCAGCTACTATTGGGCACACGACCTGGAACTCACTCATAGGGTGCGTAATGTACTTCGATACCGGCATCCCGTTTGGACAGCTAAGAAAATACTCTGGCGATATACCTTTGGGCAGTACGTTACCTCAGACTGTGGCTCTGGCTTCCGGTACATGCTACGTCTGGCCGGACCCGGATGTACTTTCGACACGGATGCTATACTGGTCGAGAGTGAACGACAGCGCTTGGGCGATAGCCGGGCTGTCGCCGAGGGGCGGGTGCCTGACGATGTTTGGGATTTTCCCAGGGTCACAGGTAATAGTGCAGAGAGAAGAACCTGGCATCCCACCCAACATCCAGAAGGCGTTGTGGAGCGGCTGGTCCGCCTTTGCGGACCATACGGGCTACCTAAGCCTGGGGGCATTCTGGACCTGTTTTCTGGTACGGGAACAGTCCTCCGGGTTGCCAAGAGACATGGCTATCCTGCCATTGGCTGCGAACTCGACGCCGAATACTGCAAGCATACTAGACGGGATTTGGGCCTTGGACAAGTTTGACGCCCACTGTGTACTCAGTGCGCTGAGGCATTTTTGTCAAGGCGACTGCGGCTGCGACCCCGAAACCGGACCGTGTGAAACGTGCTACTATCAAGACTTGCTACGCCGTCTTAGGCGAGCCTTGCCGCCTTCATGGGAGAAAGACTTTGGATTTCAGAATCAATGAAGCCACTGCCAAGGCGGTGGTATCCGACATCCTCGAATCGTGGAACGAAAGCGGTAGCAGCAAAGAGGCTGTTGTCTTTGCTCAACAGTTAGCCACCATGTACAATATGCCCGAACGTGAATACGTGGACCGGGCGCTGGGGACATTCAAATGATTTTCGGAATCATCGCCGGCGTGCTGACTAATACCGGCATCTTCCTACGCTGGCCGTCCTATAAGACGGTCGGCGTATTTTGGCGTATCCATGAGTTTGAACTCGTAGCGGAGGCTTTGCTATTAGCATACCTGCTATTAGGATGAATGAGCCAAGGGATCGGACATTCATGTTCACTGATTTTGAACTCACTGTGCTAGAACGGGCGCTTAGCCTGTTCAAATCGGAGCTAGACCATCAGGAGGATTTCCCTTTCTCAACGGTCGGCGAACTGCGACAAGGAATTGCAGCCGCCCTTGGAGGCCAGCGTGACGAAAATAATCAACCTGTTCGGAGGGCCGGGATCGGGGAAGTCAACGACGGCTGCGGGCCTGTTCCACCTGATGAAGCTGCACGGCAAGTCTGTTGAGCTTGTAACGGAGTTCGCAAAGCGCTTGGTGTGGGAAAACAGGACGGGGACGTTGAAGAACCAGCAAGCCTACGTCCACGCGAAGCAACTGCACTACCTGGACAACGTGGTAGGCAAAGTTGATTATATCGTGACTGACTCGCCTACGCTCCTCAGTGCGATCTATGCACCCAAGAACTATGTTCCGGCCTTCGCTGATTTTGTCCGTCAGCAGTATGCGCTTTATGACAATCTGAATATCTTTATCCATAGGATGAAGAAATATGTTCCGGTTGGGCGGGTCCAGACGGCCGAACAGGCTCTTGAAATTGATTCTGAAATCCATCGCTACTTGGATCAGTACGCGATTCCATACATCGGTGTGCCGGGAGACAAGGACGCGCCGGCCTTCATAGCGGGATACCTAGAACGATGATCTCAAAAACAAGGAAACCAAAACGTGCAAACGAGAATCGGGCTGGCGACGGCCAAGGACGTAATCGCAAGCGTCCTACGGACATACGCAGAGGGCGACGAAGTGCCACAAGCGCTAGCCCTCGCAAAAGAACTGGCTCGGTTCTGGAAACTGAGCGAGGCCCTGGAGCTATTGAACCGGGCCAGTATCTAACGGTCCACGGATGCCGGATTGTGACAACAGATATGGTAGCGTGCTGGTATCCAGGGCGCTTGGCGTCTTTCCTTAAATGGATGAATGGCCAAACCGGAATCATGATTCCGGGGACCAACGGCATGGGCATTTACTTGGACGACTTCAACAGATGGAAAGCAGGCTTATGAAGATTTCACCAGTCATCCAGTTCCCTGGTATGGCCATCCGGGTACGTCAGGAGGGCGCTACCTTGGGCATTGAAATCGCAGGGGAAAAGATCGAACAGCAATTTTTAGGTTCCCTAAGAGAGGCAACCATAGCCCTTCGGTATGACTCTGCGGAGACGCCGATCTATGATGTCAAAATCAACGGCACTCTGATACTGAGCAGGCCCGGACCGCGCTTAGGGCTTCTTGAACCGCCCACCCAGGTTACGTTGACTTGGCCTGAATCGCCGAATCCAGGTAAGTGAAGGAAGCGCTAGGTGCGCTAAGCGCTTGGAGCGCTAGGAATGATTCTGGCATCGAAGAATCGGGGATCAGAATATGGGCCAATCGTAGAACCCTCGCAGCGGGCATCCGGCGTCAAGTGGTACTGGGAGCCAAGTTTGTCAAAATAGCCCCGCCCTATGCGTCTGGATTGCGCAGGCGGGCTATTAGGGGCATAGTTGCCGAGCCAGGGCCGGCTTACTGGATTTTCTTACTAGACCAGTCAGCCATAGCTTGTATAGAAACGCCACTAGCCATTTTTCTCTCTATTGCGGCATTGACTAACTAATCTAGTAAGAGAAGTAGTAACCCCTTGCCAGATAAGGGTTTACGTCAAA
>Ga0180063_1000269_pt1 | contig 13589 bp, 12 predicted proteins | sample EasRivT47_16_10D_FD_121776 | JGI IMG/M metagenome (GOLD analysis project Ga0180063, IMG submission 121776) | Soil microbial communities from meander-bound floodplain in the East River, Colorado, USA - East River metaG ERMLIBT47_16_10D | ecosystem: Environmental > Terrestrial > Soil > Floodplain ...
AGGCGACGCCGGCTATCGTCGCCCCGGCGCCTCTGTCAAGGTGACGACATGAGCGCGCCGTGGGGTCGCCCGCCATGGCAGGTCGACGTGGCGATCCCGGAGGTGCCGCTTCCCCCCCTCGCCGACGTCGCGGTCGTGGGGGCCGGCTTCGCGGGGCTCGCGACCGCCCACGAGCTCGCGCGTGGCGGCGTTCGTCCGGTCGTGCTCGAGGCCGACCGGATCGGTGCCGGGGCGAGCGGCCACTCGGGCGCGATCGCGCTCGAGGGCACGGCGGTCGGCGACCTCGACGACGCCGATCGCTGTCTCGAGAGCCTCGCCCGCATGACCCGCGACGCCGGGATCGCCTGCGATCTCCGGCTCGACGGGTGCTGGGAAGTCACGCATCACGCCGAGCCCGGGGCGCCGGGCCCGCAATGGCGCGATGGCGAGACCACGCTCTCGATCGCCGACACGGTCCCGGGCGGAACGATCGACGCGGGCGCCGTCCTGGCCGGGCTCGCACGCGCCGTGCTCGACGCCGGCGGGTCGATCCACGAGCACCATCGCGTCGAGGCGCTCGAGCTCGGCAGGCGTCCGTCGCTGCACACGGCACGCGGCACCGTCGTCGCCGAGCGCGTCGTCGTCGCGACGAACGCCTACCTGCCGGCGCTGCTGGCCCTGCCGATCGACCTCCGGCCGGCGCTCACGCTCGCCGTCGCCACCGCGCCGCTCGGCGCCGCGATCCGCGGTGAGATCGGGCTCCGGCTGCCGTTCTACACGGTCGACCTGCCCTATCTGTGGGGACGCGAGCTCGCCGACGGCCGGCTGGTCTTCGGATCGGGCCTCGTCTTCCCCGCCGGCCGCGACGTGCGCGAGACGCGCATCGACGGCGACGACGCGCGCGCCATCTTCGAGCGCCTCGAGACCCGCGTCCGCGGTCTCCACCCGAGGCTACGCACCGTCGTGATCGAGCGGCGCTGGGGCGGCCCGATCAGCTTCGTGCCGGGCCGCACGCCCGTCGTCGCGTCGCATCCGGACGACGCGCGCGTCGTCGTCACCGGCGGCTGCGCCGGTCACGGTGTCGCACTATCGTTCCGTCTAGGCGAGCTCATCGCCGCCCACGTCACGACCGGCCGGCCCCTCCCCGCATGGGGAAGAGCCGCGCCGATACTACGTCTCGACGCGGGGTAGGACGCGAGACGCAGTCTCGGGTCGGAACTACCTGAGGGTGTAGCTGTGGACCTTCACGCCGTCGTCGCGCCAGGTGTCGCGCCAGTTGCGGTTCGCGTTCCAGGCGTATGGCGCCTCCGGCCGGAAATACGACGAATCGTAGACGGGCGGCACGAACACCGGCGCCGGGTAGTAGGGGTAGTACGGGTATCCGAACGGATAGACGGCGACCGGCGGACCGAAGCCGCATGGGCGGCCGCGCCCGAGCACTTCCCCGGCCCCGGCCGGACCGGGGAGCGCGAGCACCATCCCGAGGAACGTGGCGAGCAAGACCTTTCGCATTGGCTCACCTCCGAGACCGCAAAGGTCGCGACCTCGACCTCGGTTACGCCCGAGGCGGCCGATCAGATGTGGTGATCTGGCTCGACTATGGGGCGATTGTCGTTGAACGGTACCGGGAAGGTGAAGACGTCCACGATCCCGCTGCCGACCCGGGCCACGCCCCAGAACGCGCCGATGAAGGCCCCGCCGAGGACGCTCCCGATGTGCGCGCCGAGCGAGTCCGTCCCGTACTCGGTGGCGGCGCCGATCGTGTGCGTGATGACCTCGTCCGGAATTCCGACGGCGATGTTGACCACGCCACGGGTGAACTTCTCGATTCCGGGCGGCATCTCGTTGTCGTCATATGCCAGCGCCTGCGACGCCATCCCCACCAGCCCCAATCCCAACACCGAAACGGCCACGAGCTTCCGCATACCGGACCTCCTTTGCCTGAAGAGGGGTTGTACCCATTTCTCCCCCGGGAGTCGAACGTGGCCATGGGCCCGCCAGCGCTCCCACCCGGCCCGCGGTGCTCGGGTCGCTACGACCAGAAGGCCGCGATCCGCTCGAGCGTCCAGGCGACGGCGACCGCCCCGATGCCGTAGGCCGGCACCGCCTGCACCGCCCGGGGCAGGCGCCGAAGGCCCAGGATGGGCAGCAGCATGACCGCCACGAAGGCGAGCTGCCCGACCTCAACCCCGCCGTTGAAGGCGAGTAGCGCCGCCGGAACCTGGTCGGGCGGGAGCCCGAGATCCGCCAGGGCCCCCGCGAATCCGAGGCCGTGCAGCAGGCCGAAGAGGAACGCCACCAGCCAGGGCTTTCGATGTGCGAGCGTCGCCGGCGTCCCGGGCGGTCGCAGCGCCTCCACGGCGACGAGCACGATGCTGACCGCGATCATCGCCTCGACCGGGGCCGGTGGCACGCGCACGACGCCGAGCACCGCGAGCCCGAGCGTGAGCGTGTGCGCGAGCGTGAAGGCGGAGATGGTCCCGACCAGTCGGCGCCAGCCTCGGACGAGGAGGAGGAGCCCCAGCACGAAGGCGAGATGATCCGTGCCGCCCAGGATGTGCTCCACCCCGAGCGCGCCGTAGCGCCGGAGGACCGTGCCGAGCGGCGCACCGGCGCCGGTCCCCGGCACGACGAGCTCCTCGGCGCCCTTCCGCAGCACGCCGGTCGTCATGGTGCCGTCCGTCCACTGGATGCGCAGCAGGACGTCGGTCGGATGGCGCTCGAGCCCGGCGACGCCGATCGTCTGCCCGCGCAGCCCGTGCGTGCCGCAGTCGATCCGAAAGACGACCAGCCCCTCGACCTCGGCGTCGGGGGTCGAGAGCGGACCGACGCGACGGCATGCCGCGCCGAAGACGGGCGTGAGCTGCGGGGCGAGTCCCGCCCGGTGCGGCGCCGGGCCCTTCCACACGACGTCGTACACGCCGGCCGCGCGCTCGCGCAGGTCGAGCAGCGTCGGATCGAACGAGTGCGCGCGGGCGACCGCCGCCACCGCCAGCACGAGCCCGACGATCCGCATCACGAGCCGGCGCCCTCCACGCGAACGGCATAGCGCGCCCGCAGCCGCGAGCGTGCTTCGCGATTGAGCCGCTGGCGCCGGTCGTCGCGCCACTCGCGCTCGACGCGCTGGCGCATGCTCGCCAACGTCGGCGCGCTGCCCGGACGCGTCTCCGTCACACGGACCAGGTGCACGCCGAAGCTCGAGGCGATGGGCGACGACCACGTGCCCTCGGGCAGCTGCATCACCGCGGTCGCGAACCCGGCCCCGAAGATGCCGGCGAGCTCGCCCTGCGAGTGGAGCCGCAGCTCGCGCCCGCGCAGGAACGGATCGCCCAGGGTCGCCGGATCGGCCCCCTGGTCGAGCTGCGCGCGGAGGCCCGCCGCCTCGGCGGCCGCGCCCTCGCCCGCCCGCTGCGCGGACACGAAGACGTGCGTGAAGGTGACGCGCGCGGGGCTCGCATAGCGCTCCGGGTGCGCCGCCACGAACTCTTCGAGCTCCGCGTCGGTCGGCGCCGGCACCGGCTCGGTGTTCTCGATCAGCGCCTCCATCTTCTGGATCAGCCGGCGGCGGACGACGACGTCGCCGCGATCGAGCCCCAGCCCCAGCGCCTCGCGCACCAGGATCTCGTCGCCGGCGTAGGCGTCGATCAGGCTCTGCTCGTCGGTGGCGCTCGGCATGCGACCGGTGCGCCGGCGGAAGTCGTCCCGCATGCCGGCGATCGCATCGGCCGGCACGACGACCTCCTCGCCCGGACGCGGCGGGGCCACCCAGCGATGTAGCCCGAACAGCAGCGCCCCCAGGACGACGACGTGCAGGAGCGGCTCGCGGAGCAGGCGGGAAGTCAGAGGACGGGCTCGACCGTGGTGGGCATCGTTGCCGCCCGTTGCTGCGTCCGGACGATCCTGCGCATCGGCCGGCTACCATAGAGGGGTCGCCCGAGGCTGCCAAGCCGCGTCCCGTTCGCGTCAGCGGCCCGGCGATCCGTCGAGCGATCGGGCGACCGGCATCGCGAGATACGCGGCCAGCTTGAGCGAGCCGCGCCAGCTCGGGTGCATCGGATCGATGGCGCTCACCCGCGATCCCGGCGCCAGCGCGACCCCGCGCTCGTCCGACGGTCCGAGCGCGCGTGGCGCGGCACCGGCCCGTGCGCGCCGCTCGTGACCCGCGGCCGCGGGCTACGCGTTGGTCATCGGCGGCACCAGCGCATCGATGCGCTCGAGCTGCTCGGCGGGAATGCGCACGTCGCCGGCGGCCAGGAGCCCGTCGAGCTGCGCCATCGTGCGCGGTCCGATGATCGCCGCGGTGACGGCGGGATGCACGAGCGTCCAGGCCGTGGCGTAGCGCGCGAGCGGCACGCCGAGCGCGTCGGCCATGCCGGCGAGCGCTTCGACGACCTCGAGCCGGCGCGCGGCCCGCTCGGTCGTCATGTCGAACTGCCGCGCGACGAAGGCGCCGAATTCGGTCGGGTTCTTCGCGCGCGAGTCCTCGGGGACCGGCTGGCCCTTGCGGTAGCGCCCCGAGAGCCAGCCGCCGTCGAGCGGGCTCCAGACGATCGCCCCGAAGCCGTGCGCGCGGCAGACCGGAAAGACCTCGCGCTCCATCTCGCGCGTGAAGATCGAGTACGGCGGCTGCGTCGACACGAAGCGCTCGAGGTTGCGGCGCTCGGCGATCCACAGCGACTCGACCATCTTCCAGCCGCCGAAGAACATCGACCGCGACTCGGCCAGCGTGCCGGTCGAGACGCCGAGGTAGCGCACCTTGCCCTGCCGGACGCAGTCGGTGAGCGCCCCCAGCGTCTCCTCGAGCGGCGTCTCGGCGTCGTTGCGATGGATCTGGTAGAGGTCGATCCACTCGGTGCGCAGGCGGCGCAGGCTCTCTTCCACCTGCCGCATGACGTGGCGGCGCGAGTTGCCGCGATCGAGGAGCCCGCCCGGGCCGGGCATGAAGACCTTGGTCGCCAGCACGACCTCGTCCCGGCGCCCGGCGAGCGCCTTCCCGAGGATCTCTTCCGACTCGCCCATGCTGTAGCGGTTGGCGGTGTCGACGAAGTTGATGCCCTCGTCGATCGCACGGCGCACGATGCGCCCGCAGTCGTCGTGATCCTGGTTGCCCCAGCGGCCGAGCATCATGGCGCCGAGGCAGAGTCGGGAGACCTTCAGGCCCGTGTGACCGAGTCGCGCGTAGTCCATGTGCGCGCTCTACGTGCGCGGCAGCGCGCCGGTCAACCCGTGCCGAGGACGTGTGCAAGCGCCGCGTCGAGGTCGGGCGTGCGGAAGCGGTAGCCCGAGTCGCCGAGGCGGGTTGGGAGCACGCGGGCGCTCGAGAGCAGCAACGCGTCGGCGAGCTCGCCCAGCGCGAGCCGCAGCACCGCCGCCGGCACGGGCACGAGCGCCGGACGACCGAGCGCGCGGCCGATCGCGGTCGCCAGCGCGCGGTTGCGCACCGGCTCGGGCGCGACGGCATTGACGGCGCCGGTGAGCCCGTCGGTCACGAGCGCGTGATGGATCGCCCCCACGAGATCGTCGATGCCGATCCAGCTGACGAACTGCTCGCCCGACCCGGCGGGGCCGCCGAGCCCGACACGGAAGGGCAGCAGCATCTGCGCGAGCGCGCCGCCGGCGGGCGTCAGCACGACGCCGAACCGGAGGTGCACGACGCGCGTGCCCCGGCGCGTGAGGGGCTCGGTCGCGGCTTCCCAGGCCCTGCAGACGTCGGCGAGGAACCCCGCTCCCGCCGGGCTCGTCTCGTCGAGCGCCTCGTCGCCGCGGTCGCCGTAGATCCCGATGGCCGATGCGGAGACGAGCACGCGCGGCGGGTGCGGGAGCGCGGCCAGCGCCTCGGCGAGCGCGCGCGTGCCGCGTGCACGACTGTCGTGGATGCGTCGCTTGCGCTCGGCCGTCCAGCGGCCGGCGGCGATGCTCTCGCCCGCCAGGTGCACCACCGCATCGATGCCGTCGAGCCCGTCGAGCGCCAGGGTCGCGTCCTCGGGATCCCAGCGGAGCGTGTCGCACCCGCTCGTCCCGCGCCGCACGAGCCGCACGACGCGATGGCCGCCGGTGCCGAGGAACGGCACGAGCGCCGACCCGACGAGCCCGGACGCCCCCGTGACCGCGACGGACATCGGCCGCGCGCGACAGGGCGCGTGCGCGGCGAGGTCGCCGGCGGTCGTCCGGTGGCGCCAGGCGAAGAGGCGCTCGAGCATGCGCTCGGTCGCGGCGCCGCCGAGCCATGCGCCGAGCGGCCCGCCGGGCAACGCCCACTCGATCCGATCCTCCAGGAGGGACGTCTCGGCGCCGGCCGGCTCCACGGTGTGCGTGTGCACCCAGCGCGCGAACGGGCCGCGCACCTGCTCGTCGCGAAACTGCCGGCCGCGGACGTAGTCGCGGTGGAGCGCTTCCCAGCGGACCTGCAGCGGGCCCACCGGCAGGCCGAGGACGACGCGCCCGCCGTCCTCGATCCCGCCCTGCCGCTCGAGGACGGTGACCGGTGACCACGGTGGTGTCAGGCGCTCGAGCGCACCCGGCCGCTCGTGCCAGGCGAAGAGCTCGTCGGCCGGCGCGGGCATCGACGAACGGCGCGCGAAGACCGACGCCGTCACGCCGGCCCCTCGAGCGCGGTCGCCCAGGCCGCGAGCGCCGGCAGATCGCGCACGACCGTCGCGCCCGCAACGCGCTGCGGGGCGCCGCCGCCGCCGACGACGAGGCTCGTCCGGCCGGGTGCGAGGCGTCGCAGCCGGGCGAGCGCCGTGCCCGTGCGCCTGCCACGCGTGGCGAGCGAGACGCTGACGCCGATGCCGCGCGCGCCCAGATCGCGCGCAACCGATGCGAGCTCGACGAGCGGTACCTCGGTGCCGACGTAGCACACGCGGCAGCCGTTCATCGAAAGGACGAGCGCGGCCATCTGGAGGCCGATCGCGTGCATCTCCCCCGGCAGGGTGGCGAGGACGACCAGCGGGCCGCGCGACCGCTCCTCGAACGGCAACCGGTACGCGCGCAGCAGATCGCCCAGCCGCTCGGAGAGGAAGTGCTCGTGCCGCACCTCGAGCCGACCGCTCTCCCAGGCCGTCCCCACGGCCGCCACGAGCGGCGCAATCCGCTGCTCGAGGAACGCCATGGGCCCGAGGCGCCCCCATTCGGCGTTGAGCGCCCGCGTGAGGCCGTCCCCGTCGAACCGCGCGACCAGGGCGACGAGCGTATCGGCGTGCAGCGGCGCCGTCGCGGCGGCGCGCGCGGGCGCGGGCGCGGCCAGCATGCCGAGCAGCGCACCGAGATCGTCGTCCGAGGCCCGCACGACGTCGCCGGCACGATGGCCCTGCGCGAGCGCCGCGGCGATGCGGCGCAAGCGCGCGACGCTCGTCATGGAGTAGGCTCGATGGCCCGACGCCTTCCGCTCCGGCGCCGGAAACCCGTAGCGCCGCTCCCACGTGCGCAGCGTCTCGACCGCCAGGCCGGTCGCTCGCGACAGCGCGCCGATCGACAGCAGCGCTTTCGCGCCCGGGTCGTCCCGCCTCGTCCCCGCCATCGCCAATCGGTCTACGCGGCAGACCTCCATATGTCAATGTTCTGAACAGTTATTGACAAGGTTATGGACACCCCATAGGGTCGCCGCATGGTCAACGCCCCCGCCATGGCCGAAGACCGGAGCGCGCCCGCCGCCGGCTTCGAGCCCGAAACCATCCTGCCGATCCAGCTGCTCGACACGAACCGTCTCGGCGCGACCATGCAGCCCGAGAAGCGGCTCATGCTGGCCGTCCTCGAAGACGCCATCGCCACGTTCCAGCGGAGCCTCGGCGCGAGCACGCGCGCGGGGGCGCGCGAGCGCGACGAGGTCCGCGCGTGGCTCGCCAGCGACGACACGAGCTGGCCGTACGCCTTCGTCAACATCTGTCACGTGCTCGGCTTCGAGCCGAGCTACCTTCGCGCCGGGCTCGGCCGCTGGCTCACCGCCGCACGCGAGCGCGTCGCCGGCGGCAAGGTCGTGCCGATGCGCTACGCCTTCCGGCACATCAGCGGCTCGCGCACGCGCGCCGTCGTCGCGCGGCGGTTGCGCCACACCTGATCGGACGTCACGCCGCGGCGGCGGGAGCGGGCATCGCCTGGCGGAGCCGCCGCTCGGTCGCCAGAAACAGCGTCGTCATGACGACCGCGGAGACCGTGTTGCCGATCGCCACGGCGGCGAAGACGGCGTGCTCGGCGAGCCCGAGCCACTGCGTGCACACGATCGCGGCCGCGAGCACGCCGACCACCCGCACCACCAGCCAGGCGAGCGGCAGCGTCGCGCGGCCGAGCCCCTGGAAGGCGAACGACAGCACCATGCTGACGGCGACGAACGGGTAGGACGGGCCCACCAGCCGGAAGTAGGCGGCGCCGACGTCGTGGATCGCCGGGTCGGTCGAGAACAGGTCGATCCACAGGCCCGGCTGCCACCAGAGGATCGCCGCCGGGACCGCCAATAGCGCCACGATGCAGGCGCCGGCTCGCAGCACGTAGAGGCGCGCCCGGTCGGGGCGCCGCGCGCCGGTCGACAGCCCCACCAACGTCAGCACGGCCGCCGCGAAGCCATACGCGAACGACATGAGCAGGAAGTCGAAACGCGTGCAGAGTCCGAACGCCGCCAGGTGGGCCGTGCCGAGCCGCGCCACCACCGACGTCAGCACCATGAGCCCGAGATAGTTGACGATGGTCGCGAGCGACGCCGGCACGCCGACGCGGAGGATCTCGCGCAGCGGCGCCGCCTGGAATCGGCGCGGCCACGGGCGCGGGCGCAGCACGCCCCGGCCGCCGAACACGTACCGGGCGCGCGGTACGAGCGCGATCGCCTGCGACGCGATCATCGCCACCGCGGCGCCGGCGAGCCCGAGACCGGCCACGAACATGCAGAGCGGCGTCAGCACGATCTGCAGCCCGAGCGACACGCTCGACCAGATCGACGGCACCCGCACGTTGCCCTCCCCGCGCAGCACGCTGTCGAGCATCGCCCCCGAGAACGTCACGACGGCACCGCCGAACACGAGCCGCGCGAACGCGACGGCGGCGTCCCGTACCGCGCCCGTCCCGCCCATGAGCGCGAACACCCACGGGCCGCCGAGGCCGACGATCACCGCCAGCACGAGCCCCGCCACGACCGCGAGCGCGAGCGCGTGCTCCGCGATCGAGACCGCGCGCCCCGGATGACCGGCACCGAGCGCCCGCGCGATCCCGGACGTGGCCCCGCTCCCGAGCCCGCCCGTCATCGTCGTGCCGACGAGCAGCGAGATCGGGAAGACGAGGGAGACGGCGGCGATGGCGTCGGCGCCGAGCCGGCTCACGTAGTAGGTGTAGAGGACGTTCGTCGCCGTCCCGATCAGCATGACGAACGTCGTCGGGGTGGCGAGCGTGAGCACCGCCCGCATGGGCGGCAGCTCGAGGAGGTCGCCCGGCTCGCCGCGGGGCTGCGCGCGCGACCTCAGGACGCCGGCGGCGCTGCCGGCGCTTCCCCACCCGGCGCCGCGGGCTTGGCCCGCGCGACGTCGTACTTGAGGACCTCGCGCAGCCGCCGCTGCGCGCGCTTGACCCGCTTGCGGGCCGCACGATGCCGCGGATGCGACGCGCTCGCGTCGGCGCCGAGCTTCTCGCGCACCTTCCCGAAGCGGGCCTTGGCCCGCGCGAGCTTCTCGACGAGCGGCTTCGCGAGTGCGACGTCGTCGGGCTTCGGCAGCGTCACTTTGGCTCTCTCTTTGGGCTTACCCATGGTCGGCGGGTCATAGCAGCGCCGGTCGGCCCTGGCTACCGGCGCACGGACCGTGGTAGGCCCTTCGCATGCACGATCTCGTGATCCGCGGCGGCCTGGTCGTCGACGGCACCGGCAACCCACCTCGCGAGGGCGACGTCGCGCTCGACGGGGACCGCATCGCCGCGGTCGGCGACCAGGTCGGCACCGGCCGGCGCGAGATCGACGCGCGCGGCCAGGTGGTCGCACCGGGCTGGGTCGACATCCACACGCACTACGACGGGCAGGCGACGTGGGATCCGTACATGACGCCGTCCTCCTGGCACGGCGTGACGACCGTCGTCATGGGGAACTGCGGCGTCGGCTTCGCGCCCGCCCGACCCGACCGCCATCAGTGGCTGATCGGGCTCATGGAGGGGGTCGAGGACATCCCGGGCACCGCGCTCGCCGAGGGCATCAAGTGGGACTGGCAGAGCTTCCCGGAGTACCTGGACACGCTCGAGCGGATGCCCCGCGTGCTCGACGTCGGGACGCAGGTCCCGCACGGCGCCGTGCGCGCCTACGTCATGGGCGAGCGCGGCGCGCGCAACGAGGCCGCGACCGCCGACGACGTCGCCGCCATGGCCGCGATCGTGCGCGACGGCGTCGCCGCGGGTGCGCTCGGCTTCTCGAGCTCGCGCACGCTGCTCCATCGCGCCATCGACGGCGAATGCGTGCCCGGCACGTTCGCCGCAGAGGACGAGCTGCTCGGCATCGGCCGCGTGCTGGGCGAGCTCGGTCGCGGCGTGCTCGAGGTCGCGTCCGACCTGATGCCCGAGGATCCCGAGCTCGCCTGGATGGAGCGGCTCTCGTGCGAGACCGGCCGGCCCGTGACCTTCGCCTGCCTGCAGAACGACCGCGACCCCGAGCAGTGGCGGCGGCTGCTCGCCGCCGCCGAGGCGGCCGCCGCCCGCGGTGGCCGCTTGGCACCCCAGATCGCCGCGCGGCCCACGTCGTTGCTGATGGGCCTCCAGAGCTCCATCCACCCCTTCGTGCTGCATCGGGGCTATCACGCGCTCGCCGACCTGCCGCTCGCCGAGCGCGTGGCGCGGCTGCGCGATCCCGCCGTGCGCGAGGCGATCCTCGCCGAGCGGATCGACGTGCCGAACCCGCTCCTCGCCTACATCGTGCAAGCCTTCCACAAGCTCTTCCCGCTCGGGGATCCACCCGACTACGAGCCGGCGCCCGAGCGCAGCGTCGCGGCGATCGCCGCGCGCGAGGGCCGTTCGCCCGAGTCGGTCGCCTACGACCTGCTGCTCGAGCGCGACGGTCGGGGCTTCCTCTACTTCCCGTTCCTGAACTACTCCGACGGCGACTTCGCCGCGATCCACACGATGCTCGAGCATCCGCTCGCCGTCGTGGGCCTCGCCGACGGCGGCGCCCACTGCGGCGTGATCTGCGACGCCAGCACGCCGACCTACCTCCTGACGCACTGGGTGCGCGATCGCCGGCGCGGCCCGCGCCTGCCGATCGAACAGGTCGTCGCGCGGCAGACGCGCGACACCGCGCGTCTCTACGGCCTCCTCGACCGCGGCGTGCTCACGCCCGGCATGCTCGGTGACGTGAACGTGATCGACCTGGACCGCCTCGCGCTCGTCGCCCCGGAGATGACCTTCGACCTCCCCGCGCAAGGCCGCCGCCTCGTGCAGCGCGTGCGCGGCTATGCCGCGACGATCAAACGCGGCACGGTCACGTACGAGGATGGCGAGCCGACGGGCGCCTTGCCGGGACGGCTCGTGCGCGGTCCGCAAACCGTCTGACGAGCTATACCAGGGCCGCCCGCGCGTCTTGCACGCGCGTGCCACGTTTGCCGCGCCGGCTTCGCCGGCCGCGGCACCCCACCCGCGCGTACCCAGACGCCTGATGCTCGCGTCCGTCCCCGACCCGAGGCGTGCCTCGGGTCGGCTATTCGAGGTAGCCGAGCTCGCGGAGCTTCTGCCGGAGGCCCACCGCGTGGCCGTCGGCGAGCGGCGGCGGCGGCGCCTCCGCCTGCCAGGCGACGAGGCGGGCCGCCAGCGCCGCGCCGTCAGGGGCCTCGCCGAACACGTTCCGGCGCTCGCCGGGGTCGCCGCCGAGCGCGTAGAGCTCGGAGTGGCCGAGCGCGGGGGCCTGGATCAGCTTCCACTCCGGCGTGCGCGCCGACACGAGGTCGGCCGCCCGTCCGTCCGGTGCGATCCCCCAGCGCGTCTCGGAATAGGCCGGCCGCTCGTCCGCCGACGCGAGCACGTTGCGGCCGGGCAGCCCCGGCGGCACCTCGACGCCGAGGATCGCTCCGAGCGTCGGGAAGAGATCGATGCCCTGCACCTGCGTCGCCACGCGCCGCGCCGCGAGGCCAGGGCCCGCGACCACCAGCGGCACGCGGATGGTCTCGTCGTAGAGGTTCGTGCCGTGCTTCAGGCGACCGTGCTCCTGGAACTCCTCACCATGATCGGCCGTCACGACGATCACCGTCGAGTCGAGGACGCCGAGCGCGGCCAGATCGCCGAGGAGGCGGCCGAGGGCTGCGTCCCACGAGCGGATGCCCGCATCGTAGAGGGCGCGCAGATGTCCGATCTCGACGTCACCGAGCGGCGGCAGCGCGCCGGTGTTGACGCGCTCGGCCACCATCCCCACCTGACCGCTCGCCACGGCCGGCCGCACGCCGGGCGGTGCGGCCGGACGGAGGTCGGGCGGCGGCTCGTAGGGATCGTGCACGTCCATGTAGTGCAGATAGGCGAGGAAGCGCCGGCCGCGGTTGGCGCGCAGCCAGGCGACGAGCTCGTCGTTGACGGCGCTCGCCCGCGGCCAGCGACTCGAGCGGTCGGGCGATGCCATCTGCACGAAGCGCTCGAAGCCCTGCACGAGGTTCGTGTCGCGCGAGACGAGCGGGTTCGCGGCCACGCCGGTGGTGGTGACGCCAGCCGCCGCGGCTTGCTCCGCGAGCGTCACCAACGCATCCGGAAGGAATCCGGGATCGTGCTGGCGTTCGCCGCCGGCGTCCGTCGCTTCGCGCGTGTCGCCGATGGCGCCGTGGCTGCGCGGATGGAGGCCGGTGAAGATCGACGCCACCGAGGGCAGCGTCCAGGGTGCTTGCGCCACCGCGTGCTCGAACACGAGGCCGCGGGCCGCCAGGCGGTCGAGCGCCGGGCTCGGGCTCGGCTGCGCGCCGTAGCACCCGAGACGATCCGCCCGCAGGGTGTCGACCAGCAGCACGAGGACGCTCGGCCCGGCGTCGGCCGCCTGACGATCGCGGGCGCTCTCGCGCAGCACGCGCACGTAGCTCCATCCGGCGAGCCCCACCGCGCGCGACGCGTCGCCCTCGACGTCCGTGGCGAGCGTGACCTCGACGACATCCCCCGTGCCGGCGAGCGGCACGGCCTCGTCGAACCACCGGCGGTCGTGGCGCGTGGCGGCGGGGTTCACCGTGCGCGAGAAGACGCGCCGGCCGTCGACGCTCACCGTGAAGCCGACGCCGGGCGCGTCGCGATCGCGCTTGCCCGGTGCCTCCACGCCGATGCCGAAGCGCAGCACGGCTCCCGGCGGCGCGGGGACGCGAAAGCGGAGCACCGCCGGCGGCGGCGCCACGATGGCGCGGCGGTACGTCCAGTCCTGATCGGTCGGCGCGTGCGGCCGGATGCCCCCGGCCCGCACGGGACGGTCGGCGGCCTCGGAAACCACGGCGCTGCGCGTGAAGGTCGCCGAGAGGTCCGCCAGCGGCTCGACGACCGCGATCTGCCGCGGCACGCGACGCTCGTCACCGCCGCGAAGCATCCAGATCATGAGCGACGCCGTCGCCACGAGTGCGGCGCCGGCCACGAGGACACGCCGGCCGGTCGCCGTCACGCGCGCGTACCCGTCTGCCGCGCCGGCTTCGCCGGCCGCGGCA
>Ga0180063_1000270_pt1 | contig 13576 bp, 13 predicted proteins | sample EasRivT47_16_10D_FD_121776 | JGI IMG/M metagenome (GOLD analysis project Ga0180063, IMG submission 121776) | Soil microbial communities from meander-bound floodplain in the East River, Colorado, USA - East River metaG ERMLIBT47_16_10D | ecosystem: Environmental > Terrestrial > Soil > Floodplain ...
ATGAAGCTGACCTGGGATCCGCGCTACAACATCGCGTACATCACCTTCCGGGAGAAGACGGAGCAGGTCGAGACCGTGCAGGTCGGCGAAGACGTGAACGCCGCCGTCGGGCCCGACGTCCACGTTCACGTCTTCGCCGACCTGCACGGTCTCGACCTGCTCCGTCTTCTCCCGGAAGGTGATGTACGCGATGTTGTAGCGCGGATCCCAGGTCAGCTTCATTGCAGCGTCTCCTTGCGGCGAAAGTACTTCACGATCACCGTGATGACCAGCCAACCGTTCGCCTCGGGGACCGCGTACACGAAGATCTGGCGCCTCCGGTAGGGGCGTCCCCGCCACGTGCCGGCCGCCCTGAACGGGTGGCGGAATCCGACGCGCCCCCGCCGTGCCGGAACGAGGCTTCCCCGAGCGACCGTATCGAGCACCTCTTGCTCGCTCGCCCCACGCTGATGCATGCGGAGCAGAGCGTGCCAATGCAGGCGGGTGACCACCCGCCGAACGCATGCCGCGTGCCGGCGCGTCACCGAGCGCGGGCGTGGCACCCGATGAACGGGCGCAACGCAACCGCGCAACCGTTCGTTACGGCCGCAGCATCCCGAGCGCACGCAGGAAGTTGCCGCCGAGCACCTTGCGGATGCGCTCTTCCCGCCATCCGCGATCGAGCATGTGTTGCACGAGCTTCGGGAACGCATCGACGCCCGGGACGTCCGGCGGCGGGGTGATCATGCCGTCGTAGTCGCTGCCGAGCCCAGGCACGTCCTCGCCCGCGACGCGGATCACGTGCTCGACGTGCTCGACGATCATGCCGGCGTCACGCGGCCCCTCGCGACGCCGCAGAAACTCCTCGGCGAAGATGATGCCGACGACGCCGCCCGTGTCGGCGACCGCCTTCACCTGCGCGTCGGTCAGGTTCCGCCAGTGCGGCGTCACCCCGGCGACGCCCGTGTGCGTGTCGATCAGCGGCTGCGACGCGTCGTGTGCCGCCACCACGTCCCAGAACGCGGATTCGTGGATGTGCGCCAGGTCGACGAAGATCCGCCGCGCATTCATGGCGCGCACGGCGTCCTGTCCGGCGGCCGTGAGGCGGCGGTCGCCCCGGCGCACGCTCAGCGGCGACGACGTGCAGCCGTAGACCGAATCGGTCAGGTGCACGACGGTCGCGCGCAGCACGCAATCGTCGGGGATGGACGCGACGCCCGCCGGGGCGGCCTCGACCGCGTGCAGCCCCTGGATCGCGAGGAAGCAGGCGTGCGCGCCGCGAGCGCGCGCGGCGCGGTAGTCGCCGAGCGTCCGCACCTCGGCGAGCGCGCCGTCCGAGCCGGCGATGATCGCGCGCAGCCGGGCGAGGTTCCGCTGGAACACCGCCCAGCGCCGCGCGGCCGAGCGGAACGGGTTCGTGGTGATCGACCACATCCCGCCGCCGACGCCGCCGTCGGCGAGCCGCGGCACGTCGACATGGCCGCCGAAGCGGCGGCCGAACGGCCCGCCGCGATGGCGCGCGAAGACGTCGTAGCCGACGGTGCGCGTCCAGATGAACGTGTCGACATGCAGGTCGACGACGTCCGCGGCGCGCGTGAGCTCGACCGCTTCCGTCGAGCAACCGAGTCGGGCGGCGAGGGTCTTCGCGTCCGTCATCGCTGCTCCGCCGGCGCGGCTCACGATTCGAGCGTCGACAGGACGCGTTCCTTGGGCCAGCCGTGCTCGGCGATGCGCACCGCCGCGAGCTCCGGCCGGCTCAGCGCCGCCCGTAGCCTCCGCCGCCTCCGCCACCCCCACGCCCACGGCCGACGTTGGCGTCGAACAGCGGCGCGATGTGTTTCGGCAGCGCCGCCGGCGGGGGACGGAAGAGCATGCGATCGCGCCGTCCCTTCAGTCGGTTGCGAAGCGTCTCGAAGGCGACCGCATCGTCGGCGGCGTCCACCAGGAGCGCGCGGCCGACCTCGACCATGACCGTCCGCCCGCGCTCGCGGAGGACGACGCCGATGTGGTCGGTCTCCGGGTCGGGAAGCTCCGAGAAATGCGCCTCCAGCCGGGTGGAGATCCGGCCGGCGATCTTCTCGAGTAGCTGTCGTTGCGCCGCCGTGAGGTCGGCGAGGCGCATCAGTAGCGTCGGCCGAAGCCGCCGCGACCACCCCCCCGGCCGCCCCCGCCGCCACCACCACCACCACCGCCGCCCTCGGATCGGGCCTTGGCCTCGCTCACGTTGATCGCCCGGCCGCCGATCTCGCGCCCGTTCAGCTGCGCGATCGCGGCGTCCGCCTCGGACGCCGAGGCCATCTCGACGAAGCCGAAGCCGCGCGAGCGCCCGCTGTCGCGATCGGTGACGATCGTGACCGACTCACAGGTGCCGAACTCGCCGAACAGCGCTTCCAGCTCGCCGCTCGTCGTGTTGAAGGACAGGTTTCCGACGAAGATGCGCTTGCCCATTCACCAACTCCTTGCCTTCTCCCGAGGCGATAGTGGATTGTCAGGGTGCCTGGGCGCGAGACCGTTCCATGACGACAGCGGGGTTCACGCACAAACAGAGTGACGGGCGGACCCCTACTCCCGACCGGCGCCCGGTGCAATAGCTAGCCATGCGCCGAGCTCGGCACGCAGCCGAGCCGCCTCGATACCTACCGCCGCGCAGGCATTCACGAACGAGAACGGCCACTCCGGATCGTCGGCGAACACCCAGTCGCGGATCTCGCTGATCAGCACCTCGTCGTCGCGCCACGGATCCTCCGCGCCGAGGACGAGGGCCTCGGCCGCGTCCACGAGCATGCCCCACATGAGATACCGATCCGCGTCGTCGAGCGACGACGGCGCCGCTTCACGCAGCGAGGGCGGCAGCGCGGGATCGAGCTCGGGCATCGCGACGATCGGTAGCGCGATGCGCGCTGGCTGTACAGGGGGTGACGAGAAAAATCAGAAGCCGAGCATCTTCGCCAGGTACTGGATCATCACCTCGTCGGCGCCGCCGCCGATCGAGATGAGGCGCATGTCGACGAACGCGCGACCGGCCGCGCTCTCGCGCATGTAGCCGAAGCCGCCGTGGAGCTGGATGCACGTGTCCGAGACGAAGCGACACATGCGACCGGTGAAGAGCTTCGCCATGGTGATCTCGCGCGTGGCGTCTTCGCCCTTGCAGCGCTTGCGGACGCAGGCGTTGGCGAGCTCCTTCGACGCCTCGATCTGCACCAGCATCTCGACGAACTTGAACTGCGTCACCTGGTGCTTGGTGAGCGGCTTCTTGAAGACGGTGCGCTCCTCGCACCAGCGCTTCGACTTGGCCCACAGCTCCTCGCACGACGCGTTCATCGAGATGACGGCAACCAGCCGCTCGTCCTGGAACTGCATCATCTGCTGCTGGAAGCCGCGGCCGATCTCGCCGATGGTGTTCGCGATCGGCACGCGCACGTTCTCGAGGAAGACGAGTCCGGTGTCGGAGCCGAGGTTCCCGATCTTGTCGAGGAGCTGATAGCTCACGCCGGGCCGGTCGGTCGGGACGATGATCTGGGAGAAGCCGCCGTAGCCCGCGGCCGGGTCGGTCACCGCGAGCAGGCAGAGCCAGTCGGCGGTGGCGGCGTTCGTGATGTAGATCTTGCTCCCGTCGATCACCCAGTCGTCGCCGTCGCGCACGGCGCGGGTCTTGATGGACGCGACGTCGGACCCGCCGTCGGGCTCGGTGACGGCGATCGCGGAGACGATCTCGCCCTTGATCGAAGGCACCAGGTAGCGGCGCTTGAGCTCGTCGGAGCCGAACTGGTGCAGCGAGGGGGTGGCCATGTCGGTGTGGACGGTGATGCCCATGCACACGCCGGCGTTGTCGCAGCGGCCGATCTCGTCGAACATCACGGCCGTGTAGCTCCAGTCGAGCCCGGCGCCGCCCCACTGCGGGTCGTACTTGAGACCCAGCATCCCGAGCGCGCCCATCTTCTTGTAGAGCGCCTTGTCGAAGCGCCCCGCCTCGTCGAACTCGCGCGCGCGGGGGACGATCTCTTCCTGGACGAACTTGCGGACGGTGCGGCGGAAGAGCTGGTGCTCGGGGCTGCCGTAGAGATCGTCTGCCATCGGCAGAGCTTAGTCGGGGGCGGGGGACCGTGCCAGACGCCCGGCTCGGGCGATCGTTGCCGGCCCTCAGAGCGTCTTCAGGTACTCGAGCACCGCGCGACGCTGCGCCGTGGTCAGGTGATCGCCGAAGGGGTGGCCGGCGTTCGACTGGCTCCAGTAGCTCGTGTCGTAGATGAACGGCTGCTCGGTCTCGGGGGCCGCGGCTTGCGGGCCGGTGGGCTCCCACGGCCAGCCGAGCGCCTGCTCGTCGAAGTGCGTGCTGTCGAGGTCGACGCGCTTCCACTGCGGCGGGCGCGCGTGGCTGTTCAGCACCAGCTCGATCGTCGGTATCGACCCGTTGTGGAGGAACGGCGCCGTCGCCCAGATGCCGTCCAGCGGGGGCGGCATGTAGCCGGGGAAGGGATCGTTCGGGACCATGTGGGTGACCTGCCCGTAGAACGACGCGTTGTACCAGTCGACCAGCTCGGGCGAATGGACGACGCCGGCCTCGGCGACCACCGGGTCGGTACCGACGACGTCGAGCGGAATGAGCAGGTTCGGGTAGGTCTCGTCCTCGTCGCGCGCGCCGTACGTGCCGTGGCAGCCGGCGCAATCGCGCTCGAAGAGCGGTTGGCCCTCGGCGGCGAGCGCCGCATCGATCGCGCGCGGGTACGCCGGCGCACGGATCGTCTTCAGGTAGGCCTGGATGTGCCGGAACTCCTCGTCGACGACCGTCGCGCGGGCCACGTCGTCGACACACACCGAGGTGGCGAGCGCCATCGTACCGCGATGATCGCCGCGCGCCATGCCGTTGTAGAAGAGCGCATTCTTCTTGTGGGCGCGCCACCAGGGCGGCGGATCGGACGTGAGCCGCGGGTCGGCGATCGGCGCGCCGTCGTGGTCCTTCACGACGTACGGCGTCACCTCGGTGTCGCTCCACGCGAGCGTGTCGCGATCGTGATGCACCATCAAAACGACGGCGAAGATCTCGGCCGGGTTCATGCCGATGGTGCGCATCTTCGAGCGAGGCCCGAGGACGGCGCCGCGGCTCGCGATGCGGCGGAGGTGTGCGCGCTCGAGCAGGTCGAGACCGAGCAGATCCAACAGCTCGTCGGTGAGGGGTACGCCCGTCGCGGTCCCACCGGCGCCTTCGGTGAAGTCCGCCGTCGCGTTGCCGAGGCCGATGTGGAGCCGCCCGTCGAAGAGGCCGCCGTGACACATGAGGCAGTTGGCGTTGACGACCTCGCTCCCGTCGCCGGCGGTGAACGCGGTCAGGAAGAAGGGCAGGTCGGCGTTGTTGCCGGTGCGCTCGGGGATCCGGGGGGCGTCGGCGGCGCCGCCGTAGCCGCCGGCGATCACCGGACGCGTGACGGGGTTGTTCCAGAGCTCGAAGGGCGCGCCGCAGGTCATGTAGTCGCCTTCGAGCAAGAGCGTACGACCGAGCGTCGGATCGCCGGACGATTGCGGCTCGGCGGCCAGCGCCGCGCCCGTCAGGCGCGCGCACTCGTTCGGTCCGCCGAGCCGGCAGCAGGGGACGCACCCCTTGCGCGCCGTCCGGCGGCACGCGTCGAGCTCGGCGCGCAGCGCCTTGCGCTCGGCCTTGCGACAGCCGCGCGGGTCGCCGGTGCCGGCGCACGCGGCGAGCGGCGTCTGGTGCGCGGCCGTCTTGGCCGTGCTGCAGCTCTTCTGCAGCTGGCGACAGCTCGCGCGGCACGCCGCCCGACCCGACGGAGCCGCGTGCGCGGCATCGGCGAACACGAGGAGGGCGACGGCGAGAGCCACGGCACGCATGCGGGGGGTATCGTTACTCCGCCAGGCGCCGCCGGGGCAAACCCTCGGCGGGGCTCGTACCCCGCGGTCAGCGTGCGGCCGGAATCACCTCTTCCGCGAACCCCTGCATTTCGTCCAGGTTGTACGGCGCGAAGGTCATGAAGATGAAGTGCGTGACCCCCGCCCGACGATAGCGCTCGATCGTCTCGAGACACTCCGTCTTGTCGCCGATCATGATCTGCTTGCGTGCCACCTCCGGCGTCGTCTGCCGCATCGATGCGATCAGGCCCTGGACGAACCCCTCGCGGTCGGGATTGCGGTAGCAGAGCGGCAGCATCACCGTCTTCTCGATCCGGTCGGTGTCGCGGCGGACCGCATCGCCGTGGCGGCGGATGACGTCGATCTTCTGCGCCATCATCTCGGCCGGGCCGGACGCGTTCCACATGTCGGCATGCTTGGCGACGATCCGGAGCAGGACCTTCTCGCCGGTGCCGCCGATCAGGATGGGCGGGTGCGGCTGCTGGACGGGCTTGGGGAGCCCGATCGCCTCGGTCACGGTGTAGTGCTTGCCGTGGACCGTCGTATGCTCCTGCGTGAACATGCCGCGGATGATCTGCAGCGCCTCGTCGAGCGCCCGGAGCCGCTGCGGCACGGTCATGAAGTCGATGCCGAACGCCTTGTGCTCGAGCTCGAACCAGCCCGCGCCGATGCCGAGGTTCAGGCGCCCATGGCTCACGTGGTCGAGCGTCGCCGCCATCTTCGCGGTGACGCACGGGTTCCGATACGTGTTGCCGTTCACGAGCGTGCCGACGCGCGCGCGCTTGGTCGCCTGGGCGAGCGCCGCGAGCGTCGTCCAGCCTTCGAAGCAGGGACCCGCGGGGTTCGTGAAGATCGGGTAGAAGTGGTCGAAGTTCCAGAGCGAGTCGTAGCCCCAGCCGTCGGCCTTCTGCCAGAGCGACAGCATGTCCTCCCAGGCGATGTTCTGCTGGCCGGTCTGGATGCCGAAGCGCAGTGGATGGCTCATGGGCCGTCTGTAGCCGGCGGCCGCAGCCCTTGCACGCGAGGTGCGATCTGCGTCCACGGTCGTGACGTCGGAGCGCGGGGGCGGCGGCTCGGGCTCCGCTTCAACGCTTCGGCGTGTGGACGGGCTGCCTCGACAGAACGAACGTGTGGCGCCTCCGCGAGGCGCTGCGGCCGACCCCCCCGACGCCACGCTCCGACGCCGCGGCCGTGGTGGGGCCCCGATTGCCCGCTACAGGGTTGCCGCGTGGACGAGGTCCGAGAGGCGCATGTGGCGCTCGATGCTGTACGAGTCTTCCATGAGGCCGCTCGACAGGAAGACGTACGTGACCTCGGTCGCCGGGTCGATCCAGAATGCGTTCGAGCCCGCGCCGAAGCCGCCGAACGTCATGCGGGACGCGTGCAGCCCGAACGGCGTCGGGAAGATGCCTTCGCCGCGCAGGAAGAAGCCGAGCCCGAGGTTCGCCGGGAACGGCGCCCAGCCGCGCATCGCCTCGGCGTAGGCCCAGATGGTGTTCGGCTCGTCGCCGGTCTGGTTCACCTGCAGGCTCGCGACCGTCGCCGGCGACAGGATGCGCACGTCGTCGAGATCGCCCTCGCGGCGCAGCATCTCGGCGAAGCGATGGAAGTCGGGCGCGGTCGAGACGTAGCCGCCGGCCGGGATCTCGGTGTCCTCGACGAGGATGCTGCCCAGCGTCTCGATGAACGTCGGATCGAAGAGCCCGGGGCGGCGATCGCGCGCCACGACCGGTGCCAGTCGCGCCTTCTGGCGATCGGGGCATCCGAGCGACGTGTCGGCCATGCCGAGCGGCGCGAAGAGATCCTCCGCCAGGATGGTCCGGTAGGGCCGCCGCCCACCGTCGGCCCGCCGCACGCACTCGGCGAGGATCACGTGCCCGACGAGCACGCAGTACGAGACGCGCGACCCCGCCCGGAACTCGGGCAGCGACGCGCAGGTGGCCTGCACGACGGCCTCGAGGTTCCCGGCCAGCTCGGGCGGCATCGGGGGTAGCATCATCGGCAGGCCGCTCGTGTGGGTGAGAAGATGCGCGATCGTGATGCCGGTCTTCCCGCGCTGCCCGAACTCGGGGATCAGCTCGGCCACGGGTGTGGTGAGCGCGAAGTCGCCGCGCTCGATGCGCTGGAAGATCGCCGCCGCCGTGAGCTGCTTCCCGATCGACATGGTGACGAACGGCTGCCCCGGCACGACCCGGCGCCCGCTCGCCCGCTCCGCGAAGCCGAACTGGCGATGGAAGGCGACGAGGCCGCCGCGCGCGACGACGACCTCGCAGCCGTCGTAGAGCTCGGCTGCGATGTCGCGCTCGATCGCGTCCGCGAAGCGCTCGAGACGGTTGCGGTCGAAGCCGGTATCGCGGGGATCGTTCACGACGAGCATGGGTCCTCCTCTACCAGCCCCGGAGGTCGATCGACCAGGTCTCGACCACGCGCTCGCCGTCCACCACGTGCACGCGCTCGTGGTAGGCCATCGTCGGGTCGACGTGCGCCGGCCACACCCGCACCCGGTCTCCGGCGCGCATCGGTCGCCGCGGCGCGAACGTCACGTGCTCGTCCGAGAAGAACCAGACCGCCGCGTCGTCGATCGCGGACGGGCCGTGGTCCATGCCGAGCGCCTTCAGGCCGACGTCGGCGACGGCATAGCCCTGGGTCGACGTCGAGATCACGGTGCCGAGGACCGAGAGTGCCTGCCGGAACGGCAGGCCGAGCTTGGCGTAGGCAGTGTCCATCAGGGCGTACGAGCCCGCCTGGACGTCGGTGGCGACGGTGTGGAGGTCGAACGTGCCCGTGCCGCCGGCCGAAACGACGTCGCTCCCGACCGCGGCATGCGCCGCCGCGAGCTTCTCGGTCACGTCGGCGACGAGGCTCGCCCGCGTGGCCCGATCGGGCAGCAGCATCGCGTGCCCCTCGTAGCCCATCACGCCGCGCACCGTGAGCCCGCGGGCCCGGGCGAGATCGGCGAGGCGCTCCGCGTCCGCCGGCTCGCATCCGCAGCGCGGCAAGCCCACGTTCAAGTCGATCAGCACCGCGTCGACGCCGCCGACCGCCGCAGCCTCGATCGACGCCGCCGAGTCGACCGCGACGGTGACGCGCGCGTCGAGCGCGCCGAGCCGCCGCGCATCGAGCACCTCGTTCGCGAGCAGCACGTCCTCGCCGAGCCCCGCGGCGACCAGCCCCTCCACCTCGCGAATCGTCGCGCACGTGAACGTGCGATGCCCGAGCGCGGCCTGCCGGCGGGCGAGCGCCGTGCACTTGTGCGCCTTCACGTGGGGCCGCAGACGCGCGCCGGGCAGCGCGGCTGCCATGGTGCGGAGGTTCGCATCGAGCGCCGCGGCGTCGATCAACAGCGCGGGCGTGGTGAGATCCGTGAGCGACGGCACCGCTCTTCTCTTACAGCGGCGAGAGGTCGGGTGGCGATAGGCTGCCGTGCCGCTACGGTGCCGGCGCGTCCGTTTCGGCCGCGATGCGATCGAGGGCTTCGACCCGGCGGCGCTCGGCCGCGGTGAAGGACTCGGCCAGCAGGCGATCGGTGGCGGACGCGCGATCCGCAGGCGTCAGGGTGGCGTCGTTCGCCAGGCGGGCGCGGGCGGCGCGGAAGGCGTCCACGCGGGCTAACCAGCGCGCGCGCCGGTCGTCGAGCTCGGCCAGACGCGCGGCCACTTCGGGGCCCGCGAGCCGCTCGCGGAGGGCTTGCACCTCGGCCGGACCACCGCCGTTCGCGCGCACGTCGTCCTCGGCCTGCTGGAGCGCGAGCGCCAGGCGGCCGGCGGCGCGGGATTCGCGCACGTCGGCCGGCAGATCGGCCTCGAGCGCCGCGTAGATCGCCTCGACGCGGGTGGCGCGCTCCTCGGCCGAGAGCGAGGCGTCGGTGGCGATCCGGCGGATCTCGACGACGCGGCGTGCCTGCGCCTCGTCGTCCGCGAAGAAGGCTTGGGCCGCGGTGTCACCGAGCATCTCGCGCCGGAGCGCCTCGAGCATGGCCAGGCGCCCCTCCAGGTCGGCGGGGTCGTGCGAGGGGTCGTTCGCGAGGACGCGGACGCGCTCGCGATACGCGAGGTAGCGGTCGAGGAGCGCGATCGCGTCGCGCGCGGCCTCGGGGGCGAGCCGGCGTTCGATCTCGGCGACGATCCGGGCGCGCAGCGCGTCGGGCGCGAGCTCGCCGGCGCCGGTGAAGAAGTAGTCGAAGAGCCGGCGGGCATCGAGCGTCGGCACGAAGCGGCCGTCAGGGTCGACCAGGAGCCCGCCGTCGGTACGCGTGCCGCGAAGCGAGCGCGGCCGCATGCGGCCCTCGTTCGCCGCTGCCACCGCGGGCGCGGTGCCGGTGGACGACGACGGCTGGCTCGTGGCCGGCGCGTCCGGCGCCTGCGCCACGACGCCCGGTGGATCGCTCGACGCGCGCGGGCGCAGCCACACGATCGCCACCGCCAGACCGACGCCGACCGCGGCGATGAGCGCGCGTCGCATGTGCCCCGGGGGTCAGAGCCCCGCGGTCTTCAAGCGATTCGCGTGCGCCCGGAAGAGCGTCGTCGGGTTCGACTCGAAGATCGAGACCAGGCCGATGATCTGGTTCACCTCGTCCAGGTGATTCTGGAAGTAGTTGTCGCGGATCACGCTGCCGAGATGCGAGCTGCAGCGGCCGACGAGCCCGTCGTTCGCCTCGGGGTAGAAGAGCGAGGTCAGGGCGAGGGCGCCGTCCGAGACGTCGAAGACGTTCGTCAGGACGCCGGTGCCGCTCCAGGAGTAGTAGCGGATGCCGCCCACGCTCGCCGCGCCCTGGCCGCAGGCGGTCGTCGGGACGCCCTGCGGATAGTGGGCGTTGAACGTCGCGGCACCGGCGGTGGTGAGCGAGTCGAGCGCCGCCGCGGCGTCCTGGGGGTTCGTGTGGCCGGTCAGGAGCCCGATCACCGTGCCGAGCTGGTTCGCGAAGAACACGACCACCGCCTCGGTGAACGAGCCGTTCTGCACGTTTGCCCGCAGGTAGTCGGCGAGTGCCGCGCCTTTGTGCGGCGTCGCGACGCTCGAGACCGAGGCGACGAGATCGGGACGGACCGCGGCGACGTAGCGGACGTCGAGCCCGCCGTGGCTGTGCCCGATCAGGTTCACCTTGGGCTTGCCGGTGATGGCGGTGATCGCCTCGATCCGGTCGATCAGCTGCTCGCCGCGCGCCTCGGTCGAGTTGAGCTGGCTCACGGTGGTGGTGAACACGATCGCGCCGCCGTCTTCGAGGGCGTCGACGATCCCGAACCAGTACTCGTAGACGCCGAACAGCTCGTCGAAGCCGGCCAAGCCGTGCTCGAGCACCAGCGGATACTTCGTCTTCGTGTACGTGCAGTTGAAGATGCAGAAGGCGCTGGCCCGCTCAACCGTACCGGCCACGATGCCGACTGCCAGGATGCCGATCGCCAGGACACGAGCCGCTCGATGCATGTCGCCCCTCCCTGTCTCCGCGATGTCCGAACAGCAGCGCGACGCCTAGCACCAGCCCGCCACGCCGGCAAGAATTTTCGTCACCCGCCCCAGACCTGGCGCGTGCCACGCATGCCGCGCCGGCTTCGCCGGCCGCGGCACCCCCCGCGCGTGCCACCAACGTCCCACCCTACGCGTCCCCCCCCGACCCGAGCCGTGGCTCGGGTCGGCTAAAAGCATAGTCCCGGGTAGATCGACGCCAGCCCGGCCGCGGTCGCGATGCTGCACGGACGGCCGTACTCGGCGGCGATGGCCCGGGTCCAGATCGCCGAGGCAGTCGCTCGCCGCGTCGGCCGTGCCGGTGCCGCTCGCCACGGCCGCCAGCACGCGCTGGAAGCAGGTCACGAACAGGCCGTGCGCCTTGGCGCCGAAGCGCTTGAACGGCCTGCGCCACCTTGACCATCGCCGGCCGCGGCGTCATGGTCAGCTGAACGCTGGGGGAGCCGCCCCCGACCGGCGGCTGAGATGGCGAGTGGGGACACTCGCCGACCCCTCGAACCTGATCCGGGTAATTCCGGCGGAGGGAAGCGCGATGACACAGCTCGAATCGGCACGGCACGGCACGATCACTCCGGAGATGCGGCGCGTGGCGCTGCGCGAGGGGACCACGCCCGAGGCGATCCGCGACGAGGTGGCGCGCGGCCGCCTCGTGATCCCGGCCAACGTGCGACATCTCGCCGGCAGCGGCGGCGAGGCGCCGAACGAAACGGCCCGCAGCTACCCTGTTGCGGCGCTCGGGCATCCCGGGGCCGAGGGCGACGCGCAGCTCTGGGTGAACCAGACGGCGGCGCAGCGACTGCTCGACGACGCGGCCATGCTGCGCGGCGAGCGTGCCCCCCGGCGGCTCGATCCGACCGGCATCGGCCGCATGATCACCACCAAGATCAACGCCAACATCGGCGCCTCGCCCGTGTCGAGCTCGACCGACGAGGAGGTCGAGAAGCTCCGCTGGGCGCAGCGCTACGGCGCCGACACCCTCATGGACCTCTCGACCGGCTGCAACCTCGGCGCGTGCCGGCAGGCCATCATCGACCACGCGACCATCCCGATCGGCACGGTGCCGGTCTACAGCATGATCGTCGGGCGGCGCCTCGAGGATTTGAGCTACGACGTGATCCTGAAGGAGATCGAGCGCCAGGCGCGCCAGGGGGTCGACTACTTCACGATCCACGCCGGCGTGCTGCGCCGGCATCTCGACCTGGTCGGCCCGCGCGTCACCGGCATCGTGTCGCGCGGCGGATCGCTCCTCGCCAAGTGGATGATCCACCACGGCAAGGAGAATCCGATGTTCGAGCTGTTCGACGAGATCAGCGCGATCATGCGCGAGTACGACGTGACCTACTCGTTGGGTGACGGGCTGCGGCCGGGCTGCCTCGCCGACGCGAGCGACGCGGCGCAATTGGCCGAGCTCCGCACGCTGGGCGAGCTCGTGCAGCGCGCCCGCGCGAAGGGCGTGCAGGCGATGGTCGAGGGACCGGGCCACGTCCCGCTCGACCAGATCGGCTGGAACATGCGGATCGAGCAGGAGATCTGCGACGACGCGCCGTTCTACGTGCTCGGCCCGCTCGTCACCGACGTCTTCCCCGGCTACGACCACATCACGAGCGCCATCGGCGCGACCGAGGCCGCGCGGCACGGCGCGGCCATGCTCTGCTACGTGACGCCGAAGGAGCACGTCGGCCTGCCGAAGAGCGACGACGTGAAGCAGGGCTGCATCGCCTACAAGATCGCCGCCCACGCCGGCGACATCGCCCGCGGCGTCGCCGGCGCGCGGCGGTGGGACGACGACCTCTCGAAGGCGCGCGCCGCGCTCAACTGGCCGCGCCAGTTCGAGCTTGCCTTCGACGGCGCGACGGCGCGCGCCCTCCACGACGAGGACCTCGAGGTCGACACCGACTTCTGCGCGATGTGCGGCCACGACTGGTGCAGCATGCGCATCTCGAAGGAGATCCAGGCCTTCGCGAGCGGCAAGGACGCCGCGTTCCAGCCCGAGCGGACGGCCCTCAAGAGCCCGGGCGTGGGCGACGAGGGACGCGAGCTGCTCCGCCGCCGCGCGGCCGCGCTGCCGGTGGTCGACGGCAAGCACGCATGCCATTCGGACCACGTGGAGGACGCGGAGCGCGCGCGGGCCGTGCAGGACGCCGTCGGCGGCTAGTGCTCCACCACAGCGGAGTTACGCGGTTTGTGGTAAGCGTCTCGGCGCCGCGGGCGCCGCGGACATGGCGTGGGGAGGTGGCGGATGGGGAAAGAGGCAAAGTATGTGGTGCGGTTG
>Ga0180063_1000271_pt1 | contig 13518 bp, 13 predicted proteins | sample EasRivT47_16_10D_FD_121776 | JGI IMG/M metagenome (GOLD analysis project Ga0180063, IMG submission 121776) | Soil microbial communities from meander-bound floodplain in the East River, Colorado, USA - East River metaG ERMLIBT47_16_10D | ecosystem: Environmental > Terrestrial > Soil > Floodplain ...
ACGATCTTCGACACCGCCAGCGTCGGGATCGCCTATACGCGCGAGCGCATCTTCCTGCGCTGCAACCGCAAGCAGGAGGAGCTGCTCGGCTACGGCCTCGGCGAGCTCGACGGGCAGAGCACCGCGGTGCTGTTTCCCGACACCGCCTCGTTCGAGGCGTTCGGCGCCCGCGCGGAGGCCGTCATCGGGTCGGGCGAGACCTTCGAATCGGAGGTGGTCAACCGGCGCCGCGACGGCTCGACGATCCTGTGCCACGTCTCGGGCCGCGCGATCGACCCCGAGGATCTCGGTCAGGGCGTCATCTGGATCGTTCAGGACGTCACCGCGGCGCGCGCGGCCCAGCAGGAGCTCCTGCGCGGGCGCGACCAGCTCGAGCAGCGCGTCGCCGAGCGCACGCACGCGCTCGCGCGCAAGAACGTCGAGCTGCAGAGCGAGATCGGCGAGCGCCGCCTGATCGAGGACGAGCTGCGGGTGCGCAGCGAGCGGCTGCTCTATCACCGCAACCAGCTGCTCGAGCTGGCGCGGCGCGACCGGTCCGACTTCGCGCAGGCGTTGCGCGACGTCCTCGCAACCGCATGCACCACCCTGCGCCTCGACCGCGCGAGCTTCTGGCGCATGTCGCCCGACGCCCGGGCGCTCCGCTGCGAGGCGGTGTACCGGGCCGACGGCGGGACCGACGCCGCGCCGGTCCCGGCCCTGCTCGGGGCCGCGGAGCACGGCGAGTACTTCCGCGCGATCGGCGCCAACGAGATCGTCGCGGCCGAGGACGCCGGCAGCCACCCGGCCACGCGCTCGCTCGACCCGGTGTACATGCGGCCGCTCGGCATCGCCTCGACGCTGGACCTGCCGGTGTGGCTGGACGGCCGCGTCGTCGGCATGCTCTGCCTGGAGGCGATCGCCGAAGCGCGCGCCTGGCAGCCCGAGGAGATCGACTTCGCCTCCGGCGTCGCGACCATGGTCGCGCTCGCGCTCGAGGCGTCGCACCGGCGCGACGCCGAGGCGCGCCTGGTGCGGCTCGCGCACTACGACGCGCTGAGCGGCCTGCCGAACCGCAACCTGCTGCACGACCGCCTGCGCCAGGCCCTGGTGTTCGCGTCGCGGCACCGCACGCGCGTCGCGCTGATGTTCCTCGACCTCGACCGGTTCAAGACCATCAATGACTCGCTCGGGCACCACGTCGGGGACCGCGTCCTCAAGGAGGTGGCGGCGCGGCTCACCCGAACGCTGCGCAGCGGCGACACCGTCGCGCGGCTCGGCGGCGACGAGTTCGTCGTCGTGCTGCAGGAGGTGCGCGAGCCGAACGACGCGGCGACGGTCGCGCAGAACCTGCTGCACGAGCTCGCCCCGCCGTGCTCGGTCGACGGGCGCGAGCTGCACGTGTCGGCGAGCATCGGGATCACGGTCTTCCCCGACGACGGCCGCGAGGCCGACGTGCTGATGAAGAACGCCGACGTGGCGATGTACCACGTCAAGGAGAGCGGGCGGAACGGCTACCAGTTCTTCGCCTCGACCATGAACCAGCAGGCCAACCGCCGGCTGACGATCGAGAACGAGCTGCGCCGCGCGATCCGCCGCAGCGAGCTCGTCCTGCACTACCAGCCGCAGTTCGACATCGAGCGGCGCGAGGTGCGCACGCTGGAGGCGCTGGTGCGCTGGATCCACCCGGAGCGCGGCCTGGTGATGCCGGGCGGGTTCATCACGATCGCCGAGGACGGCGGGCTCGCGCAGGCGCTCGGCGAGTGGACGCTGCGCGAGGCGTGCCTGCAGAGCCGGCGCTGGCAGGAGGCGGGCATCCCGCCGGTGCCGATCGCGGTGAACCTGTCGGCGCGCGCGTTCCGCGAGCGTTCGCTGCCCGACACGCTGCGCGCCATCCTGCACGATACCGGCGTGGATGCGCGGCTGCTCGAGCCCGAGATCACCGAGAGCGCGCTGATGCAGCACTCCGAGACGACCGCCACCACGCTCGCCGAGCTCTCGGCGATGGGCATCCAGCTCGCGATCGACGACTTCGGCACCGGCTACTCGAGCCTCGCCTACCTCAAGCGCTTCCCGATCGACAAGCTGAAGATCGACCGCTCGTTCGTGCGCGAGATCCCGGGCAATGCGGACGACGCCGCGATCACGCAGGCGATCATCTCGCTCGCGCGCAACCTCGGACTGCGCGTCGTCGCCGAGGGCGTGGAGACGCCGGCGCAGCTCGAGTTCCTGCGCCGCAACGGCTGCGACGGCGTACAGGGCCACCTCTTCTGCCCGCCGTGCGACCCGAGCGAGACCGAGCGTCTCTTCGGCCCGGCGCCGCTGCGCCGCGTGGTCTAGTACCGCTTGGTGTAGTGCCCACATGGCCCGCCCGCATGCGGGCGCCGCACTACGCTCCGGCGATGGTCATGCCCTCGACGATAATCGACCCGCAGGTCCGCGAGCCGCGTGTGAGCGAGTCCCCGCCGATCGCGACCACGTTGCGGAACATGTCGCGCAGGTTCCCGGCGATGGTGATCTCCTCGACCGGGTACTGGATCTTCCCGCGCTCGACCCAGTAGCCGAAGGCGCCGCGGGAGTAGTCGCCGGTGACCATGTTGATCCCCTGCCCCATCAGCTCGGTGACCAGGAGGCCGGTGCCGAGCTCGCGCAGCATGCCCTCGAAGTCACGCGGGCCGGGCGCGAGAATCAGGTTCGCGTTCCCGCCGGCGTTTCCGGTCGACTTCATGCCGAGCTTGCGCGCCGAGTACACGCCCAGGAAGTAGCCCTGCAGCACGCCGTCCTTCACCACGTCCCGGGCCTGCGTCGCGACGCCGTCGTCGTCGAAGCAGCCGCTCGCCAGGCCGCGCGTCACGAACGGGTCCTCGCGCAGATTCACGATGCTCGAGAACACCTGCGTGTCGAGGCTGTCGAGGAGGAACGAGCTCTTGCGGTACAGGCTGCCGCCGCTCACCGCGGAGACGAAGTGCTGCAGCAGGCCGTTTGCGACCGGGGCCTCGAATAGCACGCGCGCCGCGCGGGTGGAGAGCCTGCGGCTGCGCAGCCGCGAGAGCGCGCGGCGGCCGGCGTAGTCGCCGATCGCCTCGGGCCGCGCGAGGTCAGTGGGCGCGCGCATCGACGAATACCAGTCGTCGCGCTGCATCGTGTCGCCCTCGCCGGCAATCACGGCGCACGACAGATAGTGGCGCGAGCTCGGATAGCCGTCGAGAAAACCCGCGGTGTTGCCGGCAATGAACTGCGACTGCTGGCAGGACACGGTCGCGCCCTCGGAGTTCACGATGCGCTTGTCGAGGCGCAGCGCGGCCGCCTCGCATTCGCGCGCCATCACTATGGCCTGCTCGACCGGCAGGTCCCAGGGGTGGAAGAGGTCGAGGTCGCGGCTCGCGTGCGCGATCAGCTCGGGCTCGGCGAGGCCGGCGCAATCGTCGGAGGCGGTGAAGCGCGCGATCGAGAGCGCCGCGCGCACCGTGTCCTCGATTGCGCGCGCCGACAGGTCGGAGCTCGACGCATACCCGCGCTGCTTGCCGATGTAGGCGGTGACGCTGAGTCCCTTGTCGCGGTTGTACTCGATGGTCTCCACCTCGCCGCGCCGCACCGTGACGCTCTGGCCGTAGCCCTCGGAGATGTCCGCCTCCGCCTCGGTCGCGCCGTGGGCGCGGGCGATCCGCAGGGTGCCCTCGACCATTGCGCGGAGCTCGTTGCGGGCGTACGTGAAGCGGGATGCGGCCATCGGCGGTCGGTGCGTGGGGAGGTGAACGGGCGCGCTATTATACGGGCACCCCTTCACGCCATCGTCGATGCAAGCGAACGAAGAACGACCGAGCAAGTCCCAGCTCAAGCGCGACATGGAAGCGCTCCAGGCGCTCGGCAAGCGGCTCGTCGAGATCAACGACGAGCAACTCGCATCGGTAGCGCTGCCGGAGCGGCTGAGGGAGGCGGTGCTCGAGGCGCGGCGCATCCGCAGCCGCGAGGGGCGCCGCCGCCAGCTGCAGTACATCGGCAAGCTCATGCGCGACATCGACCCGGCGCCGATCCGCGCGCGCTTCGACGCGTGGGACGGGCAGTCGACCGCGGCCACTGCCGCCCACCACCACGCCGAGCGCTGGCGCGAACGCCTGCTCGACGAGGAAGACGCGCTCACCGAGTTCGCGCGCGAGTGCCCCGCCGCCGACTTCCAGCAGCTGCGGGCGTGCGTGCGCGAGGCGCGCAAGGACCGGCTCGCCGGCCGCGCGTCGCGCCACTATCGCGATCTCTTCCGCCTCGTCCGGGCCGCGCTCGAGGCGCGATCGCCCACCTATAATCTCGCGCCATGACCGCGCCGGATCGCCCGCTCAAAGTGGGTCTCGTCTCGATCAGCGACCGCGCCTCCAGCGGCGTGTACAAGGACGAGGGCCTGCCCGCGCTCAAGGAATGGCTGGGTCGCGCGCTCGCGACGCCGTTCGCGGTCGAGGAGCGCCTCATCGCCGACGAGCAGCCGGTGATCGAGTCGACGCTCGCGGACCTCGTCGACCGGCGCGGCTGTGACCTGGTGCTGACCACCGGCGGCACCGGGCCTGCGCGCCGGGACGTCACGCCCGAGGCAACGCTCGCCGTCGCCGACAAGGTGATGCCCGGTTTCGGCGAGCAGATGCGCCAGATCAGCCTGCACTACGTCCCGACCGCGATCCTGTCGCGGCAGGTGGCGGTGGTGCGCAAGCAGGCGCTGATCGTCAACCTGCCCGGGCAGCCGAAGTCGATCCGCGAGACGCTCGAAGGCGTCAAAGGAGCGGACGGCGCGACCGTCGTACCCGGCATCTTCGCCGCGGTGCCCTACTGCATCGACCTGATCGGCGGGCCGTACGTCGAGACGAACGAAGCGGTCGTGAAGGCGTTCCGGCCGAAGTCCGCGCTGCGGCCGAATCCGGCGGGTGCGGCGTGAACGTACTGCCGGACGCGATCGAGATCGAGACCGGGCCACAGCCCGCGGCGAGCGTGATCTGGCTGCACGGGCTCGGGGCCGACGGCTCCGACTTCGTCCCGGTGGTCGATGCGCTGGACCTGCCCGGGGGGTCGATCCGGTTCGTGTTTCCGCACGCGCCGATGCAGCCCGTCACGATCAACCAGGGCTACGTCATGCGCGCCTGGTACGACGTTCTCAGCACGGATTTCGATCGACGCGCCGACGAGCGCGGCGTGCGCGCGTCGCAGCAGCTGGTCGAAGCGTTACTGGCGCGCGAGAAGGCGCGCGGCGTCGCTGCGGGCCGCATCGTGCTGGCCGGGTTCTCGCAGGGCGGCGCGATCGCGCTCCAGACCGGATTGCGGCACGCGGAGCGGCTGGCCGGAATCATGGCGCTGTCCTGCTACGTCCCGCTCGGCGCGTCGTTGCCCGCCGAGCGGTCGGCGGCCAATCAAGGGGTGCCGATCTTCATGGCGCACGGCACGCACGATCCGGTCATTCCCGCGCGGCTCGCGCGCGAGTCGCGCGACCTGCTCGGGCAGCTCGGCTATGCAGTGGCATGGCACGAGTACCCGATGGAGCACTCGGTGTCGCCGGAGGAGGTCGAAGCGATCGGCGCGTGGCTGCGCCGCGTCCTGGCGTAAGGAAACTCAGGAAAAGGGGCCACACCCTCTTTTGCAGGACCCCAATCCCAGCGCAGAACCTCGGTACACCGAGGTTCTGCGGAGGTGCCTCAAGCCGCGTCGCGGACGAGGTGCCGGCAGCGCAGCAGCTCGTAGTCGGTGCGCCGCTCGGGCACGCCGACCGGCAGCAGCACGGTGTGCCGGCCATTGAGATCGAACGAAAAGCTCTGGCCCGGCGCGTGCACGCCGGCGCGCACCAGCAGCTGCATCTCCCCGTCCGGGGCGGTCGGGTTGAGCAGGATGCCCGTCTCGGTGTCGTCGCTCACGATGTGGCCCGTGTGGACGCGCAGCTGCACCGGCACGGCGCCGCGGGCGATCGTCTGAATGCCCACCGCCGCCTGCTGCAGCGACGGGCGCGACAGGCGGCGCACGACGCCGATCAGCCAGTTCTCGCCGCCCTCGGGCTGCATGGCGAGCAGGCAGCCGATCCGCAGCCAGTCGCCGCGCACCTGCGGCACGAGCGCGCCGAATCCGCCGACGCTGACGTTCTCGACGATCCAGCTCTCGTAGTTGCCGCCGTCGAAGATGAGCGACTCGCCCGGCTCCAGCACCTCGAGAATGCCGTCGAAGCCCCACGCGATCGTCAGCCGCGACTTCACGCGATGGCGCGTGTGGCGGCGCTCGGACAGCTTCGGCGACCAGCACGACTCGAGGTGCTCGAGCACCCCGAGCGCGGCCTCCTGGGTCAGCGCGTCGCCGACGCCGAGCGACGGCGGGAACTCGCGGGTGTTGCGGATCTGCTGCACCAGCGCATCGATCTCTGCGAACGCCGCCCCCGCGCCGAAGAAGCGCAGGCCGGGGCTCGGCTGCGGCGCACGCGCGATGCGCACCGGCGGCTGCGCGGCGGTCAGGTCGATCCAGTACGGGGTCTCGGGCTGGTGCTCGCGCGCGATCAGGAACCGCGGCGCCCAGCTCGCGATCACCCGCTCGGCGAGCTCGATCTCGTTCGGGAGCAGGCTGTCGGGCGAGCACGCGCTGAGCATCGCCACGCGCAGGAACTCCTGCTCCGCGGTCGACTCCGCCGGTACACCGGGGTAGACCGTCACTTTCGTGCGGGCGTGCTTACGGGCCTCGGCGAGCGCGTAGACGCCGCTGATCATCGCCCAGACGCGCTCGTCGAGCGGCCCATAGCGCAGGTAGAGCCACTTGAGCTGCGTCGCGAGCGACCTCAGGGCACGGACCGCGAGCAACGGTACCGCGCCCTTGAGCGCGTCACCGCCCTTTGTGCCGGTCGCGTACGCATCGAGGCAGGTGACGTACCCCAGCGCAGACGCTTTCCAGAAGGCGTGAATGACGCCCCATTGCTTGCTTTCCTGGAGCTTCCCGAGCCGCGAGGCGCCGAGGTAGTCGCGCGCGAGCTTGCGCGCCGGGACCTGGCCCGCTTCGTCGATCAACTGCACCAGCTGCGCGCGGGTCTCGGGCTTGAAGGTCGCCTCGGTCGTGACCGACTCGAGCCAGTGCGTCAACTCGTCGAGCGCCTTGTCGGGCTCGGCAGGCAGCGCGGCCAGGAGGCGCTTGGCCTCCTTCAGGTCCGCCATCGGATGGTCGGACCGCGAGCTGCTGAAAATCCCGATCATGGCTTGCCCTCGACTCCGGGTCGTTGTTCCGGACCTGATAAAGCAATCCACGCGCCATCGGGGGCGAGCGCGTGTGAACTGTGTCGCAATTGAGCGGGTTCCGGGCGCAGACGCTTACGCCGCGCGCGCCGCGCGCGCGGCGCCCTTGAGTCCGCTAGCCGTTTCGGGAGCCAACGCCGATCGCGGCGCGGACGAATGGTGCGGAATGCCGGACGGGCCGGCGGGCGAGCCCGCTGCGGCGTGAACTATTCCGCATCGCGCCGGCCCGCCGAGCCGGACCGCCGGCGGGCACGTCGGGGAGTCGACAATCGCTCCGGTCCGCGGCCTGGTGAGCGGCCGCAGATGAAAAAGGCCCGCGCGAGCAGGCCCCGGGTCGTTGGTGCTGGTGAGTGGACTCGAACCACCGACCTACTGATTACGAATCGGCCGCCTCGTCGCGGCAACCGATTGATCCCGCACAGGATCGGTCCGCCGCTTGTGAAAATCTAGCGCCTCGCACGCCGTCCCGACCGCTACCGGTAGCGCATGCCGCCGCGGAGTTGTGAAATGCGCCCGCGTGCTGGTCGCCACCTTAACGCACGCGTCCGCCGTGCGCGCACGGTAGCGCGCTTGCCCGTCGCCCGGCGCCCCAGTCTCGCCGCCCGACGATCGATCCTCGCGCGCCGCTTCGCCGACAAGCTCGCCACCACCTGGTCAAGGGTTCTTGCCACAGACATGCTCCTTCCCGCGCATTGTGCCTCGCCGGCGTTCAGGTTCCTCGCCCGGTACTTATGTGTATGGTACGATGTATGGCATGCAGAAAACGACCGTATACGTACCGGACGAACTGAAGCACGCCCTCGCACGAGCCGCAGCAGCTCGGGGGTGCAGCGAGGCCGAGTTGATCCGCGAGGCACTGCGTGCGGCGACCGCGCGCACGGCGGCGCCCCGCCCCCGCTTGCCACTGTTCAATAGCCGAAAGCCCCGCCTGGCCGAACGGGCCGATAAAGCGCTCGCCGGCTTTGGCGAGTCGTGATCCTGCTCGACACGAGCGGCTTGCTGTCGGCGATCGACGGGAGCCAGCGCCACCACGCCGACTGCGTGGCAGCGCTCTCCCGGGCTTCCCCGCCCCTGCTGCTCTCGCCGTTCGTCCTGGCTGAGCTCGACTATCTGCTGTCGCAGCATGTCGGATCCGACGCCCAGATCGCGCTTCTCGACGAGGTCGCCAAGGGCGCGTATCAGCTCGAGCCGTTCGGGCCCGCCGACGTTGCCGCCGCGTGTGAAGTCCTGGAGAAGTATGCCAGCCTGCGGATCGGTCTGGCCGACGCGTCGATCGTCGTCCTGGCCGAGCGGCATCGCACGCGAGAAGTTCTTACCCTGGATGAGCGACACTTTCGCGCGTTGCGCACCCGCGACCGCAAGCGCTTCAAGTTGCTGCCGCTCGATCGGTAGGACATTCTCGGACCGACCGTCGGTGCGGGCAATCCGGTTTGCATGCTCCGACGGTTCCGGTCGTAGCGCGCGGAAATCAGTTGCGCAGTTCTTCACGCGCGATGCGCGGAATCGTGAGATCGCGGTCGGCATGAATTTCGGGCTGTGAAACAAGACAGGGACCTAAGTCCCTGTCTTGTTGGTGCTGGTGAGTGGACTCGAACCACCGACCTACTGATTACGAATCAGTTGCTCTACCAGCTGAGCTACACCAGCGGCTGACAACACGAACGACCACCGCGCGAACGACCACCGCGAAGCGCGGCCCGGAGTATAGCAGCCCGGTCCCGCGCTCAGGCCGTAGCCGGGCGCGTGCGGATGATGACGTCCACGCCGTCGGTCACCGTGCCGGGCGGGGGCGAAGGCAGCGCCTCGACCCGGACCGCGTCGGCGGGGATGTCGGTCAGCCGACCGGTGACGACGTCATAGAAGTGATGATGGGGCGTGGTGTTCGGATCGTAGAACACGCGGCTGGGATCGACGATCAGCTCGCGGATCAGCCCCTTCTCGAGGAACAGCCGCAGCGTGTTGTAGACGGTCGCCTTCGAGGTCTCGGCATGCCGGGCATTGACGAGCGCGAGGACCTGGTCCGCGGAAAGGTGCTCGCAGCGCTCGAACAGCACGTAGGCGATCTCGATGCGTTGATGCGTCGGGGCGATCCCGCGATCACGCAACCGCTCGGCCACCGACTCACGCATAACGGGCTCAGCTCGCATGACGCGAAGCTTAGCGCATCACTTGTACTGTGTCTAACTCGCCCTGACCGTGGCGCAGGGACCCGAGCGCGCCGCCACCGCGATGCCAACGGCATGCGCGAAATTGCCGCCCGCGGGCGTGAAATTGTGCCGCTCTCGCGACCCTCCCGCGCCGCTTATCGCAGCAAACCTTCCGACCGTCGGCCGGGCCTTTCAGGCTCGCGCCGGCGCACCCTAAGATCCGCTCACCTTGCAGAGGGACCCGACATGCGCAGACACGCTGGCTTTACGTTGATCGAGGTGATGATCGTGGTGGCGGTCATCGGAATTCTTGCGGCCGTCGCGTACCCCGCGTACACCGACTACGTGCGGCGCGGCAAGATCGCCGAAGCGATCGCCACGCTGGCCGATACGCGCGCGAAGATGGAGCAGTACTTTCTCGACAACCGCACGTACGTCGGCGCGGATGCTGCATCGATGCCCTGCAATGCGACCGTGCTCAGTGCCGGCAAGAAGCATTTTGACTTCGCTTGCACCGGCCTCGGGGTCGGGACCTACGATGTGACCGCGACCGGCAAAGCCGGCGACGGGATGGGCGCGTTCACGTACACGATCAACCAGGCCAACGTCCGCAGCTCGACGATCAGCGGCCTGAGCGGCTGGTCCGGCAGCACCACGTGCTGGGTCACGAAGAAGGGCGGCGTATGCTGACCGTTCGCCCCCGCGGCTTCACGCTCATCGAGCTGATGTTCGGGATCGCGCTGTTCGCGCTCCTGATGGTGCTCGCGATGCCCACCTTCACGACGCTGCTGCAGAACTCGCGGCTGCGCGGCGCCACCGACTCGATCCTCGCCGGGCTGCAGACGGCGCGTTCCGAAGCGTTGCGGCGCAACCAGACCGTGGAGTTCATGCTCACGAGCGACGCTCTCGACGCCCCCGGGGACGGCTCGGGCATCGCGGCGAACGCGACGGGGCCGGGCTGGGCGGTCCGCGCCCTGGACGCGGCCGCCGTTTCGATCGCCTACGTCGAAGGCCGGTCCGGCCTGGAGGGCAGCGGCACCGACGATCCGGCCGCCATCTACGCCACGATGAGCGCCACCAGCCTGCCGGCGACGGGCACGATCCGCTTCGACGGACTGGGGCGGACGAACGTCGGCGTCGCGAATGCCGCGTTCGACGTGACGCCGCCCGACCCCGGCACCTGCAAGGCGAGCGGCGGAAACATGCGCTGCCTGCGGGTCGTCGTGACGGCCAGCGGCCGGGTGCGCATGTGCGACCCGAGCGTCGACCCGGTCGTCAACCCGAACGACACGCGCGCCTGCTGAGGAATCGCCATGGTCGCCTCTAGAGCCTATCAAACGGGCATGGGCCTGCTCGAAGCCCTGATCGGGATCCTCATCTTCTCGCTCGGCATCCTCGCCATGGTCGCGATGCAGGCCGCCTCGGTCAACGCCGTGGCCGACGCGCAGTACCGCATCGAGGCGGTGAACTCCGCGAACCAACTGCTCTCCCAGATGTGGGTGAACATGGATCGCACGTCCACCGCGAGCGCCACGGCATCGCTGCTGACATTCGAGCATCAGACCTCCGGATTGCCCGCGGACTGCGCATTCAGCGGCACCGCCGCGACCCACGCGGCCGTGACGAGTTGGTTGAATCACCTGAACACCGGGGGCGCGAGCGGCGCGCCGCTGCTGCCGGGGGCCACGGCAGCGATGCAGCAGATCCAGGTCGACACGGGGGCGAGCAACCGGGTCACGATCACGATCTGCTGGAACGCGCCCAACGACACCACTCCGCGCCGCCATACGGTGGTCGCGTACGTCAACTAGCCGAGCGCGGAGCACGTGATGGCGAAACTCCAGACCCGATACCCCGCACGGCTGCGCAGCCGCGGCATGAGCCTGATCGAGATCCTCGTCGGGGTCGTGATCGGCCTGCTCGGCATTCTCGTGATCTTCCAGGTGCTCGCGGTTTCGGAGGACCGGAAGCGCACCACCGTCCACGGCAGCGACGCGCAGAGCGCCGGCGCGATCGCCCTGTACCAGCTGCAGCGCGAGGTGCAGCTCGGCGGCTACGGCTTTGCCGGCGCGCACACGAAGCAGATCGGCTGCCTGGTCCGGGCGTGGGACACGAGCCCCCCCGGCAAGTCGATCGATTTCAGGCTCTTTCCGGTCGAGATCGTGCAGGGCGCGGCGGGCGCGTCCGACACCCTCCGCGTGGTCTGGGGCAGCTCGGACCAGTTCGTGACAACCCGGCCGTGGACCACGACCGGCGCGAATAAGACCATGAGCGGCGGTCGCGGCGGTCTCGACTACGGGGACCTGCTGGTCGTCACAGGTGATCCTGCCGCCACGCCGGGGGCGACGACGGAATGCGCGCTCATTCAGGTCACCGATCGTCCGCCCGCCCAGCCGAACGACATCGGACACAGGACCGCCTACACGCTCAATCCCGGCCCGCCCGCGGACACGCTGTCCAAGGACGCGACGCCCACGCCGAGATTTAACAAGGACGCGGCCTGGCCCGGATCGGCGCCCTTCGCGCCGACCGCCGGCTTCGCCCTCAACCTCGGCAAGCAGCCGCGCCGGGTGGAATGGCGGGTCACCCTTCCGGCGGAGCCGAATCCGAACCGCCTGGTCGCTTCCGAGACGCTGTTCGGACTGCCGGTGGTGGAGGTTGCGGACGCCATCGTCAACCTGCAGGCCGAGTACGGCATCGACCGGAACAACAATCAGTCGATCGACGCGAACGAGTGGACCGTGACGGCGCCGGACAACAGCCTGATTCCGACCGACCTGGTCAACCCGTGCAGCGACAATCCGTCGCGGAGCTGGCGTTGCGTCCGGGCGATCCGCGTGGCGCTGCTCGCGCGCAGCGCGCACTGGGACAAGTCCGCCTGCAGCCCGAACCCGCAGTACACGGGCGGCGCGACCGGCGTCCTGGCGCTCACCAACTTCGTGATGACCAACGTGGACGGCACCGCGCCGACTGCGGCCGAGCTGGCCTGCGCCGACGACCCCCCCAGCGCGAACAGCTGGCGGCGTTACCGCTACAGCGTCTACGAGACCGTGATTCCGCTGCGGAACATGATCTGGGGGACCGCGCCATGAAGCAGGCTCAAGCATCGACATCGGCTCACGGCGCCATGCGGCGTCGCTGGGCGCCGCCCCGGTCCGAGCGTGGCGTGGTGGTCTTCATCGCGCTCATCGTGCTCGTGGCGATGACGCTCGCGGGGCTTGCGACGTTGCGCGCCTCCGGCAGCGCGATCCTGACCGCCGGCAACCTCGGATTCCGGCAGGGCGCGACGGTCGCAGGCGACCTCGGGGGCGAGTCGGGCCTCGCCTGGCTCAAGAAGCAGGGCCCGCTCACGCTCGAAGCGCGCGATCCGGCCAAAGGCTACTACGCGACGTGGAACGATTTGGAGCCGCCGCTCGCGGCCGGCCTCACGTTCAATCCGATGACCTGGGGCGAAGCGAACTGGAAAAACGCGGCCCGAGCGGTCCAGGTCAACGCGGGCGCGGTCGACGCGGCCGGCAACCGGGTGAGCTACGTCATCCACCGGATGTGCGCCGTTTCGGGCGCCATCGCCGGAACCGGCGCACCGGCGAACCAGGAATGCGTGACCCTGTCCGATCCGGGCAAGGGCGGCCCGAAAGAAGCCGGCCAGAAAGCGCTCGTCGGCACCTCGCAGGTCTATTACCGCATCACCGCGCGGATCGAAGGTCCGAAGAATACGGTGAGCTACGTGCAAACCATGGTGTATTGAGCCAAAAGGTCGGAACGATTGCCAGCTTGCAGGAGAGTGTGATGAACAACCCTTCCATCGATCGTGGTACGCCGAAACCGCTCGCGCAACGGCTCATCGCGAGCGCCATGCTCGCGGCATTGTTCGCGCTGCCGCCCCAGGCGATCGCGCAGCTCACCGACATCGCGAATTCCCCGATCTCGAGCGCGGCCACGACCACAGTGCCGCCGAACGTGATGTTCATCCTCGACGCCTCGGGCAGCATGGGCAGCGAATTCGGGTCGGACGCCGCCGGCAACGACTACGACGACAAACGGGTCGGGTCGATGAGCCATCTCTGCAACACGATCTACTACAACCCGGCCATTACTTACCTCCTGCCGAAAAACGCCGACGGGACCGAGTTCGCGAACGCGTCCTTTAACAGTGCCCG
>Ga0180063_1000272_pt1 | contig 13510 bp, 8 predicted proteins | sample EasRivT47_16_10D_FD_121776 | JGI IMG/M metagenome (GOLD analysis project Ga0180063, IMG submission 121776) | Soil microbial communities from meander-bound floodplain in the East River, Colorado, USA - East River metaG ERMLIBT47_16_10D | ecosystem: Environmental > Terrestrial > Soil > Floodplain ...
CCGCGCGGGTCTCCCGAAGGAGCTGCTCCGCAGATCCACGAACGTCTTCGGCTCGCAGCGTCGCCTGGCGCCACGACAGCCACATCCCCTCCAGGAACTGCGCTAAGACCAGCCGGCCGAGGGCCCACTCGCGAGCGCTGCGATAGCGATGGTAGCCGCGGGCGAACCCCCACTCCGGTCCAATGTGCCCGACGTCGTAGAATCCGACGCAATAATACCCCGCCGCCGCGAGAGCCTCGGTGAGCAGGACCGCATCGGTGCGGATGGAGCTCGACTTGTAGCGCGCGCCGTGCCGATGGGGCGGGAGCGAGGTGAGCTGCGTCGCGACCGACGGCCGCGTCCATGACGATTGCGAGATCGCCTGCGCGAACACGATTCCGTCGGCCGAGAGCCGGGCGCTTGCCGGCGTCTCGATGTCCTTGGCGCCATAGGGCGACAAGGAGTCGGCGCGCACCGTGTCCGCCATGACATAGAGAATATGTGGGTGGATCCGGGGCGCGCCCGGCGCCGGATGGAAGCTCGTCGCACCGGAGCGCGGCAGGAGCTGTGCCGCGACCACGGTGAGGGCGACCACCGAGAGCCCGGCCAACGCACAGGCGCGCCAGCCGAGGCGCGCCTTCGAGCGGCGAAGAAGTGTCGGGAGCGCCGACCAACAAAGGACGCCCGTCAGGAGGCTCGAGCCGAGCCAACGGGCTTGCCCGTCGAAGCCGAGGGGGAACTCGTGGAGAACGTCGCGTTGGTAGCGGAAGCGAAAGACGATCAACAGCGATGCCGAAAAGACGACGCCGAGCCCAAGGCCGAAGACATCGAAGGGCTCGACGCGTCGCCGCCCGAGCACTACAGCCGCCACGGCACCGACGCCGGCACCCGCGAGACCGCCGAGGAGCCCGTAGAGTAGCGCACCCCACCGGAGCACTGCGTGCTCCGGAGGCCACGCGGTACCGAGCCCGATGATCCACGCGCTCTCCGCGGCGCCGACCACCGCCCCCCCGATCAGCCCGGCTGCGACGGTTGGGCCCATCACCATGCGCCAGGCCACGAGTTTCCGAGTCATCTGTCTGCTGATGCTTCTCGGCGAAAGCGGACATCGAGCGCAAGGGCCTCACGCCCAGGGGGCGGGCATCTGCGCCACCGGCGCGGCGAAGGACGCCGTTACGGCGCGTTCGGGTCAGCTGTCGGGTGCCGCAGGCCGAACCATACGAGCCTCCACTCGTCCTTCTCATACGTGCGCCGCGCGACGTGCGTCCGGCTGAGCTGAACGGCGAGCCACCTCATCGACCCCCACGGGCTCGAGAGCCGGCTCGAGCGCTTCTCGACGAGCCAGCCGCCCAGTCCGACCCGCTCCACGAAGCGCGACAGGTAGAGCTTCTTGCGCTCCGGGGCGAGCGGGGCGAAGGCGAGGAACGGTTTGGTCGGGAGCCAGGCTCGCTCTGGCGGTCCGTCCCGCCGGCCCCACGGGGCGCCCCACTCCTCGAAGACGATTGGATCGGTCGGAAGCACGCCGGCGGTCGCCAGAGCAGTCGACAACGCCGCGTCCATCGGGGGCCGCCGATTCTCGATCGACCACGCATAGTGACGGAGACTCCAGGCGCCAGGGCTAGACAGCCGGCCGCTACCGCCGGCGAGCGCGAGCATCACCGCGAGCACGGCGCCAAGGGCCGTCTCGACCCATCGTTCGCCGCGGCCGCGCTCCGGCTGCAAGCGCAGCGCGTGCACGGCGGTTGCGATCGCCATACACATGATCGGTGCCAGGTTCGTTGCGTTGACCTCGTGGCTGCGCGAGACGAAGTAGCTGCTCGTCGCCCAGAGAGATCCAAAGGCGCCAACGAGCGAGGCGAGCACGGGGAAGCTCGCCGCGCTTCGTGCCGTCGACAGCAGCACGGCCGAGAGGCCGATCAGCACCAGGAAGAGTGCCCACACCCCGCCCAGGCGATCGGCCGGGAGCCCCTTGAACCCGGAGGCGAACGCGACGGAGTACTCCGCGAAGCAATACCAGTCGGGCGCTTGCCCCAGGCGCAGCACGTAGTAGCCGGTGATCGCGCTCGTCGCGGCGACGATGAGCAGCACGGGAGCCGACAGCAACGCGGCTGCGCGCCGGAGCCTCGTACGGGCGCCCCCCGCCCCGCGTCTCACGTGGTGCCAGACCAGGATCACCCAAGCGGGGAGCCAGGTCGCCGCGCAATACATCGCGCTCTCGGCGGACCACAGGCTACCGGCGAGCCACGCGAGCCAGCCGCCGCCGAGCAGGATGCGGATCGGCCTCCCCGCCTGCGACCGCGAGGCCGCCACTCGCAGGACCGATAGCAGGACGAAGCACCAGATGAAGCGTATCGGACCGACGGCAGGCGTGACCAGGACACCGCTGAAGCCGTCGTAGCCAGGAAGCCCCGGGAGCCAGAATACCGCCGCCAGGCTGACGGCCAGCGCGAAGAGCGCGTTCACGAGGCCCATCGCCGGAAACCGGAATGCGAAAAAGAGCAGGCTCCCTGACAGGAAGAGCAGTACGGCGTTGGCGACGTAGAAGGCGTCCCACGCGCTGGCGATCGGCATGAGCGCCACCATCACGGTGTTGAGGAATCCATAGTGAGCGGGGACGTCCCACAGGAGCCACTCCCCTTGGCGCACGAGCTCGACCGGCCCGACGAAAGGACCCCAATGGTAGAGCGCCGCCCTGTTCAGCAAGTAGTCCGCTCTGAAGCTCGCAAGGCCGATGATCACGAGCGCGACGACGTTTTCTGCCGCGCGCCAAGCCGTCGTCCGAGCCGCGGACCGCGTCGGCCTTGCGGCGACGTTCGCGACCACCAGCGCCAGGCTGGCCGGCAGCGCCAGCATCCCGTCCCGGAACCCTGCGACTGCGTCGAGACGGTGGATGGGAATGAAGTCAGCAACGAGGATTCCCTTCGTCATGACCAGGCCAGCGGCCGCGGTCCACGCTCCTGCCGCCACTGCGAGGTCCAGACCGAGCGTCATCGGACGCCACCACGGCCCCGACGTCTCTCGCTGCCGGTCGCGTGCGAGCACGCCGACGAGCAGCACCTGGGCAAGCGCCGCGCCCAGGACGACCCATCGTTGCGTGCGGACCACCAGCAGGAGTCCCGCGCCGAGGGCGAGCAGTGCCAGCAGCGACTCGACGCTCGCGAGCAGCCGTCCGGCAACGGGTCCCCGGGCCGAGGACAGCGCCAGCGCGGCGAGGAGAAGCGGGTAGCAGGTACCGAGCAACAGGTACTGCGTCCACTCGTACCTCTCGTCGCCCTTGGGCGCGACGGCGTTACCGAGAAGAAGGACCAAAATTCCGAGTCCGGCGGCCGCGAGGAATGCGCGCCCCGAGCCGTGGTCGAGCCGACCGTCTCGGGAGCGGGAGGTCACAGCCGGCACGATAACATCGATCATCCTGGCGCGGCACGACGGCGGGCTCGCGTCACGCCGAAGGCCGTGCCGCTGCGCGGGAGCGGAGCGCGGTGTTGCCGCCGAGCCGCATGCATCCACGGCCTCGGGCGCGGCGGCCGACGGGCAATCCGCAATTCAGTCAGGGCCGCACCCGATCGCGATGCGCAAGTGTCCGTCGCCTGCTAGGTTCGCCGGCATGAACCCACTCCTCGAAAGCGTCATGGGCCCGCTGCTCACCGTGCACCAGTGGCTCTACGAGACCACCGATGGACGGATCGGTGCGAGCCTCGGCGGCCGGCCGATGCTGCTTCTGCGCACCGTCGGGCGTCGTACGCGTGAGCCCCGCACCGCTGCGCTACTCTACGTGCGCGATGCGAAAGCGTACGTGGTCATCGCGTCGAAGGGCGGCGCGCCGCAGCACCCGGGCTGGTTCCATAACCTCACCGCCGACCCCAACGTAGAGATCCAGGTGGGTCGCGAGCGTATCCCCGTCCGCGCCCGGATCGCCGAAGGCGAAGAGCGCTCCCGCCTCTGGGCCCGTGCCGACGACATCAATCAGGGCCAGTACGGCATCTACCAGTCCCGCACGAAGCGTCCGATACCGGTCGTGGTGCTCGAGCCGCGGTGAGGTCAGCTCAAAACCTGAACTCGTGTATCGGAGCCACGCGCACCTTCTCGCATTCGGCCTTGAAGTCGTAGGAAACGTCATCCACGCAGTCGGGCCATCTGCCCGTCGCCACCCAGAATTCGACGAGGCCGAGGCGCGCGCACAGGGACACGAAGCGCGGATCGTTGCGCAATTCGGGCATTCCAGCGTGGAACAACAGCCCGGTGCGGTAGCCGTCCGGACCCATGATGTCGTCTTCGGTGCCACGCGGACCGAGGCAGGCGGTTTCGGCCGTCCGGTAGGCTTCCTCGACCAGACCGAGATGCGCTGCGTACACGAGCCGCGAGAGGTCGACGCATCCCGTCCGGGCGTAATGCGCTGCGAGCGCGTCTCGGATGGCGCCGATGTTCTCCGGCGTGGGGTCGCGCTTGGCCCGGATGAACGCCAGGCCGTCCTGAAACTCGCGCAGGGGGTGTCGCGCCGCGGGATCCAGCAATCGGTCGACGGCCTCCCAATCCTCGAGGAAGGCCTGCGCCCGCAGCAGGTTCGCAACCGGGAAGCTCATGTCGGGCACGCGCGCCATGAGGTCCTCGAAAACCGGTACGGCTTCCCGAACGCGCCCCGTCGCCATTCTCGAGAGCGCGACCAGATTCGCGGACATCGGGTTCAACGCGTCCAATGAGAAGGCGCGCTCCGTCGCGTCGGCGCTTTCGCGAAGCCGTCCGATGGCCCGGGAGTGCCAACCGACGTAGATTCCTCCAACGCCCAGGCCGGGCGCCCGCCTGATGCGCTCCACGACCGCGTCGGCTTCGACGAACCGTCCGAAGGGGGGGATGACGAAGAACTGCGCCAACAGGGCGTCGACGTTCTGCGGATCGAGGGCCAACGCCCGCCCGGCTTCGTTCGCGACCATGCCGGCGCTCGCGGCGCGATCGGCAAAGGGCTGATAGAAGCGCAACCAGGCCCGCAAGTAGGCGAGCCGCCCCCAGGCCTCGGCGAACTTGGGGGCGCGCTGCGTGGCGACCTCCAGCAGGCCGACGTTGGTCCGCAGCTCGTCGGGCGCATAGGACTCGGGGCTGGCATGCAGATAGAGGTCATAGACCGCCGGATCGATCGCCTTGGTCGAGAAGCTCGTGAAGGTCTGGTCGAGGGCGGCCGCGATGTGTTCGGAGATCTCGTCCTGCACGGCGAAGATGTCTTCGAGGCTGCGGTCATAGCGATCCGACCACAGGGTCGTCTGCGAGGCCGCCTCCACCAGATGCGCCGCGATACGCACCCGCCCGCCCGCCCGGCGGATGGAGCCGTCCAGGATGTGCGAGCACCGGAGCTCCTTCGCCACGTTGCGCGCAGTCTTGTCCGCACCACGAAACTGAAAGCTCGACGTGCGCCCGATCACTTTCATCTGTGCGCCGCGTGACAGCCGTTGAATGATCTCCTCCGACACGCCGTCCGAGAAGAACTGCATCTCCCGATCATCCGACAGGTTGTCGAAGGGCAGCACGGCGAGAAGCGGCTCGGTGCTCGTGGGTGGCGTCGCGACGTCGACCGACGCCGCGGAACCGAGCGCGAAGGCCTCGATCGTCTCCGTCATCTTGTCGAGCTGCAGGGTGCCGCGTGAGACGAGGCGTTCGGCCAACGGGCCCCGGATCGTGCGGCGCACGTCGGCCGACACCAACACCGAACCTGGATCGCTGCGCGCCATCAGGCGGGCCGCGACGTTGACGCCGTGGCCGAGGAGGTCGCCGTTGGGCTGCACCACGACATCGCCCAGATGTACGCCGACGCGCACCTTGGGCTCGCACTGGTCTGCGAGGGCGATCGCGGCCTCGACGGCGGCCAGGCTCGAGCCGAACTCCAGCATGAAGCCATCGCCCGCGGTGTTGAACACGCGCCCGCCGTGCGCCGTGGCGATGCCTTCGATCACGCGCCGGAGCGCCGCCACCTCGGCCGTGGTCCTCGCCTCATCGGCTTCCGTGCGCGCGGAATAGCCCGCGACGTCGAGCGCAACGATCGTGGTGAGTCTGCGGGACAGCGGATCGTCGGGCATACGGCCTTTGGGATCAGAGTGTTCCCGTTCGGGAACAGGGGAACCCTCTACTGCCGTTCACTACGCGCGGGCAAGCACCCGGTGCGTGCGTGGTACTGACCGCATCGCCGCCGCGGGCTGGTCGTACGGCGGCTACACGGCCCGGGCACTCGCCGCGGGCAGCTTCTCCCTCGGTACGTTCACCGGCGCGCGCGTGTAAAGGCCATCCTTCCGCTCGACGGCTCGGCGCAGGTCTTCGACCCCGACGTACCGGCGCTGTACTCGACGGTCGCCGTTCCGACCCTGCTGCCGGGCGCATCGCTCAGTCCGGTCATAGCGCCGCGCCTCCAGCAGATGTTCGACGGGCTGTCGTCCGCGCCCAGCGTGGTGGGATACGGGAACTTCCTGCGCGCCGCGCACTCGAGCTTCGCCGACCTATGCGAGGTGCCCGAGGTGTTGCGAGGAAGGCCCGCGGCCTGCGAACCGGAGTTCGACACGTCCGGCGCATCGAGAACTATCTCGCGCTCAACTTCTTCGACGCCACCCTCGGAGGCAGCGTGGAGGCGCTCGCCCGCCTCGACCCGGCGGTGCTGGCGGAAGGTGACCGAACTATCACATGCTTCGCCCGCTGTGGTCACCACCCGGGGCCACGCCCGAATCACAGCAACCATCACCTGCTCGGTCGAACGGGCGAGCTGTCAGTCGCGCAACGCGGAGGATGGGCGGCTTTCATCCTGCAGGCGAACGTCGGATAGTCGCCCGGTCATGCGCACCGCACTCACCCGGCTCGTCGGGATCGACTTCCCCATTTTCGCCTTCACGCACTGCCGCGACGTGGTCGCCGCGGTCACCAACGCGGGGGGAATGGGCGTCCTCGGCGCCGTCGCCCACACGCCGGAGCAGCTCGACGTGGACCTCGCCTGGATCCGCGGGCAGACGAAGGGGCGCCCCTTCGGCGTCGACCTCCTCATCCCGCGGAAGTACGTGGGCTCCGACCAGGGCGGCGTGGGCGCCGAGAGCCTGCGGGCGATGGTGCCCGAGGAGCATCGCGCGTGGATCGACGCCTTGCTCGCGCGCTACGACGTGCCGCCGCTGCCCGAGTCGTCCGACGAGCGTGGCCCGGAGCGCCAGATGCGCGTCGACCCGAAGAGCATGGCGCCGCTCATCGACGTCGCGTTCGCGCACGAGGTGAAGCTACTGGCCTCCGCGCTCGGAACGCCGCCCGCATGGCTCGTCGAACGCGCGCACGCGGCAAGCATCCCGGTGGCGGCACTCGCGGGACGGCTCGATCACGCGGTCGCGCACAAGGAGGCCGGCGTCGACATCGTGATCGCGCAGGGCACCGAGGGCGGCGGGCACACCGGCGAGATTGCGACCATGGTGCTGGTGCCACAGGTCGTCGACGCGGTGGCGCCGGTTCCCGTGCTCGCCGCCGGCGGCATCGCAACCGGACGGCAGATGGCCGCGGCGCTCGCGCTCGGAGCCGAGGGCGTATGGTGCGGGTCCGTGTGGCTCACGACCAACGAGGCCGAGACGTCCCCCGTCGTGAAGGAGAAGTTCCTGGCGGCGACGTCGGCCGACACCCGCCGCTCGCGCTCCCTCACCGGCAAGCCCGCGCGGATGCTCCGGACGGTGTGGACCGACGCCTGGGAGGCACCGGACGCCCCGGCGCCGCTCGGCATGCCGCTCCAGAGCGTCCTCGTCGCCGACGCGCAGCGCCGCATCCAGCGCGTGGCCCACAAGGCCAGCGGCGCGCGCGAGCTCGCCACCTACTTCGTCGGGCAGGTCGTCGGCCAGATGAACGAGCCCAAGTCGACGCGCCGGGTGGTCGCCGACATGGTCGAGGAGTTCGTGGCGACTATGGAGCGGCTCGACCGCCTCGTCGCCGAGGAGTGAGCCCGGAGCCCATGAGCCGTCAGGGATCGTGGCTGTGGCCCAACTGTGCCCCCCACCGAGCCCACTCCGTCCCATCCGACGTCCGGGACGGTCGTTGAGCACCCGCGTCGCGTCGGGGCTGCGATGGTGTGCGATGGGCTGAGTGAGGATGCCCTTCATGCTTCGAACCTGCAGGTCGGATGTTCGATTCACCCGGGGCGCGCTTGGTGGGACGGGAACGTCGGGAGATCCCGCTCCACGGAATGATCGACGTCGATGATCGCTTCGCGACGCGAGACGTTGCGCCGAGGGCGGGGCGGTCGGTGTTGCCGCTCGGCGGCGACGAGGCACGGCGTCCGGGCATCGTGCCGACGAGTCGAGCGGGGCGCGGCCGGGCGAGTTTGGGTGTCAGCCCGTGAAAGCACGACCGCGCCGGCGGTGTCCCGCCGACACGGTCGTGCTTGCGTGCGGGAGCCGTGTCTAGCTCGCCCTGAACTGTCGCTCGACCACGGTGCGTGCGCCGCCCGCGTCGGTCGCCGTCACACGAAGGGTCTCCTTGCCCTTGATGTGCTTCAGGGAGATCTGCGCCTCGAACGAGCCGGCGCTGGTCTGGTCGACGGTCGCCCGGCGGAGCGACTTCCCCTTCCTGTTGACGATCTCGAGCGTGATCGTCGCCGGTTCGGAGATCGTGAGTTGCACCGTCAGGAGCCGACCCGTGCCGAGATCCCTCGACCTCACCCTGTCCGGGAGATCGTCGATCGAGACGGTCGGCGCCGCGTTCACGACCTCGAAGCTCTGCTCGGGCCCGTCGATGGTGACGAAGTCCGTCTTCGCGACGGCCCGGAAGTGCACCGTGTCGCCCGGTATGAACCCGATCACCGTCACGTCGAAGGTGATCGGGACGCTCGCGACGTCGAGACGAACGTCACCCGTGCTGCCGTCGTCCACGAGCTCCCTGCCGAGGTCGAAGTGGGTGAGGATCGCGGCGCCACCCGGATTCGCGGAGCCGTTCAGCGTCACGGACGTCGCGGAGACGTCGGTGGCGGCGAGCGTCGACACGTCGCTCGGCGCGAACGCTTGCGCGAAGAGTTGCTGCGCGCCCGGATAGCCGGCGGTGTAGAGGAGGAAGGGCGTGCCCACCGCGTCGCCCTGGCAGGTGGCGCCGTCGGCGCTGAACGGATTGGCCGTGCAGCCCGACGAGATCGAGGCGCGCAGCGGAGTGTCGACGTCGCCGAAACCGGATCGCGTGCATGCGACGTGCCCCCGGTTGGGCGTTGCGCTCGCTGATACCTCGGTTTCCCCACAGTAATCCCTGGTTTCGCCCAGGACTCCAGCCGAGCGGCGCAGTACCTCCCGTCACGCATGACGGACGAGGAAACGACGTCGACGCCGCCGGGAGACGCGCGGACCGGTGACGCGGCGGAGCGTCGCGCGCGCAGCGGCATCTCTGCCCCCGTCGGCGCGTTCTCGAATCCTCGCACCGCCGTGAGTCGCCGCATTCCCGACCGCGGGACGGCAGCAGCGAACGAGCGCCGCTTCAATCGGGAAGCGGTGCACCCACAGCCCGGGTTCACTCCCGGCGAATAGGAGAGAAAAGGCGATGAAGAAGTCGATTCAGCAATGGCACCTGGCGATGGCGGCACGGAGAAGGCTCACGGGCGTCGCCCTCGGCCTACTCTGGCTGGTGAACGCCCCCGGCCTGGCCAGCGCACAGTACGCCTTCACCCAGCTCGACGTGCCCGAGTCGGTCGCGACGTACGCCGACGGGAATGGCGTGCGCCGGATCGTCGGGGAGTTCGACGACGAGGACGGCACGCACGGCTTCGTGCTGAAGAAGGGCGAGTTCGCACGCTTCGACGTGCCGGGCGCCGAGGGCTACACCAGCATCAACGGGATCAACGCCAGCGGCGAACGGGCGGGAATCTACTTCGCGGGCGGTAGGTTCTACGGATATTTCTGGAGCCACGGCGTCGTCACGACGCTCGATCCCCCCGACTCGACCTTCTCCCTGGCAGCCTCCATCAACGGGAAGGGCCAGGTTGTCGGATTTTGGCGAAAGGGCACGGAGCCACGTCATGGCTACGTCTGGGACGACGGCATCTTCACCCCCGTCGACGTGCCCGGCGCAGGACCGCGCGGCACCTGGCCGAGCGGGATCAACGACCGGGGGCAGATCGTAGGGGCCTACTACGATCAGGACGGGAACCAACACGGGTTCCTGCTGAGCCGGGGAATCTACACGACCCTCGACGTGACGGGCTCCGAGGGCGGATTCACGTTCGCACAAAGCATCAACAACGCCGGCCTGATCGTCGGTCTCTACGGCAAAGCCGAGGGACCGGACCATGGCTTCGTGTTGAGCGACAAGGGGTACACGACGATCGACGTGCCCGGCGCGTCCTGGACCAACATCTATTCGGTCAATGCGATGGGCGACATCGTGGGCGCGTTCGAGGACGAGAACGGCGTCCACGGCTTCCGGGGAACGCCTGCGGGCCGACTCTTGCCCGATTCCCCGGCGGAGTAGTGGGACCGGTCGGCCGATGGCCGGCGACACGAACACGCACGTGTCGCCGGCCTCGGCACCCCCGGGCGATCCGCCGATACGCTGGCGACGTCGGCGCGCGGTGCCGTCGAGCTGCTCGTGCGGTCGTCCCGAATCAATTTCACGCCCCAATTCAACCGTAGGAAGGAGTCCTACCGTCGCTCGACCGACTCCGGCGGCAGATGCTGCTCCTGTGGGCACGTACGCGTACCCTGCGGGCGCGCAAGACGATCCCGCGGCCCCTCGCCGAGCTCATCGGCGACGAGGCGCAAGACATCGCCGCGGACGCCCGTGCCCTGCGGTCCTCGCTCGACTGCGCGTGAGGCGGCGAGCGACGGTCGCTACGGCTCGGGGACGGCGTTCAACCAAGGTGGGGACCGCAGTTCGTGGCGCTTCCTACTCCGCGAGCGTGTCGCCCGAGCCTCCGAACTCCTTGGGGAAGTCGTTGAACTTGGGCAGGCCGTCGCGCACTGCGAGCACCTTCTCACCGTAGTGGACGTGCAGCGTCGGCTCGAATGCAAAGCCAGGGATGGTGCCGACGGGAACGTCGGTCATTCCGATCGCGGGGTGACGCACGAGCACCGGGCTGCCGCAGCTTGTGCAGAACTGGCGATGACTGGCCTCGGTCTTCTTGAACGTTCCGAGCTTGTCAGCGCCCTTCACGACCTCGACGCTGGGGGTGGGCCAGAGCGTGGCCGCGTGGATGGGCGCGCCCAGCCAGCCCCGGCACGAACTGCAGTGGCAATAGGCCTGGACGTTGGGCTGACCGGTCAACGCGACCTCGACCGCGCCACAGAAACAACCGCTCTTGCGTATCTGAGCCACATGGACCTCCTCTTTGGGACGTCTAGCATGCGGCCGTCCGAGACCAGAACGGACACGGCGTCAAGTCGGGTATTCGATTCACCCCGGGCGCGCTTTGCGCGCAGCGGCATCGTCACCGCGCTGACACGGTGGCATGGGCCCACTCGCGCTGGACGTTCAGCGTAGAGCCGCGCGTCTGAGCGCCGAATCCCTCTTGTCGCCCTCCGGCTCGGGGATACGATGAGGTCTGCCTTGCCGGACTCCGCGTTACCTGCATCCCACGTCCACCCGTACGACGAGTCGGCCCCGGAAGACCGGCAAGTGGCGTCGCTCGCAGGGCGAGCGGCGCGACCTTCGCACTGGCGGGCATGGCTTGCGTTCCTCGCGGTGCTCGTCGCGCTGCGGCTCGCCCTGCCGATCTTTCTCGCCCCGCTCGCCGAGGAGAGGCTGTCCCGCGTGCTCGGTGCGCGGGTCGAGATCGGCGACGTCAGCTTCGCGCCGATCGACGCCGTCGTCACGCTGCACGACGTCACCGTGCACGCGCCCCCCGTGGAGGGCGAGACGGAGGAACATGCGAAGCCGGCGATCGGCGCGGCGCGCGTGCGCATCGACGTTCAGTGGCTGCCGCTGCTGCATCGTTCGGTCGTCGTGCGCGAGCTCGCTCTCGAATCGGCGCTGATCGATCCCGAACGCTTCGCGGGCGCCGGCGCGAGCCTGGAGCGCCTCCTGCGCGTCGACCCGGCGACGGAGCTGCCGCCCGAGTGGACCTTCGCCCTCGACCGCATCGTGCTGCGCGACACGCGGCTGCGCTTGCACGACTTCGGCACCGGCGAACGCCCGGCGCTCGACGTCGGGCTGCGGGACGCGCAGGTATCGACGCGGCAACGGCGGGCAAGCGCGTTCAAACGAGCCCCCAACCTGCGCGTCGACGCGCTCGTGGAGGGCGGTCGCATCCGCATCGACGGCAGCTCGGACCTGGGCGACGACGGCGTCGCGGTCGACGCCCGGATACGCGTGAAGGACGTGCCGTTGGACCGGCTGCAGTCCTACCTTCCTGACCTCGGCTGGACGGCGGTCGCCGGACGCCTGTCCGGGCAGCTCCACTACCAGCGCGATCCGGAGCGGCGCGACCTGCTCACGGGACGCGTCCAATTGCGCCGGGTCGGAGTACGCGTGCCGGCGATCGACCAACCCGCGCTCGCGATCCGCAGGGTGGAGGCCGAGGTCGATGCGATCGACCTGCGGCACCGCCGCGTCGCGATCCGATCGCTGATGCTGCACGGCGCCCGGCTCGCGGTGCGCGCCGACCTCGATGCCGCGATTCCCTTGCTCGATGGCGTCGCCCGCGCCGCCGACGCACCACCCGCGGAGCGGCCACCGCGGAGCGGCTCGGGCGCCCCTGACGCGGCCTGGACGTGGGCGATCGGCCACGTCGCGACACCGTCCGCGCGGCTGCACGTCGCCGGGGCGGATGGGGAGGTCGTCCTCGCGGCCGGTGCTTCGGGTGAAAACCTCGGTCCTCGGGCCTACTGGTCGCCACTGCGGGCATGGGTCGGGCGCGGCGCGGGCGTCGCGGTGTTCGACGGCAGCGCGCGCATGTCGCGCGGTTTGAGGATCGACGGCCGACTCACCGCGCGCGACGTGGACGCGCCGGCATTGGCGCGTGCCTTCGGCATGCCGATGGCGGAGCTCGCCCAGAGCGGTCGTGGCAGTGCGGACCTGAACGTCGAGATCGAGCCGGCAGCGACCGACGCACCAACGCTCGGCCTGCGCGGCAAGGTTGCGGTGGACGACGTCTGGCTCGCCGGTCCGGAGGCGGACGCATTCGCGGTCGGCGCCCGGTCGGTGCACCTCACGGTGGCCGGGATCGCGCAAGACGCCGACGACCGCGGCCGGGTCCGTCCGACCGAGCTGCAGATCGCGGACGCGACCGTGACGGCCCCGTACGTCCTCGTGACGCGTACTGCCGAGGGCTGGCTGCTTCCGCCCTTCGCGACGGAGACAGTCGGACACCTCGAGGATCCCGAGAGCCGGGTCGCGGCGCCCGCGGCGGCGCTGCTACTCGCTCGCGTACGATCGAGCGGCGGGCGCGTCCTGGTCGTCGATCGCGCCACGAAGCCGCAGGTCGTGCTCGACCTCGACGTGATCGAGGGGTGGGCGCATCACGTGCGCGTCCCGGACGGCACGCTCGGGCAATTCGTCCTCCGGGCCGCCGGGCGGCCGTTCGGCGAGTTGCGCGTCGCCGGCGCCACCGGCCGCGGCCGCG
>Ga0180063_1000273_pt1 | contig 13501 bp, 8 predicted proteins | sample EasRivT47_16_10D_FD_121776 | JGI IMG/M metagenome (GOLD analysis project Ga0180063, IMG submission 121776) | Soil microbial communities from meander-bound floodplain in the East River, Colorado, USA - East River metaG ERMLIBT47_16_10D | ecosystem: Environmental > Terrestrial > Soil > Floodplain ...
CTGCGGATCACCTCGTTGACCGCGCTGACCGTCGCGCAGCAGATCACCCAGCCGTCGATCTGCAGCAACGCCAACGTCTGCCTGCACAACGAGGTCCGCATCGGCGTCAGCATCGACTTCGAGGTCGGCCGCATCGCGATCGACGCCCGCGCGCCGGAGGACGAGCTCGGGAACCCCGTCCTGCCGTTCCAGCCCGGCAGCATCCTCTTCAACACCCAGTCCGGCCCGGTCGAGATGCGGTTCGCGCCGCCGTGCGAGAACCCCGACGGCTGCGTCGGAGGCGAGGCCCTCTACATCGGCACCATCGATCAGGGCGGCAACATCGCGTTCCCGAGCCTCGGGCTCGACTTCGAGCTGTTCGGCGTCTCGCCGATCTCGCGCTTCCGGGGCCCGATGGGCACCGGGCCGAGCACCGATCCCGCCGATCCCGGCATCATCGCCCAGGGCGAGCCCTTGAACTTCGCGACTGGGGCGCTGCACCTCGCGGGCATCGACTTCATCCCGGCGCCGATCGTCGGCACCACGCTGCAGCTGAACCGCATCCGCGGCACGCTCTTCCCGGTCCCGATTCCGCCGGTCGAGGTGGACGATCTCTTCGCCTGCCAGACGGCGATCAGCAAGGCGGCGGTGGGCTTCGTCAAGACGAAGCAGCCGACCCTCCAGAAGTGCGTCGACCGCCTGCTCGCGTGCGAGGTGGCGGCGGAGACCGGCGGCGCCGCGCCCGACTGCCTCACCAAGGCGAACGAGGTGTGCAACCGCATGCTCGCGCGCGCCATCCGCTCCGAGGAGGCGCTTTCGCGGCGCATCGTAGGCGGCTGCGCCGCGGTCGGCCCGGCCAACATCGTCGCGATCGCCGGCGGCCTCGGGGTCAGCCTCGACAAGCCGCAGTGCGACCGCTTCGGCATCGGGATGGCGACCCGTGAGGACTTGGCACTCTGTCTCGGCCGCGCCCTCTCGTGTCAGACCGAGGAGATCGTGGGACGCTTGAAGCCCCGCGCGTACGAGGTGCTGGTGGGCAACGGCTACCCGGCGCTGCTGCCGCCGCAGGGCTGCGTGCCCGCGCTTGCGGCCGGCGATGCGACGGGCCAGGACGCCGACGCGCTGCTCCATTGCCAGAAGGGGATCGAGAAGCAGGGCGCCCGTTACGTGAAGACGAAGCAGGCGGAGCTGCAGGCCTGCCTGACGGCGAACCTCGCCTGCCACCTGCCGTTCGAGCTGCCCGGGGGCTCGCTCGATTCGGCCTGCGTCTCGATCGCGGACGCCCGCTGTGACAAGGCGCTCGAGAAGATCGCGTCGGCGGAGACGAAGAAGATCATCGGTATCCAGCGCGCGTGTCTCGAGCTCGATGCCCCGAGCATCCCGGCGCTGGCGCAGGGGCTCGGCTTCGCCGGACTCGCCCCGATCTGCCAGGGGCTCACCCCGCCCGGCAGCCTCGCCGATCTCGACGGCCTGATCGACTGCTTGAACCGCAGCATCGACTGCTCGATCGAGGGCATGGCCCGCAGCATGGTCCCGCGCGGCCACGAGGTGCTGCACCACCACGCGATGCAGGACGTGCTCGACGCGAACCCGTGCGTCCATCCGTCCTGCGGCGACGCCATCCTCGACCCCGACGAAGCATGCGACCCGCTGCTCGATCCGGGACAGACGTGCAACGCGGACTGCACGCTCGTCACCTGCGGCGACGGCCTCACGCAGGGGACCGAGGAGTGCGACGACGGCAACACCGTCAGCAACGACGGCTGCTCGGCCACCTGCACGGACGAGCCGTTCGCGTGCGGCAACGGCCTCCTCGAGCAGTTCGCCGGCGAGGTGTGTGACGACGGCGACTCGGCGGCCGGCGACGGCTGCGGCTCCACCTGCCAGTCGAACGAGACCTGCGGCAACGGCTTCGTCGACACCATCCGCGGCGAGCAGTGCGACGACGGCGCCATCGACTACGTCGCCACGCTCACCGGCGCGCAGGAGACTCCCCCCGTGGTGACCGCCGCGACGGGGACGGCGACGTTCGTCCTGAACGGCGACGACACCCTCACCTACGACGTCATCACCAGCGGCCTCACCGGGACCATGGCGCACATCCATCTGGGCGCGGCCGGCGTGCCCGGCCCCATCCTGATCAATCTCTCCGGCGGACCGGCCATCTGGTCCGGCACGACGGCGGCGCTGACCATCGAGCAGAAGGCGCAGCTCAAGGCCGGCCTGCTCTACGTGAACGTGCACACCGCGGCGAACATCGCCGGCGAGATCCGCGGCCAGATCGGCTTCGGGCCGACCACTTCGGGCGACGGCTGCAGCGCGGACTGCAAGTCGAACGAGACCTGCGGCAACGGCGTGATCGACACCATCACCGGCGAGGCCTGCGATGACGGCGGCGTCGTGGCCGGAGACGGCTGCGATGCCACGTGCCAGCTCGAGGTCTGCACGTTTGCGAGCGGGCCCGCGCTCGGGACGCGGACCTTCAGCGTCGCCTCGGCGACGAGCGGCCTCTTCAACTCGATCATCGGGCTCGCGACGCCGGTGGGGAGCCTCTCCGCGCCGCCGATGTCGCTGACGGCGAGCGCGACCGATGCCGGGGGCACCGCCACGGTCACGCTCGATGCGGACGTGATCGTCACCGTCGACGTCTCGCTCGGCGGACAGGTGCAGTGCTTCAAGTTCCTGGCCGGGTCGACGGGCTCGCTCCACTGCTGCGGCGGCCACGCCGTCGGCATGAGCAACACGCGCGACAGCAACACCGGCGGCATCCCGACGACCGGCGGACAGTCGAACGGCCCGGCCGTTCAGCTGGGTGGCGTCGGCGGCGGCGGGGTCGGCGATCTGTTGATGGCGTTCCAGTTGCGGCAAGCCGGTGGAGCGACCGGCTTCGACTGCTCGACCGCGACCTATGGCGGGATCTCCACACAGTTCTGGACGACCGGCTCGGCGACGGGACGCGTCATTCGTCCGGCGCAGGGCGGTCCGACGCTGGAGTTCGTCGGGACGGGGGAGCCGTTCGACTGTGCGGGATGGACGTCCGAGGACGGACCTGGCACCTTCGCCAGTGCGGATACCGCGCTCAACGCGATCCCCGGGGTCGATGCCGCCAACGTCCGGAAGCTCGACGACTGAGCGCAGGGAGTGGGACGAATGTCGAGAACGATCGTAGTCGCCGCGACGCTCGCCGCGATCGGGCTGGTCGCGGCCCCCGCGGGCGCACAGACCATCTTCGACAACTTGAAGTGCTACAAGATCCGCGACACGCAGCCGGGGAAGCAGTACACCGCCGACCTGCTGCCCAAGCTGACGCACGATTTCGCGCCCGAGCTCGGGGATCGCATCGTGGGCGGGGTGCTGAAGAAGGGTTGTCGCATCCGCGTCCCGGCGAAGCTCTTCTGCATCGAGGTCGAGCCGCAGAACGCCCACGACGCGAGCCCGCCCTACAACCCGGCGCAGTGGACGGTCGACGGCCCCGAGCCGGGAGAGCGCCTGTGCTACAAGCTCTCGTGTCCACCCACCCCGCAGAAGGAGCTGGCGATCATCGACGCGTTCGGGACGCGCACGATCAAGCTCCTCGGCCGCACCGGCTACTTCTGCACGACGGTCACCCGGCAGTTGCCGCAGGGCTCGGAATGCAGCCTCGCGGGCAACGGGCAGTGCGGCGGGGACTGCCCCGCCGGAGAGCGCTGCCTGGCGATCTCGCCGCAGGACTGCGGCTGCGTTCCCGACGCGCAAGGCTGTGCATCGTCGACGGTATGTCAGGACGGCTTCTGCGGCGGCGTGTGGGAGACCTGCGTGATGCTCCCCATCGGCGTCTGCGGCTGTAGTCATCCATAAAACCGACCCGAGCCACGGCTCGGGTCGGGGGCGGACGCGTAGCATGAGGCGGCGGTGGCACGCGCGAGTGGGGTGCCGCGGCCGGCGAAGCCGGCGCGGCATGTGAGGTACGCGCGGTAGGACCGCGCGGCGGTGCGTTCGGAATTTCCCTTGACAGCCGGAATCGTCTGGCGGTAAGGCAGGACTTCCGCGTTCGCATTCCAGAGCGTCGTTCGGCAACGCAGCTTCACAGGAGGTGAGTGATGCGTACCGCCCTGCTCGTGCTCGGATTGCTCGCCGTGCTGCCTCGTGTCGGAGGTGCCGGCCCCCAGACCCACTCGCCGGCGCTCGGGCTCTATCACGTCGACGCCGGCGACAACCCGAGCGGTACCGTTCAGGTCTCGGTGAACGGCAGCGGGTTCGGCGCCGCGCAGGCCGGGACGTTCGCGCTCGCGAATTGCGGCACGGCGGCCGGGGGCGCGTTCGCGGTCGTCTACTCGGGCCTCGTGCCGGTCTTCACGGCGCGCTCCACCGTCGCGACGGAGGTGTCCGCGTGGACGGACCGGCAGATCGTCGTGAAGCTCACGTCGAGCATCGGCGCCATGGGTACGCTCAGCGTGCGCATCTGCACGGCGAGCGGGTCGAGCACGAACGCGGCGATCACGAAGTGGACCTACGAGCACGTCGACGTGCCGCCGTCTGCCGGCACCAATCCGGCGCCGCTGGCGGTGGCGCGCGAGACCGGCGGCAACGTCTGGCTCAACGAAGAATTCCACAACCAGGTGAAGCGCTACTCCCCGGTGACCACGCTCTTCACCGCGTTCAACCCGCCGCAGGTGTCGGGTCCGGGCATCTTCGCGTGGGACGGCCCCTTCGGCGACATCCGGACGCCGACGTCGATCGGCGGCGAGGACATCATCGTCGATCCGCTCGGGCGCGTGTGGCTGTCGGAAACGGGCTCGGCGCCGTACGAGGGCGTCCATCCGAACCACAGCCGGATCATCATGTACGATCCCACGATCGGGAACGTTCGCACGCTCAACATCCCGGGCGATCGGAACGGCGTCTTCGGCCTCTCGTGGGACGCGCTCCGGAACCGGATCTGGTTCACCGAGTCCCGGCGCTCGATGCGCATCGACATCTTCACCGAGGCGGTTGCAAAGAAGGCGCGTGTCACGAGCTTCGATCCGCTCTGCGTCGGCGCCGTTTGGTGCAACCCGGCGAACCCGAACTACGGCGTGCCGAATTGGCAGGGCAACTTCAGCTTCGACGCCGACGCCGCGACGTGGATCTGCCAGGGCGGGTCGACGTCGCCGCCCGTCGTCGGCACGTGCGAGAAGATCGGCGGCAGCAACAACGGCCAGAAGTGCTTCACGAACCACGACTGCGTGATGAGCCACCTCGTGTGCCCGCCCGGCGGCGGCTACGACTACTGGTGCTTCCACGAGTACGAGATCCCCGACACCGCCGGCGGCGTGCTTCTGCCGGCGCACGTGCTCGCGCATTCGGACGGCACCGTCTGGTACTCGGCGTACTGGGGCGGCGACCACCTGGGACGGCTCGATCCGGCCGCGGGGACCTTCCAGCAGTACCCGCTCCCCGATCCCGTCGATCAGTCGACCTGCAACTACGGCGCGTGCGACTGCTTCTTCGACACGCCGAACCCGCCCTGTCCGTTCCGCTGCTGCTCGTACCTGCTGCTCGGATCGGGACCATGGAGCGTCGTGGAAGAATCGAGCCGCGACGTGGCGCTGTCGTTCCAGAACCAGCCCGCCGTCGGCCGTTTCGACTTCTCGCGCGCGAACGATCCGGCCTGTCTGGCGCTCGACGGGCAGGGGCAGAACCCGTGCCTCTCGCTCTCCTTCGTGCCGGTCTTCGATCCCGACGCGCAGTTCCCGCATTCGACGGCGCTCGACGGGAGCGGCAACGCCTGGCTCTCGCTGAGCAACGGATTGGATACCGACTGCACGTCGCTCACGTCGGTCGGCTACAAGCAGGTGAGCACGGGCCGCCTGCTCATGTTCCCGCCGCTCTCGTTCTACCCGAAGACGGTCGGCGGCAGCTGCATCGGCTTCAGCGGGGCCGGCATGGCGTTCGACCCGTCGACCGGCGGGATGTGGATTGCCGACTTCTTCCGCAAGCGTCTGGTGCGCATCCGGCCGCAGTAGGCGCGTAGTTCAGCGACGCCCGGCTCGCGCGCGCTCGGACGCGCGGGCCGCGGGCTTCGTCGCCTTCACCGCGGGCTTCCGGCGGCGCGACGTTCCTTCGCCCAGCTCGGGGAGGACCTCGCGCTCGTAGAACTCGATGAAGGCTTCCTGCTCCGGGCCGATCTGATGGATGCACACGTGTGTGTACCCGGCGTGCCCGGCCTTCTCGATCGCGTCCAGGTGCGGGCGCGGATCGGGTCCGCACATCACCGACTCGGCGACCATGTCCTCGCTGATCGGCTTGAACGCCGCCTCGAAGTGCGACGGCTGCGGGAGCTCGGTGAAGAGCGGACCTTCCAGCGCGGAGAGCGCCTACACCTCGTGCGCTGTCTTCCGGGCCCGTCGCTCGTCCTTGGCCCAACAGGCGCTCAACTCGACGTAGCGCGGCTCGTCGTCGCCACCGCCCGCCTCCTCGAAGCGATGGATCAGGTCCTCGTCGACTTCGGTGTTGATCATGGCGTCGCCCAGGCGGCCGGCGAGCTCGGCCGCGCCCGGCTTGCTGGCGGCGACCATGAGGGGCGGCCGCTTGTCGGGCAACGTATAGAGCCGTGCGTCCTCGACCGTGTAGTAGCGGCCGTGGTGGCTCTTCGTGCCGCCCTCCCAGAGGAGCCGGATCACCGTGATCGCCTCCTCGAACATCTCAAGCCGTACGTCGGGCGACGGCCAGCCGCGGCCGACGACGTGCTCGTTCAGGTTCTCGCCGGTGCCGACGCCCAGGAAGAACCGCTCGCCCATCAGAGCCGCGGTGGTCGCCGCCGCATGGGCGACGATCGCGGGATGGATGCGGATGGTGGGGCAGGTGACGGCCGTTCCGACGCGCAGCCGGGTCGTCGCCTGCGCGATCGCGCCGATCACGGTCCAGACGAAGGGGCTGTGGCCCTGCCGGTCCGTCCACGGATGGAAGTGGTCCGAGATGAGCCCGAACTCGAATCCGGCCTGCTCCGCGCGCACGGCGAAGCGCACGAGGTCGGCCGGTCCGAACTCCTCGCTCGAAAGCTTGTAGCCGATGTCCATCGGTTTCGCCCTCACACCTGGGGTGGATCGGTCTCGCGCTCGTACACGCGATGGCGCGCGACGAGCTTCGTGAATTGCGCGACGGCCGCGTCGGCCTCGGCCGGGGCCGCACGGACGATGCCGGGCGCGCCGTCCGGGACGCCGGCGCGGGCGAGCAGCGCGTGCGAGCCGCCGAGCGCCAGGATCGGCTTCAAGTGCCGCAACTGGTCCTTGACGAACTCGAGCGCGTAGCCGTCCTTCGCGAGCGCGGCCACCGCCGCGTCGCCGTCGGGGAGCACGACCGCGTCGAACAATACGGCCGGCGCGGCCGAGAGCGTGATCTCGACGTCGATCGGACGTCCGGCGGCCGTCTCGACGGTGCCGAGCCGCGGACCGACGAAGCGCGGCGCCGCACCGGCGTCGGCCAAGGCGGCGTACACCGCGGCGGCGGACGTCGCATGCACGCCGTCGGCGACGATGACGGCGATGCGACGCGTCCGGACGCCGGCCTCGCCGGGGCGCGCCATCAAAGACAGCGGCTTCGACACCTGTACCTCGGGCGCCGGCGGGCGCTTCAACACCGGCGGCAGCGGCTCGGGCACCTCGATGCCGAGGCCGTCCGCGACGCCGCCCGCGAGCTCGGCGTCGACGTTCGCGAGCATGGCGACGACGCGCTGGCGCACGGCATTGGTCTGCACGCGCGTCAGCTCGAAGCGGAACGCGTTCACGATGTGGGCCTGCTCGACCGGCGTCTGGCTCTTCCAGAAGAGTCGCGCCTGCGTGTAGTGATCGGCGAACTTCTCGGGCTTGCCGCGGAGCTCGTCGCCGGCGACCGGCTCGGGGAACGAGCGGAACCCCTGCATGCCCGCCTGGAAGGGACAGCCGCCGCCGAGCGAGTTCGGCTCGTACGAGACGCGGCCGCGGTGGACGGCCTGCTGGTGGAGGCCGTCCCGGGTGTTGTTGTGGACTTGTGCGACCGACGCGTTTATCGGGATCTCGTGGAAGTTCGGGCCGCCGAGCCGCAGCAGCTGCGTGTCCTGGTAGGAGAAGAGGCGTCCCTGCAGCAACGGATCGTTCGTGAAGTCGATGCCGGGGACGACGTGCGAGGTGCAGAACGCCACCTGCTCGGTCTCGGCGAAGAAGTTGTCGGGGTTGCGGTCGAGCACCAGCCGCCCGACCGGCGTCAGCGGCACCAGCTCCTCGGGAACGATCTTCGTGGCATCGAGGACGTCGAAGCTGAAGCTCTCGGCCTGGCGCTCGGTGAAGATCTGGAGCCCGAGCGCCCATTCGGGATAGGCCCCGGCCTCGATCGCCTCCCACAGGTCGCGGCGATGGAAGTCGGAATCGGCGCCGGAGATCTTGACGGCTTCGTCCCACACCAGCGAGTGCGTGCCGGCGACCGGGTTCCAGTGGAACTTGCAGAAGACGCTGTCGCCCTTCGCGTTCACCAGCCGGAACGTGTGAACGCCGAAGCCCTGCATCATCCGGTAGCTGCGGGGGATGGCGCGGTCCGACATGGCCCACATGAGCATGTGCGTCGACTCGGGCATCAGCGACACGAAGTCCCAGAAGGTGTCGTGCGCCGTCGCCGCCTGCGGCATGGCAAAGTGCGGCTCCGGCTTGGCCGCATGGACCAGGTCGGGAAACTTCATGGCGTCCTGGATGAAGAACACGGGCATGTTGTTCCCGACCAGGTCCCAGTTGCCCTCGTCGGTGTAGAACTTGACCGCGAAGCCGCGCACGTCGCGGGCCGTGTCGGTCGACCCGCGCTCGCCGACCACGGTGGAGAAGCGCACGAAGACGGGAGTGCGCTTGCCGACCTCGGCGAAGGGGGCCGCCTTCGTGTAGCGCGTGACGTCGGCCGTGCACTCGAAGTAGCCATGCGCCGCCGAGCCGTGCGCGTGCACCACGCGCTCCGGGATGCGTTCGTGGTCGAAGTGCGTGATCTTCTCGCGGAGGATGAAGTCTTCGAGCAGGGACGGCCCGCGCAGGCCGGCCTTGAGCGAGCTCTGGTTGTCCGCGATCGGCGTCCCTTGATTGGTCGTCAGCGGCTGGCCGGCCGAGTCGACGCGCGCGCGGTCGAGCGGGACATTGTGCGGATTGTCCCCGGGTGTCGCGCGCTCGCCGGTCTTGTCGGACACGTTCGCTTCGCTGAGCGTGCTCGCGGTGGCGGCGGGGTCCGGCGGCTCGGCGCATCCCCCGGCCTGCGGAGCGCGGGCGGCCCGCTCGCCGTACTCGCTCGCTTTGAGCGGGTTGTAAGGAACGCCGCCCGACAGCGCCTCAATCGCCAATACTTTGCGCGCGGCACGTGCACCCGCCGTCGTCTCGTCATGCGAGCCGTTGCCCTTGCGCGGCGTGCCCGCGCCGGGCTCGACCGGGCCGGAAGGCCCGCCCACGGTGTGCTTCGCCCACACCGTGCCGGCAGCGTTCCCTGGTTTCGAGGCTCCGTTTCCTGGCTTCCGCGATCCGCTTTTGCTCATCAGGACAGGACCACGTCGCAAGAGCCATGCCCGCGCGTCGCGCGTGGAGAGACGCCTCACGACGAGCACCCGGATCCATCCACGTGCGAGCTGTCGCGATCGATCGAAGAGTAAGTCCCACAAGGTGGGGGCGGAGTTTCGCACGCGCGACCCTCGTCGTCCGTGGCGCTCGGCTGGGCAGCCGGTGCGGCTGCGTGGTAAGGGCTCCCCATCGCGCAAGCGTTGCAGCAAGCCGGCGGCGCGGCCGGGTCCGATCTTCCCGCATCCGCGCTCGAGGCGGCGGCCCTCCTCCGGCGCCGCGCGCTGTCATCGGTCGAGCTGGTGCGGCACCACCTCGACGTCGTCGCGCGCCGCAACCCCGAGCTCGGGTCGTTCGTCGAGCTGCGCGCCGAGCGTGCGCTCGCCGCCGCGCGCCGTGCCGACGCACGCCTCGCTCAGGGCGGCGATCTGCCGGCGTTCCTCGGCGTGCCGACGGGTATCAAGGACCACGAGCATCTGCGCGGGAGCTTCAGTCGCGTGGGCTCGCGCGCGTTCCGCTGGGTGCTGTCGCCGATCGACGGGCCGGTGGCGAGCGCATGCCGGCGGGGCGGCTTCGTGTTCCTCGGCAAGCTCGCGACCTCCGAGCTGGCGATCCTGCCGTTCATCCATACCGCCCTCCATCCGCCGGCAAGGAACCCGATCGCGCCGGATCACTACGCGGGTGGATCGAGCGGCGGCTCGGCCGCGGCCGTCGCGTCGGGCATGCTGCCGATCGCGCCGGGCTCGGACGGCGGCGGCTCGATCCGGATTCCGGCGTCGTTCTGTGGCCTGGTGGGCGTGAAGGCGGGCCGCGGCACGCTGCCGCATCCCTACGATCTCGTCGACCGCGTCCGCATCAGCGCGATCGGGCCGCTCGCGCGCACGGTGCGCGACGCGGCCGCGTTGATGGACGTGCTCGCGGGGCGGTCGGTGTACGTCGACCCGGCCCCGCCGGATTCGTTCCTGGCGGCGTGCGGGCGGTCACCGGAGCGGCTGCGCATTCGCGTGCTGCGCACTTCTCCGCACGCCCGGGTCGATCCCGAGGTCGACGCCTGCGTGCTCCGCGCGGCTCGCCTGCTGGAGGGGCTCGGCCACCACGTCGACGAAGCGCCGCCGCTCACGGCGGAGATCGACGAGTTCATCCCGCTCATGGCCCGCATGGTCGCGAACGTGCCGATCCCGCCGTTCATGAATCGACTCCTCCAGCCGACCACGCGCTGGCTCCGCGGCCGCGGCAAGCTCGTCTCGAACGCGGACGCGCAGGCGCTGCGCATCGTGCTCGCGGAGCGCGTGCTCGGGTGGTTCGGCGATGCCGACGCCTGGATCACGCCGACTGTGCCGGAGACCGCACCCCGGGTCGGAGCGTTCGACCAATTGGACGGCGAGGCCGTCTTCCGCGCCGCCGCGCCGATCGGGGCCTTCACGGCGCCGTACAACGTCTCCGGGCAGCCCGCGGCGAGCGTGCCGGCCGGCTGCTCGAGCGCCAGACTGCCGATCGGGCTGCAGATCGTCGGACCGCCGCAGGGCGAGCGTGTGGTGCTGGCGCTGGCCGCAGTGCTCGAAGAGACGCTCGGGCGCGCGTAGCCGACGTGCGTCCCGACGCGATCATCTTCGATCTCGACGGCACGCTGTGGGACACCACCGCGACCTGCGCGGACGGGTGGAACCGTGTCCTCGGACGGCTCGGCATCGCCCACCGTCCGGTGCGGGCGGTGGACGTGCGGGCGGTGGCGGGCCGGCCACATCTGGACGGCATCCGCGAAGCCTTCGCGGGCTTGAGCGAGAGCGACGTCGTCCGCCTGGCCGACGCGACGGCGCACGAGGACAACCTGGCCGTGGCCGCGTACGGCGGCGTGCTCTATCCCGGCGTGCGCGAGCAGGTCCCCCGACTGCGGGCGCGCGTGCCGCTCATGGTCGTCAGCAACTGCCAGCGTGGATACATCGAGACGTTCTACGAGTGGAGTGGGCTCGGCGCGCACTTCGTCGACTTCGAATGTTGGGGCAACACGGGGTGCGATAAGGCGGAGAACCTCCGGCGCGTGATCGCCCGGAACGCGCTCCGGGCGCCCTGGTTCGTCGGGGACACCGACGGCGACCGGCTCGCGGCGCGGGCGAACGGGGTGAACTTCGCGCACGTCGGGTGGGGCTTCGGCGCGGTCGAGGAGTGCGATCTGCGCGTCGAGCGCGTCGAGGACCTGCTGGCGCTGGTCGGGTGATCGGATTTGCCGGCCATCGCCCCGGCCGTGGTATGACCGCAGCATGTCGTCGCGCCCGGCCGTGCGTCCCACGCCGCTCGAGAAGACGAGCGAGCCGGACCTCGGGACCGAACGCATCCCGAAGGAGCGCTATATTTCGCCGGAGTTCGCGCGGCGCGAGTGGGACCGCATGTGGACGCGGGTCTGGTTACTCGCCGGTCGCGAAGCCGACGTTGCCGCGCCCGGCGACTGGTTCACGTTCGAGATCGGCCCCGAGTCGGTCATCGTCGCCCGCGGTCGCGACGGCGCGCTGCACGCGCACTACAACGTGTGCCTGCACCGCGGGAACCGGCTCTGCGAGCCTGGACGCGGCCATTCCGCGACTTTCACCTGCCGCTATCATGCGTGGGACTGGAACCTGGACGGGACGCTTCGCTGCGCCACCGATGCGCAGGACTTCACGCAGGGCTTGCCGCCCGGGTTGCGGCTCGGGCCGGTGCGTCTGGCCACGTGGGGCGGCTTCGTCTGGGTCACCATGGATCCCGACGCAGAGCCGCTGGAGGCATATCTCGGCGTGCTCCCCGAGCATCTGGCGCGCTATCACTTCGAGGAGCACGCGCTCGTCGACGACGTCACGCTCGAGATCGACTGCAACTGGAAGACCTGCGTCGACGCGTTCAACGAGGCCTACCACGTGCAGGGCACGCACCCCGAGCTGCTCGAGTACTCGGACGACGTGAACGTGCAGATCGACCTCTACGGAAGGCACAGCCGCTTCATCTTTCCGGTGGGCGTGCCGAGCCCGCGGCTCGGGCGGCTCTCGAAGGTCCCGCGCTGGCTCGGCGACATCATCCTGCGCGGCGTCGGCATCGACCCCGAGACGTTCACGGGTGGCGTCGACGGCGTGAAGCCCGCCGCGCTGGCGGCGAGCCGCGCGCTCGGCGAGCAGCTCGGCATGGATCTGTCCGCGCTCCGCGACGAGCAGCTGCTCGACGACTATCACTACACGATCTTCCCGAACGTCACGCTCAACGTGCACGGCCGGGGGTTCTGGCTGTTCCGACATCGGCCGCATCCGACCGATCCGGAGAAGATGCTCTTCGACTTTCAGGACTACATGCGCTGGCCCGCGAGCCTTGGGCCGCGGGAGCGCGCGCCCCACCGCCGCGACGCGCAGGGGGGGACGTCGCTCGGGATCGTGCTCGACCAGGACCTCTACAATCTGCCACGCGTGCAGGCGGGGATGCGGTCGCGCGGGTTCGAGGGGTTGTTGCTGAACATGCAGGAGCGGAGGATCCGGCATTTTCACCGGGTCCTCGACGAGTATCTGGGTACCGAGGGGCGTCGGTAGGTCCGGGGTCCACTGTAGCGGCGCTGAGACGCGCTCGCCGCGTCACGAAGGCTCAGTCCGAAGGTCAGGGCACCATGATAGTGCTGCCTCGCAGATTGTTTGGCGCGCTTAACGACCGGTTAGGCCGGGTTAGGCCGCGTTCTCTCGCCGCCGGGCATTCTGAATCTCACTGCTGACATCTACCTCTCCGATGCTCGGCGGCGAGTTGTCGAGGAAGACTGTCCAGTGGACCACGTAGTCTCCCTGCGCCAGTGTAGCGTCGCGCTTACAGCGCATGTGCCACTTCGAGCCCGCGATCTCTCTTTGGTCTCCCGGGTAGATTATTTCGTCCTGCATCTCGAGGCGGGGGGCTAGGGAGCTGGCTTGAACACTCCAGCCTTCAAGGAGCTGTTGGGAGCGTTCCTCGCGCAACGCGATCGCGGGCTGCCGGATCGTCAGCTCGCCGTCGTTGCGCAGAACAAG
>Ga0180063_1000274_pt1 | contig 13496 bp, 13 predicted proteins | sample EasRivT47_16_10D_FD_121776 | JGI IMG/M metagenome (GOLD analysis project Ga0180063, IMG submission 121776) | Soil microbial communities from meander-bound floodplain in the East River, Colorado, USA - East River metaG ERMLIBT47_16_10D | ecosystem: Environmental > Terrestrial > Soil > Floodplain ...
AAAGTGTCCGGCAGCGCCTACAAGTACAAGGGTCCGACGGGCGGTGACGGCGATCCGGTGCGTAAGGTCGCCCTCAAGCGCTCGTCGTCCGGCACCGTGCAGCTCAAGGCGATGATCCGCGGGAGCGTCGGTATCCAGGACGTGAAGGTGGTACCGCCGAATCCCGGTGACGACGGCGGCATCATCCTCGACGTGATCGGCGGCGATCGCTACTGCGTCGCCTTCGGAGCGGGGGCCGGCGGCAGCGAAACGCGCGACACCGCGCTGCAGTGGAAGATCGTCGGCGCAGCGGCCCAGCCCGGTTGCCCGACAGCCGTGACGACGACCACCACCAGCACGGTACCGGCCACGACGTCGACGACGTCGACGACGCTTCCCAGTCCGTCGCCACTCTGCCCGCTGGATACCTCCCGCGTCATCTTCGCCGGCGGTCCGGGCACGAGCGCGTGCCGGCAGTTCGACGGCGACCAGCCCTCGTGCGATCAGGCGTTCCACATCGGCGGTGACTGCGGGCCGGCGTCCTGCTTCTTCGACTTCCAGTCGGGGGACTGCATGGGGTGCGGCCCGAACAACGAGCAGCAGGGGCGATGCACGAACACGTGCACGCACGGGGCACCGAGCTGTCCGGGCGACGCCACACGGACCATCTTCGCCGGATTCTCCGGCAGCCAGGCCTGCGGCAACCTGAGCTACAGCCAGACTCTGTGCGAGAAGGCGTATCACATCGACGGCCAGGGGAAGCCGGCCACATGCTACTACGACACGAACTCCGGCGACTGTCTCGGCTGCGGCCCGAACAACCTGGACGCCGGCCAGTGCCAGAACACGTGCCCGGTCTGCGAGGGTGACGCGTCCCGCACCATCTTCGCCGGCGGGCCGAACAACCAGGGCTGCCACAAGTTCGACGGCGCGCAGGCGTCCTGCGAGGGCGCCTTCGTGTTCGGCGATACGCGCGCCTACAACTCGTGCTACTACGATTCGAACGCGAACGAGTGCAAGGGTTGCGGACCGAGCAACCAGTCGAACCAGGAATGCCTCAACACGTGCCCGGTCTGCAGCGACACCTCGAACCAGATCTTCGTCGGCGGTCCTGGCGCGAGCGCGTGCAGCATCTTCGACAACAGCCCCGCGCTCTGCGAGCAGTCCTTCCACATGAGCGGCTCGTGCAACGAGCTGGCGTCCTGCTTCTACGACTACGATGACGGGCGGTGCTCGGGGTGCGGTCCCTTCAATGTCCAGGACGGCCTGTGCGCCAACGAGTGCAAGGCGCCGATCTGCGGGAACGGGGCCGTAGACGTCGAGGGCGAGCAGTGCGACGGCTCCGCCGCTGCGTGCGGCGGCGATCAGCTCTGCACCTTCGACTGTCTCTGCGCCCCGTGCAGCAGCACGACCATTCCCGCCGGAGGGGGCGTCTTCGCGGGAACGACCAGCGGTGGCTCGTCGCTCACGGGCGAGTGCGGGTCGGGGACCGGCGGCGCCCCCGAGGACGTCTTCCAGTGGACGCCGAGCTCGACGGGCTTCGCCGTGGTCGATCTGTGTGGCGGCACGGACTTCGACAGCGTCCTCTACATCCGTCAGGGGTCGTGCGGCGGGTCGAGCATCGCCTGCAATGACGACAGCTGCGGCTTGAGCTCGCAGGTGACGCCCTTCGTGAGCGCCGGGACGACCTACTACATCGTCGTGGACGGCTTCGGGGGCAGCTCAGGCAACTACACGCTGACGGTGACGCCAGCGTCGCCGAGCGGGGAGTTCCTCGACTAACGGGCTCGCCGAGTCAGGGCCGGACGAAGAGCGCGCGGCGTTTCGTTGCGATGCTCGGCCGCGCTCGGTGTGTGCGCCGGGCGGGCGAAATGGAAGCCGGGCGTTGCGACGGCGCGCGGGCGCGGTCTATCTTCGTGGCGCATGAGCAGCGACGATCGCCCGCGCGGGCTCGCCACGACGTGCCTGGTCGAGACCGCCGAGGGGCCGGTCGCGATGGCCGACACGCCGAACAAAGGCTTCGCCGTGCTGACGCGACTGCCGAGCGGGGAGCTCGGTTTCCGCCAGCTCATCAAGGTGCTGTCGCGCGACGCCGTGCCGCTCGTGCGCGTGGTGCTCGACTCGGGGCACAGCGTCCTCACGGCGGCGGGCCATCCGTTCTTCCGCCAGGGGATGGACGTGGTGGCGGCGGCCGATCTGCGGCCCGGCGACCGCCTCGAGACGGCTTTCCGGTATCCCGACGGCTACCATCCCGCCGACGTGCCCCAGGCGTCGCATGCCTGGGGCGTGTCGGTGCGCGCCGTCGAGCCGGCGGGTGACGGCCCCGTCATGACGGGGATGGTCCGGGACACGCATGCGCTGTTCGTCACCGCCGGCGTCCTTTGCGGCGAGTGACGCGCTCGGGCGCCTGGCGGCGCGCGTCGCGCGCTGCCGGGCCTGCCCCCGTCTGGTCGCGCATCGCGAGCTGGTCGCCCGCGAACGCGTCGCCCGTTTCCGCGACTGGACGTACTGGGGACGTCCCGTCCCCGGCTTCGGCGATCCCGACGCGCGCCTGCTGGTCGTCGGACTCGCGCCGGCGGCGCACGGGGGCAATCGGACGGGACGCGTGTTCACCGGCGACGAGAGCGGCGCCTGGCTCTATCGCGCGCTCCACGCGGCCGGCTTCGCGAGCCAGCCGACGTCCGTCGCCGTCGACGATGGCTTGAGGCTCTCGGATGCCTACGTCACGGCCGCCGCGCGCTGCGCGCCGCCGGGGAACCGCCCGACGCCGGACGAGCTCGCCCGCTGCCGGCCGTTCCTGGTGCACGAGCTCGGGCTCCTTCGGCAGCTTCGCGTCGTCGTCGTGCTCGGCAAGATCGCGCACGACGGCTTCCTGGCTGCGCTCGCCGCCCGGGGCGACCGAGTCCCGAGCCCGCGCCCGCGTTTCGCGCACCTGGCGGAGCACCGGCTGCCGGACGGCCTCGTCCTGCTGTGCTCGTACCATCCGAGCCAGCAGAACACGTTCACGGGACGGCTCACGCGCGCGATGCTGGACGCGGTGTTCACCCGGGCGGCCGCCGTGCTCGGTACACGAAGCAGCGCACCCCCTCGCCGCCGCACCTGACGACGACCTCGTCGCGGACGTAGAGGGTGGGAGCGTCCTCGTAAGCGTCGAGCGCCGCGAGCGCCGGCTCATCGAGCCCGTCGAGCACGTCGCCCGTGACTGACGCCGCGGCATCGACGACGAGATCGGGGTAACCGCCGTGCGGCCACACGCGCCGATGGCCGGCGAGCTCGGCGCGACGCCGCGGGAACGTGCGCCCCGTGACCGCGGGCACCCGCGCATCGTCGAGCAGCGTGCCGTAGACGAAGAGCGCCGACATCGGACCGCTCACGGGGCGGCGGCGGAGCGGTCGGCGTCCGCGAGCGCCGCAGCCGGCCCCGTCTCGGCGGGTGGGCGGACCGCACGCACGAGCAGGTAGGCGAGTCCGGGCGCGGCCCAGACGAGATCGCGCAGCCGCGTCGCGAGCCCCACCGCGAGCCCGACCTCGGGCGGATGGCCGAGCATCCCGAAGATCCAGACCTGCGCCGCCTCGACGGTTCCGACCGCGCCCGGCACCGGAAGCGTCCGCGCCGCCCCCGAGGCGAAGACCGCGGCGACGACGGCGACCGGCGTGCTCGGCAGCCCGAAGGCGGCGAGCAGGCAGGCGTACTGCACGAGCGTCAGGAGGTCGGCGACGAGGCCTACGCCGAGCGCGGTCGCGAGCCGGGCCGGCCGGCCGAGCAGCCGGCGCGCCGCGTCCTCGGCCAGCTCGACGGCGCCCGCGTGCTGCGCGATCCCGGGCCGCGTCTGGGCGAGCGTGCGCACGAATGGCGCGAGCAGCCCGCCGGCGCGCAGGCGCCGGACGCCGACGGCGATCGCGAATCCCAGGCTCACCGTGCCGACGAGGGCGGCGACGACGGTCCGGTCGATGCCCGGCACGTCGCGCTGCATGAGGACGAGCGCGAACGCGACCACGAACGCGAGGCTGGTCGCCATCTCGAGCGTGCGGTCGACCACCACCGTCGTGATGGCGGCGGGGACCGGCACGCCGCTCTGGACGGCATACCACGCGCGCAACGGCTCTCCCCCCAGTCGCCCGCCCGGCAGGATGGCGGCGAGGCTCTGGCTCGCGGCGCGGAAGGCGCACAGACGGGCGAAGCTCGGCACGGCGCCCAAGGCCTGGAGCAGGATGCGCCAGCGCGCGGCGGACGTGAGGATCGCCGCCAGCACCGCCACCGTGAAGGCCGCGAGCAACGCCGGCGACGGATTGCGCGACAGCATCGTCATCGCGCCGTGGCCGAACTGATGCAGCACCCAGCCGAGGCCCGCGAGTCCGAGCGCCAGGTTCGCCGCCCAGAAGAGATGTCTGCGCTGCACCGCCCGCGCCCTTACCCGATGCAGCGGAAGCTGGCCAATGCCGGCCGCGACGCTCAGCGGGCGGAGGCGAGGCGCGGTGCCAGCGAGCGGCGCATGGAGAGCATGACGTTCAGCGGGATCTTCCACGCCGTCTGAGCGCGAACGGCACGTGGCAGCATGCCGGCGAGATCGGCGCGGAAGAGATACTCGACGTCGGTCGCCGTACCGGCGGCCGCCGGCGTCAAGACGATCCGGGTGAGCACGCGCTCGATCGTCACCGCACCGTCGTCCGGCAGACCGAGCCGGTCGGCGCCTTCGACGTCGAGCACGATCGTCCCGGTCGGCTCGGTCCACCACCGGTGCTGCGCGGTGTACGAGCGGTCGGAGAGCGGCCAGGGGAGATCGTAGTGGAAGTAGACGAGCGCCGTCCGATCGCCCCGCTCGAGCACCTGCACGCGATCGAGCCATGGGAAGACCTTCGGGAGTCCCTCGAAGTTGCCGATGCGGTGGAAGATGGCCTCGGGCGACGCCTCCACCCGTCCGCGCGCATAGCCCCAGAAGCCGCGAGGGGTCTCGGCGGACCAGACGCTGATGCCGTCGACGACGCGCGCGAGCGACCACGCCGCCGAAGCGGCATCGATTGCGCGCGCCGTGCCCGGTGTCCCGACCAACAGGACGGCGAGCCCCAGCGCGATCATGCTGGAGCCGCTTCTCGTCCGAACCCGCCCGTCTTTTCAAGTCCCGCCCCTCCGTCGCCCGGACTCCGCATTCCGCGGGGTTTCGCCTTGTTGGTGTGCGTGCCCTCGGATAAAGGTGAAGCGGATGGAGGACCAGCCGTTGCGGGCCGCGTTGCGCTTCGACAGCGGCGGGTGGCGGCGCTTTGCGGAGCTCGGCTCCGTCTATGCGCCCGAATGGTGGAAACGGACCTCACCACCCGTGATCGCCGGTATCATCTTTCTGCTCGGCACCAAGCAGCGAGCGACCGTGCTCCGCAACCAGCGCCAGGTGCGCGGGCCCCGGTCATGGCTGCGCGAGCGCTGGGACGCATACCGGGTCTTCGCCGGCATGGCCCGATCGATAACCGAGAGCATGGAGCAATGGGGCCCGCACCCGCGCCCCATCGAGCGCTCCATCGTCGGTGCGGAGATCATGGAGCGGGCGGCGGCCGAAGGTCGTGGCCTCGTCGTGGTGACGGGGCACTTCGGGTCGTGGGAGGTCGGCGCGCGGATGCTCGCGACGCTCGGGCCGCGGGTCAACTGGGTGACGGCGAGCGAGCCCAATCCGACGGTGCGGAAGTTCGTCCACGAGATGCGCTCGCGCCACGGCTTCAACGTCATCTACTCCGACCGCTCGGTGCTGAGCGGCCTGCCGATCCTCCAGGCCCTGCGCCGGGGCGAGATCGTCTGCATCCAGCTCGAGCCGTGGGGAGCGCTGCGCGGCACGCACGAGCTCAGCTTCTGCGGTCGTCCGACGCGCTTCCAGCTGGGTCCGTTCGCGGTGGCGCGGCTGGCGCGCGCGCCGCTGGTCGCCACCTTCGTCGTGCGCAAGGGCATCCGGAGCTACGAGGCCCGCGTCGTCGGACGGTACGATCCGCGCACGGTCGCCGAGAGCGTGGCCGCGCTCGAGGCGGTCGGCCGGAGCTACGAGGCGCTGGTGCGGGAGCTCCCGCACCAGTGGCTCATGTTCGAGGACGTGTGGACCGAGTCCGAGGTGCCCGTCCCGGTCTACGAGATGGTGCCCCAGGCGTCGGGGTTGCGCCGCAGGTAGCCGTTCACCTTCGCGTTGGCGACCAGCATCGCCGCCGACTCGAGGAGATTGCGGCGCGGCGGCGGCACGAAGCGGCGCAGGATGCTGCGCACCGAGTAGAAGCCCGAGTACACGGTCTTGAACCCGTCGATCATCTGCTCGGCCGTCATGTTGAGCGGGCGGATGTTCGCGCTCCCGTAGTCGTAGCTGCCCCAGTCGTCCGACAGCAGGCGGCCGGCCTCGGCCATGTCGCGGTGGAACTTGGTGCCGGGGTAGGGCGCGGGAGTGAAGAGCTTCAAGAAGCTGATCTTGTTGTCGTCGAGCCAGCGCAGCGTCGCGGGGAAGGTCTCGAGCGAGTCGCCGTCGAGGCCGACCATGACGAGCGCGATCACCTGGATGCCCTTGGCGCGGAGCTTCGCGATGTCCTCGGCGAACCGGCTCGGGCGGTTGAACTGCTTCGAGACCGACGCGAGGCTCTCGTCGGAGATGCTCTCGAAGCCGATCGAGAGGACGCGGCAGCCCGAGCGCGCCGTCAGGTCCAGCAGCTCGGGATCGCGGGCGATGTTGATCGTCGCCTGGCTCACCCACTGCACCTGCTCGGGGACGAGGGCGGCGAGCATCGCCTTGGCCTTCTCGGGGTGCGCGATCGGGTTGTCGTCGAGGAAGAGGAAGCGCCGTGCGCCGAGCGTCTTCATGCGGCGGATCTCGTCGATGAACGCCGCGGTCGGGCGGGTGCGGAAGCTGCGCTCGTAGTAGGTCTGCACCGCGCAGTACTCGCACGGATGCGGGCAGCCGCGGGAGAAGAAGATCGGCCAGAAGAAGTACTGCCGGTAGAGCCAGCTCGAACGGAACGCGTCGGCCTTGAGCAGCGGCAACGACCAGTAGTCGATCGTCGGCAGGTCGCCCAGGTCGTGCCAGCGACCGGCGCGATAGATGCCGCGCGTGCGCCCCCCCGCGAGGTCGCCCAACACGTCCTCCCAGACGTACTCTGCCTCGCCGGCGACGACCGCGTCGGCGTGTCGCAGCGACTCCTCCGCCGTGAGCGTGACCCACGTCCCGCCGAGGACGACCTTCTTCCCGCGCGCCCGGAAGTGATCCGCCAGGTCGTACGCGCGGCGGATCTGCGGACCCATCGCGGTGATGCCCACCACGTCGGCCTCGCGCTCGATGCGGGCGACGTCGAGCTCCTGCATCAGCTCGTCGGTGAACGTGACGTCGTGCTCGCGCGGCGTCAGCGCCTTCAGGTACGGCAGCGTGATTCCGCTCGTCCAGTACCGCGTCGTCTTGTGCAGCGAGCCGTCGCGCAGGTAGTGCGTCGGCGAGATCAAATGGATGCGCATGTGTGCGCATGATTGCGGTCGGCCCGGTGGCGGTCAACCACTTCGACACATGCACTTGCCGGTGGCGCCGACGATCGCTAGGGTTCGCCGCGCGTGCCCGCTCGCACCGTCAGCGCGATCGCGGACCTCCTGGTGGCCTTCGTCAACCGCGAGATCATGGCGCCGGGACACGCGATCGCCCCCGAAGACCGCTTCGACGCCGCCGGCGTCGACTCGATGGCGCTGCTCAAGGTGCTCCTCTACGTCGAGCAGGAGTTCGGCTTCTGGGTGCCGGACGACGACCTGGTCGACGCGAACGTCGCCTCGGCGACGACGCTCGCCCGCTATGTCGCCGGGCGCCTGCCTGCCGAGTAGCACATGGCGCGTCGCACGATGACGCTCCTCGGGCCCGACGTGCTCCTGGTCGCGATGGGGGGCACGCGCCCGAACAACGCGGTCCTCGTGATCGAGTGTGACGGCCGGCTCGATGCCGCACGGCTCGAGCGTGCCGTCGCCGGGCTGCAACCGATCGCGCCGTTCATGGCGAGCCGTCTCGAGCGGCCGTTCCCGTGGGGCCGGCTGCGCTGGGCGGCCGACGAGGCGGCGCGTCCACCGGTGACGGAGCGGCGGCTTCGGGCGGACGAGACCATCGAGGAGGCGATCGACGCCCTCTTGAACGAGGTCGTCGATCCGCGGCGGGCGCCGCCGCTGCGCTGGCACGTGCTCGCGCGGCCCGACGGCGCCAGGAGCTGGCTCGCGCTCGCATGGGTGCACCCGCTGATGGACCCACGCGGCGCCGAGCTGCTCGTCGCGATGCTCGACGCCGTCGATAGTGGCGGGGAGGGGGTTGCGTGGGCGGCGGAGCGTCCGATCGTGCCGCCGGAGGATGCCCGACCGTGGCGCGAGCGCGGCGCGCTCGCGCGGGCGGCGATGGGAACGCTGCAGGCGCTGGCGCGCGAGCGGGCGTTCTCGCTGTCGACCAACAACGGCGCGGCCGGTCGCGTGCGCCATCGCCGCCGGCTCGTGCACAGCCGGGCGCGCCAGCTCCCACAGACGCTCGCGCTCGTGGGACGGGCGGTGAGCGGTGCGGCCGCGACCCGTGGCGTGCCTCCCGCCGAGCCGTTCGTCGTGCCCATCTCGGTCGATCGGCGCCGGAAGGGCGAGCCCGGCCCGGTGTTCGGCAACTTCGTGTCGTTTCACTTCGCGCGCTTCCTTACGACGCCGGCCGACGATCCCGCGGCGACGGCGGCCGCGCTCCGGCGCGACATGGCGGAGGCGGTACGGACGAACTTCGTCGAAGGGCTGTGGGCCGGCATGAACTTCATCCGCTACTACCCGCCGCGCCACCTGCTGCGGCCGCTCGGCGGCCGCGAGATCGCGTCCTTCCACTGCGCGGACACGGGCGACGTGCGCCCGCCGCTCGCGACGCTCCTCGGCGCGCCCGTCCGCTCGGCGTATCACGCGCCGTGCGTCCACCCGCATCCGGGGCTCGGCCTCTTCTTCACGCGCGTCGGCGACCTCGAGAGCATCGTCGCGGTCTGGGTCGAGGGGGTGGTCGGGCCCGACGAGATCGAGCGACTCCTCGACGGCATTCATGCCGGCATCGGCGCCGCGCCGGCGGCTTGAGACATGCCCATGCGCTCGACCCGCTGTGACGTGCTCGTGGTCGGCGGCGGAAGCGCCGGCGTGGCGGCGGCGCTCGGGGCGGCGCGCCGCGGGGCCGAGACCCGCCTCGTCGAGCGGTATGGCTTCCTCGGCGGCATGGCGACCGCCGCAATGGTGGGCACCGTGTGCGGGCTCTACATGACCGGGCCGTCGGGTCCGCCTCGGCTCTTGAACGAGGGCGTCGCGGGCGAGGTCGAGGCGCGCCTGCGGGCCGGCGGCGCGGAGCCGTTGCGGCGCGGCCGCACCATAGTGTTGCCCTACGTGCCGCTCGCCGTCGCCACGATCCTCGCCGAGCTGGTGGCCGGCGAAGCGTCGCTGTCGCTCGACCTCCACACCACGTGCGCGGCGGCCGAGGGATCGCCGGAGCGGCTCGCGACCGTGCGGCTCGTTGGCTGGCGCGGGACGGAAGAGGTCGCGCCGCGCGTCGTCGTCGACGCCAGCGGCGACGCGATCGTCGCGTGGCATGCCGCGCTCGCGACCGAAACGCCGCCGGTCGCGGCCCGCCAGCTCGCGTCCGCCGTCTTCGTCCTGCAAGGCGTCGCCGACGGGGCCGTCGGCGGGGCGCGCTCGGTGGCGGTCCTGCGCGCGCTGCACGAAGGGGAGCGTGCGGGCGAGCTGCCGCACGGCTGCCGGCTGGCCGCCTTCCGCGCATCGGGCCGCGCCGGCGAGGTGACGGTCAAGCTCGCGCTCGACGAGCTCGACGTGGCGGCCCCGGCCGACGAGCTCACGCGGGCCGAGCTGGTGGCACGCCGCCGGGTGACGGCCCTGGCGGGCTTCCTCGCGCGCCGGGTCCCGGGGTTCGAGCGCGCCTTCGTCTCGCACGCCGCGCCACAGATCGGCGTGCGCGAGAGCCGGCGCATCGTGGGCGTCGACCGGCTCGAGCGTGACGACGTGGTCGGCGCGCGCAAGCGGGCCGACGGTGTCGCGCGGGCCGCCTGGCCGATCGAGCTCTGGCAGGCGGGCGAGGGTGGTGCCCGCTACGAGTACGGGCCGGACGACGATTGGTACGACGTCCCGCGTGGCTGCCTCGAGCACGCGACCTGCACGAACCTGCTCGCAGCGGGTCGTTGCATGGCCGCCTCGCACGAGGCCATGGGGTCGGCACGCGTGATCGGAACCTGCCTCGCCGCCGGCGAGGCGGCCGGCCGCCTCGCCGCGGAGCGGGCGCGATGAGCCTCGTCGACCTGCTGGTCGCGTCCGCCGACCGGCATGCGGCGCGGCCGGCCATCACCGAGCTCGCGACCGGGCGGACGCTCGACTATGCGACCCTGCTCGCGCGGGCCGAGGCCGTCGCGCGCACGCTCCGACAGGGCGGGGTCGAGCCCGGTCAGCGCGTGGCGCTGGTGGCCGAGAACACGCTCGCCCACGTGCCGGCCGCGTTCGGCATCCTCGCGACCGGCGCGTGCCTCGTCCCCGTCGCGCCCACCCTGCGGCCCGCCGAGGTGGCGGCGGTGCTCGCCGAGACCGACGTGAACGCGAGCGTCAGCTTGCGAGACGAGGCGCCGGTGCTGGCGTGGATCGATCGCGATCGGCATCCGACCGCCGGATTCGGTGCCACCGATGCCGCGTTCGTGCGTTTCACGTCGGGGACGACGGCCGAGCAGAAGGGCGTCATCCTGAGCCACGCCGACGTCGCCGCGCGGGTCGTGGCAGCCGACGCGGTGCTGCGCCTCGGGCCCGAGGACCGCGTGCTGTGGACGCTCTCGCTCGCCTATCACTTCGCGGTCACGATCACGGCGTACGTGCGCGCAGCGGCGCACGTCCTGCTCTGTCAGGACACGCTGCCCGCGGCGCTGGTCGACGCGTGCGCGCGCGAACGCCCGACGCTGCTCTACGGCTCGCCCGTGCAGTTCGCGCGCATGGCCAACGCCGCACGGCGCGAGCGGCTCGAGAGCGTACGCATCGCGCTCTCGACCACGGCCGCGCTTCCCGCGCAGGTGGCCGCCGACTTCGAGGCGGCGTGCGGCGTGCCGCTCGGCCAGGCGTACGGCATCATCGAGGCGGGCCTGCCCTGCATCAACACGCGAGCCGGCGGCGAGCCGGTGGAGAGCGTCGGCGCCGCGGGACCGGGCTACGAGGTGGCGATCCTCGCCGCCGACGGTGCGCGGTTGCCCGCGGGCGTTGCGGGCGAGGTCGCCGTGCGTGGCGCGGGACTGTTCAGCGGCTACTACTGCCCGTGGCAGCCGCTCAACACGGTGCTGCGCCACGGCTGGTTCATGACCGGCGACGTCGGCACGCTCGATGCGGCGGGCCGCCTCACGCTGCGCGGACGCACGAAGTCGACGATCATCGTCGCCGGCATGAAGGTCTTTCCGGAGGAGGTCGAGGCGGTGCTCGATCGCCAGCCGGGTGTGCGCGAGTCGCGCGTGGTGGGGCGCGCGCACCCGCGGTTGGGCGAGGTACCGTGCGCCGAGATCGTGGCCGAGCCCGGCGTCGTGCCCGACGCGCGCGCGCTCGGCGCGGCCTGTGCCGAAGTCCTCTCCACCTACAAGGTCCCGGTCGAGTTCCGCGTCGTCGAGTCGCTGCCGCGCACGCCGGGCGGCAAGCTCCGGCGCGCGTGACCGTGCGGGCCGCGGTTGCCCGCGCCCGGGGTTCTGGCTAAACGCTCGCCATGTCGTCGGGGCGGCCGTTCCGCGTCGCCATCGTCGGCGGCGGCCCGGCCGGCGCCTCGCTCGCGACGCTGCTCGCGTCGGACGGGGCCGAGGTCGTCCTGTTCGCGGACGACGAGCGCCGCGAGGTGGTGGTCGGGGAGTCGCTGGTGCCCGCCATCGTCCCGTCGCTCCGTAGGCTCGGCGTCGAGGACGCAGTGGCGGCGATCAGCCGGGTCAAACCCGGCGTCGCCTTCGAGTGGGGTGGTATTCGCGTGGCGTTCACGTTCTCCCGCTACGGGCGCCCCATGGTCCCCTACGCCTACAATGCGCCACGCCCGGAGTTCGAGGAGGTGCTGCGTGTGCGGGCGGCGGCGGCTGGAGCGCGCGTCGTCACGCTCCGCACGCGGCTCGCGCGCGGAGGCGGCGGCGAACCTGAGCTGGTCCTCGACCCAGCGGCGCTCGACGCGACCGGGTGGGACGGCGATCACCCGGATCTGCTGGTGGATGCCACGGGGCGCGCGCGTGTAGGTGCGCGCCTGCTCGCCATTCCCGCGCGGCGCGGCCCGCGCGATGACGTCGCGCACTTCGCGCACTTCACGGGACATGCGTGGGACGATACGCCCGGCTACGTGCTGATCGGGCGGGTGAAGGGGGGATGGAGCTGGCGCATTCCGCTTCCCGATCGGCTCTCAGTGGGCGTCGTGCTCGATCGCACGGTCGCCGCGCGTTTGGGAGATACGCCGCTCGCACGGCTCGAGGCGTCGATCGCGGCGACGCCCGAGCTGGCAACGACGCTGCGCAATGCCACACGGGTCACCGGGGTCGCGACCTACGCCAACTATCAGCTGGTCACGACGCGCGGCTTCGGTACGGGCTGGGTGGCTGTGGGGGACGCGTTCGGGTTCGTCGATCCCATGCTGTCGCCCGGCACGTCGGTGGCGCTCCGCTCGGCGGAGCTCCTGTCCGACGCGTTGGCGCCGGTGCTGCGCGCGCACCGGAGCGGCCGCCCGGCACCTCCGATGGCGCCCGGGCTCACGCGCTACGCCCGCCGGCTGACGGCGCTGCTCGATGCGTGGATGGACCTCGTCGAGTACCTCTATGACGGTCGCATGATGGCGCTCGTCAAGGCCGGGACCAACATGGTGAACGAGCGCGGCGATGTCTTCGCGCGCCTGCTGGCCGAGCACGCGGAGCGAAACGTCGCGATGCTCGCGTCGGGAACGGAGATCGGTTCGCGGTATCGCCATGCCGCACTGCGCTTCATGGGTCGGTACGGGCTCCGCGGCGTGTCGCCCGCGCACCACGCGATCGACTCGGCGACGTCCTAGCCCGCATCACCGCTCACCGGTGATGTCGACACGGCGTTGGTCCGCGTCGACGATGTCGAGCTCCCGGAACAGGTAGACGTAGACATTACGGGTGAGCTCCTCGTACAGTCCCTTCACGGAAACGCCCCACTCACGCGGGTTCGCACCTGTGCCGGATTGCCGGCGGGGATCTTCACCGCCATGTCGACCTCCTTCTTGCTCCCGAACTTCCGTACGGCGCTGATCATGCCCGCCTCCCGATCCTGCCCCTGCACCACGAACCCATCCTGCGCGACGGCGCGTAACGCGGCGCTGTAGACCTGGTCGCGCTTGACCGACGGCGGCGCGTTCCACGACGACACTCGCGGCGCGATCTGACAGGCGGTGAGCAGGCTCGCCAACATGACGACGAGCGGTCGGACTGTACGCGGAACTTAGAAGGATATCGGGGTGTGCTGCAAGACGAGATCGGCGATGCGATCACCGCGGTGTCACCGACCTCCTGGAGTCG
>Ga0180063_1000278_pt1 | contig 13434 bp, 14 predicted proteins | sample EasRivT47_16_10D_FD_121776 | JGI IMG/M metagenome (GOLD analysis project Ga0180063, IMG submission 121776) | Soil microbial communities from meander-bound floodplain in the East River, Colorado, USA - East River metaG ERMLIBT47_16_10D | ecosystem: Environmental > Terrestrial > Soil > Floodplain ...
CTATCGCCAGACGTGCGGCTGTACGCGCCGCCGCCAGCGCCGTTGTATGACGGCAAGCCCTTGGGGCCGAAATGATCCTCAGTCCGAATGCCGGAATTGTGCAGGTCAAGCTGCTTGAGAGCCATGGCCTCTTGATCGGTGATATAGGCAAGCCGCGTGGGCGGATGCCCGGGGGCACTCTGCCACCGCACCGGAGCCTTGACGTGTTCGCGGCTCCAGGCTTCCTTGTTGTGTTTCCCGAGCATGTCAGTCTCTTTCGAGTTTCCAGATTTCATAATTGCGGCGGTCGGCAATGGCGAGCGCGGTTTCATAATCAGTCCGCTTCAAGCAGCGATGCACATTGCCTTCCACAGTCGTGCTTGCCGCCCTCACCGACACGAGGATCGTCGTACATTCGATCTCAGTGGCATAATCGGCCAGCATGACCGGATCGCCTTCAAGGATGTAAATCAATAGCCAAGCTTTCATTTAGCGCCTCCCAAGTGGGCTTGCTTTCACATCGTCAATGCCGATGGCGTGGTCCCAATCGTTGACCAAAAACTGTATCTTGAACCTGTGGTATCGCGCCCCAGCGCGGGCGGGCACCATGCCGGTTTCCGTCGCTGCAATAAGAGATGTACTGGTAAGACTATCCTGCTGCCGGTCCCGATAGCCGACATACCCGAATATTTGCTCACCAGCACCTATCGCACCCTGGATGACCGGCCTGAATGACCGCACCAGGCTTTTTCTGCCGGGAATTAGTTGAATATCTCCGGTGTCGATAACGGCAGTCTCAGGTGCGCCGTCGAAAAACCCGGATTTATGAAGTGTGTCGAAGCCCGAAAGCTGCAAGCGGCCCGAGCCCGTGTAGGTCCGGCTGTCAAGAGAGAGCGTCAGTGCATCGAGGCTGCCGGACAATGTATCGAGTGTGTCAAGCGTGTAACTTGATTGGTTGGCGGCGGCATACACCATCTCGTGCGTCCGGCCCGCCCGTGACCATTTCTGCGTCGGCCAATGGTAAAACAACATCTGGTTAGGAGTGTCGCTGTCATTGCCATCGGGAAACGACACGACATACAATTTGCGGATCGGGTCAATACACGATGTAATCCGATAGGGGTAATTGCCGTCGAACTCGTCCTCGAACCAGCGGTCGATCTTTTCCGCCCCGATGTGAATAATATTCAGTCCACCGTCGATTTGGTAAAAGCCATCGTCGGACAGCCAGAACACCATATCCTTATAGGCCGCTATCGAACCGGATGCCCGGCAGCCAAGCGTGTTGCTGATCTTGTCGAACCTGAATGCTGTGGGCGGGCCTTCAAACGACATGCGGGTGACGGCGCGTTCCTGAAAGACGACGCCGTATTCACCGCCGGTCATGCCCATGACCGCGCCGCCCTCCGGTATGTCTTGTGCATCCGAAAGCGTCGTGGCGCTCGATGCCCAGGTCGTTACATCCTCAATACCTGACCATTGCACGCGGTTCCAGGCGCTCGCTATGCGGCCCATGACGCCGAAACCCCTAACCACGGTTCCGAAATTGGCGACCGGCGACGACCCGCCAAGAGCTGCGAAGTTGCCGCCGCCGCCGAGCGTATAGACCTGTGCCGCGTCAACGCCGTTGATCGCAATAAGCGAATTGCCAAACTGGAAGAAATTCCATTGGCCATCTGACGGGCAAGCATACGGTGCGCCGCCGCCATTGGAGACATTAGCCCATGACAGGCCGTCCGCCGCCATCTTGTAGAGCTTCGTGGCGTCGCCACAGAAATTGTGGATGGCACCCGCCAAATCGCGAACCGATATGGCCCCTTGCGCCCGCGCGGTAATGGCGCTCGTCACGGCGGCAAAGCGGGGGGCCGGGCCGTATCCGTAAGACGTCGGCACCACACCAAACGCTTCCTGCCCAGCGTCGGGCGCAAGCGCTGCCGCGTCGGGTCGCCATTCGGCAAAGGGAATAAGCATCGTTAGCCCGTGTAGATATTGAATTGGCGTTGCGTGGCAATGTCCGGCATCATCAAGCGAGGCTCGGGGTCGCGGCGGCGAGTTTCCGCCATAAGCTCGGCAAAGGCCGCGCGCTCTAGCGCTGCCGGGCCTTCGGCCAAGTCCGGCGCGTTAAGCACGTCAATCGCAAGTATTACCTTCGATTTGTAACGAATGAGTTCCTCAGCCTCGGTGAACCACAGTTCATCGGCTGAACCATTGGCAAGCTTGCCCGCCGCCTGAATGGAAATCGCGTACACCGCGTCAGGGATCGGATAGAGCGTCATGAACTGACCTGACCCAGATGTGATGTAGGTCGTGTAATGCGTGGGCAGGCCCTTGACGCTTCCGGTTTGCAACGATGTCAGCAAGGAACGGTCAATTGGCAGAACAGGCGAGTCGATCCCGCTTTGTGTGACCGTCATCGTCCGAATACGCAGCACGCCGCTGAACACGCCGGAAAAGGCATCCGTTATAAGATTGTAGCTTGCGTCATCCGCCACGGTATTGAACGAGCCATTCCGGCGGGTGAAATAGAATTCGCGGCGCTCATAGTGCTTGATCGCGCTCTCGATTGCCGCATTGACCCGCGCATCCGACAGAAATTCGTCCTGCCATTCGTCCTGAATGCGAAGCCGCATTGTGTCCTTACCGGCCATCGTCGTTCCTCGCTGGGTCGTTCACGCCGCCCGGCTGCTGCAATAAAAAGCGGTGAAAATTTCCTGGGAAAGATCGGCCTTCGGTATCGTGGTGGGTTATGTCGAGATCGGGAACTAGCCAGATTTCGCCGCCAAGATCGTTCCAGTTGCGCGAGAACGCATAGTCCTCGCCAAACCACAGCCTACCGAACGCACCATGATTGAACAGGTCAACGTGCGGATTGTATCGCGGCCCGTAACAAAGTGCGGGGTAGGCCCCCATGAAGCGATCCACCGCCTCTTTGGTGACTTTCAGAAAGCCCGCGGGCACACATGATGCCTTGATCGTGCCATCGGGGCGCATATCGCGCGGGCGTCCGTCGTCGCGGGTGTAAATCTTGCCCATATAGCTTTCGGGGCCGTCAGGGTCTTTGTAGCGATAGGTGCCCGCTACAACATCGCCTTCGGTTTCGATCAGCTTGAGCAGTGCGCCGGGCGAAAACGACAGGTCATAGTCGAGAAACACAATCACATCGGCCTTGGCGTCCAGCGCCTTGCGCAGCATCGCGTTGCGGGCATTCGAAATATACGGATTGCCGACTTCGCTAACCCACTGCTCTTCCCAGCCCGCAGCGTTCACCACCTGGCTTGCCGATGCAAGCGCACCGAGTAGCGGATCGGTGGGCCGCTTCATGCACGGCGTACACCACACAACTTTCTTGCCGTTGCGCGGCAGCTCCGGGGCATCTATCCCCGGAGCCGCCTGTATGTACGCCTCGTACAATTAAGCGGCCCTCGCAAAAGAGCCGAGCAAATCTGTTCTATCGTTGTGGGTAGTCATTCCATTCTCCTAAGCAGTTTGGTTTGATTAGAGGCCCCGTTACGCATCAACGTTTCGGGGCCTCGATTGTTGCTAAGTCATTGAAATCACGCGGAACCTTTCCAGGCACCGATTGCGGCAAGGGTATTGTAGACTTCCTGCACCTGTGCGACCTGGAGCGTTCCAAAGGACGCCGAGGTCACGACATTGGTTGAAGCCTGCACCGAAGATGCGCGCTGTGAAGCGGGAGTGCCGCCATACAGTGCGATAAGGTCCGATGTGGACTGCCCAAGGGCCGTGCCATCGGTGTTTTTGTCGGAAAGATACTTTCCAATTGCCATTGTAGTGTTTCCTTGTGTGTTGAATGGGAAAGCGGGGGCCGAAGCCCCACGCTATTAGCCGTCGGCGTGAATGCGGCAGGCCATTTGCGGGCGGATTGCCTTCTTGCCGTAGAAGACATCCAGGCGGCACGGGAACTGGTCATTGTTGATGTCGTACTGGCGAACAATACGCATCGAAATGCCGTCCAGAACCTGGCGGGACGAGAAGTCAACGCCACTGGGCATCACAAGATCGGCGGTCACAAAAGTGAACGCATCCTTGTGATAGGCCATGGTGGTATTGAGGGTTTCGGAAGCGCCACCACCAACCTTGGTGACAGCGCCCGTAGTTGTCGGAGAAGCAGTGACATTCTGCTTGGCACCAGTCGCCACGATTGAAGGCGAGATCGCCAGTGAGGTCGCCGCTGCGCCGCTGTTCGCGGTGATGACGAACTTCTGGGCATAGCCTAGATCGGCCTTGGTTTCCGGGTGGACCGCGTTCGATCCCGGAAGGGTGATAACGTCACCAATGAGGAATGTGGTCGTCCCGGTATCCACCGTGAGCGTGGCGCCAACCTGGCCCGCGCCGTTGACGTTGTAGAGCGTATCGCCCTCAACCGCCGTTCCCGTGGTGTGGTCGGTAGCAACGGTGTTCTGATAGAAATCAAAACCCGCAGTGCGCCCGATCATGCCTTCGCGGTACTGCTTCTTGATCGCCTCGGCATCGTGGAACAGCCCCTTTACGTCGTTAATGAGTTTCGGCACATGCGCAGTTTTCATCTGCACAAAGCGTTCGTCATCTTCCGGCGTTAAAGTGTCATCCATGAAGCGCTTGGCATCCAGAATGTTCAAGAAGGTAAGGGCCGCGCCGTCGTTGTCGACCATGTTGTACACATCCTTGTACATCGAATAGGCGTCAGCCTCAATGTTGGATGCCAGAACAGACATGGCCGGTTTCAGGATGCGGGACGAAAAGTCATCCAGGTCCATGGTCAGTTCTTCGGACGTGAAGTTGATATCGACGCCCTTCTGGGTCGCAACTTCAAGGGTCACGCTGTCTTCGACGGTGTTCTGGACCGCCAGTACCGCGCCCGTGCGGACGGTGTACTGGTTAGGCAGGCGGATTTTCAGCGAATTGCCGATTTTCGCGCCGGACTTGGCGAAGCTTGCATCGTACTGACGATTGATCGTGCCGATGAACTTCGCTTTCGCGTGGAGAATGCGGAGCGCTTCGCGCGTCACCGCAGTAGGGGTGAGAATGGTGTTTGCCATTTTGGAAATCCTTCGAGGGCCTTGCCGTCATCGCGACGGGAATGGCTTGTGAGGTTGAGGGTTAGCGCCCTTCCTTCTTGCGTAACTGACCTTCGCGCCACTTCACCCAAGCCTCGGGAGAGAGCTTGTCTGGATTGGTGACTGCTGCACTTTTGGCGCGGCCCGCTTGTGGAACGGGCTCGGCAACAGGTGCGGCTTTCTGCGCGGTCTTCTGCTGTTTGAGGGCGTTGAGCCCGATCAAGGCGAGGTTGAAAAGCTTGATATCCTTGGCCTCGGCATGGGCCAATTGCTGGTCATTGTAGCCGAGGCTGTATGCAAGCTTGTCGAGGTTCTGCTTGATTTCGGGCGTGAATTTTCCGCCCCAGCCATAGCCGGGGTCAGGTCGTGCAAGAGCTTCCGAGGCTTGACGGCGGGCGGTAGCAATGTGTTGCTCGCGTGCCGTGTCCCATTCGCGCTTCTTCCCATCGAGGGAAGATTGAAGTTCGCGTTGCGCGTCCTTCAATTGCTGGTATTGAAAGTAGAGCCGTTGAGCGTTGTCCTGATCTTCGCTGGCCAATTGATTGAAATCGATCTTGGCGAAGGCTTCAAGCTGACTTGAAACGGCTGTCAACTGGGCAATCGAAGAAAGGTTATCTTCCTGGAATTGCCGCTCACGCTTGACTTCCTCGTGCTGCGCTTCCGCTGCCCTTTTGAGTTCGGCAACTTCCTGCGTTTTGCGGGTGTAGTCCGCGTGCATCATGACATAGGGCTTGGCATCCTTGGAAAACTTGATGCGCTTGCCGTCTATGTCCAGCTCCTCGAACTCTTCTTCCGGTGCGGCGGCTTCTATGTCGCTCTCTTCGGCTTCGGTTTCGGGTGCTTCTTCTTCGACTTCCGGCGCGGGGGCCTCTTCGGCGGGCGCTAAATTGGTCGATAGGTTTTGGTCCATCAAATCACTCCTTGAGGGTTGGTGACGGGCTTTGCCTCTTCACAGAGGGCGGGTTGGAATGCTCACGACATCATGAGCCATTCATCGTCGGACGCTATGATCCGGGCGATGCGTTTTGCCTCTCTCGCATCGCGGTCGATGCGTTGCCGTTCCACGGCGGCTAGAGACGGATTGGACTTGGCATAGGTGCGCTTGGGCTGAACTATGCCGGTGATGATTTCGGGGCTACGTGGGGCGTCGCCGATAACGACAACTTCAAGCGGCTTGTCTTCCTGCTCTTCGTCTTCCTCGATAACCGGCTTGCGGCGCTTGGGTCTGGGCAGGGGGTCATAGAGCCAGCCGCCGGAGTTTGTGGTTTCAGCCGCTATCGTGGTTTTCGATAGCGTGGCGTCGGCAGCCGTGAACGAATACGAGACGCCATCAGCAATGAGAGTTTTACCCGCCGTAACGGTAAGCGTGGCGTCCGCAGCGGTGAAGGTGTAAACAACTCCCTCGGCTAGAACTTCAAAGCCCTGCTCAAGTGTGACGGCGCTGGCGGTGAATGAGTAGCTGACCGATCCCGCTACAAGCTCATAACCCTGCTCAAGAGAGGCCGCCGCTGCGGTGAAGCTGTAACTCGTGCCATCCGCAACAAGAGTTCGGCCCTTGGACAGCGCGGCAGCCGCTGCGGTCCAAGTGTAGGTAACGCCATCGGCTGCGATCTCGAAGCCGCGTTCAAGAAAGGCGTCCGCCGCTGTGAATGTGTAGGATGTGCCACCAGCAACGAGCGGCAGGTTGATCTGTAGTGTCGCCGCTGCCGGGGTGAGCGAATAGCTGACACTATCCGCTGCAATCTCATAGCCGTGGAACAGCGACGCAGCCGAGGCCGTGAAGGCGTAGCTGGTGCCCTCTGCAACGATCTCATAACCCTGCTCAAGAGACGCATCGGCAGCGGTGAAGCTGTACGATGTGCCGCCCGCCACAAGAGGCAGATTGATTTGAAGCGTGGCAGCGCCAAAAGTGACGGTGTAGGTCGTGCCATCGGCAACGAGGGTCTTGTTTCCGCCAGTCGGTGCTTGGAATAGGAGCAGCAGGCTCATGACTACGCTCCTAGTTCGATTTCAGTCTTTCCCGAATTGAACTCCGCCAAGGCAGCGGCCCAGCCTGCTTGACAGTCTTGCCAATGCGAAGAACTGACCGCCTTCCAATCGTCGCCGCCCCACATTGCTATCGTGTTTGGATGACGGTTGACCCAATCGAGAAAGATTGCACGCCGTCCGCTGTTGTTTGTCGATAGGCCTTGGTAGGCTCGGGTCATCAAGCAGCGCCAACCCAAACGATAGTCATGCCAGTGCTGATTAGCCTCTGCCAACCAAACAGGGCGGTCAGCAGCCGTGACATTGGCGTTCACCCAAGCTACATATTGCTGGCGACAGAAGGTCAGCATTGCTTATACGATATAGATTGCATTGCCATCACCTCCACCAGCGCCCGACCAATTTGCGCCTACACCCTGTCTAGCGGCGAGACCCGAATAGAAAAATACCGTAGGGGACTGAAACACAGCAGCGGCAAAGTCCAATTCCGCATTGTTGCCGAAGTATAGGGTGTCTGGTTCAAATGCATCAAGTGGTGGGGTCGAAGCGGTACGATTGATAAAACTCGGCGTCTCAGTACCGCCGCCGGTCACACAGGAAATACCCATGATGACCACTCCTCCGATAATTCCAACATCGGTGTTAATGCCGGTAGAAATGTTTATATCGCCAGCGGTTTGTGCAATTCCTTCCGCCGTGGATCGGGAACTTCTCACATTATCGATCTCAAGAACGCCCACGGCGCAAGCCGTGCATGTCTCAGTTGGTGTGACGATTACATCTGTGTTAGCAATTGCGGCTAACTGCTCACTGCGCCATAGATACATGGCTGTGTTTATGGCCGTTGTGCCGCCGCCGCGATCTAATTCCTCAGTTCCGGCAACGCCGCCAATCGTTACCGAAGTCACGCCAAAATTAGTTGCCGAGTCCTCAAGATGAACGATGCAAAGAATTACCTTTCTACCAGGAACGGCCAAGAGTGGATTGTTATTCGCTACAGTCGTTTCCAGTGAGTTGAGCGGAGCGGTCCCGCTCATGCCGCCAAGGTTCATGGCGGAAAAGGTAAAACTCGCGCCGTCAGTGACGCTATTGGCAGTGTCCAGCAATGTGACGGTCGGCTGATACATGATAGGTGGACGTTGCCGAAACATCAGTCTAGCGGCTCAACATAAATCGTGGCGGTAATTACCTCGGCACTGGCCGGAGTATACGCATTGCGAACGCGACACAAAAACCGGAGGTTTGCCGTGCCCGAGCACACAAACGGCATGGACAGATTGGGCACGATGCACAGGCCATTGTTGCCTGCATCGAACATTGTGAACGGAATTACACCGACGCATGTCTTGATCTCAGTATCGGAAACGGCGAAAGCAGCGTTGTCGTTAATGTTGGTGACGGCTTGATTGAATATCCACAGTTCACCCGAAATTCGGGTTGCGGGGTCATTGTCGGTGCAAAATGTTGCTCCAACAATATACCCGCCGCCGCCGGAAACTCTTGCCGCATTGGAAAAGGTGAAGCCGCCTGAGGTTGGTGCTGATGTACTGTCCGACAGAGCATCACCGGCGACATAGGCCGCTACATCAGCCGGTCTTGTTACATTGGTCTGGATTGCCTTGATAATGCGGAGCGGCTTAACCCACAGGCCACCGCCGGACATCTGCATATACTCGAAATCGCCATCGGTGCCGGAATTATTGGCCGGGGTATCCTTCCGCTGCACCATCGCAATGATGCCGGTCTCACCGCCTGCGCTCGCTTCGTCTTCGGCAACGATATCGAGGTGCGTTGAACTGTCTGCAACACCATCGCTGATCTTGACGCGCTGATAGTGCTGCCCGGCCACATCGTCAGTGGCAACGGAAGGGGTTGCCGTGCCGGTGCCTGTGGTTGGAATGGTCACATTATCTACCATGACGGATAACCTTGCATTCTTGTCGTGAAACTGTTACTAAACAGCGCAAAAATCAGCGCAACCGCAATCAATTCAGCCAGCGCTAGACGTCAACCATTTATCTGGTTTCCCAAAAAGGCCGTTTGCCGCCGCCAACCGTAAAACGCCGATGCCAAGCCTCACCGATCTCGGCGGGCTCTACCTCGCGCGGTATCCCGTCACCAGTCTCTAGATCAAACTCTTCAAAGACGACAACGGCGGGCGCAAGCTCGTGCTGTTCCTCGCAAATGAAAATGTAGATATCGGGGATGCCCTTTTGCCTGTCGGTTTCGCTCGAAAACCACGCCTCAATCTTGTGGTTCTCGGGATGGCGGCAACAGGACGGGAGCTTTTGATCTTGTTCCAGGCGCTCAATCCACTTCGCTGGAATGAGCCCAAGCCACTTTGCAACGGGCACACGCTTACAGGCCTGGAAATGTTTCGCCTTTTCTTGTTCGCGGCTTTCGAGGATTTTTCCCATCAGGCGAACGTCGCGAGGTTTGCTCCGAAATCGAGCGTGAAGGTCTCGCCATTGCCCAGCGCGAACGTCGCGCCGTAGTCATAGCTCACCATCAGCTTGTCGGTCACGCTCGTGTCGTCATGTATGGATACATAGCGCGCCGTAGCGGTCCAGTCGGCAGCGCCAGCCGTCCATACCACATCGACGGCGGTCATGGTCACCGTTCCGCCGGATCGTGTGCTGTCGTTCTGGATATCGTCGCCGCCAGCCGTATAGCCCGTTCCGGTAATCTGCGTCAGGTCCGCCAGTTCGTCATCGGTGCCCGGTACAGGAGCGTCGGTGTGAATAGCGGCTTTGAACGTGTCGGTTAAGCCGAACACGTCCGATTGGGCATTGAGCGCGACCTCAATGAAGCTCTCATATTTGAGGGCAGCTACCATCTCAGTTCACCATTCCTTCCATTATAGGTTCATCGATCGTGTGCATAATCAGCCCGCGTTTATCGCGGACCGGCGTGCGCTTCATGCGTGGCATTTTCACCGGCGTGTCCGCGACCGCCTGCCTAATGGCATCGGCAACCGCCGGGAGTACCGTCGCTGCGATTGTCTGCCCCAGGTTTTCACCGGCACTCGACAATGCCTGCTCTTGCACGTCGCGGGTTTGCTGGACTTGCTTTGCCTGCTGCGTCTGCTGCATGGCTTGCATGTGCATTTCCTGCTGCATCTTGGTCATTCGCAGTTCCATGCCGAGTTCCTGATTTTTCAATTGCAACTCGCGCTTTTCGAGATCGGCCATGCGCTTGGCAATCTGCTGTTCGGCCTTGAGTTGGGCGTTCTCGCTTTCGAGCTGCTGTGCCTTCATGCCCGTCTCTTGCGCGGCCTGCATGGATTGGTCCGATTGCTGCTGCAACTGGTCCATTGCCATCTGCGCTTCTGGCGGCAACGCACCCTCGCCCTGTGGCAGGGCTTGCGGGGGCAACATGGCCTTGAGCCGTTCGCCTATCTCTTCCGCGCCGGGCCAGTCCAAATTCTTGACAAGCAAGTCGCCAATGAGCGGGAAAACATCGGGATTGGCTTGCGTGAGCATCATCATGCCCTCGGCTGCCTCTTCGCGCCGGGTTGTGAATGACGGGCCGCTGTCCACGGTAACGTCGTATTTGCCCGCGCCGAGGTTATAGATGCGATCAACGCCCTGCATGTCAGGCGGCTGTTGGTCCGCACCCTCTACAGGCTCGCCGATCTTGGCTGCTGCCTCTTCGCCCTCCGGCGATATCACGCGGATGATGCGCTCGCCGGTGTAGACCATCGGTATGAGGTCAACGAGGATTTTGCCGCTGTGACGAATGCCGCGATTGAGGTTGTCGATGAAATGGAAGCTCGAAACGTCGCCCTCGCGCTGCCTGGCCAGAATGGCCTTGCCGCTGGTTTCGTTGCTCTTGGCGCCCAGGCTCGCATCGAAGAGGCCCATGATCGATTTGAGGTCGTCACTGGCCGCCATGGCTTCGGAAAGCGCGCCCGCTGCCGGGCCGCTGTCAATCGGCTGGCGCTGTGGCATCTGTGAGCCCTTGGGATAGCTCAGATAGGCGTGGTTCTCGGTGTTGGCCGTGTTCCACTTGTCGCGGTCGTCGCCTTCGAATGCGCCTTCCTCGCCGATGAACGGCACACGGGGCGCAAGAGCGACCAATTCTGTCGCGGTGGTGCGCCAATAGTTGAACATCCGTTGCGCGTCTTTGGCATCGCGTATGAGGCTGCGAAAATACCGCTTGCCCTCGATATTCAGCTCTTCGCCGTACACCGGAACAATCGGAATGTACTGGCCCGGCCACTCAGTCTCCCTGAGGATTTCAGCGCCGGTCATGAGCCGGTGGGTAATTTTGTAGCCCTTGGAGGTCCGTTGCTGCACAGGCCCGATGCCTGCGGGCTCAAGAAGATCACGGGCTTGCTCCCACGCCCTGGCATCCATGACCCTGCCGTCGGACAGCTTGTAGATTTCCCGATCAATCTCTTCGCGTGCCCACCATTCGGCGAGCATGATTTCTTCGTCAACGCGCCACGGGGCCTGAATGTCCTCGTAGCCCAGCCCGTCCCAATCGACCTTTTCCGCGCTCTTGTACTGCCGCTCGAATTCATCGATGGCGATTTGCGACGTGACGAACGCGCTATTCCAATCGCTGCTGTCCGCCTCGAATGAGTGTGGATCGCCGTACACCGTGAACGGGTTGGCAATGCGCTTGATGCGCAGGCCCTTTTCAAACGCATCGTTGTGCTCATACTCAACGTCAATGCGCCAATAGCCAAATCCGCCCGTGACGGCGAAGTCTAACGCCGTGTCGTAAGCGATATCGGCGTTGGACGCGACCTCGATTGCCTTGAGCAGGCCGCCCAGCACCTTGGCCGTTTCCGGGTCCGCCCCGCTGTCCATGGGCTTGACGACCATCTGCGGCTTGTTCTGGCGCGCATCGTTAACCACCTGCCTGATAAACGATGGCAGCCGGTTTATGGTCAGCATGGGGCGCTCTTCCATGTTGCGCTTCTTCGCAATGGCTTCCGGCCATTGTTCGCCAAGCCGGGCAAATCGCAGGTCGTCCAGCGCTTCGTTGCGGTTGTCAGCTTCCGCATCGTAAGCGAGGTCAAAGGCTTCCCGCGCCTCTTTCAGGGTGTCTTCGTCTTTGGACATTCGTCAACCTTTGATAGGTGAATGGAGGCTCAATATCGGCCTTGAGCGGTGCCAGCCCGTGAAAGGGTGACACGAAACGTAACGTTATTAGGCTTTCTTAGCGCAACTTCGGGTAGGTCAGCGGCTGTAGAAGAGCCCTGCTGACACCGCATCAAACACCTTTTCTCGCTGCTTGTCGCTCAGGCCGTGCTTATCGCACTGCTCGATTAGCAGCTTCAAAATCGACTTCGCCGCCTCTTCAGGCGTCAATAGCTGGTTTCCAGTACGCTGTGTCATCATCCCATCCAACCGCCCGCGCGGTAATGGCGCTCGCCGCTTGGCCTTCTGATCTTCGGCTCTTCGTAGGCCACACACATGAGGCCGAATGCGTCCGCGCCGTGGCAAGACCAATCGTGCTCCGGGCCGAAACCGATATCGCGGTCATCGTCGCGCTTTTCATGATACCAGCCCAGCGCGTCGAGGCCGGGCTGTGTGGTTTCGGCGTGAAACCAGATGCTCGGGAATAGACGGCGAGCCGCTTCAATGCGCTTCATGGCAGCGCCTTTGCCCTGGTTCTGTATAGTTTCAGCCTTGAAGCCCGCCGCGCGAATATGATCCTCGAATTTAACCGCCGTCACGACATTCTGATGCGCGCCGTCGTGAGGTACAACGCATATGGCGCTCTCGTAGTTTTTGCTGCGAAGCCAAGCCAGATGCGCGCCAAGCGGCTGGCCTATCGCCTCGTAGTAATCCAGGACGCGGATTTCACGACCTACAAACTGGGCAATCCATATCGCCGTTGCGTCTCTGACGCCGATGTCCCAAAATGCTCGGATCGGCATAAGCGGATCCTGGGATAGCCGCGAAAACCGCCCTTCTTTCTTGGCCTGTGCCAGCGCCGATGCGAAATAAGCGCCAATCATGACGCTCGCATAATCGCCCTCCCAGATATGGGCGTACTGCTCTGGTGTCTCTCTCAGACAATCCAGGCGCTCTTGTTCCAGAACGCGAGGAAAGAACTTCTTGTTATCAGCCCAATTAACACGGATGACCTTTGCGTCGGTTGGCAGGTTCGCGCCCCGTAGCATCTTGTCCACCGGATCGGACTTGCGGCGCGGGTTCCAAGAGAACCACAATTCCGAGCCGTCGGCGCGGATCGTCGGGCGAAGCAGCGCAAGCGACGTGGGCGATAGTGTCTGGGCTTCCTCTACCCATGCCCGCTTGAAGCCCTCAAGGCTCTTGATGCTCTCTGCGGTATGATCGGACATGCCCTGGAAGATGATCTGCCCGTCTCCCGGCGTTTGGATGACTTCCCGAAACACCTTGAAGCCATCCGCCTCGCTCAGGCGGTGTTCTATAAG